>Ga0335081_10007557_pt1 | contig 17379 bp, 16 predicted proteins | sample Lox_Sample_35_FD_206713 | JGI IMG/M metagenome (GOLD analysis project Ga0335081, IMG submission 206713) | Soil microbial communities from Loxahatchee National Wildlife Refuge, Florida, United States - Lox_Sample_3.5 | ecosystem: Environmental > Terrestrial > Soil > Wetlands | place: USA... | reverse complement strand
GTGGGCGGGGTGGCCTTCCTGTGCGCGAACGCCGGCTCGACCGGGTTCTACCGGGTGGCCTACGACGCGGCCGGCCTCGAGGACCTGAGGCGACACCTGCGCCGCCTCGCGCCCGCCGAGCGGGTCGGGCTGCTCGGCGACGAGTGGGCGCTCGTGCGGGCCGGGTCGCGCGAGGTCGGCGCCTTCCTCGACCTCGCCGCCGCCTTCGGCGAGGAGGAGGACTACGCGGTCCTCGACGAGCTCGTCGGTCGCCTGGCCGCCATCGAGGCCCGCCTCCTCGACCCGGCGCGGCGCGCCCGGCTGCAGGCCTTCGTGGCGCGGCTGTTCGGGCCGGCGCTCCGGTCGGTCGGGCTCGACGCCAGGGCGGGCGAAGGCCACGCCGAGCGCCTGCGCCGGGCGGCGCTGGTGAGGGCGCTCGGGCTCGTGGCCCGCGAGCCCGGGACGGTGGCCGATTGCGCGGCGCGGGTCGACCGCTACCTCGCCGGCGAGCGCGAGGCCCTGGAGGTGAACCTCCACGAGGCCGCGGTGGCCATGGCCGCTCGTTCGGGCGACGACCGTCGCTTCGAGACCCTGCGGTCCCGCTTCGCCCTCGAGACCGACCCGGCCTTCCGCCGCCGCTACCTCCTCGGCCTCGCCCTCTTCGAGGACCCGGCGCTGGCCGCGCGCGCCCAGGCGATGGCCTTCGGCGAGGAGGTCCAGCTCCAGGACCTCACCTCCTTTATGGCCGGATTGCTCTCCAACCGGGCCGCCCGCGACCCCTTCTTCGACGCCCTACGCGCCCGCTGGGCCGCGGTGGAGAAGCGGCTCGGGGGAGCGCCCATGCTCCTCAGGCGCCTGGTGGAGGCCCTGGGCCAGCTCCCCGAGCGGCGCCACCTCGACGCGGCGGCCGCCTTCTTCGTGGCCCATCCGCTCCCGGCCGCCCGGCAGGCCATCGCCCAGACGCTCGAGCGCATGCGGCAGGACGTGGCGCTGTGGGAGCGCGCCGAGCCGGCGGTGGGAAAGTGGCTCGAGGGGCGCGGCGGGAAGTAGAGGCCGCGAAAAGCCCGAGGTAGGGTGCGCCGTGTGACCTCCCCGCGGCCCACCCCCCCGCCCGTCTTCGGGTTCACCATCCTGCCCTTCGCCGCCGCGGTGGGCTACGTCACCATCGCCGCGCCCTTCTGGCTCGTCACCCGGGGAGTCTCGCTGGCCGCCATCGGGGCCATGTCGGGGACGAGCCTCGCCCCCCACGCCTTCAAGTTCCTGTGGGCGCCCCTGCTCGACGTGGGGGGACGCCGCCTTCGCTGGTTCGTCCTCACCACCCTCCTCGCCGGGCTCTGCCTCGCCGTCCTCTCCTTGCTCCCCGCCCCCGAACATCACCTGGGCGCCTTCACCGCCCTGGCCCTGTGCGCCAACGTCTTCGCCACCACCTCCTGCGCGGCCGCCGACGGGCTCATGGCGGTCACCACCGCCGAGGGGCACAGGGGGAGCGCGGCCGCCTGGCGCATGGCGGGCAACGTCGGCGGCACCGGCGTCCTGGGGGCGCTCGCGCTGTGGGTCGCCGGCCGCACCTCGGTGCCGCTCGCCGGGCTCGCCCTGGCGGCGGTCTCGATCGCGAGCGCCCTCGCCGCCCTGGCCATCGACGAGCCGAGGGGCGGCCCGGAGGGGGCGAGGGCCATCGGCGCGCGCGAGGTGCGGGCGAGCCTCTCCGCCATCGGCCGCGACCTCTGGACGACGGTGAGGAGCCGTGACGGCTGGACGGGGGTCGTCATCTGCGCGGTGCCGGTGGGGGCGGGCGCGCTCACCAACCTCTTCTCAGCGTTCGGCCCCGAGTACGGGGCGAGCGAGAGCCGGGTGGCCTTCGTGAACGGGCTGTGGGGCGGGGTGGTGGGCGCCGCCGGGTCCTTCGTGGGCGGATGGCTGGCCGACCGCATGAACCGGCGCCTCGCCTATGCCGTCTCGGGCGGGCTCACCGCCGCGAGCGCGGTGGCCATGCTCTTCGCGCCCCTCTCGCCCGAGACCTTCACCTGGGGCACGCTCTCCTACAACTTCACCAACGGCATCGCCTTCGCGGCGCTGGCCGCCTTCGTCCTCGAGCTCGTCGGCAAGAGCGTGGCGGCCGCCACCAAGTACACCTTCTTCATCGCCGTCGCGAACCTGGCCGGCTCCTACGTCACCGCGCTCGACGGGTACGCCTCCCTTTTTCGGCGCGCCGGGGCGCGCGGCTCGGAGGCGGCCGACGCGCTCCTCACCCTGGCCGGCATCGCGGTGCTCCTCGTGATGATCCGGCTGGCGCGCCGCCCGGAGGCGGCGCCGGCCCGGGCGGCCGCGCCCTCCGGGTGAGAGCGCCGGCCGCGCGGGCGCGGCCTTCCCCGGGTACGGACGGCGTGGCAAGCTCGCCGCGTGCCGGCTCGCCTGTCCCTCATCCTGGCCGATCGGCCGACCGGACGGGCGCCGCTCGTCGCCCTGGCGGGTGCGGTCGAGGGGAGCCCAGTGGGGGCCCGGGTCGATCTCGCGCTCGCGCGCGGGGTGGAGGCCGTGGCCTCGGCGGCCCGGCAGGCGGCCGGCGGCGGCCAGGAGGTGGTGGTGGCCTGGTCGTTCCTCTCCCCCGAGGTGGCCGAGGTGAGGGAGGAGCTCGCCCGGGCGCGGAGCGGGATGCCGGCCCGGGTGGTGAACCTGGCGGGCGGTGCCCACGCCACCGCCGATCCCGCCGGAACCCTGGCGCTGGGGTTCGACCTCGTGGCTCGCGGCGAGGGGGAGCGGACCCTGGTGGGCGTGCTCGAGAAGCTCGCCGCCGGCGGCGATCCGCGGGGGGTGGCCGGCCTCGCCTGGGGAAGCCGGGCCGGTCTCGCGACCTCCGGCCGGCCGGATCCGGTGCGGCTCGACGACCACCCGGGGTTCTCGCGCCGGCTCGCGAAGGCGCTCTGGCTGGAGGTGACCCGAGGCTGCGCCTGGGGCTGCCGGTTCTGCCAGACGCCCTTCCTGCACCGCCGCCGCTTCCGCCACCGCTCGGTCGCCTCGGCGCGCGCCTTCGCGCGCTTCGCGAGGTCCCTCGGCCACCGCGACCTGCGCCTGCTCACCCCGAGCGCGCTCTCCTACGGCGCCGAGGGCGGCGAGGTGAGGCTGGAGGCGGTCGAGGAGCTGCTCGCCGCCCTGCGCGAGGAGCTCGGAGGGGACGGACGCCTGTTCCTCGGGAGCTTCCCCTCCGAGCTGCGGCCCGAGCACGTCTCGCCCGCGGCGCTCCGCCTGCTCCGGCGCTTCGTCGACAACCGCGAGCTCCTCCTCGGCGCCCAGTCCGGCTCCGAGAGGCTGCTCGCCGAGATGAAGCGCGGCCACGGGACCTCGGAGGTGGTGCGCGCGGTACGGCTCGCCAGCGCTGCAGGATTCCGGGTGGCGGTGGACTTCATCGTCGGGCTACCCGGCGAGACGGCCGAGGACCTCGCCGCCACGAGGCGGCTCATGGCGGAGCTCGCCCAGCGCGGCGCCCGCATCCACGCCCACGCCTTCCTGCCCTTGCCCGGCACCCCCCTGCGCGACCGGGCCCCCGGCCAGGTGGACCCGGCCACCCGCGCGCTCCTCGACCGCCTCGGGTCCCGTGGGCGGGCCTACGGCAGCTGGCGCCGGCAGCTCGAGCTCGGCGAAGCGCTCTCGAGGCTCCGCGGCGAGGGACCCCGGCCCGGGGGGAGCGGAGGCGGGTAGGGCCGGGCCCGGCGCGGCCCCGGAGCTTCAGCGCCCGCGCTGGGAGCCCCGCACCTGTGGCTGGTGCGCGACGAAGGGGTTCTTGGGCTTGCCGAGCTTCATCTGCGGGTGCGATGGGTGGACCTCGCCTTGAACGCTCTCCGACCCCTCCGCGGGCGAGGGGTCCAGGCGCTTCACCGGCTTGCCGTCCTTCTTGCGCTTCTTGCTGACAGGCATGGGGCTCCTCCGCGATCTCCCATGCGCCGGGCGCTCGGCGTTGTCAACGGCGAAGCGCCGCGTCGAGGAAGGCGGCCATCCGGACCTCGGCGAAGAAGGTGAACCGCCAGGGCCGCCCGGAGACGAAGCCCACGTGGCCGCCCTGGGCATGGACCTCGAGCTCGAACCTCGGGTTCCGCCGTCCCGCCTCGAGGGGCAGGCTCGAGGCCGGGACCAGCGGATCGTCCTCGGCGGCGAGCGCGAGCAGGGGCCGATCGAGTCCCTCGAGCGAGCCTCGCGCCGAGGAGCGCTCCCAGTAGTCCTGCGCCCCGGCGAAGCCGTGCAGGCGGGCGGTGACGAGATCGTCGAAGGCGGCGAAGGTCCGGCAGGCGCGGACGCCCCGCGCGTCGAAGGGCAGGTCCCGGAATCGCGAGAGCTTCTCGAGGGCCTTGCGGCGCAGCGAGCGAAGGAAGTGCAGCCGGTAGACGCTCGCCAGGCCGCGCGCCCGGTCGAGAGCCTCCGTGCAGCAGGCGAGGTCGAAGGGCGCCGAGAGGACCGCGCCGGCCCGCACCTCGGAGGGCAGGGCGGGGCCTTGGTCCCCGAGCCACTTCGCCACCACGTTCCCGCCCAGGGAGAACCCGGCCAGCGCGAGCGGCCGGCCGGGCCGCTCGGCCACCAGGCGCTCGACCACCCGGGCGAGGTCGGAGGTCTCGCCCGAGTGGTAGAGGCGGCGCAGGCGGTTCGGCTCGCCCGAGCAGCCGCGGAAGTTCACCGCCAGGGCCGCGAGGGAACGGGCGCGCGCCGCGGCCACGAGGCGCAGCACGTAAGGGGCGCGGCTCGAGGCCTCCAGGCCGTGCAGGATGACGACCGTGGGCGCGTGGTCCTCGCCGTGGCGGTCGACGTCGAGGAAGTCGCCGTCCGGGAGATCCCAGCGTTCGCGGCGGGGCCCGAGCCCGGGCGGTCCGCGCGCCGCATGGGCGAAGAGGGTCATGGCGTGGCCGCTGGGCAGAAAGCGGGCGGGCGCGTAGGTGGCGCCGCTCGCCCCGGGGTCGGGCGGCGCCCCCGGCGAGGGGCCGGACGGTGCGGAGGCGGGCCCGAAGGCGGCGTCGAGGGTCAAGGGTCCCTACTCGGCGAGGAAGCGGAGGAGGAGCCTCGCCACCTCCGCCGGCCGGTGGCGTAGGAGCATGTGCCCGGCCCCCTCGACGACCACCCGTCGCGCCGTCCGGAAGGCCTCGGTCCGCGCGAGCGGGTCGTCGGGGACGGGGGAGCCCTCCTCGCCGTCGAGGAGCAGGAGCGGGCAGCGGATGGCGGACCAGTAGGCGGCCGCCACCTCGGCGCGGAACGGGTAGGGGCCTCGGGTCAGGTGCAGCGGGTCGTGGAGGAAGGCGAACCCGCCCGCGACGGGGCGCGTGCCGTGGCGAGCGAGAAAGAGCGCCTCCTCCTCGGGGCAGCGGGGGTCCCTCTCCCGGATGCGCCGGGCGGCCTCGGCCAGGGTGGGGTGGACGCGCGGTGTGGCGAGGCGGGCCCGCCGCGCGCCCGCGATCCAGGCCGCGGTCCTCTCGGGCACGCTCGCCAAAGGGGTGTCGGGAAGGCGCGGGCGCTCGAGCAACGCGGCCCGGGCCACGCGCGACGGGAAGGTGCCGGCGTAGTAGCCGGCCACCGCGGCCCCCATGGAGTGGCCGACCAGGTTGAGCTCGTCGCGGGCGAGCGCGTCGACGAGGTCGGCGAGGTCCAAGAGGTAGTCGAGGAAGTAGTAGTAACCCCCCGGGCCGACGCGCTCGGTCTCGCCGTGTCCGCGCAGGTCGGGCGCGACGACGTGGTGGCCGGCGGCGGCCAGCGCCGGCGCCACCCGGTGGTAGGCCCACGACCGGTCGAGGAAGCCGTGCAAGCAGAGGACGGTGGACGGTCCGCCCCCGTCCCACTCGAGGACGTGGTGGCTGAGGCCGTTCGCCACCACCGAGCGGGGGACGGGCTCCATGGGCCCTCCTGTGTAGCAGCTTTCGGCGGGCGGGACCCGCCTAGACCGGTCGGGTCGGCCCATGCGGGCCGGTCGGCCCGCGGCGGGGTGGGGCCAGGGAGGCTTTACAAGGGGCGGCCCGGCTCTTAAGGAAGCCGCTAGCCTCACCATTCACGAATGGCGAACGACATCCTGCTCGAGACCCGGGACCTCTCGCGCGAGTTCTCGGGTTTTCTGGCCGTGAACAACGTCGCGCTTCGGGTCCGGCGGGGCACCATCCACGCGCTCATCGGCCCGAACGGCGCCGGGAAGACCACGGTCTTCAACCTGCTCACCCGGTTCCTCGACCCCACGCGGGGCATCATCCTCTACCGCGGGGAGGACATCACCCGCGCCCGGCCGGCCGAGATCGCGCGGCGCGGCCTGGTGCGCTCCTTCCAGATGTCGGCGGTCTTCCCGAGCCTGACGGTGCTGGAGAACGTACGGGTGGCGCTGCAGCGCGAGCTCGGCACCTCCTTCAAGTTCTGGAGGTCCGAGCGGACCCTCTCGGCCCTCGACGAGCGGGCCATGGCCCTCCTCGCCTCGGTGGGCCTGGCCGACGCGCACGCCGATCTGGCGGTCGAGCTCCCCTACGGGCGCAAGCGGGCCCTCGAGCTCGCCACCACCCTGGCGCTCGATCCGGAGCTCTTGCTCCTCGACGAGCCCACCCAGGGCATGGGCCACGAGGACGTGGGGCGGGTGACCGCCCTCATCGAGCGGGTGGCCGCCCACCGCACCGTGCTCATGGTCGAGCACAACCTCTCGGTGGTGGCCGATCTCTCCGACGTCATCACCGTCCTCTCGCGCGGAAGCGTCCTCGCCGAGGGCTCCTACCGAGAGGTGGCGCGGGATCCCCGGGTGCTCGAGGCCTACCTCGGGTCGGCGGAGGCGTGAGGCGGCGATGGAGGGCCCCTGCGAGACCCCGCCGGTGGAGCTCTTGCGCGTCACCGACCTGCACGCCTTCTACGGGGACTCGCACATCCTGCACGGGATGGACCTCACCGTGCGCCGGGGCGAGCTCGTGACGCTCCTCGGACGCAACGGGTCGGGGCGGACCACCACCCTGAAGGCCATCCTGGGCCTCGTCGAGCGGCGCACCGGGTCGGTGATGATGAACGGCCGCGAGACCATCCGCATGGCGCCCCACCAGATCGTGCACCTCGGGATCGGCTACTGCCCCGAGGAGCGGGGCATCTTCGCGAGCCTGTCGGCCGAGGAGAACCTCCTCCTGCTCCCGGTGGTGGGCAGCGGCGGGATGCCGCTCGCCGAGCTCTACCGCATGTTCCCGAACCTCGTGGAGCGGCGCCGCACCCAGGGGACCCGCCTCTCGGGAGGGGAGCAGCAGATGCTGGCGGTGGCGCGCATCCTGCGCATCGGGGCGAGGCTCCTCCTCCTCGACGAGATCACCGAGGGCCTGGCGCCGGTCATCGTGAAGACGCTCGGCCAGGTGGTGCGGACGCTCAAGGAGCGGGGCTTCACGCTCGTGCTCGTCGAGCAGAATTTCCGGTTCGCCGCCCCCCTGGCCGATCGGCACTACCTGGTCGAGCACGGCCGGGTGGTCGACGTCGTGACCCGGGACGACCTCCCCGCCAGCCAGGAGAAGCTCCAACGCTACCTGGGCGTCTAGACCTCCCCCCAACCCGAGCCCCCGCGAGGACCTCATGCACAGAAGACCGATGGCGATCCTGGCCCTGCCCCTCCTGCTCGCCGAGCCCGCCCTGGCCGCCGAAGGCATCTCGGACGGGGTGGTCCGCATCGGCGTGCTCACCGACATGACCGGCTACTACTCCGACCTGGCCGGGCCGGGCTCGGTGCTCGCCGCCCGGATGGCCATCGACGACTTCGGCGGGAAGGTGGCCGGCAAGCCCGTCGAGCTCCTCTCGGCCGACCACCAGCTCAAGGCCGACGTCGCCTCCAACGTGGCGCGCAAGTGGTTCGACGAGGACAAGGTGGACGCGGTGGTCGACCTCGTCTCCTCCTCCACCGCGCTGGCGGTGATGCCGGTGGCGGCCGAGAAGAAGCGCGTGCTGCTCCTCTCCGGCCCGGGCACCACCGCCATCACCGGCGCCCAGTGCAACGCCTACACGGTGCACTACACCTACGACAACTGGGCCCTCGCCAACGGCACCGGCCGGGAGGTGGTGAAGGACGGGGGCAAGAGCTGGTTCTTCATCACCGCCGACTACGCCTTCGGCAAGTCGCTCGAGGAGGACACCGCCGCCGTGGTGCGGGCGGCCGGCGGGCAGGTGCTGGGCTCGGTGCGCTACCCCTCGCCGGGCACCACCGACTTCTCCTCCTACGTCTTGCAGGCCCAGGCCTCGGGCGCCCAGATCGTCGGCCTGGCCAACGCCGGCGCCGACACCGTCAACTCCATCAAGGCCGCCCACGAGTACGGGCTCACCAAGAAGCAGCGCCTGGCGGGGCTGCTCATCTTCATCTCCGACGTCCACAGCCTGGGCCTCGACGTCGCGCGCGGTCTCTACGCCACCACCGCCTTCTACTGGGACCGCGACGAGGCGAGCCGCGCCTTCGCGCGCCGCTTCCAGTCGCATCCCGACAACGCCAAGAAGACCATGCCCACCATGGTGCAGGCCGGGGTCTACTCGGCGGTCACCCACTACCTCAAGGCCATCGCCGCCGCCCACACCGACGACGCCGACGCCGTGATGGCCAAGATGCGCGAGATGCCGGTCGACGACTTCTTCGCCAAGAACGGGCGCATCGGCCCGGACGGCCTGCACCGCCACGACATGTACCTCGTGCAGGTGAAGAGCCCGGAGGAGTCGAAGTACCCCTGGGACTACTACAAGATCCTGAGGACCATCCCCGCCGCGGAGGCCTTCCCGAGCGTGGAAGCGCAGAAGTGCCCGCTCGCGGTGAGGCGGTAGCGGACCGCCGCCTCGAGCGGGTCGGCCCGAGGCGCGCCAGGACCCCCATGCAGGCCCTCTTCGGACAGCTCCTGCTCGGCCTCATCAACGGCTCGTTCTACGCGCTGCTCTCGCTCGGGCTGGCCATCATCTTCGGGCTGCTCGACATCGTGAACTTCGCCCACGGGACGCTCTACATGATGGGGGCTTTCGCCGCCTACCTCCTGCTCTCGGAGTTCCAGGTCGGCTTCTTCCCGGCCCTCTTCCTCGCCCCGGCCGCGGTGGGCCTCTTCGGGATCGTGGTCGAGCGCACCATGCTGAGGCGGCTCTACCGGCTCGACAGCCTCTACGGGCTCCTCCTCACCTTCGGCCTCGCCCTCATCATCGAGGGTCTGTTCCACCACCGCTACGGGAACTCCGGCACGCCCTATCCGGTCCCCGAGCTCCTCCGCGGCGGCCTCGCGCTGCCCTTCATGTACCTGCCCCTCTACCGGGCCTTCGCGGTGGTGACCGCGGCGCTGGTGTGCTTCGGGGCCTGGCTGGTCATCGAGCGCACCCGGCTCGGCAGCTACCTGCGCGCCGGCACCGAGAACCCCCGGCTCTCGCAGGCCTTCGGGCTCAACGTGCCGCTCATGCGCACCCTCACCTACGGCTTCGGCTCGGCGCTGGCCGCCTTCGCCGGGGTCATGGCCGCCCCCATCTACCAGGTCTCGCCGGCCATGGGCTCGAACCTCGTCATCGTGGTGTTCGCGGTGGTGGTCATCGGGGGCATGGGCTCCATCGCCGGGTCGATCCTGACCGGGCTCGGCCTGGGCGTCGTCGAGGGGCTCACCCGTTACCTCTACCCGGAGGCCTCCTCGGTGGTGGTCTTCCTGGTCATGGCCGGGGTGCTGCTCTTGCGCCCGGCTGGGCTCTTCGGGAGGACGAGGTGAGCGAGCTCCCCCTGCGCTTCTCGAGCGGGCGGGTGCGGGCGGCCTTCGCCTTCATGGTGGCGGTCGGCCTCGTCCTCCCGCACCTCGTCTACCCGGTGCTGGTGATGAACGTCCTGTGCATGGCGCTCTTCGCGAGCGCCTTCAACCTGCTCCTCGGCTACGCCGGGCTGCTCTCCTTCGGCCACGCCGCCTTCCTGGGTACCGCCGGCTACCTGGCCGGCTACGGGCTCAAGGTCCTGGGCCTCTCCACCGAGCTCGCCCTGCTCCTCGGGACCGCGAGCGCCGCCCTCCTCGGCGCCCTGGTGGGCGGGCTCGCCATCCGGCGCTCCGGCATCTACTTCGCCATGATCACCCTCGGCTTCGCCCAGCTGGTCTACTTCCTGGCGGTGCAGATGCCCTTCACCGGCGGCGACGACGGCCTGCAGGGCGTGCCGCGCGGCCGCGTCCTCGGGCTCTTCTCGCTCGAGGGCAACCTGCGCGCCTACTACTTCGTCTACCTGGTCTTCCTGGGCGCCTTCTTCCTCCTCTACCGGACCATCCACTCCCCCTTCGGCCACGTGCTGCGGGCCATCCGGGAGAACGAGCCCCGGGCCCTCTCGCTCGGCTACGACGTCGACCGCTACAAGCTCCTCGCCTTCGTGGTCTCGGCCGCGCTCTCCGGGCTGGCCGGCGCCATGAAGACGGTGGTCTTCCAGTCCGAGACGCTCACCGACGTGCACTGGCTCATGTCCGGGGAGGTGATCCTCATGACCCTGCTCGGCGGCCTGGGCACCGTGTTGGGGCCGTCGGTGGGCGCGCTGGTGGTGCTGCTCCTCGAGAACGGGCTCGCCGGCTTCGGCTCCTACACCACCGTCATCACCGGGGTGGTCTTCGTGGTGGGGGTGCTCGCCTTCCGGCGCGGCTTCGTCGGGGAGGCCCTGGGCCTCATGAGGAAGTTCCCCTTCTGAACCGGACCCGGGGCTCGAAGGGAGCCGGCCCGGTTTCGGGACGGCACGCCCTCCGCTACCATGAGCGCCATCCCGGTGCTCCCCAAGACCCCCCGCGACCGGCTCTCGACCCTCGGCCTCGTCGCCGCCACGTTCTTCATCGTCTCGGGTGGCCCCTACGGCCTCGAGGAGGTCGTGCTCGGCTACGGGTACAAGGGGGCCCTGCTCCTGCTCCTCGTGGTGCCGCTCGTGTGGAGCTTGCCGGTGGCCCTCCTCGTCGGCGAGCTCTCGGCGGCGCTCCCCGCCACCGGCGGCTACTACGTGTGGGTGCGGCGGGCCCTCGGGCCCTTCTGGGGTCTGCAGGAGGCCTGGCTCTCGCTCGCGGTGGGGATCGTCGACATCGCCATCTACCCGACGCTCCTCGCCGCCTACCTCGGTCGGCTGTGGCCGGCGGTGGGCGGGGTCGCCCCGCTCGAGGGGGGCTGGTGGATGGGCCTCCTCGCCATCGCCGGCTGTACGGCCTGGAACGCCTTCGGCATCCGCTCCATCGGCCGCGGATCGGCGCTGCTCGGCGCGGCCTTGCTCGCGCCCTTCGCGGCCATCGTCCTCCTCGCGCTGCTCGCGCTCCGCTCGGGCGGCCTCTCGGTCCTTCGCTCGGCCCTTTCCGCGCCGCCACCGGGGGACCGGGGCGCGCTGGTGGCGGGCCTCATGCTCACCATGTGGAACCTCATGGGGTTCGACAACGCCTCCACCTTCGCCGCCGAGGTCCGGGATCCCGGGCGAAGCTACCCGCGCGCCATGGTGGTGGCGACGGCGGCCGTCGCGGGCTGCTACCTCGCCGCGGTGCTGGCGGCGGCGGTGGCCGGGGTGGTCCCGGCGTCCTTCACCACCGGCGCCTGGTCGGCGGTGGGCGAGCGCCTGGGGGGGCCAGGGCTCGCCGCCCTCGTCACGGCCGGCGGGGCCATCTCGGCCCTCGGCATGTACTGCGCGCTCCTCCTCTCCTGGTCCCGCCTGCCGGTGGCGCTCGCCGAGGACGGCCTGTGGCCGGGCCGCTTCGCCCGGCGCCACCCGCGCACGCACGCCCCGGTGCCCGCGGTCGTGCTCGGCGGGGTGCTCTCCGCCCTCTGCCTCGGCCTCGGCCTGCGGAGGCTGGTGGTGATCGACGTCCTGCTCTACGGCGCGGCCCTCCTGCTCGAGCTCGCCGCGCTCCTCGCCCTGCGCGTCCGCGAGCCCGACCTCGAGCGGCCCTACCGCATCGGGGGCGGCCTCAAGGGGGTGGGGGCGCTCATGCTCATGCCGGCCGTGCTCGTGGCACTCGCGGCCTACGCGGCGAGGTCTGAACCGGGAGCGCTCGGCCTCTCCGGCATCGAGCTCAGCGCGGTGGTGGCCCTGGTCGGCGTCGCCTGGGGGCTCGCCCGGAGGCTCTTTCCGAGGAGCGCGCCGGCCCGGGAGGCCGCCCGGCTCACGCGGGAGGGGGAAAGGCCTCTTCGGTAGGCCGGCGAGGTCAGCGCGCCGCGCTCTCGGACGCCTCGACGATGCGGGCGGCCGCGTCGGGCTCGAGGCGGCGCACGAGCTCGAGCTCGAGCGCGACGTCGCGCGCGAGGACCTCGCTCGGATCGTCCTCCGACCGCCGCACGGCGACGAAGAGCACCCGGCAGGTGTCGTGGCCGGTGGCGGTGCCCTCCATGCGGTAGCGGAGGTGGGTCGGGTCCTCGTCGGTCTCGAGCACGAGGCCGCGGTTCGTGGCGCGGGTCTGGAACCCCTTGGCGAGGAACCCGCCGAGGACTCCCTGGGCGGCCTGGCCGGCCACCGCGCGGTCGGCGCCGACGAGCTTGTGGCCGCGGTCGGCGAGCAGCCGGATCCCGGACGGCCAGACCACCGCCAGGGCCTTCGGGAAGCGATAGCCGTCGAGCTCCCGGCGCAAGGCCGCGTCGCGCTTCAGGTTCACCTCCACGCCCGCGCAGGCGAGGGCGAGCGCGAGGAGGAGGGCGGCAGCGCGGCGAGGGCCTGGGTCCAGGGCGGGCTCCGTGGGGGGGAGCGCGCAAGTGTACTACGGGGGCAGGGCGGCGCGGGCGCGAGGTCCTCAGGGCCCGGCGAGGACGCTCTCCTCGCCCTCGGGGACGTGGCGGAGCGCGGCCGAGTTCATGCAGAAGCGCTGGCCGGTAGGGGGCGGTCCGTCCGGGAAGACGTGGCCGAGATGGCCGTCGCAACGCGCGCAGCGCACCTCCACCCGGCGCATGCCGTGCGAGCGGTCCTCCTCGTAGGCGAGCGCCTGGGGGGAGAAGGGCTGCGTGAAGGACGGCCAGCCGGTGCCGGACTCGAACTTCTCGCCCGAGCGGAAGAGAGGGTTCCCGCATCCCGCGCACACGTAGCGGCCCGGCTCGTGGGTCCCGATGAAGCAGCCGCTGAACGGCGGCTCGGTCCCGCGCTGGCGCAGGACCCGGTAGGCCTCCGGAGAGAGCCGCCGGCGCCACTCCGCATCCGAGAGCACGAGCCGGTCGATCATGCTGCAAACGCTAAGCGGCCGCGGCGGCCGGGGCGCCGACCCGTTCGGGGCCTGCCCGCGCCGCCGCTAGCTGCCCACCGCGCCCCCGGCGAGGGGGTCGCTCTCCGGCACCGCCTCCCGGTACCATTCCGCCCGCGAGCGGGGCAGGCCCACCGCCCGACCGTCCAGGGCGGGCTTCGAGAGCAGGAGCTGGAAGACGCTCACCCGCCCCAGGCGGAAGGCGGCCGCGGACGAGGCGAGGTAGAGCCGGTAGGCCCGGGCCCGCCGCTCGCCCACGAGGGCCTTCGCCTCCTCGAACCGCGCCTCCAGCCGGGCCAGCCAGGCGAGGAGCGTCTCCTCGTAGTGCTCGCGTAGGGACTCCACGTCGCGCACCTCGAACCCTGCCGCCTCGGCGGCCGAGACCACCTGCCCGAGGGGCACGAGGTCGCCGTCGGGGAAGATGTAGCGCTCGATGAAGCCTCCGCTCCGGCGGTGGGCCCAGGGCAGGGTGGTGCCGCCGCCGGGCGAGTTGTCGGCGATGGCGTGGTTCATGAGCAGGCCCCCCGGGTAGAGGAGCCGGTGGATGGTGCGGAAGTAGGTGGGCAGCCGCTCCCGGCCGACGTGCTCCATCATCCCGATGCTCGCCACCTTGTGGAAGGGCGAGCTCGCCCTGAAGGTGCGGTAGTCGGCCGCCTCGACCGCGAGGCGGGGGCCCGCCGAGGCGGCGGCGATGCGGCGCCGGGCCTCGGAGAGCTGGTGCGCGCTCAAGGTGATGCCGACGGCCTCCGCTCCGTGGCGGCTCCCGGCGTGGAGGAGGAGCGCCCCCCACCCGCAGCCGACGTCGAGCAGCCTCTCCTTCGGGGCGAGGGCGAGCTTGCGGCAGACGAGCTCGAGCTTCTCCTCTTGGGCCGCCTCGAGCGACATCCCGGGCCTCGCGAAGTAGGCGCACGAGTAGACGAGCTCCCGGTCGAGGAACAGCCGGTAGAAGTCGTCGGAGAGGTCGTAGTGGTGCCGGACCGCCTGCCGGTCGCGCCCGATCGAGTGGCGGCGCGCCAGGCGCCGCGGCGAGGCGCGCTCCGACCGGGCCGGGCTCCCGGGTCGGCTGAGGAGGAGGGTCGCCAGGGCGGGAAGGAGCCCTGCCCGGGGCCGCGGCCCCTCCCAGCGCGCGGCGGCCTCGAGGAGGCCGCAGGCATCGCCCTCGAGCTCGAGATCGCCGTCCAGGAAGGCCTCGGCGAGGCGCCGCTCGGAGGTCGGCGGCGCGAGCACCTGGAGCGCGCGCGGGCGGGTGAGCACCACCACCCCCCTCGCTGCACCGCCGCCGGAGGGCGGGAGGAGCGAGCCGTCCCACAGGCGCACCGCGAATGCGCGCGCCTCGCTCGCGAACAGCTCGCGCGCGGCCTTGACGAGGTCCATGGCCCCCCCTCCGAAAGCCCGAGGCGCCCGCGGACGCACCCGGGTCCCTTCCATGTTACGCGCTCGCGGGCGGCCCCGGCCCACGAATCTCAGCGGGCGAGCAGGATCGAGTCCCCGATCTCCCGGACGAGGTCCTCGAGCGTGCCGAGGTCCCGACGCGAGCCCTCGGCCGCCAGCACGAGCAGGGTCCCGTGCCGGGGCGCGGCCCGCAAGAGCCGCTCCCGCCCGAGCCCGCCGGTCCAGGTGGACGGGATATCCTCCGCGCGCCCGAGCCGGAGGCGGGCCGAGCGGGTGATGCGCCTCGCCTCCTCGGGGCTCGCCGCCAGCACGAGGAGCGCGAGCCTCGCGGCGGTGCCGGCCAGGACGGCCGCCAGATCGAGGGCCCGGTCCGAGGCCGGGGAGCCATCGTGGGCGACCACCAGACGGGCTCCCACCGCCGCCCCGCGGCGCAGGACCAGGACCGAGCTGCGGGCGAGCGCGGCCACGCGCGGGAGCACCGCCGGGCCGCGCCCTGCCGGGCCGCGATCGACGAGCACCACCAGGTCGGCGCGCCGCGCCGCCTCCACCACCTCGCGCCAGGGCTCGCCGCGGGCCACCGCGAAGGAAGAGGAGAGGCCCAGGGGGCGGACCGCGGCCGCGAGCGCCTCGCGCGCGCGGGCCGCCACCGCGCGGAGCTCGGCCTCGATGGCGTCGCGGTCGACCGGCCGCGGCGCGCCGGAGGGCGCGGCGAGCTGGAAGGCCGCCGGCAGCGAGGCCGCCCGCAGGAGGTCGGGGTCCTCGACGAGGAGGGCCTCGAGGTGCGCCCCCAGGCGCGCCGCCAGGGTGGCCGCGGCGGCGAGCGCGTCGAGGCCGGGCCTCCCGGCCTCGAGCGCGACCAGCACCCGCCTCTCGGGCGTGGAGGGCGTCATGAGCGGGCTGCTCCCGTCCGGTAGGCCGGCGGGGCGGGAGAGCCGGCGTAGCTGCGGGCCGCCTCCGCCAGGTCCTCGAGCCGCGCGGCCACCCGGGCGTTCAGGGAGCCGGGGGCGAAGCGGCCGTCCGCCCCGCGCTCCCCGGCCGTCACCCCGGTCAGGATCTCGAGGCCCGCGTCGACCTCGTCGATGGCCCAGACGTGGAAGGCGCCGCGCCCGCAGGCCTCCACCACGTCCGGGCGCAGCATGAGGTCCTTGGCGTTGGCGGCCGGGATGATCACCCCCTGCTCCCCGGTGAGGCCGCGCTCGGCGCACACGTCGAAGAAGCCCTCGATCTTCTCGTTCGCCCCGCCGATGGCCTGGACCTGGCCGAGCTGGTTCACCGAGCCGGTGACCGCGATCCCCTGCCGGATGGCGGCGCCGGAGAGCGCCGAGAGCAGGGCGTACAGCTCGGCGACCGAGGCGCTGTCGCCCTCCACCCCGCCGTAGGACTGCTCGAAGACCAGGCTGGCCGAGAGGGTGAAGGGCCGGTCGGGCGAGTAGCGGGCCGCGAGCAGCGAGGCCAGGATGAGCACGCCCTTCGAGTGGATGGGCCCGCCGAGTTCGACCTCCCGCTCGATGTCGACCACCTCCCCGCGGCCGAGGCGCACCCGCGCCGTCACCCGGCTCGGCCGGCCGAAGGTGAAGCGGCCCAGCTGGTGGAAGGAGAGGGCGTTGACCTGACCGGCCTGGGTGCCCGAGGTGTCGATGAGCACCGTCCCGCGGACGATCTGCTCGAGGAGCTTCTCGCGCAGGCGCCCCTCGCGCCGCGCCTGGGCGTCGAGGGCGGCCTGGACGTCCTCGCGGAGCACGAGGTCGCGGTGCGCCGCTCGGGCGGCGTGGTCGGCCTCGCGCAAGAGGTCCTTCACGAGCTCCACGCGGGTGGTCAGGCGCTCGGCGTCGCCGGCCAGGCGGGCGGCCCGTTCGATGACGCGCGCCACCGCGCCGCGCGAGAGGGCCTTGAGTCCCGCCTGCCGCGCGAGGGTCGCGACCAGGCGGGCGTACTCGAGCTCGTGCCCGTCGCGCGGCAGGTCGTCCTCGAGCTCGGCCGCCACCTTGAAGTGCTCGATGAACTCGGGCTCGTGGGTGGCGAGGAGGTAGTAGAGGAGCGGCTCGCCGGTGAGCACCACCTTCACGTCGAGCGGGATGGGCTCCGGCTCGAGGGTGGCCCCGGCGCCGAGCCCGAAGATCTGCTCGGGGGCCTCGAGGCGGATCTGGCCACGCGAGAGGGCGCGCTTCAGCTGCTCCCAGGCGAAGGGCTGGAGGAGCAGCCGGCGCGCGTCGAGCAAGAGGTAGCCGCCGTTGGCGCGGTGGAGCGCGCCCGGGCGCAGGAGGGTGAAATCGGTGAGGAGCGCGCCGAGGTGCACGTGGTGCTCGATCCGGCCGACCAGGTTCGCGAAGGTGGGCAGGTCCTCCTCGACGACCGGCGCCCCGCCGGCGCCGCCGTTGTCCACCATGACGTTCACCCGGTACCGGCGCAGGGTGGGGCTCTCGGAGAGGAGCTTGCGCATCTGGCTGGCGGTGTCCTCGCCGTCGGAGGAGCCCAGGAAGTCGTGGACGTTCTCGAGCACGTCGGCCCGCACCGCGTCGAGGTGGGCGAGCACCTGGGGGAGGTCGGCGTACCGCCGGCGGAGGTCCTCGAGCAGGTGCCCGACCGCGTAGAGCGCCACCTCGCGGTTCAGGTCCTTCACCCGCTGCCGGTGCTCGCGGTCGAGCTGGGGGACGTTGCGTAGGGCGGCCTGCAGCTCCTCCTGGACCGCCGCGATGTCGACCTGGATGTGGCGCTGCTCCTCTTCGGGGAGCTTCTGGAACTGGTCGGTGTCGAGCACCTCCCCCTCGCGCACCGGCGCCACCACGAAGCCGACCGGGGTGCGCACCACCGCCAGTTTCCGCTCGCGGGCCTTGTCCTGTACTGCGTGGACCACCCGCTCCCGGCTCTCCTA
>Ga0335081_10007555_pt1 | contig 17382 bp, 14 predicted proteins | sample Lox_Sample_35_FD_206713 | JGI IMG/M metagenome (GOLD analysis project Ga0335081, IMG submission 206713) | Soil microbial communities from Loxahatchee National Wildlife Refuge, Florida, United States - Lox_Sample_3.5 | ecosystem: Environmental > Terrestrial > Soil > Wetlands | place: USA... | reverse complement strand
TCTTTCAGCGACCGATAATCGACGCCGATAATCTGCTGGATCTCGGCCGGAACCAGCGCGCGGGAGGAAGACGGCATCGGCATAGCCAAAGCGGATGCGGCCAAAGTCAGAATAAGTGCGAACGACCAAATCTTCATAAATATCCTCAAAGGAGTCTGCATGATTGGATGCGAACCACAAATTGTGAGTTGGCGACCTGATCTATTGTAATCCGGAAAACAGCGGAGCCGGGGGTACGAAGCCTGACACCCGGTACCAAAGTGCACCGATTCGGCTCTCGCTACTCGGCTCTTGCTACTCGCGTTTCACTCCACCTCGACGCGAGACCTCGCGAATGGCAGACGAGGAACAGCGCCCACTCATACCATAGATCGCACGAAGACGTGGAACTTGCGTTTTTGCCCGCTCACCCCTACAGGCAGGGGAGGGCACCTGCCAGACTGCCCAGGACTCCGTCTCGGAATTGACTTGCGCGCCAGCATCTCTGAATATGAGTGCGTGCTAAAAGCAGTAGCGAGTAGTGGTGGCGAGTCTCGCCACTCGCCACTCGCCACTCGCGACTCACTCCATGTTCGCGCTGCTTCTGACTTCCATTTCGGCGCTGTCCACCCTGGGCGGAGGGCTGGCGGCGGTATGGTTTCGCCGCCACGTTCACCTGCTGCTGGGATTTGGCGCAGGTACACTGCTGGGAGCCACGTTTTTCGATCTACTGCCGGAAGCGATTTCGGCAGGCAATCGCCGCGGCTGGAGTACGCAAAACGAGCTGCTGCTGATGGTAGCTGGATTTGTGTTCTTTCATGTGCTGGAGCGTGTGGTCGAGTTTCACATGTGTCCGGCATGTGACTCAGAGCTGGAACTGCGACGTCACGTCGGCCGCTGGAGCGCGCTCGGGCTGATCGGGCACAGCATGCTCGACGGTGCCTCGATCGCGACCGCAAGCCTGGTCTCGTGGCGTGTGGGGCTGGTCGTGGCAATCGGGATCATCGCGCACGACATGAGCGACGGCCTCAACACCATGCTGCTGGTAACGCGGGGCGAGCAAGCGCACACTAACGATTTCATGTACTTGCTGGCCGACGCGGCCGCACCGCTGTTCGGGGGATTAATCATCGTGGTTTCCAGACTATCCCCACAGGCGCTGGCGATTATTTTGGGGATTACGTCCGGATTCTTCCTCTTTACGGCGACCGGCGATCTTTTGCCTGAAGCCCATCGGCGCTCGCCCGGGTGGGCTGTGACGGTGAGCATGCTGATTGGAATAGGATTTATCTATGCCGCGGTGCGTGCGGTGGGCGCCGCGTTATAGCCTGCGAATTTGCGTTTATCGGCTGCCGGCGGCGCCGGCTCCGGCCTGTCCGGTGCCGGTTTGCAATTGTGAAATGACCTGCTTCTGAAGCAATTCGGCAGCCTGGGCCACGGTCAAGTCGTCGGGCAGACGCTTGAACTCGCCGCGGCTTTCCTTTTGCTGCTCCGAAATGGCTTTGAAGAACAGCACTCGGCCGGTCATGTTGACGCTCAACACAGTCATTTTCCACGAACCCGGCGCCACTTCTTCCTTCTTCACGTCGAACGTGCCGCCTTCATCCAAGTGGCCGAGCAGCCCGCCGCCAAACTTTACTTTTCGAACCAGCCGCCCAGAAATCTCACCCAGGCGATTTTGTTTGCGGTCGACCCACATGAATCCTTGCAGCGCGTGGAAGACTTCCGCTTCCCGTGTAGGCGCACGAAACTGCGGATTGGGAACGAACGTCAGCTTCACCAGATCGCCCCGCTCTTCGGCATACGTGAAATTGAGGGCGTCGGGCAGCATCCTGAACATGCGATCGGTGTGTTCCTGTTCTTCCTTCCTTTGTCGGCTGGATCTTTCGGGTTCGCTGGGATCACTCGCCAGCTGCTGAATATGTTGTTCCGCTTTCTGCTGCTCCTCCGCTGTGGGTTGACGGCCGTCAATCAGGATCGGCCGGGTCAAGCTGCCGTTGCTGGTTTCGACCACTTCTTCTTCCTGCTTTGGGGCGTTCTGCTTTTCGGTATGGCGGCGGTACATCCAGTGAGAGCGGTCCTGGTCTCCGATCTTCAGCTCGTTATTGACAACCTGGCGGACCAGGTCGTTGGCGCACATTTGCTGGCTTTGAGCCGTGGCGACCCCGATCAGGAACGCGAGGAACCCGAGAAACGCAAGTAGGAAAACACGCCCGAGCATAATGCCGCTTGGACGAAAGATGCTTTGCTCCCAGTTGCCAATGCTAAGTGCAGGCAGGCCTTAGCTTTTCAAGAACAATCCCGTAGTTAACTGACGTCGGACTTCAGAGCTGGGACTGAGCACTCAACTTCCCGGATCCAGAGCCGGCTTAACGTACGTCATCGAAGCGAGACTTCTGCGCGTCCCATTTAGCTCAGTCCATAGTGTGCGCGCTGTAGCTAAAAGCGAAGAGCGAATGGCTAGAAACTAAGAAGCTTTCGGAAGTTGCCGATCAAGCTCCTGGAATTTGGGAAGTACCTCGCGCGCATGGAAATCCATAAACGCCTCCTGCTTAGGGCCGCTCCCAATAGCGAACACCTGGACTAGCAGGTTTTCCTCGCTTGACCCCTCTACATTTGAATCCGTCAGATCCCGTTGTCGTGATATTGCATCCCATCTATTGCCCCACGAAAAGGGTCCAGACCATCGCGATGGTCAGGACGATCATGGTGATGGAGGTGGTCCAGGCGATGACATTGCCCAATGTCGAGTTGCGATATTCGCCCATGATGTCCTTGCGATTGACCAGGACCAGCATGAAGATCAATAGAAATGGAAGCAGTATGCCGTTGGCGACTTGCGAAATCAGAATCACATGGAGGAGCGGCAGGTGGGGAATGAGCACGACCCCCGCGCCGGCCGCGACCAGCAGGGTATAAAGCCAGTAGAACTGGGGCGCATCGGAAAAACCCTTGTTCACGCCCGATTCAACCCCCAGTCCTTCGCAGATGTTGTAGGCGGTGGCCAGCGGCAAGATGGCCGCTGAAAGCATCGAGGCGTTCACCAACCCGATGGCAAACAGCAGAGAGGCAAAGCCTCCCGCCAGTGGCCGGAGGGCGGCGGCCGCGTCCGCCGCGTCGTTTATGTTCCTATATCCCGCCATGTAAAGGGTTGCAGCGCAGGCAAGCACAATAAAGAAGGCAATGACGCAGGCGACGATGCAACCGGACACGACGTCCATGCGGCAAAGCCCGTACTGCCGCTTGCCAATTCCCTTCTCGACCACCGATGCCTGCAGATAGAACTGCATCCACGGGGTGATGGTGGTGCCGATCATCCCAATGATCATCACCAGGTACTCGGAATTCTTGCTGATGACCGGCACAAACGTGTCGCGAACAGCCAGATGCCAGTTGGGATGGGCGAGAAAAGCCGAAACCGGGTAAACGAAAAAGATGGCGGCGAAGAAGATGAGGATGCGTTCGACCGGTTTATAGGAGTTCCGCACGACCACGATCCACACCAGGAACGCCCCAATCGGCACGACAATATATTTACTGAGGCCAAACAATCCCATGCCCGAGGCCAGACCGGCGAACTCGGCGACAATGTTGCCCATATCGGCCAGACCAAAAACGAAGATCACAAGCAGGGTGGTCCGAAGGCCAAACTCTTCGCGGATCAGGTCCTGAAGGCCCTTGCCGGTAACCGCGCCCATGCGCGCCGCCATTTCCTGCACGACCACAAGCGCGATGACCGTCGGGATGAGTGTCCAAAGCAGGGCGTAGCCAAACTTCGCCCCCGCCTGCGAATAGGTGAGGATGCCGCCGGGATCGTTATCTACATTGGCGGTGATGAAACCCGGGCCGAACACGGCCAGGAAAGCGAACACACGCAGCCGCATCGACGTGATGAGCCGGAACTGGCGCGGTTTCCTGGCAGTCTTTGCCATTATCAGATTCTCGTTGTCTCAAGCATGCACAGCAAAAAAAAACGAGACGCTGCGTCCCGCCGATAGCCGGGTTAGACGTGGCAGGAAAGAGGGATTTTCGGCCAGCGAAGTCTCTTCGGACCGGGACGGCTTCCCCCACTCGTACAAGTTTCAGCACCGCGCACCGTGAGAGGCTCGAATCACCTCAGCCGCGTTAGGAAAACCCTTAGTCCGGGAGTTCCTGTTCACCCTCTAGTCACGGCATCTCTGGATGACGTTGGGCAGCGGCTTGTGTTTGCGCGGGAGCCTCACCTACCGGAGGTCTGACCCTATGCAGGATGTGGAGTCAGAAGGCAGAAGTCGGAATGCAGAAGTACAAAACCTCCCAGCTCAACCATTCAGCCTCGCAACCTGCATCGCCAAGGTAGAACGAGACTTGTGAGGGTGTCAACGGAATCTATTGGGTGATCGGGTCATCTGGTCATCGAGTGATCTGGCTTTTTGAGCTCTTGGCCCTTGACCCCGATCACGCGATGACCCGATCACGCGATCCCCTCAAATCAATGTGCTCTACGACCCTCCAGCCGGTACCTGGGTCACTTTTCGCGGTGATGGACATCACCGCAGGAGGGCCCGGGATTGTTGAAACTCTCATCAGCGCGGGAAAAGTGCAGAGAATCGCTACAACCCGGCACGCAAGGTCGAGACGAGAGGGTGAAAATCGCAACTGTTCACCGGTCGGTCGGCTGACTCCGCGCACCAAACAAACATTTGAGAGGACGCAATCATGAAGATGACCAAGATCGCGGTGCTCGTGCTGACAATCGCTGTAGCCCTATTCGTCCTGATCCCCAGCCTGTCTTGGGCCGACGACGGCGCTGCCATCTATAAGGCGAAATGCGCTATGTGCCACGGCGCCGACGCTGCTGGAAAACCTGCAATGAAGGCCCCGAGCCTCATCGCTCCGGAAGCTAAGGCGAAGTCCGACGCTGATTTGACCAAGGCGATCAACGAAACCGCGAAACACCCGGCCGGCGTGAAGAGCTTGTCCGCTGACGATGCCAAGGCGCTGGTGACCTACATCCGCAGCTTGCAGAAGTAGCAACAGATCGGCTGTTCCGCTCTGCTGTCGGGCGCGTGCAACCTTCGCAGCCAACTGGCCGAACCTGGCACTTGGCACGGGTATCGCGCGCCTGAAAGCAAGCAGGAGGTTGACGCCATGCCGGTGTCCAGTGAACCTGGACTCATATCGAAACTAACCGGCGGCACAAGGAATCTCCACATCGCCTCGGAAACGAGTGCGATGAGATCCCTTCCCCCATTCGCGCGACGCGTGAACGGGATCTCGGGGAACCTGCGCCAGCGTCGGACCATTCCCGCCGCTGCGCACGGAACAGCCCGCCCGGGTCCTTCCACGTTGATAGGACCCACGATGTCCCGGCCCGGAGTCTCAAATTGCCGGGACGGAGGACCCGGGCGAAGTTTCAGGCGAAGTAAGGTTTCTTCATCCGCATTCAAGGAGAGTTTCTGCCTGCATTCGCCACAGATCCGGTCCGGAAGTGAACAGGAGATTCTCACATGAGCAAGGCTCTGCTTTACGACGCAACGATTTGCATCGACTGCAAACAATGCGAAGCGGCCTGCGCCGAAAAAAACGGTTTGAAATATGACGACGCCACGGCTGCCGAAGACCACCAGTCCGAGCACAAATTCACCGTAGTTCTGGTCAAGGGCGACAAATACATGCGGCGTCTATGCATGAATTGCGCCGATCCGGCATGCGCATCGGTCTGCCCGGTGGGCGCGCTGAAAAAGACCGAAGCCGGTCCCGTCACCTACGATGCGAATAAGTGCATGGGATGCCGCTACTGCATGGTGGCGTGCCCCTTTGGCGTGCCCAAGTACGAGTGGAACAAGCTGGCGCCGCGTGTCCGGAAGTGCACTATGTGTTCCGACCGGGTGCAGGCTGGGCAGCCAACCGCATGCGCTGCGATTTGTCCGACCGGCGCGACGAAGTTCGGCGAGCGCGACGATTTGATCGCCGAAGCACAACAACGCTTGCGCGATAATCCCGGCAAGTATGTCAATCATATCTATGGTGTGAACGAAGTGGGCGGCACCTCGGTGCTGTTGCTCTCCAGCGTGCCCTTCGAGGAGTTTGGCTACCGCTCCGACCTCGGCCGCGATCCGCTGCCCATGTACACCTATCGCGTGCTCTCGAGAATTCCTGACTTTATCCCGCTGGGCGGCATCGTGCTCGGAGGCGTGTGGTGGATTACCCACCGGCGGGAGGAAGTTGAGGCCGCCGAACACCCACCCAAGCCAACTGTCTTTTATCCAAGCCCCAAAGATGGGAGGACGAAATGAGATTCAAGATCACATTCTGGAGGCTCGTCTTCCTTTTCGTAATGGCAGCCGCCTTCGTGGCCACGATTATCCGCTACACACAGGGCTTGGGGCCGTCGACTCACTTGAGCGATCAGTTCCCCTGGGGCGTGTGGATCGGTTTCGATGTTCTCTGTGGCGTGATGCTGGCGGCCGGCGGTTTCACCCTGACCGCTGCCGTGCACATTTTGAACATCAAGCGCATGCATTCCATCATCCGGCCGACCATCCTCACCGCGTTTCTCGGCTACCTGCTGGTGTGCGTCGCGCTCATGTTCGACCTAGGCAAGCCCTACAACATCTGGCACCCGCTCATCATGCGCAACCCGCATTCGGTGATGTTTGAAGTGGCCTATTGCGTGATGCTGTACACGACCGTGCTGGCGCTCGAGTTCTCTCCCATCGTGCTGGAGAGATTCAAACTGAAGACGCCGCTGAAGGTGATCCGGGCGTTTCTGATTCCGCTGGTGATCTGCGGAGTGATCCTGTCGACCCTGCACCAGTCGTCGCTCGGCTCGCTCTACCTGATCATGCCGGAGAAGCTGCATCCCTTCTGGTACACGCCGCTTCTGCCCGTGTTCTTCTTCCTGTCTGCGATTGCGGTTGGATTGGCGATGACCATCTTCGAATCCACCATGAGCGCCAAACATTTTGGCCGGCAACTGGAATTCCACATCATTCAGGAACTGGGACGCGTGCTGCTGGTGGTGCTGTCGATTTACGGAATTCTACGCTTCGAAGATCTGCTCCATCGCGGCGCGCTCAAGCTGATGTTCCAGCCGGGATATGAAATGTGGTTGTTCTGGCTGGAAACGCTGCTCACACTGATCGTTCCGCTCGGCTTACTTTCCGTGAAGAGCATTCGCAGTTCGCCGGTCGGATTGTACGGGACTGCCGTGGTGGTTGTGCTCGGCTTCATCACCAACCGGTTGAACGTCAGCATCACGGGGCTGGAATCGTCGGCGGGCGTGCACTACTTCCCCAAATGGACGGAACTGTCCATCACGGCCGCCATCATCGCCGCCGGATTTGCCCTGTTCGGGCTGGCAACAAAATATCTGCCGATCTTCCCGGCGGAAGCGGAAGCGGAAAAGGAAGAGGAGCTCCAAGAACCGGGAGCCGTTCGCGCCGGAGTCTTGAGCCATGCTTCGGATTGATGCCAAAGCGCTCTGGAAAATCGCACACCCCATCGTGCCCGCAACCCCCAGCACGATGGGGAGCCTCTTCGGTTTTATCAAGCACGGTCTCGGCACCAAGCTGATCGCCACCTTGCTTGGCGCGATGGTTCTGATCTTTTCCCTTCTGGGATATCTCACCATCCGGTTGCACAGCCAGCACCTCGAAGCCGCAACTCTGCTGAGTGCGGAACGCATCAGCGACGTGATCAAGAACAGCACGACTTTCTACATGCTGCGCAACGATCGCGAGGGCGTGTATCACGACATGGCCACCATGGCCAAACAGCCGGGCGTAGTTCGGGTCCGGGTCTTCGATGGGGAAGGCAAAATCAGCTACTCCAGCGATCCGGTCGAGGTCGGCCGCGTGGTCGATAAGGCCGGAGAAGCTTGCTACGCCTGCCACTCCCAAAACCAGCCGCTGACCAAGCTCAACCGTCCCGACCGCTTTCGTGTTTACCGCGCCAGCAACGAGCGCGTCCTGGCGATCATCACTCCGCTGGAAAATCAACCTGAGTGCTCGAACGCCGCTTGCCACGCCCATCCCCAGACGCAGAAGGTCCTAGGTGTGCTCGACACCCATCTCTCGCTGGCGCGCGCCGATGAGGAACTCGCACAAGGTACCTGGCAGATGCTCACCTACGACGCCGTCGCTATGATCGCAATTGCCGCGCTGGCATGGCTCTTCATCCGCCACATGGTGGACCGTCCGTTGCGGCAACTGCACGAAGGCACCGAGCGGCTCAGCCAGGGCGAGTTGGGTTATCAGATTGAACTTCAGTCCAGCGATGAGATCGGCGATCTGGCAACCTCGTTCAATTTGATGAGCCTGCAACTGCGCGCCGCGAACGAGGAGGTCGTTTCCTGGGCGCAGTTGCTCGAAGGCCGGGTCGAGGACAAGACCCGCGATCTGAAACGCGCCCACGACGAACTGCTGCACAGCGAGACCATGGCATCGCTCGGCAAGATGGCGGCGGTGGTCGCGCACGAAATCAACAATCCGCTCTCCGGGATTTTGACCTATTCCAAGCTGATCAAGAAGTGGATTGACCGCGGTGAGGGCGAGGAAAAGAAAACACAGACCATCGAATGTCTCGACCTGATCACCGCCGAGAGCCGCCGTTGTGGCGATCTCGTCAAGAACCTGCTGAGCTTCTCGCGTGCCGCTCCGATGAACGTTCAGCCCACCGAGATCAACCGCGTGCTGCAACAGTGCGTTTTATTGGTGCGCCATAACCTGGAGCTGGCCGCCATTGTGCTGCACCTGACGCTTGCCGAAGGCCTACCGGAGCTGCAAGTCGATCCTGCTCAGATCGAACAAGTGTTGCTGGCGCTGATGGTCAACGCCATCGATGCCATGCCCAAAGGCGGCAATCTTTGGCTGGAATCCTCGCTGGCAAGCGGTGGAACCTCGGTCCTGCTGCGGGTGCGCGACGATGGCGCCGGCATTGCCCCGGAGATCCTGCCCAAGGTCTTCGAACCGTTCGTGACCACAAAAGAGCACGGGCACGGAACCGGGCTAGGGCTGGCGGTCAGCCGCAGCATCATCCAGCGCCATAGCGGCACCATCGATCTGCTATCGGAACTGGGCAGAGGAACAACCGTGACTATCACACTTCCCGTGACGAGTAGACACACGGAAGTGGAAGAGCCGGTTTACTCCGGCATGCAGAGGGAAACGAGGTGATGGCCTTGAAATCTCAAGGAAAACTGCTGATCGTTGACGACGAACTCAGCGTGCGCGATTCGCTGGCGAAGTGGTTTCATGAAGAAGGGTACGAAGTCGGGACGGCGGAAGATGCCAACGGCGCCCTGACTCGCATGGCCGAGCAGAAATGGGACGCCGCTCTGGTTGACATCAAGATGCGCGGCACCGACGGCATCGAACTGCAGCGCCGCATGCACGAGATCGAGCCCTCGCTGATCGTGATCATCATGACCGGCTACGCGTCGGTGGAAACCGCGGTCACGGCGTTAAAGAATGGAGCTTACGATTACGTCACCAAGCCGCTGGACCCCGATGAGATCGCGCACCTGGTGAAGAAAGCTCTGGCGCACAAGCGCACCGAGGAAGAAAACGTTCGCTTGCGCGAGACGGTAGCGGAAGTGGCGCGGCCGGAAGAAATCGTCGGGGAAAGCGAAGCGATGCAGGCGGTCTATCATGCGATCGAGACCGTGGCGCCCACCGATGCGACCGTGCTCATCACCGGCGAGAGCGGCACCGGCAAAGAGCTGGTGGCGCGCGCCATCCACCACGCCAGCCCGCGGCGCTTTCATCCCCTGGTGGTGATCCACTGCGGAGCGCTCACCGAAACGCTTCTCGAGAGCGAACTGTTTGGCCACGAAAAAGGCGCGTTCACGGGCGCGCAGTATCGCAAGAAAGGCAAGTTTGAAATTGCCGAAGGCGGCACGGTTTTCCTCGACGAGATTGGCGACATCAATCTGAAAACGCAGACCGACCTGCTGCGCGTATTGCAGGAGCACGAGATCGTGCGGGTGGGAAGCACGCAGCCGATCCGGGTGGATTTCCGCTGCATCGCCGCAACCAACAAGAACCTGGAACAACTGATCGAGGAAGGCAAGTTCCGGCCCGACCTGTATTACCGGCTGAACGTCTTCCGCGTGGAATTGCCGGCGCTGCGCGATCGGCGCGAAGACATCCCTCCGCTGGTGAATCACTTTGTCAGAAAATTTTCCTTGCAGATGAACAAGAAAATCACGCGTGTGACCCCGACCGCGATGACGGTCCTGCAACAGCAGAACTGGGCGGGGAATATCCGCGAACTGGAGAACGCGGTCGAGCGCGCCATGGTCGTCGCGCAGGAGCCGGAGATTCGGGAGCAGGATCTGGCATTCAGGGCCAACGGCGCCTCCCCGAATGGCGGCACGAAATCGCTGGAAGACATGGAGAAGGCCCACATACTCCACGTGCTCGAACAGTGCGCCTGGAACCAGACGCGGGCGGCGGAAATTCTCGACATCGACCGCGTTACCTTGCACCATAAGCTGAAGAAGTACGGCTGGGCCAAGCCCGTTGAAACCCGATGAAAATGGTGGAATTGCTGCCGATCGGAAATATCGACGAGCGACTGCTGCTGGATCTGGGGCCCGCCCTCGCCGATGCTTTTCGTGTGCCCTGCCGTATCTTGCAGGAACGCCTGGATCCAAAGTTTGCCTTCCACACCGAACGCCAGCAATACCACTCATCGGAGATTCTCCATGCCATGCAGAAGCACGCCAACGATGGCACATGGCGCGTTCTGGGAATCACGGGGGTGGATCTTTATATTCCGATTCTTACCTTTGTCTTTGGCGAGGCCCAGATGGGAGGCCCGTGTGCCGTCGTCTCGGCGCACCGCTTGACGCAGGAATTCTATGGATTGCCGCACGATCCCGAGTTACTGCGCGCGCGCCTGATTAAGGAAGCGGTACATGAGGTCGGGCATACGCTCGATCTTACCCATTGCGAGGATTATTGCTGCGCCATGGCGCCCTCCCACGCCGTCGAATGGATTGACCTGAAAGAAGCCGCGCTCTGTGAGAATTGTCAGGGCCAGATCCTGGAAGCGTCGCGCTAGAAATCCTCTAAAAACGGATTGGCTGTCAGTCTGTCAGCAGGATCTGCATCCCAATAATTTACCCCTTCATTGTCCGGACGAAATGTATCTTTCGACTTGCTGGTCGAGTAATTCGAGGGGCAATGATCCGTCGCGCAAGACGGCATCGTGAAAGTCGCGGACGTCGAACCTCGGCCCGAGCGTTTGCTCGGCTTTCTTACGCAGTTCCACAATCTTGAGCTGCCCCATTTTGTACGAAAGCGCTTGCGCGGGCCAGGAGATGTAACGGTCGATTTCCGAATCCGCCTGCGTGGGAGCATGGGCATGCAAGTAATCAAGGGCCTGCGCGCGGGTCCAGCCCATGGAGTGAATGCCGGTATCGATGACCAGCCGCGCGGCACGAAAACGCTCGCTCGCTAGTTGCCCGAACTTGTTATACGGATCCTTGTAGACCCCGAGCTCCGACCCCAGCGATTCGGCGTAGAGCGCCCAGCCCTCCGCGTAGGCGCTGTTGCCGTAGAACTTTCGAAAATCCGGCAGACCCTGGAGCGAGCGCGCCAGCGAGCCCTGAAAAACATGTCCGGGTACGGCCTCATGCAGGACAAGCGCTTCCTTGTCGTACTTCACCTGCCTTTCCGGCTGGTAAGCCCTGAGGTTCATCCATCCCGGAGCGCTGCCATCGGGCATCGGAGGTTGCGCGTTGGTCGCGGTCGCCTGCTCGCGGTCTGGCGGGATCGCGCGAACGCCATACAGCAACATCGGGATATGTTTGAACTGGTTGGGCAGTTCCGGCTCGATGATCTTGGCCGCGTTGCGGCAGTATTCGAGCATTTCCTCTTTGGAATGGAAGCGCTGCTCTGGCGCGTTGGCGAGCTTAACTTCAAGTTCGCTGACTGTGCCCTGGAATCCGGTTTGGCGCGCGATCGCGAGCATTTCCCCCTCGATGCGGTCGACCTCTTGCAGGCCGATTTTATGGATTTCTTCAGGTGTCGCATTCGTCGTTGTCAGGCGTTGAATCAGTACGCGATATGCCTTATCTCCGCCCGGCATGCTCGCGATGCCGACTCCCGGCCGCACTTTGGGCAGGTAGGTGGTTTGCATATACGACAGCCACTTGCGCCATGAGGGTCGAAAATCATTCTCAAAAGCCTCATTCGCTTCTTTCGTCAGGCGCGCTCGTTCCGCCTCAGGAATATTCGACGGCATCTTTTTCAGGAAAGCCAGCAATGGAGTGTTGGCGGCATCCTGTGCATTCTGGGTCTGGAGTTGCTCGATTACGAGGTCGGCAACGATCTTTGGTTGGGTCCAGCCGCGCTCGATAGCCTCGTTTATGATGGCGATATTTTGGTCGGTGTACGCCGGAACTGCCCGCAGCCGCGCGATGATGTTTTCGCAATCATGAACCGTGCGGTAAGGCATGCGATCGATCACCAGATATATGCGGTTGTGCGCGCCAAACATTTGCCCGACCCGCAGCAGATAGGTTTCCAGGTCGAGCGCGTCCAGTTGCGTGGTCAGGTCGTACTTCAGCAGGTTCAGGCTGAGCTGGTCCTGGTCAGAGAGCCCGGCATTCGGAAATTTCTGCGCCTGCTGGAGGCGGCTCTCGAGGTGTTGATGACGTCGTTCACGTCCTTCTTGTGAGAAATCGCTCCACCGGTCATCGTATTCGTGACGTCCGACATTGGTGGCGAACTCCGGCTCGTCCCGTAGCCGCTCCTCGAAATAGTCGGCGAAGAACTTGGAGAGCTCCACGGACTGCGGAGTTGCGGGTTTCGTAGAAGATGCTGCGGTGGCGGAACTTTGCGCATGGATGGATTGCGCCGAGACGGGCACGAGCAGCAGCGCGGCAGCAAGCAGAAGGAAACGAATTTTCATCATCACCCCAAGCGGGAAATTGTATAACGGCGGGGCGAATGGAAGGGTTCGCCAATCCCACTCTCCAGCAAAAAAACAACGATGAGTGGGCGCCCGCGTCGGGGTTGTCCAATTCGTCCGGATTTACGTACGCATCAATGCTCGATACGTGCGAAGCCACTGCTCGCGAACAACATCCCAATCATAGTTGAGTGACTGACGATAGGCATTTACGCTTAAGCAGCGTGCGAGAGCGGGGTCTTCTAATAATCGAATGGTATTCCGAGCGAGCTGCTTCCAGTCCTCGCTCGCGCTGACGAGTCCCGTATGCTCATGTTTCACGAGGTGAGGAATTCCGCCGGCATCAGTTGTAACCACTGGCAGGCCTGCCGCAAACGCCTCCAGGATCGACAAAGGCATGTTATCGGCACGCGAAGCGTTAATGAGAATGTCAGCCTGGCTGTAGAACGCACCGATATTCTCTCTTCCAACCCTTCCCACCATTTGAACACCCTTAAGGTCTAAGCTTGCGATAAGGCGCCGTATAGACGCCTCTTGTGAACCATGTCCCACCAGCCACAGCCGTGCTTCCGGAAAACGTTTTTGAATTTCACCAAACGCTCGCACCACGATATCGATTCCACAATATGACTCCAGGTTCCGTGAGCACAACAGATGCGGGCGCAGCGGCTTCCGAAGCTGATACTCGAAAACATTTCGATCGATGACATTCGGTATCGGTTCTGCTTTGATACAGAATGCCTGAAACACCTCCACAAGATATGAAGAGGGCACAATTATAGAATCTGCTTCCTCAAGAACTGTACGCGCTAGTCGGGAACTCCCCAGATGACTTGTGGCGAGTGGACTATGATAGTTAATAAGCACAGGCTTCCGCAGAATACGAGATACACAGTACGCCGGGATGGTTGCAATGACGAACGATGAGAAAGCAGCGGAGAAGACATGAACCACATCGGCGTCTCGCAGCTTGCGAATGAGTTTCGCCAGGTAAAGCGGAAAGCGTACCACGGTACGGAGAAAAGGGATGCGCTCCACCCACGCAAGCAACCGCGCGTTGGTGGGAAGGTATGAAATGTGCACGGCGGGGTCGTGCTGCCACGATTGTAAAAGCAGTTGAGCCTGAACTTCTTGACCTCCCAAGATCTGCTCTGTTGTCGGGGCCACGATCACGACCCGCAGAGGAGCCTCACCAGCCGCCACTCTGTTCTCCCGACTTTGGTTATGCCGCATCATCGCACCGGCATCGACATCATATGCAAATCAATCTTGGACACAGTCGGGAACGAGATCATCGACAAACAAAGTCACATTTCCCGCTCCAAGGTGTAAGTTGCTCAGTCTGGCATACCTGCTTTTTCTGGACACTAAGTTCTGGCTGAAGGTGAATACCCCTTTAGGCAGGTTCGCTAGATCGGCTGAACTCAACTCGAAACACCCAAGCTCGCAACCGAGCGGTGATCGACATTGATCGAGTCTCCCGTGCTCTTACTCGACAATGCAAGGGGCGCATCCTCCGCGATCGGTAAGTTCTGACATTTCCCCACAACATGCAGCCATTCAGAGGTGGAACGCAGGTCCGCAAATGCATCGCGTATACCATTCTCTGTGGGAACGACTTGCCGCCAGCCCAGATCTTTGATCTTGCGATTGTCGAAACGGTGCCCCTTCCACACCGCCCGAGCATCATAAGGATTCAGTACCGCAGGTATTTGGCCGTGTGTGAAGCGGTGATATCCGCTGACTGCCCTCGCGAGTAACATGGCCACGGGAAACGGCATACGGATTACCCTGATATTGTTAACGTCATGTTTGTAGCGACGCAGATACTCACTGCAGCTGGGCAGGTTGTCATCGAGCACATTGTAGGCTTCGCCTGATGACTGTTTATTTTGTCCCGCGATGACGACGGCTTCGGCACAATTCCTCACGTGCGACAGAGGCGCCTCACGACGGCCCAGAGCTAACACAAGATTACCCAAAGTAATCCCAACTCTCGAAGGAACCCCACGATTCCGATTGCCTTGGCCATAGAGCACGCCCGGACGTATTACTACCAGGTCTCGGAGACCATCTTTTGTGGGTTCACGAAAGAGTTGTTCCTGCCAGATCTTCGCGTGGCAATAGACGCTTCTCTTCTCGGGATGAGCATCGAGTTCCGTGTTCTCCGCGATCAACCGATCCGCGTTCAGACCCGATGTGCCATATACAATGAGCGAGCTCACCAGCACGACGCGTGTTGGCCGATTTTCGATCGCATCGAGAAGACACTTCGACGCCACCACTGTGTTCGAAAAGATACTAGCCGGGGCTCCCGTCATACCCGCGGCCAGATGGTAAACCGTATCAACGCCCACGAGCGCCCGGCGAATATCGTTCTTATTCAGCAGATTGCCTGTTACGTATTGCATTCGCGCTCGGGGATTTTCTCTCTTCACCTCTTCGAGGCCTGTAAGATCGCTTGTCCCTCTTACAAAACAGTTGATGTCGAGTATCCCGTGAGCTACAAGCCTGTCGACGACGGCCTGACCGAGAAAACCCGCTGCCCCGGTGACTAGTACTCTCATGATGTCCTTCCCGTGGCGCAGTGCAGTTGTTCCACAATCTGGTCAAGTATCAATGCGTTGCGCAGAATATCTTTATAGGAAATTGGGACTGGGAGATCTTTGACTATGCTCTCGTAAAACTTGGATACCAGGTAATTGAACCCCGAAAAAAAATGATAGTCGGATCGGACAAAGCGCAACACATTTCGCGTGCCTTCTCGGAAACATTGCCAGCCTTCGCTAAATGGCGAGCTGAGGCGGCCTAGTACGCCGGGCAGGATTGAATCCCGCTCCAGTCTGATTGTGCTGCTGTTGAAGTCTAAGAGTGCAGTGTTTTTTGTTCCTCTGAAAAGTAGAGAGTGTCGAATGGGTCGGGCATGCGAGGACACAGTCAAATACGCCGATGACTTTTTCCCAAACATCATTACTCGAAGCTCATCGGGCAGGTCTCGACCAAGGCGGGGCGTGCCATTGTCGGCACTTTGCCAGGAATGGACCAGAACATTAGGCGCGGGCTCCGTCAGGAAGTCGGTCACCTTGTTTACCACATGATCGAGGATGTTCTGGAATAATTTTCCTGGAAGCTTGTGCACCCAGTGGTTCGCGTCTCCCAGAATCGGAATCCCGAACGGACCCTTCAAGTTGTAACCGAAATAGCTCTCCAGGTGGACCGGATCCCCCATGACTCCTCTGCCCACCAGATCGCGTAGCATTCTGGCGACTGGGTCCAAATGGTAGGTGTAAGCGATCGTCAATTTCCTCGAGCGAACTTCAGCCTCGGCTATAAGTCGTGATGCCTCGTCCGCATTCATTCCTACCGGCTTTTCGATCACGACATGGCAATTTGCTTCTAATGCCGCAACCGCCAGCCGGTAGTGAGATTCGGGAGGAGTTGCGATGTGAAGTACGTCGGGTTTCTCGCTTGTAATTAGCGTATCTACGTCACTATAGCAATTCGATACCTCGTACCGGGCAGCCAACTGGCGGGCCATGAGGGGTTCGACATCACATACTCCAGTCAGCCGCGCACATGCGAGCCTTTGGATCGCTCCGACGTGCATGTCGGCGGACTTTCCACATCCGATCAAGGCGACCTTCAGCATGCCGTGAATACCCTTCCGGCCATTTCGGGAGACTTAAGACCGCATAGCAATGTTCTGAGCAAGCGAATTTCAGAGTTGTTACGATTGCGTTATGACTGGGCAGTTCTCAACTACGTGTAATTTCCTGATGTAGGCCAATCCCTCGCAAACTGCACGATCGCCTCGAATTTGGTTCCAGCCCTCACTTTCTCGGCGGATGTCGTCCCGGATCAGGCAGCACGAGCTGACCGAGAATACGCAGTACCCAGTCCAGAACGCTTGTGCCGCGGCTCGCCCCGGCGCCGCTTAGAGCCGTATCCCCGTGCTGAATCAAGTACGTCGGCAAGGTCAGCTTAGGTTCATTTCGCACGAGAGCAGACTTGTACAGCAGTTCCACAGATACGATCTTCGCCGACGGCAAATGCTGCACCTTCATCGGCGCGTGGTGCCAGTCCGGTCGCAGGGATGAGATAGGGTCGGCTCTCGCAGAGAGAACAAGAGCCACCATGGTCACGAGCTGAAGGCGGCAAGAAAACGAGATGAACATGGGTTTTTCCACGTCCGAGATGGTGGCGCAGGCGTTCGACCTTGGCGCCACACAATACGCCACACCCGCCCTCAAGTCAAGCTCCCACTTTGCCTGGTGCCCTGCTCATTCGCGATCCGCGCGAATGATTGGGGGATCGCATCTACTAGCTGGTGGCCCTAGGTTCGGCTAACCTGGGCATACTCTATCGACCAGCTGAGTGCCGCTTCTCATCCGGCTTTCTTTGTGATTTGCGAGGGATCGGCGCCCACCCGGCCTGAAAGCAACTCATGCGAGGCCGCCGCTAATTGGAAATCGTAGTGCAAGCTCGGCAGAGTCGGCAGGG
>Ga0335081_10007553_pt1 | contig 17383 bp, 17 predicted proteins | sample Lox_Sample_35_FD_206713 | JGI IMG/M metagenome (GOLD analysis project Ga0335081, IMG submission 206713) | Soil microbial communities from Loxahatchee National Wildlife Refuge, Florida, United States - Lox_Sample_3.5 | ecosystem: Environmental > Terrestrial > Soil > Wetlands | place: USA... | reverse complement strand
GGTTGTCCCAAATCGAGGCCCGTCGTGTTCTCCAGTTGGGTGACGCTTGGCGGACTGGACACGCGGCCGGTAACCGTCACCGCACCAACGAACCAACTGTTCTTGGTGAGAAACCGGACGATAACGCCGTCCCTGGTTCCGTCGTTGTATGGCTGGGCATCGACCTGGATATCGGCATAGCGCCCGGTGGCAAACAGGCGTTCGATGGACGCGCGCACGTCGGACATGCGCAGCGGTTGGTTCAGCTGTAGCGGCAGAATGTCATGCAGCTCGGAGGCGTCCAGGGGCTGTACTTTGGGGTCGAACTGGATGGTGAGCACCTGCTTGCCTTCGAACTTTTGAAACTGCGCGCGGAGCGCCGCGGGGTGTGCAACAGCCAAGAGAACGAGGGTGAAAGGCAAGTAGGGGAGCGGCCGCCGCACCATCCTCATGATAGCGTAAGCCCTTTATAGCAACTTTGTTACCATCGGGTTGATGGACGCGGCCGAGCGGCAGCGCTATTCGCGGCAGATCTTGTTTCCCGGGATCGGCGAGCGTGGCCAGGAGGCGCTGCTGCGCTCCCACGTGGTGGTAGTCGGCTGCGGCGCCCTGGGGAGCTTTCATGCGGCCGCGCTGGCGCGAGCGGGAGTGGGAAACCTGACCATTCTCGACCGCGATTATGTCGAACCGAGCAACCTGCAGCGGCAGTGGCTGTTCGAGGAGAGCGATGCTGCCGGAGCGCTTCCCAAAGCCGTTGCCGCCGAGCGCCGGATCGCGAGCATCAATTCCTCCATCCGCGCGCGGGGCGTCATCGCCGACCTCACGGCTTCCAATGTGGCGGAGCTCCTGGGCGACGCTGATGTGATTCTGGATGGCACCGATAACTTCGAGACCCGATACCTCATCAACGACTTCGCGGTGTATCGCGGAATCCCGTGGATCTATGGCGCGGCGGTCGGGAGTTACGGTTTGGCTATGACGGTGATTCCGGGGCAGACCCCTTGTCTGCGCTGTGTCTACCCAGATCCGCCGGCCGGCACACAGCCCACGTGCGAGACGTCCGGCGTTCTGAACACGGTGGTTTCGGCGGTGGCTTCGATCCAGGTGAGCGACGCGCTCAAGATTCTCAGCGGTAACGGTGAGCAGGTCGAAGCACGGATTACGATCATAGACGTGTGGAGCGGCGGCATCCGGCAGATTGCATCGCCTCCGCGCGACGCCGATTGTCCCACGTGCGGCCGCCGCGAGTTTCCATACCTTGACGAGTCGCGGCGATCGCCGGTGAGCTTGTGCGGCCGCAACGCTGTGCAGGTTCACGAGCGCGAGCGCCCCATCGACCTGGCGCAGTTAAGAGCGCGGCTGGAGCCTCTCGGCGAAGTGCGCGCCAACGAATTCGCGCTGCGTTTCGTGGTGGCGCCTTACGAGATGACTATCTTCCCGGATGGGCGCGCGATCATCAAGGGAACGGGGGATGCCGGCGTGGCACGGAGCCTGTACGCGCGGTATGTGGGATGAGGAGCTTTCAGCGATCAGCGATCAGCATTCAGCGAAAAACCTGCAGGGCGAGCGCCTTCACATGCACGGCTAACCGCGGTACTGGGCAAGCTGAGAGCTGATTGCTGATCGCTGATAGCTTCAGAAATTTCAATATCCCCTCTTCTTATTCACTACATTCAGCAACGGCTCGCCTTTGCGAAATCGTTCGAACTGGTCCAGGAAGAATTGCATCGATTGATCCAGCCAGTCGGGCGTGTGATCTGCGCTGTGGGGTGAAAGCAGCACATTTTCGAACTTGTAGAACGCATGCCCGGCCGGCAGCGGTTCGGTGTCGAACACATCCAGCGCCGCGCCGCGGATACGCCCAGCCGCCAGCGCCTGGATCATCGCGTTCTCGTCAATCACCGGACCGCGCCCGACATTGATAATGACGGCGTCCGGTTTCATGGCCAAGAAAGCGGCGGCGCCGATCATGCCGCGCGTCTCCGCCGTCAGCGGCGTGGCCACCACCACGTAGTCGCTGCGGGCGAGCATCTCGAGCAGGCGGTCGGGGCTGTAGATCTGGCTGACCAGTGGATCGACGTTGTACAACGGCGGCCCATGGCGCCGCAAGGCCACGACCTGCATCCCCATCGCCTTTGCCCTGGTGGCGACCGCTCGCCCGATGTCACCGTATCCCACGATCCCCACGGTGCGGCCGCTGACTGGCGTCACGTCGAACTGCTCCCAGAGGCTGCCATTCTGATTGCGGATCAAGCGGCGAAAGTCCTTGGCGAAATAGATGATTGCGCCCATTACAAATTCGCCCAGCGCCGCGCTGAAGACGCCGCGGCCGTTGGTAAGCGTTACGGGGCTTTCGATCAATTCCGGAAACAGCATGCCGTCCAGCCCCGCAGCCCGCGAGTGAACCCAGCGCAGGTTCGGACACATGCCGAACGTTTCGCGCAACAACGGCCCTGACTCCGACCAGCTAAAAATCACCGAGGCGTCCGACGCCGCCCGGTCGAAAGCTTCGGCCCTGGCTCCCACGGCGATCGTGGTTTCTTGCGGCAGGGCGTCGAGCATCGCCAATTGTGGCTCTGTGGGATCGGCCAGGATCAGGACTGTGTTATTGTCCATGAGGAGAAACTACCACATGTTCGATCTCTCGCTTGAAGTGCTGCGCGTGGTGGAAGAGGCGGCCATCGCGTCTGCTCGCACCATGGGGATGGGGGATGCCAAAGCCGCCGATCACGCCGCGGTGGAATCCATGCGCCGGTCGATGGACACCTTGGCCATCGAGGGCACCATTGTGATCGGTGAAGGAGAACGCGATGCAGCGCCGATGTTGTATATCGGCGAGAAGGTCGGGACGCGCAACGGCGGAGGCGAACTGCTGACTGTGGATATTGCGGTAGACCCTCTGGAGGGCACGAACCTCTGCGCGACCGGCGGCGCCGGCGCCATCACGGTGCTGGCGGCTTCCGAAAAGGGCGGCCTGCTGCACGCGCCGGACTGCTACATGGAAAAGATCGTCGTGGGACCGGCGGCCAAAGGCGCCGTGGATCTGGAGGCGCCGGTGAAGCAGAACCTCAAGGCCATCGCGCGCCGACTGCAACGCGGCGTGGATGACCTGGTGGTGGTGGTGCTCGACCGGCCCCGTCACCAGAAACTCGTTGCCGACATCCGCGAGGCCGGTGCGCGCATCCGCCTGATTTCCGACGGCGACCTTTCCGCCGGCATCGCAGCGGCGGTGGCCGGGACCGGCGTTCACGCGGTAATGGGCTCCGGCGGCGCGCCGGAAGGCGTCCTGACGGCGGCGGCCTTGCGCTGTCTGAACGGCGAAATCCTCGGCCGGCTGGTGGTCAAGGACGAGGCCCAGAGGGAACGCATGCAGGCCATGGGCATCCGCGACGCGGACAAGATCTATACGACCCGAGAACTGGCGCCGGGCCACAACCTGGTGTTCGCCGCCTCTGGCGTCACCGATGGAAACCTGCTTCAGGGTGTGCGCTACTCCGGCGACGGTATTCACACGCAATCGATCGTGATGACTTCGGCGCCCGCCCGTGTTCGGTTCATCGATACGACGCGCCTGGAGAACAAGCCGGACGTGAAGGTGCGATTCCGATAGGGATGTGGCCGCATGCGGCTGCCGGGCGCAGTGCCTTGGGCAAGAGCCAGAGCCGTATGCCAAACTACCCATAGTGCGGCTCAACCTTCGCACGTGCGCGTGGCTGGTTCGGCGAAGCCTGTTCGCCGCTTTCGATGACGGTTGCTTCGGCGCGGCCAAGGGCGCCGCTTATTCCGCGCTACTATCTTTTTTTCCGGTGCTCGCTTCGGCGGCGGCGATCCTGGTTCAAACCCGCGCCGAGTTCGTCTCCAGAACCCTGGAGGAAGCCCTATCCCAAATCGTGCCTCCCGGCACCGAGGATCTGGTGGTCCAGCAATTCCGCGTCAGCGGCGCCCGCCCGCTATCGCTTCTGATCGTGGCGGGCCTGATCTCGGTATGGGCCGCATCGGGAGTCATCAAGAGTCTTATCGAGGGCTTTCACTCCGCGTACCGTGTGCCGCGCAACCGAGGCTTCGTTCATCAAAACGGGCTGGCGATGGCATTGGTGCTGTTGTCCGCTGTGCCGCTGATTTGCGCATCGGTCCTGATTGTCTTCGGCACGCAGGTGGAAAGCGTCGTGCTCCACTGGATGAAGGTCGACCCGATTTTGAACCCGTTGTCCTGGGTAGCGCAGCAGATCAGCCGCGGAGCGCGGTTCCTGCTGGCCTTCCTGACCACCGTGGCGGTGGCGTGCACGCTATATTATTTTGGCCCCTACCGGCGGCAACGCTGGCGATACATCTGGCCCGGCGCCATCCTGGCCACGGTATTGTGGTTGCTGGCCACTTCCGGATTCGGCTGGTATGTGCGCAACATCGGCCACTACAACGTAATGTACGGCTCGATCGGCGCCGGCATCGCTTTGCTGGTTTGGATGTACCTGATGGCCGCGATCGCCCTGATTGGCTGCGAATTCAACGCGGAATATGAGCGCGCCGCTCCCACTGGTGCGCATCCGCTACAATCGCAATAGTGAAGACCGCGGTCGTTCTGTTCCTGGTCGGTGCTTCCCTCCAGGCGGACATTCCGATGACATTGGTCTCGGAAGATGAAGCCGAGCCGATGCACAGCGCCATCGTCCGCAAAGAGGCCTGGACGCAGGACCCTGTCCGCCGTCTGCGCGCCGAAGCCGACAAGCGGATGAAAGAAGGTCCGTGGTCCGTAACTGCCGACCGGCCCAAGGGGATCGAACTGGACGTCCACGATTACTACAGCGAGGCTCCTTACTATTGGCCCAACCCCGACAATCCCGGCGGACCCTTCATTCTCAAGGACGGCCAGATCAACGCCACCCGCTTCACCGCGAACCGGACAGCCCTGAACGCCATGTGCGATGCAGTCTTTACGCTGGGCAGCGCGGCATTCCTCCTCGACAACGCCCTATACGGCAAGCGCGCCGCGAGCGTGATCCACGCCTGGTTCATCAATCCGAAAACCCGAATGAACCCGGGCTTGGAGTATTCCCAGGCTATTCCAGGCTGGAACAACGGGCGCGGCACCAGCATCCTGGAGGGGCGAGCTTTGATCCGTGCCATTCAGGGCATGGAATTCCTGGCGCAAACCAGCTCCTGGGACGCCAGAGACCAGGCCGCTGTCCGTGCCTGGTTCGACGACTATCTGCGCTGGCTCACCCAGAGCAAGCTCGCCATTGACGAAAAGAAAAGCGGCAACAGTCATGCTTCCTGGTGGGCGGCGCAGGTGGCGGCGGTGGCCAGCTTCGTGGAGGACAGCAAGATCCAGCAGGTGGCTTTGAATTATTACCGTGACCGCATCTTTCCTCACCAGATCCGGCCCAACGGCAGCGCGCCCCGTGAGGAGGTGCGCGCCCGGTCGCTGACGCTCTCGGCTTCGAATCTCGAGGCCTTCACCACGGTTTGCCGGATCGCGCAAGTGCGCGGCGCGCCCGACCTGTGGAACGCCCGCAGCAAAAACGGCGCCACCATCAGCACGGTAATTGATTATCTTGCCCCGGCCTTGCAGGACCCCAAGAAATGGAACAAGGAGCAGGCCGTTGAAGTCCCGAATGACAGCCTCTCGATTCTGGCCTTTGCCGGAATGGGTCTGAAGAACCCTGAATATATCGCCCTGTTCCGCAAGCTCGAGCGTCCAGACAGCGCATGGCTCAGCCTGATCGACCTCATGGTCGGCCGCTTCGAAGCCGCCGCTCACCAGACGCGGCATTGAAGAGAAAGCTGTCAACAGTCAGCTATCAGCCAAATGAAGACGATCATCGAACCCTTCCGCATCAAGAGCGTGGAGCCGCTGCGCCACACCACGCAGGAGGAGCGCGAGCGTTATCTGGAGGAAGCCGGATACAATCTCTTCCTCATCAAAGCCGGCAATATCCTGATCGACCTCCTGACCGACTCCGGCACCAGCGCCATGTCGACGGAGCAGTGGGCCGCCGTGATGCGCGGCGACGAGTCATATGCCGGCAGCGAGAGCTTCTTCCGGCTCAAACGAGTCGCCGATGAGCTCATGGGCTTCCGCCACATGATCCCGGCCCACCAGGGCCGCGCAGCCGAGCGCATTCTTTTCACGGTCATGTGTAAGCCGGGCCAGGTGGTCCCCTCCAACACTCACTTCGATACCACGCGCGCCAACATCGAGTTCACCGGCGCGCGCGCCGTGGACCTGCCCATTCCTGCGGCCGCCGATACCCAGGCGCGGGTGGACTTCAAAGGCAACATGGACGTGAATGCGCTCGAATCCCTGATTGCCGCCGAAGGCGCTTCCAACATCCCCTTGGTCATGATGACGGTCACCAACAACTCCGGCGGCGGCCAACCGGTCTCGATGGGGAACATCGAAGCCGTCCGGGATGTCTGCGCAGCGCACGGCGTCCCGTTCTACCTGGATGCCTGCCGGTTCGCCGAGAATGCCTGGTTCATCCGCGAGCGCGAACCCGGCTACGCCGACTGGCCGCCCAAACGCATCGCGCAGAAGATGTTCTCTCTCGCGGATGGCTGCACCTTCTCGGCGAAAAAGGATGCCTTCGCCAACATCGGCGGCCTGCTTTCGGCCAATGATGACCGCATCGCGCAGCAGGAAACCAACCTGCTGATTCTGACGGAGGGCTTCCCCACCTATGGCGGCCTCGCGGGCCGCGATCTGGACGCCATCGCCGTCGGCCTGGAAGAGGTCCTCGACCCGGACTATCTCCGCTACCGCATCATCTCCACCGGCTACCTGGGCCGCCACATCGCCGACCAGGGCGTACCGATCGTCGAACCGCCGGGCGGACACGCCATATATATAGACGCCGCGCGCATGCTGCCGCACATCCCGCCGCACCAGTTTCCCGGCCAGGCGCTAGCGGTCGAACTCTACCGCCACGCCGGCATCCGCTCGGTGGAGATCGGCTCGGTGATGTTCGGCGCCGCCGCGCGCCATGAGCTGTTGCGGCTGGCGATCCCGCGCCGCGTATACACCCAGAGCCATATCGACTACGTGGTGGAGGCCATCCTTGAAGTCAACGCAGCGAAAGACCGCATTCGCGGCATGGAGATCGTGGAAGCCCCGCCCTTCTTGCGTCACTTCAGCGCGCGTTTCCGGCCGCTATAATTGAGTTCTTTCATGCCTGTCGACTGGTCTCCGCTGTGGCTCAGCCTGCGAGTCGCATCGCTCGCGACTGTCCTCTCGCTGGTGCTTGGCCTAGGCCTCGCGTGGCTGCTGGCCAGCCGGAACTTCGGCGGCAAGGAAGTGATTCAGGCGGTGGCAACATTCCCGTACGCCTTGCCCCCTTTGATCGCCGGAACCTACTGCGTGCTTACTCTGGCCCACAGCCGGTTCGCCTTTACCTGGCATATCGGCGTGATTGCCGGCGCGGTCGGCATTTTCCCCCTGATGGTGCGCGGCGCCCGCAGGGCGTTTCAAACTCGGAACCTCGACTACGAAAACGCCGCGCGGAGTCTGGGCGCCTCTGAATGGCGGGTTTTCTGGCGCATCGCGCTGCCCCTGGCGTATGAACCGATTGTCGCCGCTGCAGCCATTGGCTTCGCGCGCGTCCTCACCGAATTTGCCGCCGTGGTCCTCGTCGCCTTTCAGCTTGCCGGAGGCATAGCGCCGTTCCCCTTTGGCCTGGTGGCCGTCATCGTGGGCATGGCTCTGGCGAGTGTTTATCTCTCCAACCGCCTGGAGCACGAGGGGAAAAGCCGCGTATGACCAGCGTCCGCTTCGCCAAGAGAACTGCCGGAGGCTTCACCCTCGACGTCGATTTTCCGGTCGGGCCGGGAGTCACCGCGCTGTATGGTCCGCCGGGCGCCGGCAAGAGCCTCACCCTGGAGGCCATCGCCGGCTTCACGCGCCCCGACTCCGGCCGCATTCTTCTGGAAGACGTCATCCTGTTCGACGCCGCGTCGCACGTCCATGTTCCTCCCCGGCGCCGCAACTGCGGCTATCTTGCACAGTCGGATGCGTTGTTCCCGCACATGACTCTGCGCCAGAACGTGGCGTTTTCAGCCAGGCGCTGGCCGCGTCTCGAACGACACCGCCGCGTCGCGGAGATGCTGGAGAAATTCCGCCTTACGGACTCCGCCGGCCTGTGGCCTCGGCGCCTCGATGCGCAAAGCCGACTGCTCGGCGCCGTGGCGCGAGCGCTGGTGGCCGAGCCCAGACTCCTGCTCCTCGACGATTGCGGCATCGGCGAAGCGTGCCTGCGTCAAATCCGCGCGGCCACCGGAGTTCCCATCCTGATGGTGACCGGCAGCCTCGATCTGTGCTGCGCTGCCGCCGACCAGATGTTGATCCTCGATGGCGGCCGGATCTTGCAGCGCGGCGCGCCGCGCCAGGTTCTGGATCAGCCGCAATCGCTGGAAGTAGCTCGTCTTGTTGGAATCCCCAATCTCTTTCAGGCCACCATCGCGGCGCTCGACCCCGGCCGCAACAGCAGCCGCCTGGAGTTCGACCATTTCGCCCTCGCCGGCCCGTATATTCCCGCTCATTTCAAGGGCAACCGCGTGTGGGTAGCCGCCGCTGCCGAGAACCTGCGCGTCCATCCCGGCGACGTTTCTCCGCCTCTCAATTCCGTGCCGGTGCAACTGGTCCGCGCCTCTCACCACGCACACTCTGTTCTCGTGGAGTTCTCTTTTGGCATCTTCGTGAATGTCTCCTACGACGAGTTCGCCCGGCAGCAGGATAATAAGGATTGGCAAGTTGAGTTTCCACCGGAGGCTCTGCGGGTACTATGAGGAATGCCGCTTAAGTCCCTCGCCGAGTACGAGCGACTGGCCGAAGAGGCTCACGGTCACCTGTGCGCCGGCCAGATCCTGGGCCTTCGCATGGCGTTGTATGGCATGCACCTGCTGGCTCTTCCGGACCCCGCGGGCGCCGATCGTAAACGCCTCGTCACGTTTGTGGAGATCGACCGGTGCGCCACGGACGCCATCCCCGTGGTTACCGGCTGCCGTCTCGGCAAGCGCGCGCTCAAGTTCCGCGATTTCGGCAAAGTGGCCGCAACATTCTGCGATCTCGAGCGCAATCGCGCCGTCCGCGTGGCCGCCCGCGAGAGCGCCAAGCAGCGCGCCCGCGAACTGTATCCCGGAATCGAAAGCCGGAACCAGCAGCAGATGCGCGCCTACCGCGAACTTGCCGACGAGGAATTATTCGAAGTTCAGTGGGTGCGCGCCCGGCTGGCTCCTGAAGACCTCCCCGGTTACCAGGCCCCGCGAGTGATCTGCGCCAAGTGCGGCGAGCCAATCAGCTTCAAACGCGAAGTCCATAGCGACGGCCAGGCTCTTTGCCGCTCCTGCGCCGGAGACCGGTACTACGATCTGTTGTGACGCGCGTGTTCCGTTACTACATCACAGACCGCCACTCCGCCGGTGGAAGGGCGGCCGTACTCGATTGTATTGCCCGCGCCCTCGCCAACGGCGTCGACTTCATCCAGCTCCGCGAAAAGGATCTCTCCGGCCGCGATTTGTGCTACCTGGTGCGGCACTCCCTGGCACTCCCTAACCCCCGCTCCACCCGCATCCTGGTAAACTCTCGCGCCGATATCGCGCTGGCCTGCGGCGCTCACGGGGTACACCTTCCGGCGCGATCCATTTCTCCGAAGATCCTGCGCGCCATTGTCCCGGCCGGCTTTCTGATTGGCGTTTCCACCCACACCCTTGTGGAGCTACGTGCGGCCGAAGCTGAGTCCGCAGATTTCGCCGTTTTCGGCCCGGTTTTTCCCACTTCTTCCAAAGCCGGCTATGGCCCGGCCTGCGGCATCGATGGGCTCCGGGAAGCGGCTGCCGCAGTTTCCATGCCGGTCCTGGCGCTGGGTGGTGTTACCACAGAGAACACCTCCGAGTGCCTGGCAGCCGGCGCCGCCGGGGTAGCGGGCATTTCGATGTTCCAGTGAAGGCTGTCGTCCACCCCTCTGCGGGTAGCCGCTATGCCCGCATAAAACCGATTGAATAAGCTCACAATATGAGATACCTTTGGAGCAAATCTCGCAGAACGGACTGTGTTAATCCTGTAAGAATCGGCGGTAAGTGTCTCACATGAGTTCGAGATGGTGTCTGCCGCGGCCGCCACTGTGGGAGAGGCGTGTGAAAAAGGTGCTGTCTTTACCGAAGAGAGCGGCAAATATTGGTTGACATACATAGAAATACGGTATTAAATTAAGGCTATCAAACGTTGATTTCTTATGATCTGGGTTCTGGATGCCGGACAGGCGTCCTAACGGTGGCATTGGAAAGGCGCATTTCGATTGTTCGGCTCCTTCCCTATTGAGGCCCTGGCATCAGTCGCTTAGATGCCGTGGGAGGCATTTCATGTACAGCGCTCCAAGACTCGCAGCTCATGCTCCACTCACCGCCAACGTCGCCCTGGTCGGGTTCGAGGCGGACGACCAGGCTTCCTTGACCAAAATCCTTGGCTACACGGAGTGCCCGGTGGCTCCGGACTGGAAATGGAAAATCCAGCCCAGCCGGGGAGTGGAATCGACGGTGGCGGCCCTGCGGCGAAACCGGGTTCCGATTGTCCTGTGCGACCGGGACCGGATGCCGGACGCCTGGAAAGAGCTGCTGGAGCGGTTTGCCGGTTTGCCCGAACCGCCCCTGCTGATCGTTACGTCGCGTCTGGCGGATGAGCGGTTATGGGCGGAAGCGCTCAACCTGGGGGCGTACGATGTTCTCGCCAAACCGTTCGACAGCGCCGAAGTGGCTCGCATCGCCGGTCTGGCTTGCCTGCGCTGGTACCAGCGCCACGCCGCGCCACCCGCGCTCATGAACTCGGTGGCCTGAGCGGAAATCCATGACCCAAGCGTTGCTGTTGCCGGAAACCAGTGTCCGCGAGGCCGGCGCGGGGCCGGGTTTGCATCTGGGCGAAGCCGAGTCCGGCCGCTGGACCGTCACGGTGGACGTAACCCGCGTAACAGAAAGGGAGAGTCTCGAGTTGTACATCTGGGGATCTTCCGACGGAGACGACTGGGGTCTACGACCTATGGTCAAGCTTCCCCGCGTCTTCTATTGCGGCAGATATCAGACTGTTCTCGATCTTCCGGACAGGTCCACGAAATATCTGAAGGCCGAATGGCACGTGAATCGATGGACCGTCGGGGACGTGAAACCTCTCTTCACCATGACCGTTTTCGTGCAGGCGAGCAAGCCGGCGGCTCTGACCGCCATCGCGTAGCCTGAGTGATCCGGGCCGCAGGTCAACGCGGCTGCCGGCGGCCAAGTGGCAACTCCGCCCACATCCGCGCCACCGGGACCACCACAACCTTGTCACTCAGAGGATAAGACTTGTCGCCGGGATAGACCACGATCAGGCGTTTGAGCCGAAGGTCTGCCAGGGCCGTATGCATCGATTTGGTCATGCCCGGCGCGTCGGCGTACTTGACTTCTACTCCATAGCGGTGGCCGCCCGCCATCACGAGCAGATCCAGTTCGGCGCCGGCCTGCGTAGCCCAGAAGTAACAATCGCGCTCGCCCGCGGCGCGCACGATTTCTTCCACAACGAATCCCTCCCAGGACGCGCCGATCTTGGGATGGCCTTCCAATGCCCGAAACGAGGTCACACCCAGCAGGGTGTGCAGCAGTCCGGTATCGCGGAGATAAATCTTGGGGGACTTCACCTGCCGCTTCCCGAGGTTCTCATGCCACGGCTGCAACTGGCGCACCATGAGCGCCCCGGTCAGCAGATCGAGATGCCGCTTGACGGTGGTATGAGCTTCCCCAAGAGATCGCGAGATCTCCGAGGCGTTCCAGATCTGCCCGTGGTAGTGAGCCAGCATGTTCCAGAGTCTTCGCAGCACGGCCGCCGGGACTTCGACGCCGTACTCCCGAACATCCCGCTCCAGGAACGTGCGGATGAAATTCGCGAGCCAGGCCCGGCTGTCCGTATCATTCCGCGCCAGAAACGAGCGCGGGAATCCGCCGCGCCACCAAAGGCGTCGCAGAGCGCCATCGCCCGCCTCGGAGAGATCGAATCCACCCATCTCCACAAACGCGATCCGGCCGGCGAGCGATTCCGATCCCTGGCGAAGCAAGTCCGGAGATGCGCTGCCCAACACCAGAAACCGGGCACGGAGCGGCTTCCGGTCGGCTAAAACACGGAGCACGGGGAGAAGATCCGGCTGCCGCTGCACCTCGTCGATCACCACCAGGCCGCGAAGGGGGCCGAGCGCAGTCATCGGTTCCACAAGCCGCCTTTGGCTGACCGGGTCCTCAAGGTCGAAGTACTCGGCGCGGGTTTCACCGGCAATCTGCCGGGCGGCGGCCGTCTTCCCGCATCGCCGCGGTCCGTACAGCGCAGTCACGGGATTGGTCCTGATCGCTCTTCGAATTCTCTCGACAAGAACGATACGTTGCAACATTCGATATCCTTGAAAATTGAGTATAGCATGCTCAGTTTTCAAGGATCATTGAACGTCGAGCTTTAGCGCCTTCACCCGGTCGCGCAGTTGCGCCGCCTTCTCGAACTCGAATTTCCGCGCCGCTTCCCGCATCCTCTCCTCCAGCTCGCCGACAAACCGCACCCGTTGCTCCGGCGTCAACCGCTCCACCTCTTCGTCTTCCTCCAGCGGCACCGTCACGTAGTCGCCTTCCGCCACCGCCACCAGGCTCATGTCGATGGGCCGCACGATCGACTGCGGCACGATGCCATTCCGCTCGTTGTACTCCACCTGGACCCGCCGCCGCCGCGACGTCTCATCCAGCGCTTTCCGCATGCTGTCGGTCGTCGTGTCCGCGTACAGGATGGCGCGCCCCTCCACGTGGCGGGCCGCCCGCCCCATGGTCTGAATCAGCGAGCCCGCGGACCGCAAAAATCCCTCCTTGTCCGCGTCCAGAATCGCCACCAGCGAAACCTCCGGCAGGTCCAGCCCTTCGCGCAGCAGGTTAATCCCGATCAGCACGTCGAACTCTCCGCGGCGCAGGTCGCGCAGGATGCGGATCCGCTCCAGCGTCTCCACCTCCGAATGCAGATACCGGCAGCGCACGCCGACTTCGGAATAGTACTCCGCCAGATCCTCCGCCATGCGTTTGGTCAGCGTGGTTACGAGTACCCGCTGATTCTCCGCCACGCGCTTGCGGATCTCGCCCAGCAAGTCGTCCACCTGCCCCTTGACCGGCCGCGTCTCCACGGCCGGGTCCACCAGCCCGGTCGGACGGATGATCTGCTCCACCACCACGCCCGCCGACTTCGTTAGCTCATACGGCCCCGGGGTCGCGGACACGTAGATCAATTGATTCACCCTGTGCTCGAACTCCTCGAACGTCAGTGGCCGGTTGTCGAGGGCGCTCGGCAGCCGGAACCCATGCGATACCAGCACTTCCTTCCGCGAGCGGTCGCCGTGATACATCCCGTGTAATTGCGGGACCGTCTGGTGGCTCTCATCGATGAAGAGCAGGGAATCGCTGGGCAGGTAATCCAGCAGCGTCGGCGGCGCTTCCCCGGGCAGCCGCCCGGAAAAATGCCGCGAGTAGTTCTCGATCCCGTGGCAATATCCGATCTCCTTCATCATCTCCAGGTCGAACATGGTGCGCTGGTACAGCCGCTGCGCTTCGATCAGCTTCCCTTGTTTCTCCAGTTCCTTGTGCCACCAGTCCAGCTCCACACGGATGCTGTCCATGGCGCTGAGCTTGGTCTCCTCGCTCATCACGTAGTGCGTCTTGGGATAGATGGGCAGCCTCTGGTAGGTCTGCTTCACCTGGCCGAGCAGGGGATCGATCTGCGCCAGGCTCTCCACTTCATCACCCCACAGCTCGATCCGGTAGGCGTGGTCATCGTAGGTAGGATAGATCTCGATCACGTCTCCCCGCACGCGGAAGGCGCCGCGCCGGAAGTCGGTCTCGTTGCGGTCGTACAGGATGTCCACCAGTTTGGAGACGATCTGGTTGCGCGAGATCTTCTGTCCCTTCTCCAGCATCAGCAGCATGCCGTAGTAGGCTTCCGGCGAACCCAATCCGTAAATGCAGCTCACGCTCGCCACGATCACGCAGTCGCGCCGCTCGAACAGCGATTTTGTCGCCGAAAGGCGCAGCTTGTCGAGCTCGTCGTTGATGGTGGCTTCCTTTTCGATGTACACATCGCTCGCCGGAATGTACGCCTCCGGCTGGTAGTAGTCGTAGTAGCTGACGAAGTACTCGACGGCGTTCTCCGGGAAGAACGTCTTGAACTCGTGGTAGAGCTGCGCCGCCAGAGTCTTGTTGTGCGCCAGGATCAGGGCCGGTCGGGCCATGGCTTCAATCACCTTGGCCATGGTGAAGGTCTTGCCAGACCCGGTCACGCCCAGCAACACCTGGTGTTGCTCCCCGTCGCGCACTCCGCGCACCAGTTCGGCAATCGCGTTCTCCTGATCGCCACGAGGCCGGTAGTTCACCGCCAATCGAAAACCCATGCTTTCAGAGTGGCACAGGTGTCAAGCCGCCGGCCCTCCTCGTGGAAGGCCGCTGCTATTCTGGAAAAGCAGTGGCCTTCAACCCATCTTCGGTTTCGCGGCTGCTGGTGCGCGCCACCAACTGGCTGGGCGACGCCCTCATGTCTTTGCCGGCGATCCGCTGCCTCCGCCAGGTTTTTCCCCATGCGCACATCGCCCTGGTGGCGCGTCCGTGGGTCGCCGACCTCTATGCACGCGAGACCTCGATCGACCGCGTGATTCCCTATCCCGCGCAGACAGGCCTGCGCGCGAAGCGCGCATTTGCCGCGACCCTGCACCGGGAACGCTTCGATGCCGCCATTCTCTTGCAGAATGCCTTCGATGCTGCCCTGATGGTCTGGCTTGCCGGCATCCCGGAACGTATTGGTTACAGCCGCGACGGGCGCGGCCTACTATTGACGCGCGCGGTCCCTGTTCCCGAGCCCGGCGATATCCCGCGTCACGAGCGGTTCTACTACCTCGAACTCCTGCGCCGCGCCGGTCTTGTGGAACGCTTCCCTGAAACCGGCGCCATCCGCCTCGACGGCATCGACCAAGCCCGCCGGGCGGGTAAAGAGCACCTCCGCAGACTTGACATCACCTGCCCGGTGATCGGCATCAGCCCCGGCGCCGCTTATGGCACCGCCAAACGCTGGATCCCCGAACGATTCGCGGCGGTGGCGCAAGCGTTCCCGTCCGCATCCGTGTTGATCTTCGGCTCGTCCACGGAGCGCGACCTCTGCGGAACCGTCGCGACGTGCCTTCGCAGCGGCGGCGTTTGCGCCCAGAACCTGGCGGGCCAAACCACGCTCCGCGAATTCATCGACCTCGCCGCCGTCTGCCGTTTGTTCTTGACCAACGATTCCGGCGCCATGCATGTCGCCTCCGCGCTCGGGGTTCCCACGGTCGCGGTCTTCGGCGCCACGGACGACGCCACAACCGGCCCCACCGGTCCTCTCGCGCGCGTCGTCCGTGAACATGCCGAGTGCAGCCCGTGCCTGCTCCGCGACTGCCCCATCGATCACCGCTGCATGACGGCCGTCACCGCCGAGAGAGCCGCCGCGGTCGCGCTCGAACTGTGGGAGGAATCCGCCCCCGCGTGGACACACGAAGCAAAATCCTGAGCGTCAAACAAGCCCTCTTGCTCGAGCCTGCCCGTCCGCTCGTGCTGGTTACCGGTTGTTTCGACATTCTGCGCGCCACACACATCCGCGAACTGGCTGAAATCCGCACACGAAGCGGTGCGGCCACCTTGCTGATAGCGGTCCTGCCATTGGCCGGCGAACTCCTGGACCAGCGCTCCCGCGCCGAATTGGTCGCCGCATTGCAGATGGTAGACTACGTGTTGACCGCGGATCATGAAGACTTGGCCAAGATTATTGGCGCGCTCCACCCGCTCGAGAATGTTGCTCTTGAGCCAGCCGACGCACTCCGCATCCGTCAGTTGATCGAGCATGTCCACCGTCGGCAATCCAGCTAAGCCACGCATCCTGGTGGTGCGGCTCGGCGCCATGGGGGACGTCATTCATGCCTTACCCGCTGTGGCGTCTCTCAAAGCCAGCGGCTCGCACGTCACCTGGATCGTCGAGCCGAAATGGGCGCCGCTTCTCGAAGGGAACCCCTTCATCGACACCCTGCTGCTCCTTCGCCGAGATTCCCTTGCCGGCTTGATTGCCAGCGTGCGTGCCCTCCGCGAGAGCCGCTCCGATTTGGCGGTCGATTTTCAGGGCCTGATCAAGTCGGCTGTGGTAGCCGCTATCGCTCGACCCGAGCGCATTTTCGGCTTCCATCCCGCACAGGTCCGGGAACGCGCCGCCGCGATTCTGTATTCTAATAAGGTCCAGGCAACCGCAGCTCACGTTGTGGACCGCAACTTGGAGTTGGCGGCAGCGGCCAGTCAGGCCATGCCGAGAAGTGATCTAGCTGCGGAACCCTCCACCCCCGCCTTCCCCTTGCCTCCAGGCCGCCCCGAAGGTACGCTCCCGCCTGGCGATTTTGTGCTGGCTTCCCCGCTTGCGGGGTGGGCCGCCAAGCAATGGCCCATCGAGCACTACCGCTCGCTGGCCGGCCGTCTGGACCGCGAGCTGGGCATCCCGCTGGTGCTCAATGGTCCGCCAGGCAGCGCCCTTCCGCAGATCGATCCAGCCATTCCTCATTACTCAGGCCTGCTGGGTCTGATTCACGCGACCCGCCGGGCAGCCGCAGTACTCGGCGTCGACAGCGGTCCGCTACACCTGGCTGCCGCCCTGGCCAAGCCTGGCGTCGCCATTTTTGGCCCCACCGATCCCGCTCGCAACGGCCCCTACGGGGGCTCGCTCCGGATCATCCGCAGCTCTGACGCGGCCACCACTTATAAGCGTGGCGCCGCGATCGACGAGAGTATGCGTCGCATTTCTCCTGACGAAGTCTTCGAGGCTCTCAAGGCCGCGCTCGGCCAGCGCCGCCACGCCGCCGGATGCGCAGTCTGATGCTCAGATTCCCCAAGCCTTACGCCGATCTCGTTGCCAGGTTACGTGTCCCCAGCGGCTTTCTAATCGTTGCCGCATTCGCCTGGTTCTCGCATCCCACCGCGGGATCGCTCGAAATCGGGCTTCCGGTTTGCGTTCTTGGACTCGGCATCCGCGCCTGGGCCGCCGGCTGCCTCGCCAAGAACCAGCGGTTGGCCACCGGCGGCCCTTACGCCCATACCCGCAACCCTCTCTACCTAGGCACCTTATTGGTGGCTGCCGGGCTCACTGTGGCGGCGCGCAGCCCGGGGTTGGGAGCTTCGTTCGCGTGCGTTTTTGTTCTCGTGTATCTACCAGTAATTCAGAATGAGGAGGCATACTTGCGTGTCCTTTTCCCCGAGGATTACGCTGCCTATGCCGCCGTGGTCCCACTTCTCTGGCCGCGGCTCACCGCGTTTCCTCAAAGAAAGCCGCATCCTTTCCAACTGGCGCTCTATCTAAGGAACCAGGAATACAACG
>Ga0335081_10007551_pt1 | contig 17385 bp, 9 predicted proteins | sample Lox_Sample_35_FD_206713 | JGI IMG/M metagenome (GOLD analysis project Ga0335081, IMG submission 206713) | Soil microbial communities from Loxahatchee National Wildlife Refuge, Florida, United States - Lox_Sample_3.5 | ecosystem: Environmental > Terrestrial > Soil > Wetlands | place: USA: Florida... | reverse complement strand
TTTTAACGTCTCCAGTCTTCTTATCCTTATACCGCAATCCGGTCACGGTCTGGTCCCCGAGTATTTCCTCGACTTCTGCACTGCTGATCATTTGCAGTTTTGGTGATTCTCTTATCTTTTCTTCAGTGACGGGATCGCCCCTCACCTTCTCGGTTCGAGTGAGAAGATAGATCTTACGAGCGTAGGGAAATAAATCGATCACGGTCTCAAGGGCGGCATTCCCGCTTCCAACCACAGCCACATCGACCCCATTGTAAAAAGGAGCATCACACGTCGAGCAAAAAGCAAGTCCCCTGCCTTCAAACTTCTCCTCTCCCAGATGACCGAGGCGTCTGCGTCGCCCCCCGGAGCAAACGATCACTGTTTTGGACCGGTAAGCATTGCCGCTTTCCGTTTTGATCTCAAAGATACAGTCCCCCCCTTGCGTCACGGTAACCACTCGCTCTGGAGTTTTAATCTCGATTCCCTTTTGGGCCTCCACGTGCTTCCTGAGTTTTTCAGCCAGGTCCAGACCTGAGAGGGCGACTTCGCCGATCCAATTTTCAATATTACTGGAAACCATCGATTGCCCGCCGAACGCCTGCGTGATGACGAGGGTCTTCAGCTTCTTCCTCGCTGCATAGACTGCCGCCGCTGCTCCGGCAGGTCCTCCTCCGATGACGACGGTATCATAGAGATCCTGAGTCACGGGTTTTTCTCCGTTTCTAATGCCTCACAACGTGTAATCATTTTTCCACTATCAGCCCCTCAAGACGCGAGTCCCGGCCCGTGAGGATGGGCAGATTCGAGAAGCTTTAGGCCTGCCTGCGCGAAGCCGCTTCGGCGAAGGCAGGGCGGAGCCGCTAAGAATCAAACTACGGGCCTTGACCCTCCATAATTACTCTGTCTTACTGAACAGGAACGTTATGCATAATATTAATGACCCGCAATCCTAAACCTTCGACAAGGGGCCCATGCTTACGGGCCGAGGCAAAGGCATTCCCTCCGCTCATTTTTTGTCTTCCGTCGGACTTTCCTTTTTCGAGCGACCGAGCCTTTCGGTTAAACGTTGCGTGACTACATAGAAAACAGGCACAAAAGGGATGGCCAGCAGCGTCGAAGCAATCATGCCTCCGAAAACGACCGTGCCAATCGCCCGCTGGCCCGCAGCGCCGGCTCCGGTGGCAAAGAGGAGCGGCATAACGCCGAGGATGAAGGCAAAGGAGGTCATCACGATCGGCCGAAACCGGCGGCTCGTTGCTTCAACGGCAGCCTCTGTGATGGACATACCTTCCCGCCGCAAATCCCGCGCAAACTCGACAATGAGGATAGCATTCTTGCTGGCCAATGCGATCATGAGCACCAAGCCGATCTGTGTGTAGAGGTTGTTGTCATAGCTTCGAATAAGAAGGGCGACCAGAACTCCGACGAGCGCCATAGGCACTGCCAAAATGACCGCCGCAGGCGATGTCCAGCTTTCATACAATGCTGCCAAAACCATAAACACCAGGGTAATCGACAGGGCATAGATGAAGTAGGCTTGATACCCGATCTGCTTTTCCTGATAGCTTGTTGCCGTCCAATCGTAACCCACCCCCCTCGGCAAAACATTGGCCGCCAGCTGCTCCATCGCATGAAGAGCCTGACCCGAGCTAAACCCCGCTCCGGCCTGGCCAAAAATAGCGGCTGCGGGGTAGAGGTTGTAGCGGGTGATGAGTTCAGCGCCTTGTGTCCGCCGGATCTGGAGAAGGCTGCCGAGGGGCACCATCTCTCCCTGGCTGTTTCGCGTGTAAAGATTCTTGATGTCCTCCGGCGTCGCCCGATAACGGTCATTCGCCTGAATGTACACCTGGTAGATCTGATTGAACTTGTTGAAGAGGTTGACAAAGGAGGAGCCTAAGTACCCCTCGAGCGTGTCAAACACATTATTCAGCGGAACCTGGAAGGAAAGGGCCTTTGTCCGGTCTATATCCAGATAGAGTTGGGGGCTTCGGGCATCAAAGGTCGTCGCAAGGCCGTGAAGGGTTTGCTGCGAGTTCCCTGCATCAACCAGTTGATTCGTCACGTTCTGGAGAGTCTCGAGGTCGTTGCCTTTCCGGTCTTCGACCATCATCTGGAAACCGCCTGCCTGGCCTAAACCTCTGATCGGCGGTGGAATCACGACAAAGGCGATGGCTTCTTTGATCGTGGAAAGATCACGGTTGAGGCCAGAAACAATCCTGTCCTGGCTCAGCGCACGACCGCGTTTGCTCCAGTCCTCATAGACGATAAAGGTCGTGTTAACGGTGGTCACGTTGGCTGTGTCGAGAATCGAAAAGCCACCGATGGTGACCCAGCCGACGAGCCCCGGAGTTTTCTTGAGAATGGCGTCGATCTTGTCCGACACCTCCCGGGCCCGCGGCTGTGCCGCAGCGTCGGGCAGGCGCGTAAAGAGGATGGCGTATCCTTGGTCTTCGGTAGGGAGGAAACCGGCGGGTCGCCGGACAAACTGCCAGCCTGCAACGGCAATAACAAGAAAAAAGATCACGAGCATCACTCCCGGTCGTTCCACCATCCGGCGAACGATCCCCATATAAGAATCTTTCACGGCCTCGTAGACCTTGTTGAAGCCTCGGTAGAACCAGTTTTGTCGCTTCTCCTCATCCCTGGGTCGAAGCCAGAGGGCACACTGCGCGGGTTTCAACGTCATGGCGTTCAAGGCGCTGATGACGGCGGTGGCGGCAATGACGAGGGCAAACTGCCGGAAGATCTGTCCGGTAATGCCCGGCAGAAAAGCCGCCGGCAGGAAGACGGAGACCAGCGCCATGGTAATCCCCATAATCGGGCCGGTCAACTCGCTCATGGCCTTGATGGCAGCCTCCTTGGCGGGTAAACCCTTCTCGATATAATGGGAGCTGTTCTCCACGATGACGATGGCATCGTCAACGACGATGCCGATGGACAGGACAAGGGCGAATAGGGTCATGATGTTGATGCTGAAGCCGAGGGCGAGCATTGCCGCGAAGGCGCCGATGATGGTGACCGGGACGGTGGTGGCGGGAACGAGCATTGCCCGGAAGCTCTGCAGAAACACCATGATCACGATGAGGACGAGGATGCCGGCCTCAAAAAGCGTTTCGTAGACCTTGGAGACGGCCTCACGCACAAACCGTGTGGTATCGAAGCGGATGGTGTATTTGAGCCCTTCGGGAAAATCCTTGCTCATCTCCGCCACGGCCTTGTAAATATGATCGGCAACGGTGATGGCGTTTGCCTCCGGAAGGGAGAACACGACCACCTGGGCCGATCTGAGTCCTCCTGTATTGGCATAGTTCGAGTAAGACTGCTGCCCCAGATCCACACGGGCGACATCCCGCAAACGGACAATCTGAGGACTTGGTCCGGCGTTAGTCTTCACGATGATGTTTTCAAACTGTTCGGCATCGGAAAGTCTGCCCAGGCTATTGATGGTAAACTGGAAGACCTGACCGTTCTTTGTGGGCGGAGTCCCCACCTGTCCGGCAACGACCTGGAGATTCTGGCCTGCAATGGCGTTCGAGATGTCGGCACTGGTGAGGCCGAACTGTTTGAGCCGATTCGGGTCCAACCACACACGCATGCTGTACTGGCCCGCCCCAAAGACTCTCACCAGTCCCACCCCCGGCAACCGGGCAAGGGGGTACTGCATATTGATGATGCCGTAGTTTGAGAGAAAGGCTTCATTAAATCGGTTATCTTCGGAGTAGAGACTGACCACCAACAGGATGTTTGTGGAAACCTTCTTTACGGTAACCCCCTGGAGCTGGACGCCGCCCGGGAGCTCTGCGAGCGCGCTGTTCACCTGGTTCTGGACAAGGATGAGCGATTTATCGAGGTCGGTGCCGACGTCAAAGGTGACCGTGAGGGTGTAGGACCCGTCGCTGCCGCTCGTGGAAGACATGTAGATGCAATGTTCCACGCCATTGATCGCCTGTTCGAGGGGAACTCCGATCGTCTCTGCAACGACCGCAGCACTGGCCCCCGGATACCTCGTGGTGACCTGAATCGTCGGGGGTACAATAGGAGGATACTGCTCCACGGGCAGGCTCGAGTAGCTGAGAAAACCGATAATGACGGTGACGACGGCAAGGACGTTCGCAAGAATCGGCCGCTCAATAAAAAAACGTGACATTACGGACCTCCCTTGCCTTGACGAGGTGTCACAGGAGAGCTTATGGGAGAAGCGCCTAACTCCTGCTTCTCCGGAGTGACCTGCCTTCCCGGAATGGCCTTCTGAACACCCTTGATAACGATCCACTCCTTTCCTGTCAGGCCTTCTTCAACGACCTGCAGACGGTCGACCGCCGTCCCTGTTTTGATAGCCACTCGCTGGACCACGTTCTTTTCGTTTTCAATCAGCACGAATGGGCCCTGCTGATCGTATCCAATCGCTTCCTGAGGCACGAGCAAAGCAGGCCCTTTCTTCACAGGCACATGCACCCGGGCATAGAGTCCCGGCAAAATTTTCCCGTTAGCGTTTTGGAAGATCCCTCTCATCAGCAACGTGCCGGAGGTAGATGTAAGGCTGATGGACGCGAAATCCAGGTGCCCTTGATGAGGATAACCTTCTTCGCTCGCCATACCCGCGAAGACCGGCCATTTTTGGGCATTGGTCTTCCCCGGGGTCCAATGGGCCTCCCTCATCAGGCGGGCCAGATCCAAATCGCTGACCGTGAAGTAAATATAGATGGGATCAATCTGGTTCACTTCAGCAAGAACCGTGTTTTGGCCCGAACCTACCAGATTGCCCGGATCGACCAGTCTGCGATCCACCCTGCCATCGAAAGGAGCGACGACCTCCGTATAATCCAGATTGAGCTTGCTTAAGTCTCGGGCCGCTTCTGCCACCTTCAGGTTCGCCTGGGCCGAATCCCGTTGATAACGCCAGTTGTCCACATTTTCCTGGGAGGTAGCCTTTTGCTCCAACAGGTTGGAATATCGTATAAACTGTTTTCCGGCATATTCCAGCTGGGCCTTTTGTTGCAATATCTGCGCTTCATTCTGCCGAAGTGTAACCTGGTAGGTGTCCTGTTGGATGAGAAAGAGGAGCTGTCCCTTTTTGACGATTTGACCATCCTGGAATAATACTTTTTCCAGATAACCTGAAACCCGGGCAACCAACTGCACCGTCCGAATAGCCTGTGCATTGCCTGTCAGCTCCAGGTAGTCCGTCACCGTCCGCTGGACGGGCTGGGCCGCTGCAACGGAAGGCGGAGGAGGGGGAGGAGGAGTCTTTTCTTTGCACGCCGTCAAGAGAACAAGAAGGATCAGACAAATGACCCAGGTTGAAATAGCCTGAGATCTCCGAAAGAGATATCTATTTTCGCATCCCATTGCTTAACCGTCTACCCTTTCCTTTAAATCTATTACGCTTTGCTCTATGCGCTATGCTCCATGAGATCCCTGATTACCAGTCGGGAAGCCGAATCAGGGACTTGGGCTCCTCGAGAGGAAGCGGGTTATAGGATGCTGGGGCCAACAGCTTTCCCCAGTTCGTACGTTTCGCCATCTCTCCCTTGATCTCGGAGGGTATCAGATCCTTTCCTTCTCGGACTTCCCAGCCGCCGCCCAGGGCCTTATATACCCCCACCAGATTGCTCGCGATGTTTCCCAAGGTAGCAGCAAGATTATCCTGCACACTTAACAGGGACTGCTGCGCAACCAGGACGGTGGTAAAATCGACAATGCCTTCCCGATACTGCTGGACCGCAAGATCAAAAGCTCCCCTCGCAGCCGTCGCGCTCCGGGCCAGAGATCCGGCTTGATCCTGAGCCTTGAGAAACGCGATCAGATTGTCCTCCACTTCCTGTTGGGCTGTGAGGACAGCGTTTTGATAAGTTATCAGCAACTCCTGGAACCGGGCATCCTGAACCCGCACATTGTTTGTAATCTGACCATAATTGAGGATATTCCACTGGACCGAGGGCCCTGCCTGGGAAGTGCGGCTTCTCCACTCAAACATATCGCTCAATTTAAACTTCCCCACATCGCTCGACAGGAATCCGAAATTCCCGGTGAGCGAAAAAGCAGGATAAAGATCTGCCTTGGCCACACCGATCTGTGCACATTGCGCCGCTGCCTGTAGCTCGGCACTACGAATATCCGGCCTCCGTCGTAATAAGTCGGCAGGGATGCCCACGATAACCTCCGTTGGAGAGACCGGAATCTCTGAGGAGCCAGCCAGCTCATCCGCCAAATGGCTCGGAGGCAAACCGAGCAGCACACTGAGGGCATCTTTGGCTTGCCGCAACTGGGTTTCAAAAGGAGGGATGGAAGCCTCCGTGTTATAGAGCACGGTCTTGGCCTGATCGACGTCCAATTGAGACGCGGTCCCATACTGGTAACGGGCCTCTGCGATTTTCAGACTCTCCTTTTGCGTCTCCACGTTCTCGCGGGTAATCGCGATCCGCTTCTCAAAGGTTCTGATCTGGATATAGGCATTTGCCGCGCTTGCCGTCAGGCTCACCAGGGCGTTGTCATAATTCGCAATGGAGGCAAGCCAGTTGGCATTGCCTGACTCGACGGCCCGTCTGAATTTCCCCCAGAAGTCGAGCTCCCAACTGGCCTGGAGGCCGATCTCGGATTGGAAGTAGTCCAAATACTTACTGAAGAAGGCGGCCTGAGGGGACCGCTCACTCGTCCTGAAATTCTGAACGGAACCGAAGGCCTGCTGGGTCTGGGGGAAAAGTTGGCCCACCGCAATGCCGAGCTGGGCCCGAGCTTCCAGCACCCGCACACCTGCGATCCTGAGAGAAAGGTTTTCCTTGTAAGCGCGGTCAATGAGCCGGTTGAGGACCGGGTCGTTGAATACCCGCCACCAATTATGGTATTGGGCCGTTTCCGCCTTCACACGCTGGTCACCCGCATCCAGCCAGGCTTCTGAAACTGACACCGGAGGACGGCTGTAATTCGGCCCGACTTTGAAGCATCCGGGCAAAATTAACCCGATGAGTAAGAGGAGAAAGGGGTTGCAGTATCTCATGGCAGCTCTATTTCGTCCAGGTCCTCGGGCCGTATCATCCGAAGACAGCCAAGGCAAGTCGTGTTCAAACCTACGCCTTCTATGATAGAAGACGGCATAAACTATTAAATTCTGATTGCTTATCTATTCTCTTTGATCGAGGCTTGAATGTGAATACCGTAAAACCAGTATTTTTAGGCCGGGAAGGATGTATTTACGAAAAAGACGGAAGGAAGGTTTGTACGGTAGCCCCACTTTCTTCACCCCTTAAGCTAAAGGGGGAACAAAAGGCGAGTTAGTATAGTGGGGCCACCCACATGGGAGCCGGAAGAAGTATATTTTAATGATAGCGTATTGTAACGGGGGTATTCTTCAGGAGGCTTTATGATTCAAAATCAAATCCAAGAGGTCGAGGTGGTCTTCGATAAAAAGGTCGTTGGCGATTTCCCTGTTCTTGTAAGCGATGAACCGCACGCCCGAAGACTCCGCCGTCTGTCTATCCACCTCAGAATCTCCTATGAAAACAGCCTCCTCTTTCTTCAGCTTGAAGGCTGCAACGATCTTCTCGATCGATTCCGGATGGGGCTTGGGGTTGTTCACATCAAGGGCGGTCACAACCATCTCAAAATAAGGATCGAGGTCGAACCTTTCCATGACATATTCCATGGAAGTCGTCCGGTTGGTATTGATGGCTCGAAGGATCCCCTTTTCTTTCAGCTTCTCCAATGTTTGAAACAGATGGGGCTCGATCTTCAAATACTCGACGTAATTTCTCAAATCGACCTGTTTCTCTTTCAAAATTTCCAACGCCTTCTTTTCCAAATCGCTTTCTTTTCCAAAAATGAGACGGATAGCTTCAAAAACGGTGTGAATGTGCACATATTGCATCTCTTCTTTGCTGAGAGGGCCTCTTCCCACCCAAACACACAGGTCGTTGTATAACCTTGTGTTGGCCTCGAAGGAATCGAAGAGGACGCCGTCGCAGTCGTAGATCACACAGCGGATTTTCGTTTGAAGCCTTTGAACACGCATCTCTTCTCTCTCCTTAAGCCGTCCTCATCGTGCTCCCAAAAGAAACCCTTCCTTCATCTTGCCATTCACAGGGTAAAAGACCTTGGGCTCGCCATTCTTTTCGACCAGATAATAGCAGCCGTTGCTTTGCTGCATTTTCAACATCTCCTCCGGCGGGCAATCCATCAGTAGACCGATCAGCATCTGATTAACAACCCGGTGGCCGACGATCAAAATCTCCTCTCCTCTGTGGCTCTGAAAGATCGTCCCCACAAAGGGCCTGATTCGGTTCATGACATCCGTATAATTTTCACCGCCGGGGATGCGGTAGGTGAAACGGTTCTCCTTGAACCTCTCCCATCCGCGCCTCACTTCTCCGTCGGAATCAAGGAGCTGCTTCCCTTCCAGAATACCAAAGGCGATTTCATCCAACTCTGGCTGTTCGTGAAGAGGAAGACCCAAGTGGTTGGCAATCGGTTGAGCGGTGAGAATGGATCTCTTCAGAGTACTGGTGTAAATGGTTGAGATGGCGCGGCCTTCAAGTTGCTCAAGCAACGCCCGGCTCTGGGCATAGCCGTTGGGGCTCAAGCCGGGGTCGCTTCGGCCTTGAATCCTTCCTTGCACATTCCACGTCGTCTCTCCATGCCGGGCAACGTAAATCCTAATCAATTCGTAAAAGTTCCTTCCTTCTCTTCGGACAGCTGATTCCGATCCGCCTCCGGTCCCCTGACTTCAAAATAAACATAATCTAAGATTTTTCCATCCCCGTCCGCAATAGCGAGAGAATATTTTCCTGCTTCCGGCGTCCAAGGGATTGTTCTCTCCTCGGCTTCCATGGGTTCACCATTCAGCAGCCATCGAAAGTCGTTTCCACCCGTCTGAGCGATGAAGAAGATTTTTTGAAGCCCAAGAGGAATGTCCGGATCCAGCGCAATCACCGCTCCGGACGGAGGATAGATAACTCTCGGGTTGAACTGCCCTATCGCCCGATTCTTTGAATTGGGTTCTGTCCCGCGGATGAACCATTCTTCTCGGAAGGAGGTAATGCCTTGCGGAAACTCAATCTCTTTTCGCACCAGGCCGGGAAGAGCTTCTCTTTCGATACTGGGGATATCCCGATGAAGAAAATTCATTACCTCGATCCAGATCGGAGCCGCCCCTGTGATACCGCTCACATTCCACATGGGCTCTCCAGAGAAGTTTCCTGTCCAGACACCCACCGTATACTTTCTCGAATATCCAATGCACCAGTTGTCCCTCATATCCTTGCTGGTACCGGTCTTTACCGCCGTCCAGAAACGGGTGGCCAAGGAATTTTCAAGTCCAAAGGTGATACTACGAGCTTCTCTGTCCGAAAGTATATCCGAGACGAGAAAGGACGACTCTTTCGAAAATACCCTCTTCCTCTGTGATGAAGGATTCTGCTCAGGGATAAGACGGAGTGCGCTCCATGCCCCTTCATTGGCCAGACTTCGATAGGCATTGGTAAGCTCCCAAAGGCTGACATCTGCTGATCCAAGGGCGAGAGAAGGACCATAGAAATCGCCCGATTCATTGAGGCCCTTGATCCCTAGTTGCCTCAGCTTCTCTAAGAAAGGCTCAACACCCACCAGGGACAACGTCTTGACCGCAGGCACGTTCAGAGAGGATGCCAGGGCAACTCTTGAGGTGACCGGTCCCTTGAAATGGGAGTCATAGTCTCTGGGCTGATAAACCCCACTCAAAACGGCGATATCAAGAGGCGAATCATCCAGGAGAGAAGCCGGGGTAAGAATCCGTCGTTCGAAGCTCAAACCATAAAGAAAAGGTTTTAGGGTGGAACCTGCTTGCCTCTTTGCCTGAACCCCATCCACAAACCTTGCCGATAAAGGTTCTCCACTGTAACTCACATAGGCCAGGACATCGCCTGTCTTGTTTTCCACGACCAGAACAGCACCATCCTTCATATTCTGGGTCCTGAGCGGAAGGAGATGCTGCATCAAGCAATCGAGAACAAATCGCTGTATCCGGCTGTCTAAAGTAGAAGTGACTGTGGACCCAGGAGATCCGCCTTTCAATAAGTGCCTGGCGAGATGGGGGGCCAGATTAACCCGCGGCTGCGGGAAATTGGGTCCTAAGAATATCTGCCTTACCTTAGAACGAATCCCCTCTTCGCCAATGTTCCAATCCATCGCTTTATTGAGATGGGACACCCTCTTAAACAGCTCCGAAGACGAGGCATTGGGTGATCGAATCAAGGAAGCCAGGAGGAGGGACTCAGATTGATCGAGACCATGAGGATCTTTTCCAAAGAGCGCCCTCGACGCGGCTCCAATCCCTTGAAGCTCTCCCCGGAATGTGACAAGGTTGAGGTAGGCTTCAAATATTTCTGTTTTTGACCATTTTTTTTCAATCTCCCAGGCATTTAAGATCTGTCTCTCCTTTTGCCAGATCGATCGCCTTCGCTCTTTCGATTGAAGCGCCTTGTCCAGCAGGGAGGCCAACTGCATCGTGATGGTGCTCGCGCCTCTGAGAGTCTCAGAGGTAAATCCCTGAATCAACGCAGCACCCATCGATCTGTAGTCCACTCCTCCGTGATCGTAGAACCTCTTGTCCTCAGCTTGGATCACCGCCTCTCTCAGGGCAGGGGAAATGTCTCTCAAGGAAATCCAATCCAGCCTCCTTCGGTGTTTGTCCGTCCTCAATTCATAAAGGATCTCCCCCCGTCGATCCAATAACAGAGAATCCGACTTTACGTAAGACCGCCGAACCTCCTGATACGTGGGAAGAGCAAAAACCGCTTTTGAAGAAAGGAATAGCAAAATGAGTGAAGAAACAATTTTTTTCATCAGATCCAAACCATCCTTGTGGTCAATGCCAATACGAGATGCTGAACCAAGTTCAGCATGACACCAGAGGTTCGGAATTCCCTTTCTTGTCATCCTGAACCAGGTCCTGAACTTGCTTCAGGATCTAAGGATTTCGGGATCTCGGTCTTACTTTTTAAAAATTACGGAGTTGCCTCGTACACTCAAATCCTTCCATTCCGCATTGAATTTGTCTATTAGTTTTATTTTCCAATCCCGGTGCCAATTTTTTAATTGTTTCTCCCTTTCTATGGCACTTCTTACGTCCGAGGTTTCCTCGAAATGGACAAGTTTGGTAAGGTTATATCTTTTTGTGAAACCGTCTACCATTTTGTTTCTATGTTCGTACATTCTCCGCTCGAGATTATTGGTAACACCTATATAAAGGACTTTGTTGGACTTGTTTGTAAGAATATATACAAAATACTGATTCATTTTATGACTCTGAGATCCTGAATCAAGTTCAGGATGACATTTCCTGAAACAAGCCTGCCCTGAAGAGATGCTGAACCAACTTCAGCATGACACTTCAGGGTTCAGGATGACAGTCCTCCAACGTCTATCATCGTCATGCTGAATTTATTTCAGCATCTCGATTTTGATTTTAAGGTTTAACTTCCACTACCTTATTCGGAATCTCTCCAAACATCTCCGGGAAATAGAGTGCCTCTACCCTCGTTGTCGGAAGTTGGAAAACTCCGTTCTGATTCAAACGAAGGGTGTACTCAACCGTCCACTTTCCTTTGGGCACATATTCATAGTAGGCCCTGAATGCCTCAAAAGATCGTTCCTCGTAGGCCGGCCAAACCCACCCTTTCCGTTCTTCCTCTTTGGTCAATAGCCGGGAGTCTCTGCCAAGCCCGGTTCCGAGGATGGTGCTTCCCGCGGGAATCGGATCGCTTACCACAACCCAGGTCTGATCCGCCTGGGCCTCCAATTCCAACCGTACTCGAACAATATCCCCCTGGTTCCACGTCCCTGGTTGTTTCTGCTCCACAGGAGTGACTGTCTTCTTAATCCGGTAGCCGCTGGTGAAAGGTTCTTTGAGAGGAACGGCAGCAAGGCTCTGGATGGTTGCCCACGGTTTTCCCGTTCCTTGATGACGGATGGATAGTCCTTCTTTCTTTGCCGGCCACGGGAACAAGGAAGTTTTCCCTTTGGGCAGGACATTCCAGTCGGTCGTAAAAGACTCTCTGGATAGAGCGGCACGGGTCGATCCAGTAACCGGAACGCTCTCAAAAGCCTTTGAGAATTTCTCCATGGCCAGGACGCCCCAGGCATTGGCAAGCGTCAAGTCCCATCTTCCTCGCTTCTGCCGCGCCAGGGCCCCCTGTACCAATCTCGGCATATCCTCCCTCCACTGTTCTGAGCGGAGAAGGGATAGGATGACACGGATGGCATTGACATCGTTGGAGACCATGAGCCACCATAAACCGTCCGACCTTTCCGTTGAAAAATTCATGACGGTCCCTTGAAAGTTGAGGCGAGATCGGATGATCTGCTCCGCTTCTTTTAAACGCTTCCCCTGATCTGGAATGTTTGGAATGTTGCGGAGTATATTCATCCAGTCGATGACGGCTGAGGTCGGCCAGAGATTGGGCTCGATGGAGATGGAGCCTAACAACTTTGGCTCTGCTTTTCCCGATCTTGATAGGGCTTCGATGGCAGCTAACTTTCGAATGGAAAGATCCGCTGTCGGAATGGGCGAATAACGGACGATCGACCCCTCAATAAATTTCTTCAGGCCCGTCTCCATTTTCTCTTTGGTCTCATTCGGAATCGTCCAGCCTGCTTCGTGACTAATGGCCATGATGTAGGACGTCAATGTCGGGCTTCCTTCGAGGCATGGCGGAAAATACTTTACCAAACCGTCGGAGTCGAGATGGGAAGGAAGCTCCGACATACATTTCTTCCAAAGACCCTCATCCCGCAGTGCAACAGCCACGGAGACCTTCTGCTCCATGCACCCGTACGGATACCATTTCATATATTCAAGCACGCCGCTTAGCCCATCGCTAATTTTTGGCCGCAGGGTCACCCTCACGCCTCCACGGCCTAGAAGTCCGTCTTTGGGGCGCTCCACAGAGACCTTAAATTCTTTATCCACTTGTGCGATCGTCGCTTGAAAAGTTCTCACCGGAACGGCGGGAATCACTTTCTGCGTCACCTTGATTCGATCTCCTGTTTCGGAACCTTTCTCTCTCACCTCCACTTCCCATCGAAGCATTTCAACGTTGAGTGGCACCAGGGCATCCCATCCTATCTCTCTCGCCTCGCCTGGAGTCAAAGAAACCGCCATCGGGTTTAGAGTCTGCGAAATGCCTTCCACCTTTGCAGAAACATCCACATCCATATTCCGGTTCGTCGTATTGCGAAGGGTAAACCCTGCCCTGAATTGATCGCCTTCCCTCACAAGGGGAGGAAGCCCGGGCAGAATCATTAAATCCTGCGTCGACTGAATCGAGGTGGACCCTGTTCCGAAGAGGCCAATGCCTCCGGTTGCGATCGCCACAATTCGGAAACTGGTGATGGAATCGTTCAGAGGAACTTCAACTGTTGCCTCTCCATTCTCATCCAGAGGCTGACGGCCCTTCCACAAAAGGAGGGTATCGAATAACTCTCGTGTCGACTGCTTCCCTCCGCCCCCTCCCGGAGGCAATGCCTTCAGCCCGAAGTGACGCTTCCCAACAACCTGCATCTGGGCTGTTGCGGTGCGAATGCTATATTCTCTTCTCCCCATCATTGCAGAAAGGATATCCCAGCTGTGATTGGGCATCAGTTCAAGCAAGCCCTCGTCCACAGCGGCAACGGCGATCTCGCTCCCCGGGGGAGGAGCCTTTCCGTCCGACGTTCTTACCTTGACTTGAATCTTTGCCTTTTGCCGAACCTTATAGATTTTCCCATCCGAAGACACGTTCACCTTCAGTTCGTGATCCTTCCATCCGACATTGATCTCGGCGATACCGAGCTTGTAAGCAGGTTTCCCAAGATCGACCATGGCAGTCGGCTTGATCCAGGGCAAACGGCCTCTTACGACCAGGCCAGAGACAAAGACATTCGGAGCGTAGGATCCTTTGATAGGAACTTCAATCACCGGTTTCTTTCCCGAGATTCTCTTCACCCATGCCTCCATCACTCCTTCTCTTTCGACAGTGATCAGAGCCATGGCGCTTCGAAATGGCATCCGGACCTGAAAGATTGCCTTTTCGCCGGGCTCATATCGCTTTTTTTCGGGAAGCAGGTCTATCCGGTCGTGATCTCCAACCTCAAACCACCATTCGTCTTTCCCTGCTACCCAAACCTCCCTGTTGGCAACCGTCTTATTACCAAGATCGTCCAGACTCTGTGCTTGGAGGATCACGTTTCCGGAAATCGGCGATTTGGCCTCGCAGATTAAAAGTCCCTTTGAATCCGTCTTCCCCTCGCAAAGCGTAATAACCTTCTTTATTTCAGTCGTATGCTCATAGGCATAAAATCCTCCGACAAGTCGTTTCCGGTGGGAATAGATCTTTCTTTCAAAAAGCTCGACCTTCACGGGCGCCCCTGAAACAGGCTTGCCGGAGAGATCGACCACGGCAACGTGAAATTTAAATGCCTCTTTCGAAAGAGCCCATGCGTCGGGCTTGATCCCTATGAGATACTTGGAGTGCCACAGGGGAATCCTGGAAGAGACCGTTTGGATCTCTCCGTTAGGGTCTTTAAATTCGACCTCGGCCAGAATCTCTTTTGGGTTTTCTACCTTCGGCAGGTTGGAGATCGTGGTCCGGGCTGACCCTGATCGATCCAAAATCAGATCAACGGTGGGGAGCTTGATCTCTTTCTTCTCGGGGGTCCTCTCTTCCCTTTCCATCCCCTCCTCAAATTCTTCAGCTTCTACAGCCTCTCCTCTTCGAACCAGCCCTTCCTTGACCGAACCGTTGCTAAATGAGAAATCATCAAAACCCTCAAAGGGCGCGATCACTTTAGGTGTGATCTCCGCTCGCAATTTGACGGGAAGAAGGCCGGCTCCGCCTCCCGCGAGATACTGGATATTCAAATCAAGCGTGACGTCTTTCGCGTTGATCAATGGCTCGGCAGGCAGGTGGATCATCCCCTTTAAAAGAGGAACCCGAAACTCCTCCACTCTGAACCTTCCTGAGCTCCACTCCTGAGATTCTCTCTGATGGAATGCTTTCCTCTGTTCTGTCTCGGACTTTCTTGACAGCCTTACTTCATAAAACCCAAGTTTTGCCTCCTTGGGAATCTCCCAGGTCGTCTCAGCAATTCCATTGGCATCCCACTTCAACGGAAACTGATACTTCTGTCCGCTGCCCTCATGTTCGATTGAAATTAAATCGGGCATTTGAAGTTTTGGAACTGCAGAAAACTCCTTCATCGTATGCTGACGGAAGACATGTTTCATATGGACCGTCTCGCCAGCCCGAAGCAAGGTTCGGTCAAAAATGGTGTGGGCGATGAAGGGACCATAGTAGGATTCGCTGGGGAGGTTAAACCTCCAAGGTTCAATCCCATTGTCCCAGCTGGAGTGAACAAAGGCCATGTCCTCGCGGGTCTGCGCCGTAATGAAAAGACCGCTCTCGAGGGATTGGAGGGCTCCCATCTGGGGATAATCATGATAATTTTTTATCTCATATGTGCACTGGGGAAGCTCTCCCCTGGAAGGCAACGCCCCATCAATTCGTGCAATACCGCTGGCGTCGGTTTTGCCCTGCCATAAGATCTTTTCCTGGCAGTCCTTTATGGTCACCACGGCTTCTTTTACCGGATCTCCTGTATCAAGAGAAGTAACCCATACCAGAGAGGATTCCCGGCCCCACTTAAAATGGACGGAGAGATTGGTCACCAAAACCGCGGTCGGAACGTACATGGGCCCGGGTGAACCGAGAAGAGAGTTTCCCAGGATAGTGCTCTCAAGCTCAACAATGTAGAGCCCGGGCTTTTTAAACGGAATCCCCACCACCTCGAAGGCGCGGCCGCCCATTGGCTTGGGAACTTTGAACTCTTTCACTCCGGCCCCATCGCCGAAGACGGACTTATCCCGTGAGGCGGAAGCCACCCTCCTCAGCCAGGACTGAAGGCTCTCTCCTTTTTCAGCCTGGACATTAAGGACTTTCCCAATCACCTTTCCGACGACCCCTTCGCCCGCTTTTAACATCTTGCCTTTCACCTCGGGCTCGAGGTTCCTTAACGTGACAGGAAGCACAGGCTCAGGCTTAAGTTCTACTATCCCAAATCTTGCGGAAAACTTGGCCAGGGGAGGATACTTGTCGGTTCGAACGGAGAGAGGAAATTTGTCTGCGTTGATGAGCCGCCTGTCTGAAACATCTTTGAGCCCCGGTGGAATTTCAACGCTGAAATTCGTATCCTCCGGAAAGGGACCCTTGAACAAGACATTGTAAATTTCTTCCTGCTCTCCGATTTGCGGTTTCCCTATCTTTCCGTCAGGCCCTTTTAAGACGATTTGATTGGCCTGGTTCTTGGAAATGGAAGCAGAAAAGTATAGGTTCATGGGCAAGATGGGAATACAGCCTGCCCCTTTATGTTCTCTTTCACAACGAAACTCTGCAGTAAAGGGTTTTCTGACCTGGAAGTGAAGGACCTGATCCTGGTCCGTTGCCACCTCAGTCTCTGTCATCACTCCTTTTCCCCAGATCAGGCTAACCTTGGCCTCCGAAGGAAAACGCTGTTTACTCTGGATTAAGACCATGGGAGGGAATGGAGGCTTCCGATTTCTAAAGAGGGACTTCAAGATCTCCTGCCTTTCCTTTCCCGTGATGAGCTTGATCCCCACACGGTCCTGGATACCTTCGATGGAGAAGGAGACATTCTGAAGCACGGACGCCTCGTCAGGTTCTGCATCCAGGGTCAGAACGAATATCTGTTCCTCATCAAGGTAATTTGATCCCTCGTAAGGGAAAGATTCTTTAATAGCGGGGCCACCTGTGGAAAAGGAAAAGACCTTTTGGCCTACGATCTCTTTTCCGGAAAGGGCCTTCAGGCCGGGCTTCAGCTCAAATTCGCAGCGTATCCCCGCAGGGAGGTCTCTTTCAAAATCGAAGGCCCAATTCTTTCCGTCCGCCCAGCGGCTGGTTCCTTTTTCAGGGCAGACGATATCAAAGGGCTCGATCACTCCTCTCGGATCGCCGAACGGCACCATCTGTTCAGAAAATCGAGCGGTCACCTGACGAACGGTTTTAATTGTCCCCTGCGGAGAAAAGAACTCAACCTGCGGCCCCTCTTCCGCATAAACCAAAGGGATAAGTAGAATGTTGATGAGCGCGAATAATCCGAAAAGTCTTAGCTTCATATTCCCTCCTACCGGGCATTGAAAACTTCCTGCCAAATTCTCAAAGATGTGATATTCCTACCGTTAAACTACTTCAAATAGGATATGTAAACCCCGTTAGAAAGTCCAGAACTTTGTAACGAGGGGGCTCAGACGGGGCCTTGGACCCCGTGTTCGCCCCGTTTAGAGATAAATCTCTAACGGGGTTCGCAAAAAGGAACAGTCTTCATCCCCGCTGCAGAGCAGCGGGGCATTATTTCTAACGGGGTAAACAATTAAATTGG
>Ga0335081_10007550_pt1 | contig 17385 bp, 11 predicted proteins | sample Lox_Sample_35_FD_206713 | JGI IMG/M metagenome (GOLD analysis project Ga0335081, IMG submission 206713) | Soil microbial communities from Loxahatchee National Wildlife Refuge, Florida, United States - Lox_Sample_3.5 | ecosystem: Environmental > Terrestrial > Soil > Wetlands | place: USA... | reverse complement strand
GCACGGGACGTGACATCACGGGCGGCTAGGTTGCCGAAGGCGGGATATTTTCGCTCAAGGAAATAGTCTCGGTCCTCTTCGGGGATATCGTTCGCGGCACGGGTGTCGCCTTTTTTCTTCGGTATCCAGACTCTGCCATCGTTCCGGAGCGACTCGGACATAAGCGTAAGCTTGGCCTGGTGCTCTCCGGTGACGGGGATACAGGTAGGGTGGATCTGGGTAAAACAGGGGTTTGCGAAGAACGCACCTTTTTTATACGCACGGTACGTGGCGGTTACGCCCGAGGCAAGAGAGTTCGTCGTTAGGAAATAGATGTTCGAATATCCGCCACTGCAGAGACAGACCGCGTCGGCGGCAAAAGATTCTATCCTGCCGGTCACAAGGTCACGGATCGTGATCCCCCTCGCGTGGCCATCAACGACCACGAGGTCGAGCATCTCCGTGCGCGGATGGAGGGTCACCGTGCCGGCTTTTACCTGGCGACAAAGCGCCCCGTAGGCGCCAAGCAGGAGCTGCTGGCCCGTCTGTCCGCGGGCGTAAAAGGTGCGCGAGACCTGGGCACCGCCAAATGAACGGGTCACGAGATAGCCTGCGTAGTCTCGTGCGAAGGGCACGCCCTGGGCTACGCACTGATCGATAATGTTTGCGCTCACTTGCGCAAGCCGATACACGTTCGCTTCGCGGGAGCGAAAGTCTCCGCCCTTGATGGTGTCGTAGAAAAGGTTGTAGACGCTATCGCCATCTCCCGGGTAGTTCTTGGCAGCATTGATTCCGCCCTGAGCGGCTATGCTGTGGGCCCGACGCGGACTGTCCTGGGCGCAGAAGGAATCCACGTTGTAGCCGAGCTCACCAAGGGTCGCTGCAGCGGACGCCCCGGCAAGACCGGTTCCGACCACGACGATGCTGTATTTCCGCTTGTTCGCCGGGCTCACGAGCTTCAGTTCGTGGCGACGCCGTTCCCATTTGTCAGCAAGCGGGCCAGAGGGAATTTTACCGTCGAGAATCATGTAATCACCTGAATTGTATGACCTAGTGCCAGGCATCCTTGAACCGCCGAGGCGCGAATAGCACGATGTTTTAAAAGGAAAAAAGATTCAAGATTTCCTTGGCTTCCTCTATGACTTCGCGGCCAAGTACTTTGCTCACCGTTTCAATAATCCCCACATAATCGCAACCGGAATCGCACTATACCAGAGAAACACAATGACGGAGGCTAGTTTCCCTGACCTTTCAAAGAAAGGGAGCGTCCTCTCATTGTTCATCCCCCAGGTCTGGATGGAGCTCTGCACGCCGTGGAACAGGTGCAGTCCCAAGGCTGCTAGGGATATGATGTAAACCGCAGAAACGTCAATATATTGAAAACTGTGAACGACCATCATGAACACGTCCGGCCTTCCAAGGGTGTCTGGATGGCTGTCCGCAGAAATTGCAGGGTTCGTTACCTGGAAGGTGAACTGGAGGAGATGATAGATAAGGAAAGCGATGATGATGACGCCGGTCCAGATCTGGTTTCTTCCCGCAAAGGTCGCATGGAGGTAATGAGTCACAGCATAGGGCTGGGGCTTTGCCGCATGGTTCTCAAGCTTGATCACCGTGCCGTAATAGATGTGGATGGCGAAGGCCGCGATCAGGATGATGCGACCTCCCCAAACAAAGACCGGCAAGCCGTACAGGGCCACGACATAAGCATTGAGCCTATGGAAGAAGATGGACGAGTTTCCAGCTATGTGAAAGATGACGAAAATAACCAATATCTGACCCGATATCGCCATAAGAATCTTTCTGCCGACAGTGGATGTAGGTAATAGCATAAAAGATACCTTTGTAATTGGGAGTCGGTCACAGCTACGACGTCCGTTTCGGGAAAGCCGTTACATATTTCTGCCATAACATTGCCGCATTACTGTTTTACGTCATCATCATTTCCCCGATTCTTGTCCGATCCCGCCCTCTGTCATCTTTCTCGGATCGAGCAGGCGATCCAGTTCCTCTTTCGACAAATCCGTCATCTCGGCAGCGACATCTTTTAATGGACGTCCTTCGGCGTAGGCCTTCTTAGCGATCTGGGCCGCCTTATCATAGCCGATGACGGGATTCAGCGCAGTCACGAGAATCGGGTTCTGTCCTACGAGGCCGGTGATGCGTTGCCGGTTCACGGTGAAGCCTGCCACGGCCTTCTCCGCAAGAAGGCTCGCGGCATTTCCAAGCAGGGTAATCGACTGGAGCAGGTTATGAACAATGACCGGCAGCATCACATTCAGCTCGAAGTTGCCCTGCTGGTTGCTCACATTGATGGCGACGTCGTTTCCCATCACCTGTGCGCAGGCCATCATCATCACCTCGCACATCACCGGGTTCACCTTTCCGGGCATGATGCTTGAACCCGGCTGGAGCGCAGGTAGGGATATCTCTCCCAGTCCAGCGATTGGACCGCTGTTCATCCACCGGAGGTCGTTGGCTATCTTCATGAAAGACGTAGCAGTGGTTTTGAGATTCCCGCTCAGTTCCACCGCCGAATCCATCGTAGCCTGCGCAGCGAAATGGTTGTCGGTCTCAGCAAAAGGGTGTTTTGTGCGCTGGACGATCTTATCCGCAATGCGCCTGCCAAATCCGGACGGCGCATTGATTCCAGTGCCCACGGCCGTGCCTCCAATCGCGAGCTTTGCCAGGCGCGGCAGGCATGACTCGATGCGCTCGATAGCCTGCGCGACCTGAAATGCCCAGCCGCTTATCTCTTGGCTGAGAAGGATCGGCATGGCATCCATAAGATGCGTACGTCCGGTCTTAACGACATCATGAAACTCTGGCTCACGCTTTTTGAGCACTTTGTGGAGGCGCTTGAAGGACGGCAGAAGCACCTCGCTCACTTGAAGGAAGGCGCTAACATGGATGGCGGAAGGGATCACGTCGTTCGAGGACTGACCCATATTAACGTGATTGTTCGGATGGACTTTTGCTCCTGAGCTGCCAAGGATCCGCGTTGCCCTCCTCGCTATCACTTCGTTGGCGTTCATGTTCGTCGATGTCGCTGACCCGGTCTGGAATACATCGAGAGGAAAGTGGTTGTCCCATTTCCCATCGGCAACTTCCAGGGCTGCCTGCTGGATCGCCTGGGCTGTGCTGGGATCGAGCAGGCCGAGCTCAGCGTTCACCTCGGCGGCAGCGGCCTTGATGAGCCCAAGGGCACGGATAAAAGCGCGGGGGAAGCGGATTCCGCTCACGGGGAAATTCTCGATCGCCCGCTGCGTCTGCGCCCCATAGAGCGCGTCTACCGGGACCTTAACTTCGCCGAGGGAGTCCTGCTCGATTCGAAAATCGGTCATAGGGAAAAGGATTTGAAACCCGGAATTTGTTGATACGCGAAAATCATGAAAACGATAACGCGGTCGCTTTTCTTCGTGTCCTCAATGAACATCGTGGTAATAAGCCGGGCCCTGAAGAGCTGCAGGAGCATAGAGCCGAATACCATAAACATTTGCGCACCGATGGTTCATGGAGTTAATTATAGCGACTTTGAACAGATTTTGCACGGTGTTTTTAAAAAAATAGAAAGGCGCAGGCCAGAGTCAGTTTTAAGATCAAAAAAGTCACTTTTTGAGGATCGAAAGGAGATTACGCTTCATAACGAGGATATGCAGATAGCTTGAGTTGACCTGAAGGATAATTAATTCTATAATGAAAGTAAGAGGTGATGTACCATGAACTATGCATGTAATACCAGTCCCAGCTACAGCATCGTGATAAGAGTAGAGATCGAGAACCGCATCGGCATGTTCGCCAAGATCGCCATGGCCATTGGTAGTGCCGGGGGCGACCTGGGTTCTGTGGACATCGTCCGCGTGGAGAAGGGCAAGATCATCCGGGACATCACCGTGAATGCTCGCGACGAGGAACACGAAAAAGCGATCGTACGGGCGATTAAGACCGTGGCCGGCGTGAAGGTCCTCAGGGTCATGGACCGCACCTTTTCGTCCCATCAGGGTGGTAAAATCGAGATAAAAAACAAGCTGCCCGTACGCGACCGAAACGACCTCTCACAGATTTACACGCCGGGCGTTGCGCGTGTATGCATGGATATCCATCAGAATAAAGAACACGCCTACCGCTATACCATCAAGGGGAACTCCGTGGCCATCGTCTCCGATGGCACCGCCGTGTTGGGCCTCGGCGATATCGGGCCCGAGGCGGCGCTTCCGGTAATGGAAGGCAAGGCCATGATCTTCAAGGAGTTCGCCGGCATCGACGCCTTCCCCATCGTGCTCGCGACCAAGGACGTGGATTCGATCGTGAACACGGTCAGGTCTATTGCGCCGGCCTTCGGCGGTATAAACCTTGAGGATATTTCCGCGCCGCGGTGCTTTGAGGTCGAGGCCCAGCTCAGGAAAATGCTAGACATTCCCGTGTTCCATGACGACCAGCACGGCACTGCCGTGGTCGTGCTCGCCGCTCTCATCAATGTCTCTCGTCTTTTGAAGCGGGACCTCAAAAAATTCAAAGTTGTCGTCGTCGGAGCAGGCGCAGCAGGCTCGGCGACGGTGAGGATCCTCCTCGCCTCAGGCGTCAAGGACATTATCGCCTGCGACAAGGCCGGGGCCCTGTTCGCAGGTAGAAGGCAGAACATGGATCATGCCAAGCGGGATCTGGCAAAGCTGACGAACCCGAGGAAGGTGAAGGGGAACATCGCTGACGCGATGAAGGGAGCGGACGTGTTCATCGGGTTGTCCGCCCCGAACGTCATTGCAGCGGATGACATCAGGAGTATGGCAAAAGACCCGGTGGTCTTCGCGCTCGCCAACCCTGATCCTGAAATATCGCCCGAGGAGGCCATTCCGCTAGTCCGGGTCATGGCAACGGGTCGATCCGACTATCCGAATCAGATCAACAATATGCTTGGATTTCCCGGCATCTTTCGGGGACTTCTCGACGTGCGCGCAAAGGGCGTGAACGAGGCCGTAAAGCTTGCCGCCGCCCGCGCTATCGCGTACACGGTCGACGAGGAAGAGTTGCATGAGGACTACATTATCCCGAGCATCTTCGACCGGAAAGTGGTCGCGTCCGTTGCGGCTGCAGTTGCCGAGGTCGCGAAGAGGACAGGACTAGCGCCGAAGTGACGAGAGCCGATGTCAAATCTGTTTTCTCGCAAAGACCCTAAGACTTTCGAGAAAGATTCGAACCTCATTTTTTAAACTTGCGATCCCTGTGTGCTCAGCGAAAAAAAAGCATGTTCGGAGTTCTTGTGGAATTAACTCATCGTTAAGGGGAGAACCTATGACCAGAAATCATGAACGATTACACCGGGACGAGAAAGACCTCCGCAGCCTTGCCATGACCGAGCTGCAGAATATCTATGCCGATCTCGGCCTGTCGCAAGACGAACTTGACCTCCTGGCCGTGCCGCGCCGCTCTTTCACGGTGAGCTTCCCGGTGAAAACGACCCTCGGCAAGACACAGATGTTTACGGGATACCGCGTACAGTACAATGACGCTCGCGGACCTGCCAAGGGCGGCATCAGGTTCCATCCGGACATGACCCTGGAGCATACAAGCGACCTCGCCTTTCTCATGGCCCTCAAGTGCGCCGTAGTGAACATCCCTTTCGGGGGCTCAAAGGGCGGCGTAGTTGTAGACCCCCTGCAACTCAGCCAGGGCGAACTCGAGCTTGTGACGCGTGGTTACATCCGTGCCATTGCGGATTTCATCGGCCCTTTCAAAGATATCCCCGCGCCTGACGTATATACCGACGAGCATATCATGGCATGGATCCTCGACGAGTACGAGCGGATCAAGCGTGAACATATTCCTGCCGTGGTTACGGGAAAGCCGCCCGAGCTCGGCGGCATCGGTGTGCGCAGGTATTCCACCTCGCTCGGTGGCGTGCACGTGCTCGAGCAGGCCATGAGGGAGCGGGGCATGGAAGCTCACGGAACGCGGGTCGCGGTCCAGGGCTTCGGCAACGTGGGCGCCAACGTCGCACGTATCCTTCATCACTGGGGCTACACGGTCGTTGCCGTGAGCGATGTGAACGGCGCCATCCTGAACCCGAATGGCATCGACATCTCCTCGCTCAGGCATCACAAGAACAAAGCCGGCAGCGTCGTAGGCTTCCCCGACGCAAAGGGCATCACGAATGCCGAACTCCTCACCACCGAGTGTGACGTGCTCATCCCGGCGGCCCTTTCGAACCAGCTTGACGAGGATAATGCACAAGACGTAAAGGCAAAGATCATCCTGGAGCTCGCCAATGCTCCTATAACTTCTGCGGCCGACGATATCTTCTTCAGCAGGGACATCCTGGTCATTCCGGACATCCTCGCGAACGCGGGTGGTGTTGTGGTGAGCTACTTCGAATGGAGTCAGAACCTGAGCAACGATCGCTGGCCCGAACAGAAGGTCCTTGAGAAATTGAAACAGACCATGACCACCGCTTTCAATGATGTCCACAGGCTCTGCAGGGAAATCCGGTGCAGGTTGCGCAAGGCTGCGTACCAGCTGGCGGTGAAACGGATCTTGGACGCCGAGCGGCTTCGAGGGAATCTGTAGCCCCTGGCTTTTTTTCGCACTGGCGGCTGTCCGATTTTTCAATTGCATCCATTATCTTCCGACCTTTTCCCCTGGGCCTTGTGTCGGTTTCTGCCAATTCTAAACTCAGCGTCCTATACTAGGCCAAGGAAACATGTCCTACTAATATGCTATCAATCTTCTGCTATATTGCCCGACATAGAGTATACCTTTCGTAAGAGAAGTTGGGCACGACTTGTTTCGCGCCAATTCCGTAACCACGCCTAGGTGCATACAGGTGAGCGTATTAAGAAAGTGAATGAGACGTTCATCGTAGGATTATATATTTTTAATATGCATCCTATTATATTCTCATTCTGGGCGAAACCAGCCGTAAATGTCTGTTTCATCCCCAGCGGCAACTGTACCAGTGAAATCACCTGTGAAATCGAACAGGCCAAGACTGAGATCCTGGCCCAGATTTATTCACTCACGTCTAGGCCTAATGCTGAAGCGGTTGCCAAGGTAACAAACAGTGGTCACTGATGAAATAATATTGAACCTGTCGGACGACTTTGCCCAGAGCAGAGCCGACTATTTGAGCTTTCTCAAAAGCACCCCATCTATCTCGACGCGAAGCATGTCATTGCCAACAATAAAATTGCCATCGTCGACAAGGCCACGATTGTCACCGGCAGTATCGAGTTTACATGCGATGAAGAGGGAGAAAACGCCTCGAACCTGCTCATCATCAACTCGGAAACGCTGGCAGCAGCCTGTGTTGACAACTTGAACCAGCACAAGAAGTTCCGTCGAGTCCAAAAAAAGACGCAGTACAAGGATGCAAAGAAGGAGCCGGGGAAGAAAAAGAGAGATCATAAATCAGGTAATAAGGGTGGGTATTTTATGAGAATGACAATTTTCAGTATGGCTTTTTGCGCATCTTTGATCCTATTTGTCAAGCAGCCGTTTGACCGCTCTGTCAATCCCCTTCTCAAGGTACCGCTCCGCGCCGGCCCGGGCAACTTCCCGCCCCACGTCTTCCACAAGGGCTGACATCACCTGCTGTGCCAACTGGGACGGCGTGGCACCGCCGGGCTTGCCGAGGTCGGTCAGTTCGATCCGCTGCAAGGCGATGGTCTTCGGCTTGTCCCCGAGGGCGGCGACGCTGACGTCAATCCGGCCGCTCTCGATAACGAGCTTTCTGATGATGAACTTCGTATCTTCGCCCCGTGGCTTTTGTTCGCCCTGGGCCATCTGCGGGGCATCGTCTTTGTATCCTTCGATGTTCTTCTTGAGGACACCAATGTTCGACGTGCCCGACGGGTTGATCTCATAAACGACCTGCGGTGCTGATATGCGGATATCATCGATAACGATCGGGCGTGTCGTGACCGTGGAGGGATCAATTCTGGCGTTGATCGTTCCCAAGCGAAAGACGTAGTGCGACGAAAACCCGGGCGGATTCGCCACGGTCAGGCCGGCGACAGCACCCTTGCCGGAGGCGAGGTGAATCGATACCGAGGACACACAAATAGCGGTCTTCGTCACCTCGGAGCCATATCGCTCGATTGCCGCCTTGACGAGCCCGTTGATATTCGTCAAGATGAAGATGAGCACCGCGGCAATCAAGATTGCCAGCGCACCGGCCATGATGAGGATTTTTCGGCCGCCTTTCAAGACTATGCCTCCTTAGTATCGAGCTCTTTTAACGATAGTGAAGTTTTCGGTTATTTTCAAGGATTATTTGGTGCTTGAAATGCTTGAATTAATCTGCAATCCATGTATAATTTTTATATGAACACAAAAAGAGCCTTATCATCGCCGATTACGGGGAGACACTGCATATTGCGGTATGGGCAAGGGATGCTAAAATGAAAATCACAGCAATGGAGTTATAGTATCCGGTTAATGCATTATGTTGACGCTGCTGCTCGGCCCGGTAAATTGTCAATGCTGGCTTAAAAACTCGGAGAGAAAGCAGAGGGTGTAGAAGGGAGGATAAAAAAAAGGAAGTGGAGCAACGTTGGAAAAAGGCCAACATACCTATGAGAGACAAAAGACAGATGGCGCAAATCGCGCGAAGGGCGGGAGACAGATGCGGTGCGCGACAAGGCGGAGGATGCGGGCAGAAAGACTACGACAGAAATGAAAAACACACTTAGTAATAGGATAAATGCAAAGAACAGAGGCAATTGATAGCAGAGAACGACAACGGATAGATTTATAGCCTAAGGTGCGGAGCGGAAAACGGTATGCGAGATTCTGGATGCACGATTGCGCTATGATTTACAATTTAGGAAAGGGTCAGAATAATAGAAGGATAAAAACGATGAAAACGAAAAAGAATCTTATCATTGTAGGTGATCGGGTTCTTATCGACCCCGACGAGCGGATGGACAAGACACCTTCGGGTCTCTACCTTCCTCCCACGGTCAAGGAGAAGGAGAAGATCATGGGCGGGCACGTGGCAAAGACGGGTCCCGGCTATCCGATCCCTGACTCGACACCGGACGAGTCGTGGACCACGGGGAGGAAAGAAGTAAAGTACCTCCCTCTGCAGGCAGCAGAAGGGGATTATGCGATCTTCCTCAAGGACGCTGCAATGGAGATCGAGTTTGAGGAAAGGAAGTACCTCATCGTTCCTCATTCGGCTATCCTTGCGATCGTGCGTACGGAACTATCAGAAGAAAATGAGTAGGAAAGGGACCTTGACGAAATCGGACTAGCGTAGCGTGACATGCTCGAAGTCCTCAGGTGAATGATGCACGATGCGGGATGTACCCTATTAAATAGATGACTTCAGCCTGTTTTTCAAGTAACACTTCTCCTTCTGGCTTCGAGTTTTCTCTCGAGCTATAGCATAGCGCAATCTCCAAGCCTGGCAGGTTGACACCTGACCCTTCCGCGCTAAAATAAAAAGAACAAAGCAGCACTGAGAACTCTTATCTGCCATAAGTCCGCGCAGCCTTATTACCGCTGAGAGAAAGGTATAAAAGATGATACTATACCGGAGGAGATCATGAGAACCAGCAGAATGAGCGTCTTTCTCGCCATAATTTCATTGTTCCTTCTCCTTCCATCCCCGGCACGGACAGCCACGAATGCGGACGTTCTCCGTGCAACGCTTAAGAACGGACTGCGCGTGGTGATTGTGCGGAACGCCCTCGCACCCGTGGTGACCACGGAGGTGAACTACCTCGTAGGATCAAATGAGGCGCCGGACGGGTTCCCCGGCATGGCGCACGCCCAAGAGCACATGATGTTTCGCGGCAGTCCAGGCTTGTCCGCAACCCAGCTCGCGAATATCATCGCCCTGATGGGTGGCGATTTCAACGCGGAAACCCAGCAGGGCGTTACCCAGTATTTCCTCACCGTGCCCAGCGACGACCTGGATGTTGCGCTCAACGTGGAGGCCGTGCGCATGCGGGGAGTGCTCGACACCCAGGATCTCTGGCAACAGGAGCGTGGAGCCATCGAACAGGAAGTTGCGCAGGATCTCTCGAGCCCGGAGTATATCTTCTCCTCACGACTCCTTTCGGAGATGTTTGCGGGTACGCCCTATGCCCATGACGCTTTGGGCACACGCCCATCGTTTCAGCAGACGACGGGCGACATGCTCAAACAGTTTTACGACGCCTGGTACGCCCCGAACAACGCCGTCCTTGTTATCGTTGGAGATGTGGACCCGCAGAAGACCCTGATGATAGTGAAAGAGCTGTTCGAACCGATCCCGAAGCGGCCGGTGCCTCAACGCCCCGCGATACGATTGCAGCCGCTCAAACCAGCCGCCATCATGCTCCAGACCGACCTTCCCTATGGGCTCGCTGCCGTGGCTTTCCTCCTGCCCGGCTACGAGAGTCCTGACTTCGCTGCGGGCCAGATCCTTGCTGATGTTCTGGACAGCCGGCGGGGGGATCTCTACGCCCTGGTTCCAGAGGGGAAAGCGCTCTTCACCGGGTTCGAAGGCGACGCATTTCCGAAAGCGGCCTTCGGGTACGCTCTTGCGGCATTTCCTCCCGGAGGGGAGGGCCCAGGCCTGGTCAATACAATAAAGAACATCATTGCCGGTTACGTAAGGAACGGTGTCCCTGTTGATCTCGTGGAAGCGGCAAAACGTCATGAGATCGCTGATGCGCAATTTCAGAGGAACTCAGTTTCCGGGCTCGCGGCCGCCTGGTCCCAGGCGCTCGCAGTCGAGGGCCGGAATTCTCCGGACGATGATATTGAAGCGATCAAAAGAGTGACAGTAGAGGACGTGAACCGCGTGGCTCGGGATTACCTGAAGAACGACACGGCGGTCACGGCCGTACTTGTGCCGCAACCGTCTGGCAAGCCCGTCGTTTCGAAAGGGTTCGGTGGCAAGGAGTCCTTTGCCCCGAAAGAGACCAAACCCGTTGAACTACCCGCTTGGGCAAAGAAAACAGCATCGTTGCCGAAAGTGCCTGCGTCTCAGGTAAACCCGGTGGTCTTCACGCTCACAAACGGGATCCATTTGATCGTCCAGGCGGAAAGCGTAAGCCCTACCATCAGTGTCGCGGGCCAGGTGAAGAACAATGACGATCTGGAAGAACCGCAAGGAAAAGAAGGGGTCTCAGATGTGCTTGGAAGCCTCCTTTCCTACGGGACCACATCACTCGACAGGCTTGCATTCCAGAAGGCTCAGGACGACATCGGTGCAGACATAGCAGCGGGCACATCTTTCTCTCTGAGGGTGCTGTCGGACTACTTCGATCGAGGCATGGAACTCCTTGCAGACAATCTGCTGCACCCGGCGCTGCCAGAGGCGGCATTCGCCGTCGTACAGAGGGAAACGATCAGCTCTCTCCGGGGCCAACTCCAAAGCCCTGACTATCTTTCGAGGCATGCGCTGCGCGAAGCGCTCTATCCCAGGAACGACCCCGTGCTTCGCGACCCATCGCCCGAGACGGTGTCGTCACTCACGCTTCAAGACGTCAAATCCTATTATGCAAAGGCGTTCCGTCCTGATATGACGACCATCGTGATCATCGGCCACGTGACGCCGGAGCGGGCACGGAGTGCGGTCGAGAAATACTTCGGTGCCTGGCATGCAACCGGGGCGAAACCTGCAACGGACCTTCCGCCGGTACCGCCCAACAAACCGTCCGTGTCCGTGGTCCCCGATTCGAGCAAAATTCAGGATCAGGTGACCCTTGCAGAGACGATCGGACTGACACGCTCCCACCCGGACTATTACAAGCTCCAACTCGGCAACCACGTTCTGTCCGGCGCGTTCTACGCTTCGCGGTTGTACCACGACCTGCGCGAGAACGAGGGTCTGGTCTACACGGTAGAGTCTTTCATTGAGGCGGGGAAAACCCGTTCCCTCTTCGGCGTTTTCTTTGCCTGCGATCCGCCGAATGTGTCAAAGGCGCGGGCCATGGTAGAGCGTGACATCCGCGAGATGCAGACGATGCCGGTGACACAGGAAGAACTACAATATGCCAAGATCCTCATGCTCCGTCGGATCCCTCTCTCCGAAGCGAGCATCGACGGGATTGAGGGGGGGCTGCTCTCCCGCTCGCTTGAAGACCTCCCGCTCGACGAACCTGTCCTCGCGGCAGGGCATTACCTGGAGATCACGGCTGATCAGGTAAGGGACACCTTTGCCAAGTGGCTACGTCCTGCCGATTTCGTCCAAATCACGGAGGGACCGAGCCCGGAGTAGTCGAAATGATTTCCGCCATTCGGATGAGGGCGTTTCCCGGCTTCTTGCCATTCGATGCAAATGCAGGCTATAGGATGTCTGACATGGGGGTGAGAATCAATAGCGATTGTCGAAAAATACCCCCCCAAGGGGGGGTATCAAGAACCTACCAGAAAATCATTATTTTACTTGATAATCCCGCATGCTATTCTTCCACCGCCACCACCCAGTGCTGCTGGCATATCGGAATAATTGTCACCACCGGCATGGATCATGAGCGAACGGCCCTTCAGATCGGCAGTCTTGAGCCGCGGGGCGAGAAGGGGAGTGTTGGCCAAGCCATCAGCCCCGACGTAGAGTGCCGGCAGATCGCCTAAATGCCCCTGTCCATAGGGCCCTTCATGCTTGCCTGATCCTGCAGGATCATAATGTCCGCCCGCCGCAAGACCCGCTACCTGCTTGCCGTCCTTCATGGCCGGGCCGCAGTCAGCATTCTGATGTACGTGAAAACCGTGGATCCCCGGCATCAGTCCGGTGAGCATCGGGACGAGCAGGAGCCCGTACTGAGTATCAGAAATCACAACCGTGCCGATGCTCTTGCCCACGCCCTGATCGGTTATAAGATTCATCTGAACGACGATATCTCCTGCGAACGCTGCTCCTGAGATCAGCAGAATCAATCCAAGCACAAACAACAGAACGAATAGCTTTTTCCTCATGATGTTACCCTCCTTTTTGAGTTGTGATTGATATATTTTATATTATATCACGTGTCTCATGTATCAGGCGATGCTCACTGGCGTGAGAGACGACGGGGGAAGAATGGGTTAATGATTGCAGATTAAAACTCTGAAGTGGGCTGGTCGCGGCATTGACATTCCAGTCTAAGGTGCTAGAATTAATATAGAAAAGGTCTTTAAAAAGGACTTTTAATGTCCTGATTTCGTATAATTTTATTACGGTGAAAGGCCGTTCGGTGCAGCCATCTGAGGGGGGTGGATGAAGCACTGAGGGCTTTTCGGCCGTAAGACTATGGGCATACGGCCATGAAGAAGAACCTAACGCACAAGATACTGGAAGCACATCTGATTGAGGGTGAGCTGGTTGCCGGCAAGGAGATTGCAATCAGGATCGATCACACCCTTCTGCAGGATGCAACGGGAACGCTTGCGATGCTGGAGTTCGAAGCCCTTGGCATAGATAAGGTAAAAGTCGAGCTTGCTGCTCAGTACGTGGACCATAACCTCCTCCAGACGGACAATAAGAATGCCGATGACCACAAGTTCCTTCAGACCGCCGCTGCCCGGTACGGTGTATATTTCAGCAAGCCGGGAAACGGCGTCTCGCACCAGGTCCATATGGAACGTTTCGGAATCCCGGGCAAAACGCTTCTGGGCGCTGACAGCCACACGCCGGGAGCTGCAGGGATCTCCATGCTTGGTATCGGCGCTGGCGGTTTAGACGTGGCCTTGACCATGGCTGGTTATCCTTATTATCTGATCTGCCCCAAGGTGCTCGGTGTAAAACTCACGGGAGCGCTCCCCGATTGGGTGAGTGCCAAGGACGTGATTCTCGAGATGCTCCGCAGATATGACGTTAAGGGTTGCGTGGGCAAGATCATCGAATACTACGGCCCGGGGGTCAAGACCCTGTCCGCAACGGATCGCGAGACCATCGGCAACATGGGCACCGAGACCGGTGCCACGACCTCGATCTTTCCCTCCGATGAGCGGACGAAACAGTATCTGATCGCCCAGGGAAGGGGCGATGTGTGGGTACGGCTTTCCGCAGATGAGGACGCAGCGTATGACGAATACGCAGAGATTGACCTTTCGAAGCTAGAACCCTTGATTGCCAAGCCATCGTCTCCGGGTAACGTCGTGCCGGTGCGTGAAATCGCCGGTCTCAAGGTGGGCCAGGCGATCGTGGGTAGCAGCGTTAATTCGTCATTCCGGGACCTTATGGTTGCTGCCAAGATACTGGAAGGCCGGCGCGTTCATCCTGACACTTCATTCCATGTGAACCCCGGAAGCCGCCAGGTCCTCGAGAATGTATATCAGGCAGGTGGGCTCCTGGCTTTTCTGACCTCGGGCACGCGCGTGCATGAACCCGGGTGTCAGGGGTGCATCGGCATGGGACAAGCACCAGCCACCGGCGAGGTGAGCCTCCGCACGTTCCCGAGAAATTTCCCTGGCAGGTCGGGGACCAAGGACGACAAAGTCTATCTCTGCTCTCCCGAGACGGCCACAGCAGCGGCATTAAGAGGCGTTATCACAGACCCGCAGGACCTCTCACGAGAAATGAAGTACCCGCATATTGAAGACCCAGAGCGATATCTTATCGATGAAAAATCCATCATTTTCCCGTCGAAAGATCTAAGGAAGACCGATATAATTCGCGGGCCGAATATCAAGGCCCTGCCAGAACTTAAGCCCCTTCCCGACACGCTCGAGGGAGAGATTGTGCTCAAGGTGGGGGACAACATTTCTACAGACACCATCATGCCGGCAGGCAACCGTGTGCTTCCCTTCCGTTCCAACATCGAAGCGATCAGCGGATTCGTGTATTCCCAGATCGATCCCGATTTTGCGAAAGAATGCAAGGCACGGGGGACCGTGATCGTCATCGGCGGCGAGAACTATGGACAGGGGTCGAGCCGCGAGCATGCGGCGCTTGCACCGAGGTATCTCGGAGTTCGGGCAAAGATTGTTAAAAGCTATGCCCGCATCCATAAGTCCAATCTTTGCAACTTCGGCATCATCCCACTCACCTTCAAAGACCCGAAGGACTATGATCGCATCAACAAAGGCATGAAGGTGGTCTTTGCGGATATCCGAGGGCGGATCGAACGGGGTGACCGTGAGATCCCAGCGGAGGTTGACGGGCAGACAATCATCACGGTACTGGATGTATCCGAGCGTCAGCGCAAACACCTGCTGGCAGGAGGGGCACTGAATTTTGTGAAGAATGCTTTGCTCGTAGAGGTCTATTCACAAAGTTAAAATCACGAGCGGATTGATTGATGGGTCGTAGATCATAGCTCAAAAAGAAGGTCGACTATGGCAATGAAAGCGAAAATGAGAGAAATTCCCCAGCAAAAACCTGGTGAAGGAAGAACAAAAAATATCGGATTGCGTGGTGTGACGGTCGCGGATACGAAGATCTCCGACGTCGATGGCGAGAACGGCATTCTTATCTACCGCGGGTATCGGATAGAAGAGCTTGCGGAAAACTCAACCTTCGAAGAGACCGCCTATCTGCTTCTGAATGACGCACTTCCTACAGCTGGGCAGCTAAAAGGATTCTCAAGCCGTCTTGTCGAGGCTCGGAGAATCCCGCTTTTTGTCCTTGAAAGTTTTAAACGGCTGCCGGCCCAGGCTCGGCCCATGGACGTGCTCCAGGCATCGATATCGCTTCTCGCCATGGCCGATGCCGAGCTTACGCTTGAAACGAGGGATGCAAACGTATCGAAGGCAATCCGGCTCATTGCGCAGGTCGCCACGGTGGTGGCCTCCTGGCATCGCATACGGCATGGATTGGAAGCGCTTCCATCCGATGATGGTCTCTCTCATGCCGGAAACTTTCTCTGGCAGCTTACGGGGAAGAAACCCGATCCGGAGATGGCGAAAGACCTCGACACGGCATTGGTGCTCCATGCCGACCATTCATTTAACGCTTCCACATTCGCTTGCCGCGAGGTGGTTTCGACACAGGCACATATGTACGCCGGCGTTGCTGCGGGGGTGGGGGCACTTTCCGGCGGTCTGCACGGCGGTGCCAATGCGCAGGTCATGAAGATGCTCATGGAGCTGCAAAATGAAAAGGACATTGCCGGGTGGGTGAAAAAACAGCTCGACAACGGCCAGAAGATCATGGGCATGGGCCATGCGGTATACAAGACCATTGACCCTCGCGCGAAATTCCTGAAAGAGATGTGCAAGCGGCTCGGCAAGAAGCTCGGCCAAGAGCAGTGGTACCGCCTGTCCACGCAGATCGAGGAGGCCGCGGTCGCCGAGTTCGAGAAGCGGGGCAAGACCACGATCAAACCCAATGTTGATTTCTACAGTGCTCCGGTCTACCACATGATGGGTATTCCGGGCGATCTTATGACCCCGATCTTTGCCATGGCACGGGTCGCAGGCTGGACCGCCCATACCATCGAAGAGAAGTTCGCAGAGGCGCAGGGAAAACCTGCACTGTATAGACCGTCATCGGATTATATCGGCAATTATTGCGGAAAAACGGGATGCACCTATGAACCGGTTGAGAAGAGAAAATAACTACCTTACAGTGCCGTAATTAGTCATGCCGGTCTTGATCGAGAATCCAACGGTTTCATTTTGAATCCCGCTTTAAAGGGAGCGACAGCGAAGAAGAACGAAATAAAAAAATGGAGGATGCCAGATGGCAGATAAGAAAGCAACTAAGAAATTGCGCAAACCAGGCAAAGCAGCAAGTCGCCCCAAACAGAAACATATAGTGTCCTCCAAGATGGGGGTGAAAAAAATGAAAGTCAGGTCATTGAAATCATTTAAAGAAAAAAGAATGACGATCCAGTCAATCAACCCTTACACCGAAGAGGTGATGCAAGAGTTCACGCTCATGTCGGAGCCTGAGATCAACGATCAGGTCGTGAAATCCCGCCAGGCGCTTAACAGCTGGAGCGCTCTGCCCATTTCGGAGAGAGCGTTCCTGGTCAAACGACTGGGCGAGCACCTGAGGAGCGAGAAAAGGAAATACGCAGAGATCATCACTCACGAGATGGGTAAGGCTATCAAAGAGTCGCTCGCCGAGGTCGAAAAGTGCGCCTGGCTCTGTGACTACTATGCCGAGAACGCCGAGAGGTTCCTGGGACCCGAGGAGATTAAGACGGAGAACAGGAAGAGCTATGTCGTGTTCCAGCCCCTGGGCTTGGTGCTCGCGATCATGCCCTGGAACTTCCCGTACTGGCAGGCTTTCCGGTTCGGAATCCCGGCGATCATAGCCGGGAATGTGATCCTGCTGAAACATGCGTCGAACGTCCCGATGACGGCACTCTCCATCGAGGACGCTTTCATGGCAGCGGGTTTTCCGGATAATGTGTTCAAGACCCTGATCATCGATTCCAGGGAAGCGCTCAGGCTCATCGATAACGATAAGGTTGATGCTGTGTCGCTTACCGGCAGCAACAAGGCCGGCGAGGAAGTCGGCGCCCACGCGGGGAGGAAGATCAAAAAGGT
>Ga0335081_10007548_pt1 | contig 17387 bp, 12 predicted proteins | sample Lox_Sample_35_FD_206713 | JGI IMG/M metagenome (GOLD analysis project Ga0335081, IMG submission 206713) | Soil microbial communities from Loxahatchee National Wildlife Refuge, Florida, United States - Lox_Sample_3.5 | ecosystem: Environmental > Terrestrial > Soil > Wetlands | place: USA... | reverse complement strand
TCGGGCGCTGATCGCCAAGCAGCAGGAAGAGCTTCTGAAGAAGCAGGAAGCCGAGAAGCGCAAGACCAAGAAGGAGAGGGAAGCCGAGGAAGCGGCCGCCAAGGCTGCGGCGGAGGCTGCCGCGAAGGCCGTGGAAGCTGCTGCTGCCCCGCCCGCAGTACAAGCCAAACCCGAACCGAAGAAGGAAGGCACGCTGCACAAGCCCGCCGCGAAACCGGGCGCGAAGAAGGAAAAGACCTCGCGCAAGCCGTCGGCGACTGCGTTCCAGGAAGAGGCCGCGCGGCGCCGGGCGCTCAAGCTCCGCGGCGATGCGACCGGCGCCTCCGCGGCGACGGCGTGGAAGCAGCCCAAGACCGGTCGCCATCGCCACGAGGAAGGCGAGGAAGGCGTCGAGACGATGCGTCCGGCGATACCCGAGCCGATCATCCGCGAGATCTCCATTCCCGAGACGATCACGGTGGCCGATCTGGCGCACAAGATGTCGGTCAAGGCGGCCGAGGTCATCAAGGCGGCGATGAAGCTCGGCACGATGGTGACGATCAACCAGGTGCTCGATCAGGAGACGGCGATGATCCTCGTCGAGGAGATGGGGCACAAGGCGACCGCCGCCAAGCTCGACGATCCAGACGCGCTGCTGGCCGAGACGCACGAGGCGGCGTCCACGGCCGAGGCCTTGCCGCGTCCGCCGGTCGTGACCGTGATGGGCCACGTCGACCACGGCAAGACCTCGCTGCTGGACTACGTCCGCCGCACGCGCGTGGCGAGCGGCGAGGCCGGCGGCATCACCCAGCACATCGGGGCGTATCACGTCGAGACGCCGAAGGGCGTGATCACCTTCCTCGACACGCCGGGCCACGAAGCGTTCACGGCGATGCGGGCGCGCGGCGCCAAGGTGACCGACATCGTCGTGCTGGTGGTCGCGGCCGACGACGGCGTGATGCCGCAGACCAAGGAGGCGATCGCGCACGCCAAGGCCGGAAACGTGCCGATCGTGGTCGCGATCAACAAGATCGACAAGCCGGAAGCCAATCCCGATAGGGTGAAACAGGAGCTGGTCGCCGAAAGCGTGTTGCCCGAGGAATACGGCGGCGATACGCAGTTCGTGCAGGTGTCGGCGAAGACGGGCAAGGGCATCGATGATCTGCTGGACGCGATATTGCTGCGAGCCGAGGTTCTCGAGCTCAAGGCGCCGCGCGACGCGATGGCCAAAGGCATCGTCATCGAATCGCGGCTGGACAAGGGCAAGGGCCCGGTCGCGACCGTGCTCGTGCAGTCTGGAACGCTGAAGCGCGGCGACGTCGTGCTGGCCGGCGCGGTGTTCGGGCGCGTGCGCGCGATGACCGACGAGACCGGGAAGAGCGTCAACGGCGCCGGTCCGGCGATCCCGGCCGAGATTCAGGGGCTCTCCGACGTCCCGCTCGCCGGCGAGGAAGTGATGGTGCTGGGCGACGAGCGCAAGGCGCGCGAGATCGCGCTTTTCCGTCAGGGCAAGTTCCGCGACGTCAAGCTCGCGAAGCAGCAGGCCGCGAAGCTCGAGAGCATGTTCGCCGAAGGCGGCGAGCAGGAAGTGAAGACGCTCACGCTGATCATCAAGGCGGACGTGCAGGGCAGCTACGAGGCGCTCTCGAATGCGCTAGCGAAGCTCTCCACCGACGAGGTCAAGGTGAACATCGTCCACGCGGCGGTGGGCGGGATCACGGAGTCGGACGTGAACCTCGCGCTCGCCTCGAAGGCGGTGATCATCGGCTTCAACACCCGTGCCGATGCGGCCGCGCGCAAGCTCGCCGAGCACAACGGCGTGCAGATCCGCTACTACGACATCATCTACGAGGCGGTCGACGACGTGAAGGCGGCGCTCTCCGGCATGCTCGCACCCGAGCGCAAGGAGAACCAGCTCGGCCTGGTCGAGGTGCGCGAGGTGTACAGGATCTCGAAGGTGGGAACGGTCGCCGGCTGCTACGTGCTCGAAGGCGTGGTGCGGCGCGGCGCCAAGATCCGGCTGCTGCGCGACAACGTGGTGATCCACGACGGCGAGCTGGATTCGCTCAAGCGCTTCAAGGACGACGTGCGCGAGGTCAAGGCGGGCTTCGAGTGCGGCCTGTCGGTGAAGGGCTACAGCGACATCCAGAAGGGCGACCAGCTCGAGGTTTACGAGATCGTCGAGGTGTCGCGAACGTTGTGACGCGGGCGTAGGTCGGAATTCATTCGGACCCGCACGCCGGTGCATCGAAGCGCGCCACCGTGCGAATGAACGCACCGCATCGCACGTGCGAATGAACGAACCGCACCGCAGGCGCGAATGAATCCGCGCCTGCGGCGGACGCCATGAAAAAGCACTCTCCCCGTCCCCAGCGGGTCGCCGACCAGATCCAACGCGAGCTGGCGGAGCTGCTGCGTCTGCACGTGAAGGATCCGCGCATCGGCATGGTGACGATCACCGCGGTCGACGTCTCGCCGGACCTGCAGAACGCGAAAATCTTCTTCACCCATCTGGCGGGCGCCGCACACGCGCCCGAGGCCGTGCACGCGCTGCAGCACTCCGCCGGGTATCTGCGCAGCGAGCTCGCCCGCCGGCTCAAGCTCTACACCGTGCCGCACCTGTATTTCGCCTACGACGACTCGATCGAGACGGGTATTCGCATCTCCAAGCTCATCGACGAGGCGGTGGAAGAGGATCGCAAGCACTCGTCGTGACACCCAACCAAGCTGCATTGCCCGAGCGCCGCCGCGTCGACGGCGTGCTGCTCCTCGACAAGCCGAGCGGGATTTCGTCCAACGCGGCGCTGCAGCGGGTGAAGCGCCTGTATCGCGCGGAGAAGGCGGGGCACACCGGAACACTCGACCCGCTCGCGACGGGACTCCTGCCGATCTGCTTCGGCGAGGCCACCAAGTTCGCGCACCTGCTCCTCGACGCCGACAAGACCTACCGTGCCACCTTGCGCCTCGGCGTGACGACGACGACCGGCGACGCCGAAGGCGAGGTCGTGGACGAGCGGCCCGCTGCGGCGTCGCAATCGGACGTCGAGCGCGTGCTCCGGCGGTTCGTCGGCCGCATCGCCCAGGTCCCGCCGCGACATTCAGCGCTCAAGCGCGACGGGCGCAGCTATTATCACTATGCGCGCGCAGGCGTGGAGATCGAGCGCCGACCGCGCGATGTGGAGGTGCGGGCGATCGAGCTTCTCGCCTGGCGACCGCTCGAGGTCGAGATCTCGGTCCGCTGCGGCAAGGGAACCTACATCCGCGCGCTGGCCGAGGACATCGGCGAGGCGCTCGGCTGCGGAGCTCACCTCTCGGCGCTCACGCGCACCGCGGCCGGGGAGTTCGACCTCTCGGCTGCCGCGACACTCGACACGCTGGAGGCCGGCGACGAAGCCCGGCGCGACGCGGCACTGCTGCCGCTCGACGCGCCTGTCCGCAGGCTGGAACGCATGGACCTCGATCGCGGCGACGCGCAGCGCCTGAGCTGCGGCCAGGCACTGGCTTGCGCGCGTCCGGACGGAATCGTGCGCGTGTACGCCGGCGGTTCGTTCGCTGGCGTGGCCGAGATTCGCGCCGCCGTCCTGCGCGCGCGCCGCATGCTCGCGCAGAGCGAATCGGCGGGCGTATCGCCGGAGGACGGCAGCGCGACGCGGTTGAATCCAAAGCATTTTCCGGGGTAAAATCGCAGTCTTTCCCGCGGTTTCGGAGCAGAGCCAATGGCAGTCAGCGCGCAAAAGGTCCAGCAGAAGGCCAAAGTCATCGCCGAGCACCAGCGGGTCAAGGGAGACACCGGCTCGCCGGAGGTGCAGATCGCGCTGTTGACCGCGCGCATCAACGGGCTCAACGAGCACTTCCGCATCAACGTCAAGGATCATCATTCGCGCCGCGGGCTGCTGCGCATGGTGTCACGCAGGCGCAAGCTGCTCGATTATTTGAAAACGCGCAATTCCGACAGCTACCGTACGCTGATCGAAAAACTGGGGCTGCGCAAGTAGTGACCGCGCGAACCGTCGGCGCCCCGGCGACATCGGCATGCCGCTCAAGGCTGCGCTCAGCTCTCGTTCAATGGCCGCCATCCGGCAACGCTCCGGGCGGCCATTGACGCTTTCGGCTATCTCAAGGACATTTTCGTGCCAACCGCCATCAAGAAATCGATTCCCTACGGCAAGCACACGCTGACGCTGGAGACGGGCGAGATCGCCCGGCAAGCGGGCGGCGCCGTGCTGGTGAGCCTCGACGACAGCGTCGTGCTCGTCACCGTCGTCGCTGCGAAGCAGGCCAAGCCCGGGCAGGATTTTTTCCCGCTGACCGTGGACTATCAGGAGAAGACCTACGCCGCGGGCCGCATCCCCGGCGGCTTCTTCAAGCGCGAAGGCCGGCCGTCGGAGAAGGAAACGCTGACTTCGCGCCTGATTGACCGTCCGATCCGGCCGTTGTTCCCCGATGGCTTCTACAACGAAGTGCAGGTGATCGCGACCGTGATGTCGGTGGATCCGGAGATCGATCCGGACATTCCGGCGATGATCGGCGCCTCCGCCGCCATCGCGCTTTCCGGCATTCCGTTCAACGGGCCGATCGCCGCGGCGCGCGTGGGCTACGTCGACGGCCAGTACGTTCTCAATCCGACGAAGACGGAGCTGGGCGTCTCCAAGCTCGACTTGGTCGTCGCGGGCACCGAAGCGGCCGTCCTCATGGTCGAGTCCGAGGCCAAGGAGCTGCCCGAAGAAGTGATGCTGGGCGGGGTGGTCTACGGCCATCAGCAGCAGCAGGCCGTGATCGATCTCATCCATGCGCTCGTCGAGGAGGCGGGCAAGCCACTGTGGGACTGGCAGCCGCCGGCGAAGGACGAGGCGCTCATCGCCAAGGTCGCGGCCTGCGCGGAAGCCGATGTGCGCGCGGCCTACGGGATGCGCCAGAAGCAGGCGCGCCAGCAGCGGCTGCGCGAGATCGCCGAGAAAGTCGAAGCCGAATGTGTCGCCCCGGACGCGGACGGCGACGCGCGCAACCACGTCGCGAACCTGCTCTTCGAGCTCGAAGCGAAGACGGTGCGGGGCCAGATTCTCTCCGGCGAGCCGCGCATCGACGGCCGCGACACGCGCACGGTGCGCCCGATCTCGATCCGGGCCGGCGTGCTGCCCCGCACGCATGGCTCGGCGCTGTTCACCCGCGGCGAGACGCAGGCGATGGTGGTCGCCACGCTCGGCACCGCGCGCGACGAGCAGATCATCGACGCTCTGCAGGGCGAGTATCGCGAGCGCTTCATGCTTCACTACAACATGCCGCCGTATGCGACGGGCGAAACCGGCCGTGTCGGCAGTCCCAAGCGGCGCGAAGTCGGCCACGGGCGCCTCGCCAAGCGCGCGCTCGCCGCCGTCCTGCCTTCGGCGGAAGAGTTCGCGTACTCGCTGCGCATCGTGTCCGAGATCACCGAATCGAACGGCAGCTCGTCGATGGCCTCGGTGTGCGGCGGCAGCCTCGCGCTGATGGACGCGGGCGTGCCTACCAAGGCGCACGTCGCGGGCATCGCGATGGGGCTCATCAAGGAGGGCAACCGCTTCGCGGTGCTCTCCGACATCCTCGGCGACGAGGATCACCTGGGCGACATGGACTTCAAGGTCGCCGGCACCGAGCGCGGCGTCACCGCGCTGCAGATGGACATCAAGATCCAGGGCATCACCAAGGAGATCATGGCGGTGGCTCTGTCGCAGGCGCGCGAGGGCCGCATGCACATCCTGCGGCTCATGCACGAGACGATCCCGCATCCGCGCAGCGAGATCTCGCAGCACGCGCCGCGCATGATGACGTTCAAGATCAATCCGGAAAAGATCCGCGACGTGATCGGCAAGGGCGGCGCGGTGATCCGCGCGCTCACCGAAGAAACCGGCACGACCATCGACATCCAGGACGACGGCACCGTGACCATCGCCTCGGTGAACGCCGACGCGTGCAACGCCGCGCGCAAGCGCATCGAGGACATCACGGCGGAGGTCGAAGTCGGCCGGATATACGAAGGCACGGTCCTGCGGCTCCTCGATTTCGGAGCCATCGTGCAGATCCTCCCGGGCAGGGACGGGCTGCTGCACATCTCGCAGATCGCCAAGGAGCGCGTCAACAACGTGTCCGATTACGTCAAGGAAGGGCAGGTGGTGCGCGTGAAGGTGCTCGAAGCCGACGAGAAGGGACGCGTGCGGCTGTCGATGAAGGCGGCCGCGGAGGACGCGGCGGCTCGTGCCGCGCCGGCGCCCGTCGAAACGCCCGCCACGCCCGCGGCGTAAGGACAGCGTAAGCCAGACACGGGGGCTGCGGCCCCCTTTTTCATTGGCCGCACCTGGGCCGTTACGTCGCTCGTTACCAGGCCTCGAATCCCACGACCGCGCGAACCTAGAGTAGAATCGCGCACCGCGCCGTGGTCCGGGGCGTTCGCGGGCGCCAGATCCGGGGGTCGGGCTGCCTCGCCACAGCGCATTTCGAATTCGCGGACGGTTCCCCTAAGACAAGCCGCCTCGAACGCCGCGTCGCTCGACGGGCGGCGGGATGCTTGTGCGCCGGGCAGATAGGAAACGACCAGTATGAGGCCATTGCAAATCGTCATCCCGTGCGGGCCCCATGTCCGCGGTGCCTGACGTCGCGGCAGGGCGATCCGGCGTGGCTTTCCGGTCGCGAAGCAGCACGCGCCCGTCCGACTGGCCCGCTTACGCCACGCTGGTTTCACCCGTACACGGCGCCTGGCGCCGCCGCTGGTTCAATCTGCTGCTGCGGTTGACGGTCAAGCGCAGCGCGGCCGGCGCACGCGCCATCCGCGAGATGCGGGCGAGACAGGCGCGCATCGACGAGCGATTCGGACGCGTGGACGCGCCGGTGCGGCGCACGGCGGTGGACTGCAGCGGCGTCGCCGCGGAATGGATCGACGTTCCTGAGGGTCGTCCGAGGCGGACGCTGCTCTACCTGCACGGCGGCGCGTTTGCATTCCGCTTCCCTAAGATCCACGCCGGCATGGTCGGACGCTGGTGCACCCGCCTTGGCGCACGGGCGCTGATCGTCGACTACCGCCTGGCGCCCGAGCATCCGTATCCTGCCGCCGCCGACGACTGCCACACGGCGTACCGCTGGCTGCTCGCTCACGGGTGCGACCCGCAGAACATCGTCATCGCCGGAGACTCGGCCGGTGCGAACCTGGCGCTGGCGACCCTGCACCGGGTCAAGGCGGCCGGCGAGCCGCAACCGGCGTGCGCCGTGCTGCTTGCCCCGGTGGTCGACTTCACGTTGAGCGGCCGGAGCATGGTGACCAACGCCCGGCGGGACGCAATGCTCTCGCTTGCCGATTTCGTCCGCTTCCGCGCCCTTTACGCGCCACCCGAGCGTTATCTCGATCCGTTCGTGTCGCCGCTGTTCGGCGATTTCACCGGCCTGCCGCCGCTGCTGTTCCAGGCGAGCAGCCACGAAATGGCGGTCGACGAATCGATCCGCGCCGCGGCGAAGGCCCACGCGAGCGGCGTGCACGTCGAACTCGAGATTTGGGACCGGATGCCGCATGTCTTCCAGGCGATCGCCTCGCTGCCGCAGGCGCGGCAGGCCGCCGAGCATGTTCGCCGGTTCGTCGCCGTGCATGCGGGCTGGTAGAATCGCGCCCCTCCGGCCTATCGAGTCCGCGAATGTGGGTGGCTGATGTACTGCACCTGACCAGAACGAAAATGATGAAGCGACTTCGACTCGACGCCCACGTCGCTCTCGCGGCAGGACTACTGGCTGCAGCCGCGCCGCTGGCGGCCCAGCCCGCAACCGCGGGCGACGGCTGGACATGGTGGGCGACGATCTACGCCTGGGGCCCATCGATCAGCGGTACGTCGAACTTCAAAGGCCTTCCTGGGGGCTGAGAGATCGACACGGACGTGAATCCGAACAGCTATCTGTCGCGACTGCCGTTCGCTTTCATGGCGCGTGCGGACGTGCCCGCGGGCCTGCGCTACGCTCACCTCAAGAGCAAGCTCGACTGGGAGTTTGCGACGCCCGCGGCCCCGGTGGGGACAGCCGGCTCCGCCGAAGTGTCGAAGTCGCTCACCGACGCTATCCTTGGCGCGCGCGGCTTTATAGATCTCTCCGGCCAATGGTTCGTGCCCTGGTACGTCGACGTGGGCGCCGGTTCGTCGCGCCTCACCTGCCGGGCTTGGGGCGGCATCGGCTATGGCTTCGGCTGGGGCGATGCGATCCTCGGGTATCCGCCATCTGTCATACGACTTCCATACGAATTCGATCGCTGCGGACTTCCAGTTCAGCGGCCCGGCGATCGGCGTGGCGTTCAGGTTCTAGAATCGGAGTGTTCGCGGGGGAGCTTGACCATGGTCAAGAGTACGATCGATAGCATGGAGAAGAATTGCGGATTTCCTGCCGTCGAGGATTGGCACTGCAAAGACGCGAGGCAGAACGACGCGCGCGGTTCGCGAAGAGAGAGGAGTCTATGAAGATGAATCGATGGCAATTCGCGCGGCGGATGTCGGGGTGGATCCCGGCAGTCGCCGCGTGCGTCGCATGGGTCGGTGCACCGCTTACGGCGGCGCAGGCGCCTGCCGCTTCCGCTGCGGGGCAGACAGCGCCCGCGCCCTCGGCCGAGGAGCTCGAGACGCTTGTCGGTCCGATCGCCCTCTATCCGGACGATCTGGTGGCGATCATCCTGCCGGCGTCGACCAATCCGCTGCAGATCGTGCAGGTCGACCGCTTTCTCGAGAAACGCAAGCAGGATCCGAAGCTGCCCATCGACGAGAACTGGGACGAAGCGGTGAAGAACCTCGCAAACTATCCCGACGTCATCAAAATGATGAGCAACGACCTCGACTGGACGTCGGATCTGGGCGAAGCTGTCGTGGCGGATCAGGGTGCGGTGCTGTCGGCAATCCAGGCGTTCCGGCGCAAGGCGCAGTCAGCGGGCAACCTGAAGAGCGACGACAAGCAGAAGGTCGAGGTCGAAAAGGAGATCATCAAGATCGTTCCGGCCGATCCGCAGGTGATTTACGTGCCGCAATACAACCCGACCACCGTAGTGACTTACAGCACGGTGCCGGTCTACGGCTATTACCCGGCGCCGTATCCGGCCTACTACTACCCCTATCCACCGGGTGCGGCATTCGCGACGGGTCTGATCTGGGGCGCGGCCATCGGCGCGGCATGGGGCGGCGCGTGGGGCGTCGGTTGGGGCAACAACGAGATCAACATCAACCGCAACACCAACATCAATACGGGCGACATCAATCGGGGTGACCGCGGTCAGGGCAACCGCGGTCAGGGAAATCGCGGCGGCCAGAGCGCGTGGAAGTCCGATAAGAAACCGGGCCAGGTACGCACGGGCGGCACGCGTCCGACCAGCGCGTCCGGCGCGCGCGTGGGTGATCGCCCCGGCGGTGCCGGCGCGGGATCGCGTCCGGGCGGCGCCGCTGGTGGCGCAGGCGGAGGGCGTCCTTCGACGGGTGCGGGTGGGCGCGACTTTGGCGCAGGCGCCAGCGCGTCGCCGCGCAGCAGCGGTGGCGGAGCGAGCGGCGGCGCTTTCGGTGGCTACGGCTCGGGCAGTGCGGCCCGTGCCGACAGCTCGCGCGGCGCGTCGAGCCGCAGCTCCATGGGTGGCGGCAGCTACGGGGGTGGCGCGCGCGCGGGCGGCGGCAGCTCCGGCGGCGGCGCGCGTGCGGGTGGCGGCGGTGCCCGCGGCGGCGGTGGCGGTGCGCGCGGCGGCGGCGGTCGTGGCGGTCGGCGCTAGGAGACAGAGCGATGATTGCGCAAACCATCACCATGACAACGTTCCCGATGCGGAGCCCTTCGATGTCCACGACGATCGGCCGACTGCTGTTCGCTTTCTTGCTCGCTCTGCCCCTTGCCGCCGTTGCCGCCGAGCAGGAGACCTTCGCGACGCCCGACGAGGCGGTCGACGCGCTGACGGCGGCGTTGAAGGCGGACGACGACGCGGCCCTCGTCTCGATCTTCGGCGACACGCACAAGGATCTCGTCGTCACGCCCGACAAGGCGGCCAACTCGGCGAATCGGGCCAAGGCGTCGGCGGCGCTGCAGACCTATCACCTGCTCGAGGAAAAGGGGCCCGATCGCCGCATCCTGCTGATCGGCGATCAGGCTTGGCCGCTGCCCATTCCGCTGGTGAAGACGGGCGATCGCTGGCGGTTCGCCACCGAGGAAGGCGAGGACGAGATCATCAACCGGCGGATCGGCGCCAACGAGCGCAATGCGCTGGTCGTGCTCAACGCCTATCTCGACGCGCAGAGGGAGTACGCCTCCGTCGATCGGCGCGGCGATGGCGTTCTGCAGTACGCGCAGCGCCTGGGCAGCACGCCGGGCAAGCACGACGGACTGTACTGGCCGGCCGACGCGTCGAAGGGCGAGGAGGCGAGCCCCTTCGGGCCGCTGGTGGCCGAAGCCGCGCCGTACCTGAAGGGACATGCTGCCGGCGATCCGTATCGGGGCTACTACTTCAGGATCCTCACCCGGCAAGGCAAGAGCGCACCCGGCGGCGCGTACAGCTACATCATCAACGGCCGGATGATCGCCGGCTTCGCGATGGTCGCGTATCCCGCGCAATACGGTCAAAGCGGCGTGATGACTTTCATCGTCAGCCACAACGGGAAGATCTTCGAGAAGAACCTGGGCAAGAGCACCGCCGAGCTCGGCGCGAAAATGACGACCTTCGATCCCGGCTCCGGCTGGAAGGAAGTCGCGCAGTGAACGCGCGCCGCAACATCAACTTTTCGATAGGGTACGAAATGCGCAACTTCCTCTCAGGCATCGGTTTCATGGTTCTGGCGGCTTTCGGCTCGTCCGCGCTCGCGCAGACCGGGGGCGCAGTCATCGGCACCGGCCCGGGTGTCGGCGCCGCGGCGGAGACCGCGGAGATCACGGCAACCATCAGCGCGATCAATCACAAGACGCGGGAGGTGACGCTGAAGGGCCCGCAGGGGCGCGAAGTCACCTTGCAGCTGTCCCACGAGGTTAAGAACTTCGCGCACATGAAGGTGGGCGACACGGTCACGGCAAAATACGTCCAGGCGCTCACGCTCGAGCTCAAGAAGGGCGACAAGGAGGTGGTCTCGCGGACCGAGAATGCCGGCGCGGCCACGGCCAAGCCCGGCGAGAAACCCGCCGGAATGGCGGGTCGCCACCTGAGGATCATCGCCGAAGTCACCGCCGTAGATCCGGCGACCCAGACGGTGACGTTGAAAGGCCCGAAGCGTACGGTTGACCTGCACGTCCAGGATCCCGAGCAGTTCAAGCTGATCGCCGTCGGCGATCGCGTCGAAGCGAACTACACCGAGGCGCTGGCGATCGCGGTGGAGCCCGCGAAGAAGTAGCGCGGCTTCGCGCGGCGGCCGCGGTCGCGCTCCGCTGTTGTGCAGCCGATGCGGTGCTTCGCGCCACTCAGACCGGCGTAGGGCAGTGCTGCGACGGAAGATCGGCGGAGCGGGAGCGATTCGCCGCGCATTGGCCGGCACGTGCGCGGGATTCGCGCTGGCCTGTGCGCTGCATCCATCGACCGGCGCGGCACAGCCGACCGCGAACCCCGACACCGCACGGCCTAAGGTCTGCCTCGTCCTCTCCGGCGGCGGCGCGCGCGGCGCTGCCCACGTCGGGGTGCTGAAAGTTCTCGAGGAGCTGCGCGTTCCGGTCGATTGCGTTGCCGGCACGAGCATGGGCGCGCTGGTCGGTGCCGCGTACGCGAGCGGAATGACCGTTCGCGAAATGGAACAGCTCCTCGCGAGCATCTCGACGGAACTGCTGTTCCGGGAGCGTCCGCCGAGGCAGCAGCAGGCGATCCGCCGCAAGCTCGACGATCGCAAGGATTTCGTGGGGCCGGAGATCGGCTTCAACCACTGGGAGCTGGGATTGCCGAAGGGCGCCATTTCGGGCGTGCAGCTCGAGACGGTCCTCCGCTCGCTGGCGAAGATCAGAGGCTATCGCAAGTTCGACGAGCTGCCCATTCCGTTCCGCGCGGTCGCGACCGACCTCGTGACCGGCAAGCCGGTCGTGTTCTCCGACGGGGAGCTGGCGAACGTGATGCGCGCGAGCATGTCGGTCCCGGGCGCCATCGCACCTGCGGAATTCGGCGGCATGATGCTCGTCGACGGCGGAATCACGGACAACCTGCCCATCGATGTCGCGCGCGCGATGGGTGCGGATATCGTCATCGCCGTCAATCTCGGCACGCCGCTCTCGCCGCGCGAGCAGCTCACCTCGATCGTCGGCGTGAGCGGTCAGGTCATCAACATCCTCACCGAGCAGAACGTGCAGCGCTCGCTCGCCACGCTGAAGCCGACCGACATTCTCATTCTGCCGCAGCTCGGGGGTTTTTCGGCCGCCGACTTCGATCATCTGCCGAAGACCGTCCCTATCGGCGAAGCGGCCGCGCGCAAGGTCGCGGGGGAGCTGGCGCGGCTGAGCTTGTCGCCCGCAGAGTATGCGGCGCTGCGCGCGCGGCAGGTCGTAACAGTCGCTCCGGACACGCGTCCGGTCGACGAAATCCGCTTCGTCGACCTGCACCGAGTCAACCCCGAGGCGCTGCTCGCCATCATGGATACCAAGCCGGGCGAGCCCATCGACCAGAAGGCGCTCGACGCGGACCTGCGCCGGATCTACGGAACCGGCGACTTCGAGCACGTCAACTACCGGATTCTCGAAGAACCGGGCAGGCGGGTGCTCTCTATCGATGCGGTGGAGAAGTCGTGGGGACCCAACTACCTGCGCTTCGGATTGGGTTTCAGCACCGACCTGAAGGGCGATACCTTCTTCAATGTCCTCGCGAGCTATCGCCAGACGTGGCTGAACTCACTCGGCGCCGAATGGCGCAACGACTTGCAGCTCGGCCAGACCTTGGACTTCACGACCGAGTTCTACCAGCCGCTCAACGCCCGCCAGTATTTCTTCGTCGCGCCGTGGGCCGAAGCACAGCGACGCACGGTCGACATCTTCCAGGGAACTCAGCGACTTGCGAATTACGACGTTCGCTTCGCGCGGGCGGGAGTCGACCTCGGGGCCCAGATGAAGCGTTACGGCGAGTTCCGCGTCGGGGTGCTCGCGGGAAGCACCGAAGCCTCGCTCAGGACGGGGCCGCCCGAGCTTGCGCCTCCGGGCGGGCGGATCAGCCAGGCCGCGTTTACGTCGCGGCTGATCGTCGATCAGCTCGACAGCGCCATTTTCCCGCGCAGCGGCGTCGCGGGCTCGGCGCACCTGTTCGCGCCGAGCGCTGTTCTGGGCGCCGACCCTACATACACGAAATGGGACGCCGACGGCACCGCAGTCTGGTCGTTCGGCGACAACACCATCAACGTCGGCTTCAAGACCGGGGGGAAGCTGGGCAGCCACCCGTTGCCGAATTACGACTTGTTCAGCTGGGGCGGGTTCCTGCAGCAGTCCGGATATCCAACCGGCGCGATCATCGCCGACCAACTGACCTTCGGACGGCTGCTCTACTACAACAAGTTCTGGAGGCAGAGCTTGCTCGAAGGCGTCTACGCGGGATTCTCGCTGGAGGCCGGCAAATACGGCACGCCTCTCGTTCCCGGAGGGCTCACGGGTACGCTCAAGTCGGCGAGCGTCTTCCTCGGCGCGGATACCCCGATCGGGCCGCTGTATTTCGGCTATGGACACGCCGCAGACGGCAACAGCAGCTTCTATCTTTTTCTCGGTCGGCCGTAGGCCGATCAGAGCCTGGGCTCCTGCGCGGGCGGCGTGAACCAGCGCGCCTTCGGTACCAGTTGCGGCTCGACGGGGTCCGTCAGGTAGTGCGGCGACATGATCTGCACGCCGTGCTCGTTGAATACGTCCTGGATGTTGCCGTGGAGCTGGCTCAGCATGTCGATGCGGTGGGCGGCGTGCTCGATCGGGGCATAGGCGACGAGCCGGTACTCGACGTAGAAATCGGAGAGCGCCGTCTGGCGCACGAACGGCGCTGGATCGCGGGCGATGTCCGGCGTGCGCCGCGCCGCCTCCTCCAGCATGGCGTGCACCTGCCGCCACGGCGTCGAGTAACCGATGGTAACCGCGGTATTGACAACGAAGCCCGAGCCCGAGATCGCGCGCGAATAGTTGCGCGTGGTGTTCTGCAGAGCCAGGCTGTTCGGCAGCAGTATCTCCTCGCCCAGGCCGGTGCGCACGCGTGTCGCGAACGAACCCATCCCGACGACCGTGCCCTCGACGTCGCCGATACGCACGTATTCGCCGGCGCGGAAGGCACGCGTGTACATCAGGATCAGTCCGCTGGCCGCCTGGCCGACGATGCCCGACGCCCCGATCGACACCATCAGGCCGAACAGGACCGAGACGCCCTTGAACGCCTCCGTGTCGGCGCCCGGAAGATGCGGGAAGGCGAGCGCGATGGCGATCGCCCAGACGAGGATCGAGAAGATGCGCCGCGTAGGCACCGCCGTGTCCTCGTCGAGGCTCCCCATCGTGACGATGCCGCGCTCGACACGGTCAAAGAAAACCTTCGCGATGCGGTTGATCAGCCGGGCGATGAGCAGGATCACCGCCACCACGACCAGGCCCGGGACCGCCTTGACCATCCCGAGCCCGATGTCGCCCGCGATACCGAGCAGGTTCCCTTCCATGTGCTCGCCCCAGGGGCGCGTGTAGGGGAACTGAGTGAGCGTGAAGGTGAGCCAGCTGTAGGTCGCGAACAGCGCCAGCAGCCACGCGAGGACGGCAACGAGTCGCCGTGCGATCCATCGCACCTGTTGCGGATCGAGCAGGCTAACGCCCTCCACGTGAACCTGCTCGGCCCGCGCTCCCGCGGCGTGGGCGGCGTGGTGTGCGCCCCAGCGGTTCACCCTGAGCAGCAGCCACAGCAGGCCGATGTAGATGGCCGTGGCCAGCGCCGCCCACCCGGATTTCACGAGCAGGTACCGCGGCGTACGCTGCTCGCCATATTCGCGGACCGCCTGTTCGAGTCGCTTGGCCGCCTCGCGGGCCACGTTGCGCGTCGTCTCGCCGATCTGCGGATCGATGTCGATGCGGGTGACCAGGAAGGCAAGCTTGCCGTCGAGCAGCACTCTCGTGCCGTCCTCGACGTCTTCTATGGACGCGGCCGGCGACTTGTCGCTCTCCAGGATCGCATCGATGCGCTGCCTGGTCGCGGTCACCCGCTCCTCCGCCGAGTAGCCGGCGATCGGTCCGCGCAGAACGATGACGGTGCGGTTGGCGACCACGACCGGCGCGCTCTGTCGCGCCGGCGAATTCGTATCGACCGGCTGCGCGGCCACGACAAATGCGGTTACGGCGAGGCCCACGGCAAGCAAGCAGCGGAACGCGCTCATGGTTCGTTCTCCCCCGGCAAACGACAGTCCGATCGACCTCTCGATGCCGTCGTATTCTAGCTGAGCCGCTCTTCGGCGCCGTTGTACAATGAGAACGGGATATCCTTCGCGCGGCGTTTGCCGCGCGGCCTTCCGATGAGTCCATCCGCAACGCGCACCGAGCGCGACACCTTCGGTCCGATCGAGGTCCCTGCAGACCGACTGTGGGGCGCGCAAACGCAGCGCTCGCTCGAGCACTTCCGCATCTCTACCGAGAAGATGCCGCCGGCGCTGATCCGCGCGCTCCTGATCGTCAAGCGCAGCGCCGCGCGTGTGAACGTTGCGCTCGCCGCGCTCGACGCGAAGAAGGCCGAAGCGATCATCGCCGCCGCCGACGAGGCGCTCGCCGGCGAGCATGCGGAGGAGTTTCCGCTGGCCGTGTGGCAGACCGGCTCGGGCACGCAGACCAACATGAACGTGAACGAGGTGCTGGCGAACCGCGCCTCCGAAATCCTCGGCGGCCCGCGCGGCGAAGGCCGCCTGGTGCACGCCAACGACGATGTCAATCGCGGCCAATCGTCCAACGACGTCTTTCCTACCGCGATGAACGTCGCCGCCGCGGAAACGGTGTCGCGCGAGCTCCTGCCGGCGCTGGACGCGTTGCACGCGACGCTCGCAGCGAAGGCGACCGCGTTCGCCGGCATCGTCAAGATCGGCCGCACTCACCTGCAGGACGCGACCCCGCTCTCGCTCGGCCAGGAATTCTCCGGCTACGCCTCGCAGCTCGAGCACGCGAAGGCGCACATCGAGGCGGCGCTGCCGCATGTGCTCGAGCTGGCGCAGGGCGGCACGGCGGTGGGCACGGGGCTCAATGCGCACCCGGAATTCGGCGCTCGCGTGGCCGCGGACATCGCGCAGTACACCGGGCTGCCGTTCGTCTCCGCGCCGAACAAGTTCGAGGCGATGGCGGCGGTCGATGCGCTGGTGAACCTTCACGGCGCGCTCAAGACACTCGCCGCGGCGCTCATCAAGATCGCCAACGACATCCGCTGGCTGGCGAGCGGCCCGCGCTCAGGGCTGGGCGAGATCACCATTCCCGAGAACGAGCCCGGCAGCTCGATCATGCCGGGCAAGGTCAACCCCACGCAGTGCGAGGCGGTGACGATGCTCGGCGCGCAGGTACTGGGCAACGACGTGGCGGTCGGCTTCGGCGACGCCTCGGGCACCTTCGAGCTCAACGTCTTCCGGCCGCTCATTATCCACAACGTGCTGCAGAGCGTGCGGCTGCTCGCCGACGGCATGCGCAGCTTCGACGAGCATTGCGCGCGGGGCATCGAGCCCAACCGAGCGCGCATCGACGAGCTGCTCAAGCGCTCGCTCATGCTGGTGACCGCGCTCAACCCGCACATCGGCTACGACAAGGCCGCCGCGATCGCCAAGAAGGCGCACCGCGAAGGCACGACGCTCAAGGAAGCCGCGCTCTCGCTCGGTTACGTCACCGAGGCGCAGTTCGACGATTGGGTGCGGCCGGAGAAAATGATCGGGCGGGGGTAACGGCCCGAGCAGCCAAGGGAACTCCGGCACGCACAAGTGCAATTGTCGCGCGGAGGTGTCGTCCCGGGGCGACCGGCTCCGCTCACGCCCACCCACTTACGACCGCGGAGCCCGGCTCCGCCTAGCCGGTTGCCCCACTTGCGAAGCGGGGGGTCGAGCGTTAGGCGAGTGGCCGCAGCGGCCGTCGGGAGACGGGCGACGTCAGCACTGCACTAATGTGCACAAGACGGGATTTGATCCGACGGGCAATGTCGGATTTGTTGGGCATAGCGACCATCGAGCCAAGGGCCGGAGCCCGCCATGAAGCGGCCCTTCAGTAACGAGTCTCACGGCTGAAGCTTCAGCTTGTACGTTCCGGTGTTGCGATTGCAGTATTCGAAGGTCTGCGTTCCCGGCTTCATGCTCGGAGGCGCCTTTACGTCCTGGACTGTACCGGTCGTCACCATGCCGTCGTACTTGCCCGTGCCACCGAGGGTCTCCCTCTGAAGTTTCCCGTCGACGTCGTACCAGAAGCGCGTGAACCGCTTGGCGCCGTCCTTCGCAACGCCGACGCAAACCGTATTCCCAGAGCGCTTTCCG
>Ga0335081_10007547_pt1 | contig 17388 bp, 11 predicted proteins | sample Lox_Sample_35_FD_206713 | JGI IMG/M metagenome (GOLD analysis project Ga0335081, IMG submission 206713) | Soil microbial communities from Loxahatchee National Wildlife Refuge, Florida, United States - Lox_Sample_3.5 | ecosystem: Environmental > Terrestrial > Soil > Wetlands | place: USA... | reverse complement strand
CTGAATTCGTCGGCAATGGGCTTCACCTGTACCGTGTGCGAGCCTTCTTCCGAAGGTTTGGAATTCACCGTCAAGGTCACCGCTTCATTGGCGGTGTTGACGAACAGTTCAAAGGGATTCTCCGGCGCCCGCAGCGGCCGCCCGTTCACCGCCAGCAGATAGTCGCCCTGCTTCACATCCACACCCGGTTCGGTCAGCGGGGAGCGCGTATCCGGCGCCCAGTTCTCCCCAGGGTAGATCTTCTTGAAGCGGTACATGCCGCTGGCTGCATCCAGTTCGAAATCCGCCCCCAAAAGCCCCACGTTCACCGCATGCAGATCGGGATAGTCCCCGCCGCCCACATAGGTATGCGAATTGGAAAGCTCTCCGATCATCTCGCCCAGGATGTAGGTCAGACTGTACCGGTCGGCGACGTAGGGCAAAAGCTGCGCATATTTTTCTCTTACTTTTTCCCAGTCAACGCCATTCATGGAAGGCTCGTAGAAATAATCGCGCTCCTGCCGCCACACTTCGTTGAACATCTGCTTCCACTCTGCGGGCGGGTCCACTTCCGCGCGCATGGTGCTCAGGTTCAGCGCGCCCTCGCCCACTTTCTTCTCTCCCTCGGGCTTGGCATCCAGAATGCCGTAGGTATGGCCGTTGGGGCCGCCAGATTCCGACTCATAGAGCAGCTTCGAGCCATCGAACGAAAGCACAAAGCGGTGCGCCCCGCTGATGAGAGTCTTCTCTTTCCGTTCTTTCAGGTCGTAAGCGTGAACCGCCGAAGTTTCTCCGGGAAGTGGCCCCGAAAGCCCCTGCACCGGCATGGTCGAGTAATACACGTAGCCCTTGGCCGCCTGCAGGGTGTCAATCACCGCCGGCTCGACCGGCAACCCCACCACCCGCTGCTGAATGCCGTCAAGGTCAATGCGCACCTCGACCGGCTTCTTTTCCTTTTCCTGTTCCTTCTCCTTCTCCTTTCCTTCTGCCTCGTCCTTGCCGTCCTTTTTCTCCTCGGCCGCCTTGGCCTCCGCCCCGCCATCCTCTTTTTTGACCTCGGCTTCGTCGCTCTGCACCGCAAACGGCGACGCCTCATCTTTACTCAGTGTCACCATGTACACCCGCGTGGTCTTGGGGTTGGCGAACTCGAAATCCACGTTGCCCAGCACTTCGTTGAAGTCGCGGTCGGAAAGGTAGTAAAGATACTTGCCCTCAGGCCCGAACAGCGCGCCATAGCTGTTGGTCATGCTGCTGGTGACGGGGGTGATCTTCCCCTCGCCCAGCGAATACAGGTAAACCACGCTGTAGTTGTTCTCTCCGTTCTTGTCGTAGGTCAGCCATTTGCTGTCCGGCGACCAGGAGTAATTCGTGATCTCGCCGTGCTTGGCTACATCCACCTGCACCGGCTTCTTCTCGTGGAGGTCCGTGTACCACAGCCGCAGCTTCTGGTCTGCCCAGGCGATTTTCCTGCTGTCGGGCGACCACGCCGGAGGGAACATGAACCCCTTGTCGCCGCTGGTGATCTCTTGCTCCTTGCCCATGCCATCCTGCGGCGAAATATAAATCTCATCCTCGCCCGTGCGGTCTGAGACATAAGCAACCCAGCGCCCGTCGGGCGACCACGAAACCTCCTTTTCGCGGATGCCCGGCGTCCGCGTCAGGTCGCGAATGCTGCCCTCCTTGGCCGGCACCGTGAACACGTCGCCGCGCGCCGCAAACACCGCCCGCTTGCCCTCCGGCGAAAGGTCGAAGTCGCTGATCAGCTTGCTCACGTTGGCCCAGTGCTTCATGCTCTGGTCGCGTTCGCCCGCCAGGTAGATGGTCAGCTTCTTCGCCTGCTTCGTCCCGAAATCGAAGGTATAGAGATAGCCGCCATTTTCGAAAATAATCGCGTCCGGCCCCAGGCTGGGCCACATCACGTCGAAATCGGTGTAGTGGGTAAGCTGCTCGATCTGCTTCGAGCCCAGATCGTAACTGTAAAGATTCAGCCGGTGTTCGGGCCCGCGGTCGGAAGTGAAATAGATCGTGTGCTCGTGCCACATGGGAAAGGTGTCGGTCCATTCCGTGTGCGGCACTTCTTCCACGCTGTTGTGCTTGAGGTCGTAGATGGTGATGGCCTGCGCCAGCCCGCCGGTGTAGCGCTTCCAGGTGCGGAAATTGCGAAAAATCACGTTGTAGGCGATCTTAGTGCCGTCGGGCGAAAACGTGCCCAGCCCGCCCTGGTCCATGGGCAGCGGCTGGGGCAGGCCACCGTCAATGCTGATGCTAAACGGCCGCTTCACCCAGCCGTTCGAGGCGTCGCGCCGCGAAAGGAACAGGATGTGCTTGCTGTCGGGAAACCAGCTCACCACTTCATCATGAATTCCCATGCGGTCGCTCAGGGGATGCGCCCCGCCCTGGTAAAAGGTGAGCTGCTTGGGCTGGCCGCCCTCGGCCGGCATCACGTAAACGTTGAAGTTGCCGTCGTACTCACCTGTAAATGCTAGCCATTTGCCATCTGGAGAAAACTTGGGAAAGAGCTCCCGCCCCGGACTTGTGGTGATGCGCCGCGCCACTCCGCCTGAACTCGAAGCCAGCCACAGATCGCCGCCATAATAAAAAGCGATCTTGTCTTTGTGGATGTCGGGAAAGCGCATCAGCCGGCCCTCCTGCATCTCCTGGCCGAGCGCCGTGCCGGCGCACAACAATAGACAAACCACAACTGCCTGCTTGAGAAGTGACATGGCGGCTCCTGGTGGAATTTGATCGCTGGGTGGGGAAACAGCTTGCTCGTTCATGTGAGGTGAACTAAGAATTTTAGCAGTCTCATTGCCGGCCGGCTTTAGATTCTGAGAGTTGTTCATCAATCTTTCATCCGCCACCGCGATGCCCGGCGTCGGCCCGGTAGAGACTCTTCTCTCAAAAACAAAACAACCATAGTCAGGCCTGTTAGACGGCCCGAAGCACAAAATGACACCACTGGCGCGGCCCGCGCCGGTCTCCTCGCCCCTCCGGCCGGCTGCCAACTATAATGCCTGTTTCCCTGTGAAGCCCTGGAGGAAACCATGAGTTCTGCATTTCGCAATCGGCGGAGTTTTCTGAAGGCCGGGGTGTTAGGCGGGGTTGCAAGCGCGACCCTGCCTGCCTTGGCGGGCGCCCGAGAGCTGCGAGGTCAAACCTCGGCTGGCGCGCCGCAGACCGCTTCCTTCGAACTCGACGAACTCACTCTCGCCGATCTCCAGTCGGGCATGGAATCGGGAAAGTTCACCGCCGCCTCGCTGGTGGAAAAATATTCGGCCCGCATCCAGGAAATTGACAAACAAGGCCCCATGCTCAACAGCGTGATCGAACTCAACCCCGACGCGCCCGCCATTGCAGAGTCGCTCGACAAGGAACGCAAAGCAAAAAGCCCGCGCGGCCCGCTGCACGGCATTCCGGTCCTGATCAAAGACAACATTGACACTGCCGACCGCATGCTCACCACCGCCGGCTCGCTCGCGCTCGTTGGCTCGCGGCCAGCGCAGGATTCTGCCGTGGCCCAGAAGCTGCGCGCCGCGGGCGCGGTGATTCTGGGTAAGACCAACCTAAGCGAGTGGGCCAACATTCGCTCCAGCCATTCCACCAGTGGATGGAGCGGGCGCGGCGGCCTGACCAGGAATCCTTATTCGCTCGACCGCAATCCCTGCGGCTCCAGCTCCGGCTCGGGCGCCGCCGCCTCCGCCAACCTGTGCGCCCTGGCCGTGGGCACGGAAACCGACGGCTCGGTGGTTTGTCCCTCGAACGCCAACGGTCTGGTGGGCATCAAGCCCACGCTAGGCCTGATCAGCCGCGCCGGAATCATTCCCATTGCTCACAGTCAGGATACTGCCGGCCCTATGGCGCGCAGCGTGCGCGACGCCGCCATCTTGCTGGGTGCGCTCGCCGGTGCAGACCCGCGTGATACCGCCACTGCGGCCGGCACCGGCAAAGCCGCCGCCGACTACACTAAATTTCTCGACCCTAATGGCCTGAAGGGCGCGCGCCTGGGTGTGCCGCGCAAATATTTCGGCTTTCACGATGGCGTGGATGCCTTGATGGAACAGGCCCTCGATACCATGAAGCGCGCGGGCGCGGAAATCATTGATCCCGCCGACCTCGACTCCTTTGGCAAGTTCGACGCCACCGAGTTGACCGTGCTCCTCTACGAACTGAAAGCCGACCTCAATACCTATCTCGCAGCCCGGCGCGACCCTGATATCCATTCTCTGCAAGACGTCATCGAATTCAACGAAAACAACCGCGACCGCGAGATGCCTTACTTTGGCCAGGACTTGTTTGTGAAGGCAGAGGCCAAAGGCCCGCTTACCGAGAAGGAATATCTCGAGGCGCTCGATGCCGACCACAAATTCGCCCGCACCGAAGGCATTGACGGCGTGATGGACAAGTTCCATCTCGATGCCCTGGTGGCGCCCACCGGCGGCCCGGCGTGGCTGACCGACCTGGTGGATGGCGACCACGATGTGGGTGGCAGCTCCAGCCCCGCCGCGGTCGCCGGCTATCCCGATATCACCGTGCCCGCGGGCTTTATCTTCGGGCTTCCGGTCGGGGTCTCGTTTTTCGGCCGGGCCTGGAGCGAGCCGGCACTGCTCAGGATCGCCTACGCCTTCGAGCAGGCCACGAAAGCGCGCAAGGCGCCGCAGTTCTTGCCCAGCGCCCGGTTGCGGGGTGCATAATGGGCGAGAAAGTCAGCCGCATTACCGTCAACCTCTTGGACTATCCCGACCTGGTAGTGATTTACCTCGGCATGCGCGCGCGCACCCTGGGTGGGCTGTGGACGATTTTCCGCTTCGGCCCGCGAATCTCGCGCGCGGTGGCCGAGAAACCCGAAGGCCTGCTGCTGCACGAGCCGGTTTTCTTTTCTCTTTTCCCGCCCCACGCAGGCATGCGTCAATACTGGCGCGACTTCGAGTCGCTCGAAAGCTGGGCCCGCTCGCTGCCACATCAGGCCTGGTGGAAAGAATTCCTGGGTGATTCCGGCGGAACCGGATTCTGGCACGAGACTTACTTCATGCGCGGCGGCATGGAGGCGATCTACGATGACGTGGGGGTTAAGCTGGGCTTTGCCCAGTTCGCCCCCAACGAAACCGCCAAAGGCCCGATGTTCAACGCGCGCCAGCGTCTGCGCCTTTCCGGCGAGAGCAAGCTCCCGCCGCCGGTGCCGGAGAAGGACTGAAAGAGAACCACTTCACGTCCGCCCGCTTGGTCATTCCGAAGGCCTTCAGGCCGGGAGGAATCTCCTTTGTCTTCCATCAGACAGCAAATTTCTTGTCGCTCCGTTCCTCGGATGATAGGGACTGGGCGCCCGCCCGGGCTGTCCCTGCCGAAAGGCGTCTGAACCGGCCTGCTGAAAACAAAAGCCTTACCGGCGGCCGATAGCCTGGGGCATGGGCCGGGCCATTTGATTCGAAATTAGACCCCGTGCGAAAGTCGCACAAGGCGGTTTAGAAACCGGCCTGCCCGCCGATTGGCAGCCGCGGCCAGGCGCCACGAAATTCCCAAAATGGGAATGACCCAGCCACCCGGGTTCCCCCCAGAGGACACAGAGGAAGGCCGACCCTACTCGTAGCGCAACGCCTCAATCGGATCGAGGTTGGCCGCCCGCACCGCCGGAAACATGCCGCTGACGATACCCACAAAACCGAGAATCAGCGTGGCCACCAGCAGAATCTTGGGGGCAACGATCAGCTGGATATCCCCGGCCGCAGCATTCTGCGCCACGGCGGAATAAAGCGTGAGCCGGCCCACCGACACCGCGACCACGTACGAGAGCAGAACCCCCAGCACGCCTCCAATGGCAGTGATGACCAGAGCTTCCGCCAGGAACTGAAACAGAATGTCGCGCTTGCGCGCGCCGAGGGCTTTTTCTACGCCGATCTCGCGAGTGCGCTGGGTCACTGAGACCAGCATGATGTTCATCAGGCCCACGCCGCCAATGCCCAGCGTGACCGTGCCAATGAAGCCCAGCAGGATCTTCAATCCCATGATGATGATTCCAAACTGCGAAAGCTGTTTCTGCACGTCGAAGACGTGGATGGCCCGCAGATCATCCGGCTTGAAGTTGTGCACCGAAGCCACCGCGGCGCGAATATCTGTGGTCAGTTTGTCATGGTCCAGGCCCAGGGAGTCCATCCAGATGCCGCCGATGTAGTGCGTGCTTTGCAGCACGTCCATGGAGCTGTAGGGGATATAGATCACGCGGTTGGTATTGTCGCCGGCCTCCTGCATGCGGGGCTGCACCACGCCCACGACTTTGAAGGTGACGCCGTTGATGCGGATGTTCTGGCCCACCGCGTCCATGCCGGAAAAAAGCTGGTCTTTGGCCTCGGCGCCCAGCACCCCAACCAGGCTGTGGCTCGCATCGTCGTGCTCGTCGAGAAAGCGGCCGGAAGCGAGCTTCAGGTTCCAGATCTGCTGCAGGCCGGGATCGTCGCCGTAGATATCGAGAGAAAAAGAGCGCGGGCTGTTGACCACCGTGGCGGTCAGGAAGCTCTGGCGGCAGACGTAGCGGGCCAGGGGAATGCGATTGCGGAGCACGTCCACGTCCTGCTGGGTAAAGCGGATATCCACACCCGCCTTGTTGCCGCCTGCCTGCTGCGAAGTGGTTCCCGGGAAAATGCCCACCGCGGTGGCGCCGTAGCTTTCAAAAATATGCCGGATGGCGTTGCCGAAACCGTCTCCATAGGCAAGCAGCAGAACCACGGTGGCAATGCCCCAGGCCATGCCCAGCATGGTAAGCAGGGTCTTGCGCAGGTCGTGGCGCATGGCGTCGAAGGCTTGTTCCAGAAGATCGCGCTTCATGATTGAATCTGCTCCGTTGCGTCTACTCCCGCCGCAGGGCTTCCACCGGCTGCAGCAAAGCCGCTTTGCGCGCCGGATAAAGCCCCGCCACCACTCCGGAAAATGCCAGCGAAGCGACGGCGGTGAGGGCGGTCCAGGGCACCAGGCGGGGCGTATCCCATCCCGGCGGCGAGGGCAGAAGAGAAAGCAGCCCCATCAAGCCCGCGGCCCCGGCCATGCCCAGCCCGCCGCTGAGCAAGGTGAGAAACGCGCCTTCAATGAAAAACTGAAACATGATGCTGGCATTGGTGGCGCCCAGCGCTTTGCGCAGGCCGATCTCGCGGGTGCGGTCGGCCACCGCCACCAGCATGATATTGATCACCCCGATCGCGCCCAGGGCCAGGGTGACGATGCCCACGCTGCCCAGAAAGACGTTCATGGCGTCGAAGATCTTTCCCACCGAATCTGAAGTGAGCACGGTATCCCATTCGTCGAAGGCATCAGGATTGCTGTAATCGAAGCCGCCGTGATTGCGGGCGATGATCTTGTGGACTTCGAGCTTGGCGGCATCATGCAGCGCACGGGAACGCGGGCGATAGTTCAGCAGGCTGATGGTATCGCGCTGCTCCCCCGCGTTGAGCATGGGGAAATCTTCGCGCATGGTGGTGAAGGGAACATAGCTCGAGAGGTTCTGGTTGGTATTGTCGCCATGGCCGGTGCGCTCGAGCGAGCCAATCACCTGGTAACGAACTCCGTTGAGCAGAATGGTGCTGCCCAGGAAGGGGCGGCCGGGAAAGAGCATGCGGCGGGCTTCATCACCCAGCACGATCACCCGCCGGACCTGCGAAATATCCATCTGGTTAAGCCAGCGGCCGCTGGCCAGCGAGACGGAGCGGATTTGCGCGAAATCGGGCAGCACGCCGAAAATCGGCCCCGAGCTCTGGTAAAAGTCGCTGACCGCGCGAATGTCGTTGCGGCGAATATCGGGGGTGACCGCCTCCACGTCAGGGCACTGGGTGGCCACGTCGTGGTAGTCCTGGTCGGTCAGGTAGTAGTAATGCAGGCCGGTGAAGCTGCCATTCATGACCGGGGCGCGGCCACCCCAGATGAACATGACATTCTCGCCCAGCTCGTTGAACTGCTTGCGGTTACCCGAGCGGAAGCCCTCGCCCAGGCCGACCAGAAGCAGCAGCGACCCCACCCCCCAGGCGATGCCAAACATGGTGAGAAAAGAGCGCAGCTTGTGCGCCCAAAGGGTTTGCAAGGTCTGGGCAAAGATGTCGAGAATCAGGCGCATGGAACTCTACACTTGATGATACGCGAGGCGCCGCCCGCCTGTTCCAGTTCTGCCGCGGCCTTCGCCCCCGGATTCTTAGACTCCAGATTGAGCTTTTGGACTCTAACCTGGCCCGCGCACTGCTTTCCTGGCGCCCGGTCAATTGGCGGAGGGGGTGATGTGGTAAAGCCGGCTTAATTCGCCGATCTGCTGCCGGATGAACGGTGGCGAGCAGAGGCAGGGCGATCAGGCGCCTGCCTGACTGCGATGGTAGAATCCGGCCCCAGGCGCGGCGGATATCAAGAGCCGCGCCGCCGGAGAAGGGCGTTTCATGGCGCACGATGTTTTCATCAGCCACTCCTCGAAGGACAAAACCATAGCCGACGCAGTGTGCGCGCGGCTGGAGGCGCGAGGCATCCGCTGCTGGATCGCGCCGCGCGACGTTCAACCCGGCCAGCCTTACGCCGAGGAGTTGATTGACGCCATTCAGAACTGCCGGGTGATGGTGCTGGTGCTCTCCGCCAATGCCAACGCCTCGCCGCATATTCCGAAGGAAATCGAGCGGGCGGTGAGCCGCGGAGTATCGGTGATTCCTTTGCGGGTGGAGAATGTGACGCCGGCGAAGTCGCTGGATTACTTCATCAGCTCGGTGCACTGGCTGGACGCGATCACGCCACCGCTGGAGCAGCACCTGGAAAGCCTGGCCAATACGGTCCTGGCGATTCTCCAGGGGGTTACTCCGGCGAAAGCGGAACCGGCGCGGGTGGCGCCAGCAGTGCCCGCCCCGCCTGCCGGCGTCGCGCCTAAAAAAGGCCCGCCGAAATGGATGCTGGCCGCCTCGGCCGCGGTGGTGGCCGTCCTTGTAGCGGGATATTTCTGGAGCAGGCCGCCGGCGCCGGGCGAGCAGCCGGCGCCGATGGTGAACGGGCCGGCTTCGGCCATACCGAATGCGCCCGCGCCCAGCGCCGCTGCCGATCCCATCACCGGCTGCTGGCATTGGTACAACAACGCGACCGTGGTGATCTCGCCCGGAGGCACCATGCAGGCCGGGCCCTTCACCGCTCGCTGGCGGGTGGGGGATGCGGCCCGCCGGGTTTATCACTTCACCTGGCCGGAGGCAGTGGACACGCTGACGCTTTCCCCCGATGGGCGCACCCTCACCGGGGGGAACCAATACGGATTTTCGACCTCAGCGCTGCGGCTGTCATTCGGCCCGGGAATCTCGGGCAACTGGCGCTGGCCGAATGGGGCGATTGTGGTGGTGCGCCCGGATGGCTATTTCAGTGTGGCGAATTTTGCCGGGCGGTGGCGGGCGAATTCGCCGACCTCCTATGCGCTGACCTGGCCGAAACCGGTGGACACGGTGGTGGTCTCGGCCGACTTCCGCAGCCTGAGCGGCTCCAATCAGTATGGAATTCCGGTTTCCGCCAACCGGATGGGCAGTTGCGGAGGGATGTAGGAATTTTCTTGCTATGCGGCTGTGAGGGGCGCGGCGGCGGACTTTCTGCGGGCACGCTGCAGTCCCGCCCAAAAAACCAGGGCAAAGACCACGCTGCGCAGCAGAGTGGAGATCAGCGAGGAACTGGCCAATACCTGATCGGGAAGCTGGCGGCCCCCCAGGCCGCGCAAAGTAGCTTCGACCAGGGAAGTGATAATCTCGCCGGCCATCGCGGCCAGCCAGAGAGCGAGCATGAGAGGCTGCAGACGGGGAACCAGCAGAACGAGCGCGGCGAGAAACACAAAAGTGCTGATGAAGGGCAGCAGCAGGAATTGCTGAAATTGCTCGCGGTAAACCAGATCTCCCCAGGCAAAAGTGGGCAGCAGGGCAACAAATGGCAGAGAGAGCAGAGTAACCGCGGCCGCCGCCACAGCCAGCGCCGCCCAGAGATTCCTCACCAGGCGCAGCGCGAGCGCCGCGGCCAGCGCCAGCAGGCAACCAAAGACAATTTCGTAGAGCCAATATCCGGCGGTGACGGAAGCGGAGCCGGTCAGGCTGGTCCACAAAACAAATGCCAGGCCGGCGGCGAGGTTGGCCGCGGCGAAAAGCCCGGTGCGCTGCCAGTCGAAAGACTTCCCTGCTCCGATGAGGGTTGCGAAACTCGGAGCTGCAGGCGGAGCCGACCGCGGGGGCGCCACTGCGGCCGGGGCTTGAGGAGGCGTCGCCGCCGCAGGTATCGCCGGCTGCACTTCAATAGGCGGCGCCACCGCTCTCGGCATGGGAGCGGGCGGCGCTGCTACCGGAGTATGGCGCGGGGCGGCCAGGGGTGGAGTCATCGCCGGCGCCCCTGATTGCCGTGCCGCCAGCCGGGCCTGAGCCGCCTTGCGGCCTTTGCCCAGAAGGCCGGAGATTGTGGCCTTGATGGCCGCCCAATCCTGGCGATTGATCGCGTCTTGCTTGTCGGCGGCCTCGCGGCCCTGCACCATTCTGCGATAAGCGAAAGTGCCGCGCGTGGAATTGGTGAACGCTCCCACGCAGGCCAGGGAAATCAGAAGCGAAAACCAGCTGTAGTAGTACTGGGATTGCGCTTGCGCCAGGTATGGATTCTGATAACCGGGATACTGGCGCGCTGCATTTTCGTAAGTGTCCACGGTGCGGCCCGCCGCCTGAAGGGCATTCAGATTCCCCAGGGCCGCGAAGGAACAGAGAACCAGACCGATGATGGCCGCGGGGCGTCCCATTTTTTGAATGCCGAAGGCGATAGGCGCGAAGATTACGGCGACGACAATGGGGCTATTCCAGCCCAGGCCGAGCACGGAGGCGCCGCCGGGAGTGGAAGTGAGAATCGAGGCCAGGAACGTTGCCGCGACAACGAAGGCGCAGGCCCACACGCCTTGCGAGGCGGCCTGGCGGGCATCGCGATCGGAGAAAATATCGGGCCAGAGAATCTTCTTCCATAGCGGCACCGGGCCCGTGGGCGCGGGGCGGCTGACCGCGAGCGGTTGCGGCAGCACGGCCGGCACCTCGCCGGCGCGCTCTTCCGGCTCGAGGGTGAGCGTTTCTACACGGGCGATCAAGGCGTTAAACCTGGGGTCGCCATGCAGCAGCTGGAAGCGGGGCTCGGTCTTCAGGTGGGCGAGACCGGCCGAGCGCTGTTCACAGGCATGGTTCAGCCATTCGAAGGCCTGCTCGCGGTCGCGCAGGTCAGCGCTCACCAGGGCCAGGTGATAAGGCGAGACGCGCACCCCCAGGCGCACCAGAGCGCGCAGCACAGCGACGAACTTGGCCTCGGGATCGCCCTCGTAGAGCTTGATGTGCTGAATGCCGGCAAGCTGATACTGCATGCTCTTGGGAATCCTGGCGTCTTCCAGACAGAGCGGCAGAAAGTGCTTGCCGCCCTCCCAGGCCAGAGCGACTTCCTTGGCGATGTTCTCCGACTGCATAGAGGTTTTGGAGATCATCAGTATGACGGTCTTGCAGGCCTCGATGGCATTGACGATTTCTTCGCCCCAGCGCTGCGCCCCATCAATGCCGCCGAAATCAATCCAGGCCGAGACCCCGGCGGCCCGCAAGCGCTGCACGATCTGCATGACCCGCTCGCGGTCATGGCTGGAATAGCTGATCATTACGTCGGGAACCTGGGGCCGGGGCGAAGAGCTGAGCGAATCCATTCGTGATCTATCCCTGTCTGACCTATCCCTGTGGTGGAATCGTCATTTTGATGGGGGAGTTTGGCGGAGCGAGGCGGAGACAGCGGAAAACCAGCCGAGGGCGCCGCCGGCTCCGACGCTGGATTGAAATTTTCGCCCCCTGCCGCAGCCGAGTCAAGCCTCGGGCAAGGTTCATGTTTGCAGCCAGTTAGGCAGGGAACGGACTGTCCCCTGTCCGTTTGGACAGCAGGCCGGCGTCCATTCGGCCGATTTCGCGGTGCCATGTTTTACATGACCAAGGTGGTAGCCCTTTGGCACCCGTGGGCCATTCCGCCGCCGGACGGGCGGGCCTAGCATCAATCCATCCCCAGAAAAGCGAGCGGCACATGCATACGGAACTGATCCCTATCGAACTTCTGGCGACTCTGGCCAAGTGCTACGAAGAAGACCCCAGCCGGTTTGTGACCTTGCCCAAGCAGACCGTGGACAGCTCCAGCGCGCGCCTGGCGATGGCCGAACTGCGCAATGAGGGCTACGTGGAGGAGCAGGTCCGTGGTGTGGTGAGGCTTACGGCGCGGGGATATCAGGAATACAAGCGGGAAGACGAAACCTCCGGCTACAAGAACTAACTCCGGCGGGTACTTACGCGAAGCGCGTCCCTCTACTTGTTGTTTCTGCGGGCGCCGTTCCGAGGCAAACCGGGTGCTCCCGGGAGCAGCAAATCATCTCACTAGAAAAAGCACAGGGTGGCCGCCTGGGGCCACCGCTTGCAATTCTGTGCTTTACTCATCCAGGGTCCCGGCCTGGCGAGTCCTAACGCAAATCAGCCAACATCACCTCGGTGGCGGCTCCGGCCACGGCTTCATCCATGCTCGGGGGGACCCCTGGCATTCGCTGAAGAGACTCTCCAGCGATCCACACGTGCGAGAGATCACAGAGTCCGCCGGTAGTGCCGAAGACCAGCTTTGATTTCGACGGCGCTTCCGCGGCGTGCACCAGGCGGGTAAGCACGACCTTGTACAGGTGTCGGCCGTCGAGATCGCGGATGGCGATCATTCCCAATTCTGTGTGCCGCCCGGGTTTTCCCAGAAGGCTCTGGAACTGGTAGTGTCCAGCCGGGAAGGTCTGCTGCCCGACGCTAAACGGAAATGGAACGTTGGCCTGGAAGCTCCGAGTTTGGCCCCATGCGGACCCAGCTGAGAGCAGGATAAGAACCCCCACCAGCGTGAAAAGCGTTCTTTTCATTGGCCTAGTCTCCTTCGCTTGAGTTTGCGCGCCGACTTTGTCGGTGGCAGAAGCCGCATTCGGAAAGCGCAACGCTGGGCTGATTCAGAAAGGCTTCTACTAGGCATATCGCAAAGGGCGAGGGAAAGGCGACAGGCGGCAGAAAAAGTAGGTAAACCAGTAAATCATCGCGCTGGGCCGCGGTGCGGTGCGGTGGAGAGTTGGCCGCGCTCTGCCATGAGTGAGCACGCACTCGCACGCGCGGCGGGCGATGGGGCTAGGGCTTTCCCTTTCCCGGCAGGCTGGCGGGATTTTCGTGGGTACGCTCGCGGAAGCCGCCTTTCATTCCGCTCGCGAGGGTCACGCTCGATTCTCCGAATTTGTCGCGCAGCTTGTCGGCGGCCGAAAGCGCCTGCTGCCAGCGCCGGCGGCGGGCGTCTTCCAGTAAATCGCTCTGTTCGGCCTGCTCGGTGAACGACGAAGCGTGCACCCCCAACAGGCGCACCTCTGAACCCTTTCGCCAATTTTTGCGGAACAAGGCCCGAATCTGCTCGAAGATTTCGGTATCGAGCTGCGTGGGCGCGGCGAGCGTGTGGGCGCGTGTGATGGTAGTGAAGTCTTTGTAGCGCAGCTTGAGCTGGATTGTGCGGGCGTAGAGCGTTGCTTCGCGCAGGCGGCGGCCCACCATTTCAGAGAGCCGCATGAGCGTGGCTTCGAGCTGCTCAGGGCTGGCGGTGTCATGGTTGAAGGTGTGCTCATGGCTGATGGATTTGGCGGCGGTATCGGCGCCCACCTCGCTGTCGAACCATCCGCCGGCGTCTTCGCCGCGGGATTTGCCGGCGAGGGCCAATCCCCACTTGCCGAAGCGCTCTTCAAGAAAAGCTTCGTCGAAGCGGGCGAGATCGCCAACCTGGCGAATGCCCAGAGCGTGCAGATTCTGCTCAGTAACTTTGCCGACGCCGGGAATATCGCGCACATCGAGCGGGGCGAGAAACTTCACCTCCTGCCCGGCCACCACCCAAAGCACGCCGTTCGGCTTGGCCTTGGCGGATGAGACTTTGGCGATCAGCCGCGAGGCGCCGATGCCGATGGAGCAGTTGAGCTGCGTCTTGTCTTTCATTTTCTGATGGAGGGCATGGGCGGCGCGTAGCGGGGGGCCGTGCAGACGATCAGTGCCGGTCATATCGAGGTAGGCCTCATCAATCGAGGCCATCTCCACCTGGGGGGAGAACGATCCCAGCACTTCATAAACCTTCTGCGAGCACTCGTGATAGCGCTCCGGGTGTCCGTTGACAAAGATGGCCTGCGGGCAAAGTTTGGCGGCGGTGCGCAGGGGCATGGCGGAGTGCACTCCGAACTTGCGGGCTTCGTAGGAAGCGGCGGCGACTACGCCGCGCTCATCGCGCTGCCCGCCCACCACCACCGCTTTGCCTTTGAGCGAAGGATCGAAGAGTTCTTCCACCGAGACGAAGAAGGCATCCATATCTACATGGAAGATCGTTCTGGCGGGCGGCGCCATGGGGGAAAAACCGAGGCAGCGCGATTTTAGCAGCAATGGGCTGATTCAACCCGCGTGCTGAAAGCGCCTGCTGAATGTTAACTGGTAAGGTGAGGCTGAGGGCCACACTTCCCGGAGCGCGACGGCTTCCTTGCAGAGTCTGGCGGAGAGGAGTGCCGGCTTCGGCGCGAGTTGCCGCGCTACACCGCGGCCAGGGGCGCCTCGCGGATTTGCGCCGCCTTCTCGTACACTCGAGCATATTCCTTGGCGGAGGCGGCCCAGGAAAAATCCTTGCCCATGCCGTTGCGCATGAGCTGCTGCCACGAGGCCTGGTCGCGGAAAGCGCGCAGCGCCTCTTTGATGGTGAGCAGCAGGGCTTCGCCGCTGTAGTCGGCAAACTTGAAACCCGTGCCTTTGCCGGTGCGCGGGTTCCAGGGCTCGATGGTGTCATCGAGGCCGCCGGTGGCGCGCACGATGGGAACGGTGCCGTAGCGGAGGCTGTAGATCTGGTTGAGGCCGCAGGGCTCATACCTGGAAGGCATGAGAAACATATCGCTGCCCGCTTCGATTTTGTGCGCCAGGGCGTTGTCGTAGGCTACCTTGACGGCAATCCGGTTGGGGAACTGCTTGTTCAGGCGGCGGAACATTTCCTCATAAACGTTGTCGCCGGAGCCGAGAGCCACCACGATCATCTCTTCGCGGGCCAGGCGGTCCATGATCTGGGCGATGAGGTCAAAGCCCTTCTGCGCGGCAAAGCGGGAGACGATGCCGATGACCGGCAAGCCGGGATCGCTGTTGGCCAGGCCGAATGCCGCCAGGAGATCGCGCTTGCACTCGGCTTTGCCGCCGAGGTCTTTGGCGGAGTACTTGGCTGCGATAAATTTATCTTTCTCAGGACTCCACTCGTTGTAGTCCACCCCGTTGAGAATGCCGGCGACGGTGGCGGAGCGGTCGCGCAGCACACCCTCCAGCCCGAAGCCGAATTCCGCGGTCTGAATCTCCTGGCTGTATTTTTTGCTGACCGTGGTGACGAAGTCGGAATAGACGAGCGCGCCTTTCAAGAAGTTGACCTGGCCGAAAAACTCCATCTTGATGATGGTGAACAGGTCCCAGGGAAGAGTAAGCAAGGGCAGAGTGTCAGGCGAGAACAGGCCCTGGTAGCCCATGTTGTGAATGGTGAAGACGGTGGCCACATTGCGAAAGGCCGGGTCTTCGGCGTATTGCGTGTGCAATAAAACGGGCACGAGGGCCGACTGCCAGTCGTGGCAGTGGAAGACCTGGGGCACACCAAGAATCTTCGAGGCTTCCAACACCGCGCGGCAAAATAAGGCGAAGCGCTCGGCGTTATCGTGATAGTCGCCGGCCGAGGTTCCGTAGAGCGCTTCGCGGTCGAAAAACGGCGGATATTCCACAAAATAAAAGCGCACGCCGCCATGATTGCCGGCGGTGAGCACCGAGCAAAAACGGTAGTGGTCGTCAAAGGGCACGGTAATGCTGCGGACCACGGTTTGCGCATCCGAGAGCCTGGTCTGGCGGTAGCGGGGAATGTAAACGCTGACCTGGTGGCCGAGATTGGCCAGAGCGGCGGGCAAGGCGCCCACCACATCGGCCAGGCCGCCAGTTTTCGAAAAGGGGACGCACTCTGACGCGGCAAAGGCGATGTGCATGGCGAACTTCCTCCACAGATGAGCCGCAACCCTGCGCGCAAGTTATGATAAGCAAGCCGGCCGGGCGGTTGCACGGCCCCGGCGAATTCCGTAAAGAAAGCTCAGTTTAAACGCCGCGCAGAAAGAGGGTCAATTGCCAAAAGGCCGGGCCGCTGGCGCCACGCGCAAAACCAAGCCCAAACTGGGGCAGCACTTTCTGAGCGACCCGGCCGCGGCGCAACGCATCGTGGAGGCGCTGGGGGAACTTTCCGGAAAAACGGCGCTGGAAATCGGGCCGGGGCGCGGGGCGCTGACCTCGCGGCTGGCAAAGCACGCCCGCCGCCTGATCGCCATTGAGCTGGATAGGGTGCTGGCGGCGCAGTTGCGCATGAAGTTTGCCATGGCGGTCAATGTGGAAATTATCGAGGCCGACATTCTGACGGTTGACTTCGATACGCTGTTCGGGCCGCAACCGGGGAGCACGCGTCCAGGGCTGGAGATTGTGACCGAGCCGGTCCAGGTGGTGGGCAACCTGCCCTACCACATCACTTCTGAGCTGCTGCTGCGCCTGTTCGAACACCGCAAGTATTTCGATACTCTGGTGCTGATGGTGCAGCGCGAGGTGGCGGACCGGCTGGCGGCGAAGCCGGGCGGCAGCGACTATGGATTGCTTTCGGCCACAGCGCAGCTCTACGCGCAAGTTGAGAAGTTGTTCACCCTTCCGCCGGAGGCTTTTTCTCCGCCCCCGCAAGTTCACTCCTCGGTGGTGCGGCTGACGATGGCGCCGCGGGTGGAGAGCCTGGGAGTGCCGGAGCGCGAATTTGTGGACTTTCTGCGGCTCTCGTTCGGGCAAAAGCGCAAGACGCTGTGGAACAATCTGAAGGCGCGATACGAAGCCAAGGCTCTGCGCGCGGCGATGGAGCAGGCGGGGGTGAAGCCAACGCTCCGTGCCGAGGCGCTTTCGCTGGAAAAAAGCGCGGCGCTTCTTCGGGCGCTCAACGGCAGCGCGAATTTGGGCTAGTGGTCAGTTCGACAATTCATTCACCACGAAGGACACGAAGGCACAGGAAGGAACGCCCATAAGCCGAGCCCTTCAAACCCAGGCCTTCAAACCCGGGCCCTCAAACCCAGGCCCTCAAACCCGGGCCTCCGTGCCCTTGGTGGTCAGACGGTTTTGCCTGGCTGGCACGAAACTGACCCACTACTGAATTCGCGGTAAACTTGAGTTCTGCCGCTTGCTTCCGGCTGGCGCTTGCTGTCACCTCTTCTGTTTCCCGGAAGGAGGTGTGCTATGCATACCGTGACCCGCGTTCCGGCTGTGGCCGGGCGCTTTTATCCCAAAGATCCGGAGCTGCTGCGGGCGGAGCTGGAGTCCTACCTGC
>Ga0335081_10007545_pt1 | contig 17392 bp, 14 predicted proteins | sample Lox_Sample_35_FD_206713 | JGI IMG/M metagenome (GOLD analysis project Ga0335081, IMG submission 206713) | Soil microbial communities from Loxahatchee National Wildlife Refuge, Florida, United States - Lox_Sample_3.5 | ecosystem: Environmental > Terrestrial > Soil > Wetlands | place: USA... | reverse complement strand
GTTCGCTACGCTAGTGGCCATGGCGGATGGACTGAACAGCGTGGGCTTCCTGAAGTGGTTTGCCGATCGCACGGTGGCGAGCCTGACGCACATTCCGCCGGTCGCCATGATGGTCAGCGTGGTGGCCGTTTTCTTTTTCATCCACTACCTGTTCGCCAGTTCCACGGCGCACACCGCGGCGGTGCTGCCCGTGTTCCTCGCCGCCATGGTCGCGCTCCCGAGCATACCCACCCGAGCCATCACCCTCATGCTGGTGTACAGCCTGGGCCTGCTGGGCGTTCTCACTCCCTATGCCACCGGGCCTTCTCCCATCTGGTATGGCAGTGGATACATCGCGGGCAAGGATTTCTGGCGGCAGGGATTCATCATGGGGGTGGTGTACCTGGCGGCGTTGTTGATCGTGGGGCTGCCCTTTGTGCTGAAGTTCGCCTGAGCCGCAACTAGCGCAGCGCCTCCTCCAGCGCACTGCCCCGGTCGGTCTTTTCATCGCGGTACTTGATGATCACCGGAGCGTAGATGGAGAGTCCCCACTCGCGGGCTTTGCCACGGTCGAGCGCCCGCGAGCCCGGTACCACCACGGCATTTTCCGGCACAATCAACGGCCGCTCGCCCTCCGCGCGGTATATTTCTCCGCGCACCAGGTCGTAGAGCGGCGTGGAGCGGGTGAGGATGGTTCCGGCGCCCAGCACCGAGCGCGCCCGCACCTGGGTTCCCTCGTACACTCCACAGTTACCACCGACCAGTACGTCGTCTTCAATGATCACGGGCGAAGCGTTCACCGGTTCAAGCACGCCGCCGATCTGCGCCGCCGCGCTCAGGTGGACACGTTTGCCGACCTGGGCGCAGGAACCCACCAGCGCGTGCGAGTCCACCATGGTGCCTTCCTCCACATAAGCGCCCACGTTGATGTACATGGGCGGCATGCACACCACCGACGGGGCTACATACGCACCCGAGCGCACCGAGGAACCGCCGGGCACGACGCGAACCTTGTCGGCGGCGGTGAAGCGGCGGACCGGATAGGTGTCCTTATCGACGAAGGATAGCGCCTCGCCCGTCTCTGCCAATTCTCCCAGGCGGAAGCCGAGCAGAATTCCTTTTTTTACCCACGCGTTCACCCGCCACTCGCCTGCGGTCTTCTCGGCGGCGCGGATACGTCCGGCGGTCAAGGCGTCACGGAACTCGGCGACCAGCATTCGCGCCGCCTCAGACTTGGCGGCGTCTTTCTGTTCGTATAGCCGCTCGATCTCCTCGCGCATCGCTGCTCCAGGCACTCAACACCTCACGTTTCCTGCAATGGGAACCGTGCCGGTAAGGGCCCACATTGCCGGTCGCTCCAGCCGGTTTAGTGAATCGATCCGCATGGCCGGGCAGTATAACCGGTCTGAGGGTTCATCCCCACGTGACGATCGGTGTCCCGACTCCGCATCTTGCGTGCCGACTAGAGTCCCGCCAAAGACTGGATGATAAGTAACCCTCGGAGGCCGCATGGCGTTAAGCATGAATCTGATAGGGAAGTTCAAGGTGATGGTCGGCATCGCCGCCGTCGGGCTTGCGGGATTGACCGGCTTCTGGCTCAATAGCCAGCGCGCGGGTCTATTGAGCGAGCGGGTGGAAAGAACGAGGAATCTTGTCGAGGTTCCCTATTCCATCATGGCTGAGCAGCAGCGGCTGGAGGCGGAGGGCAAGATCAGCCGCCAGGAGGCTCAACAGCGCGCCATGGAAGCCGTTCGGGCCATGCGCTACGACGGCACCAATTATTTCTGGATCAATGACATGCATCCCACCATGGTGATGCATCCTATCCAGCCGAAGCTGGATGGCAAGGACCTCAGCGACTACAAAGATCCCAGCGGAAGAACCATATTTGTGGAGATGACAAGCGCGGCGCGTGCACCCACGGGAGGTTTTGTCTTTTACCAGTGGCCCAAGCCTGGCAGCGACAAGCCGGTGCAAAAGCTGTCTTTTGTCAAAGGTTTCGAGCCCTGGGGATGGGTCATCGGAACAGGGATTTACGTTGAAGACGTCGATGCGGCATGGCGCCGGAGCGGCAAGGTCGCCGGGATCCTCGGGCTGAGCTGCTTGGTCGTCCTGCTGCTTGTTTCCAAGAAAGTCGCAAGCTCCATCTTTGTCCGCTTTCAGGAGATGATCGATCGCATCAAGGATGTGGCCCAAGGTGAGGGTGACCTCACCAAGCGCGTGGAGATCACTGCCAACGACGAAGTTGGAGAACTTGCGAAATGGTTCAACACTTTCATGGACAAGCTGCAGGAAATCTTGTGCCAGGTGTCCAGCAACACCCAGAGTCTGGCGACCGCCAGTGAGGACATCTCCGCCTCTTCCCGAGACCAGGCGCGCGGGGCAGAGTTGCAGAAGGATCAGACCAATCAGGTGGCCGCAGCCATGCAGGAGATGGCCGCCACCGTGCACGAGGTTTCAGAGAATTCCAACAAAGCGGCAGCGGCTTCGCAGAAAGCCGCCGAGAAGGCGCGCGAGGGCGGCACAGTGGTCGAAGAAACGCTCTCCAGGATGCGCACTATTACCGATTCGGTCGGGGACACAACTCGTAAGGTCCAGGAACTGGGGAAGCGTTCGGACGAGATTGGCCGGATCACCGGCGTCATTGAAGACATCGCTGATCAAACCAACCTGCTGGCCCTGAACGCAGCCATTGAAGCCGCGCGCGCCGGCGAGCAGGGGCGAGGCTTCGCGGTGGTAGCCGATGAAGTGCGCAAGCTGGCCGAGCGGACCGGCATTGCCACTAAGGAGATCGCCGAGATGATCCGCAACATCCAGGCAGAGACCAAGGCTGCGGTCGCCGCCATGCAGGCAGGTTCGAAAGAAGTGGAAGCTGGAGTAGAGTCCACCCGCAGGGCCGGCGATTCTCTGCACGAAATCATCCAGATGTCCACGCAAGTCGGGGACATGGTGACCCAGATTGCGACCGCCGCCACCGAGCAATCCGCAACCACCGAGCAGATCAACAACAACATTGAGGAGATTGCCCGGATTGCCTCTTCAACCGAGGCTGGGGTCCAGCAGACGGCGGGAGCGCTCCAGGATCTTTCGTCGCTGGCGATGAACCTGCAACGGTTGGTGGGCCAATTTCGACTCTCAGACGGCACCGAGGGGACCGGCCAGACCCGCAGCTCCCGGGTGGATCAGGCTGTCACCAACAGCGTGGACTTCGCCCGCGTCAAGATGGCGCACCGCAGCTGGCGGCTCAAGTTGCGCTCCTTCCTCGACGGTCGCGAGAACGTTGATCGCACGGGACTGGCATCGCATCGGGACTGTGAATTGGGCAAGTGGATCTACGGCGGCGGCATGGCTGCCTACCGCCACATCCCTGAGATGCAGGTGTTGGAGAGCAGGCATGAGGAGATGCACGCCCGGGTGAAACACGTTGTTGAGTTAAAGCATGCGGGAAAAGCCGGCGAAGCTGAACAGGAGTATGCGCGAGTATGCGATGCCGCTGACGGAGTGATTGCTCTTATCGACCGGGTGGAGGCCCAGGTCATAGGATCCCGCGCGTACGTGCCTACTGGCCGCCATCTGAGCGCGCCGCCCCCGGCTTCCCCTCCTGTTGCCTGGCAGACACCCGACCTCAAACGGTTTCGCCAATAGTACGCTCCTGATCATCGGAATCGTGATTGGCATTCTGGTCGCGATTGTCGCGGCCAAACAGTCTAGGCGACCAGAGTTCGAGCCAGAAGCCCGGCCTCGCTGGCGATCTTTTCCAGCCTGGCCCGGTTTTCTTTTTTCATCGGGCAAAGAGGCAGCCGGTAGATCTCCTCGATTCGCCCCATCATGGCCAGAACAGCTTTCACCGGGATGGGATTGGACTCAATGAAATTAGCCTGCATCAGCCCCAGGTACTTGCGATGGAGACGGCGGGCGGCGTCCCACTGGTTGGCCAGCGCGGCCCGCGTCAACTCCGCCATCTCGTGCGGAATCTCGTTCCCCGCAACGGAGATAATTCCCACGCCGCCCAGCGCAATGATGGGCAGAGTCACCGCATCGTCGCCGGAGAAAACGAGGAAGCTCTCCGGGACTGCATTGCACACGTCGGCGATCTGCCCGATGTTGCCGCTGGCTTCCTTCACCGCGATGACGTTTGGAATTTGCGCCAGCCGAGCCAGCGTAGCCGGCTCGAGATTGGCGCCGGTACGTCCGGGGACGTTGTAGAGGATGAGCGGCTTCTCCACCGCTTCGGCGATGGCTTTGAAGTGTAGGTACTGTCCTTCCTGCGTGGGCTTGTTGTAGTAGGGGCTGGCGGTGAGGATGGCGTCGACGCCGCGGTGCGCGGCTACCGTTTCCGCCTTTTCGACCGCATCGCGCGTGGAGTTCGACGTCGCGCCGGCCACGATGGGCACACGTCCGCCCGCGACTTCGATGGTGACGTCGATCACGCGCAGCCACTCGTCGCGCGAGAGCGTCGGCGTTTCGCCGGTAGTTCCGCAGGGCACGAGGAAGTCGATGCCCGACTCCACCTGCCAGGCGACCAGCGACCGCAGCGCCGGTTCATCGATGGAGCCGTCTTTCCGAAACGGAGTGACTAGAGCAGTGCCGCATCCGCGCAGTTTCATAACCCAGGAATGATACTGCAGAGAAGAAAGGAAGAGACAAAAAATGCGGGCTGCGGGGTGGGTCAACCACTAATCATGGTCGCGCGTCACCGGATGCCACGGCCCGTTGTTTGTGCTATACCAGTTTCTCCACGCGGAAGGATCGTGCGGCAAACTCTGGCCTGTGATGTCGCGCAGCGCCTGGTAGACCCATTTCTGAGTTTCTGCGTCGAGCGCGCGATCATCGGTGAAGTCCAGCAGGCGGGGCACGGCACGGCGGCGTTGCTCTTCGCTGAGCATTCCTGACTGCGCCAGACTGCAGGCAGCACGCTCGCGGATCATCGGTGACGGGTCGTCGTGCAGCACTTCCAGCAGTGGTGCAAGCGTAGCGTCGGTACCGAGATAGGCCATTCCCTCCACGGCCCAATACCGGATGTTCAGGTTGGAGTCGTGAATCGAGCCGGCGAGGATTTCGAAACCACGCTCCGGTTCGACCCGCCGGTTTCCGAGCAGCCCGATGTTCCAGAGAGCATTCGCGCGCGGTCCCTGTTCTCCAGTGCGGGCATCGGGTTCCAGCCTGTCGATAGTCGCCGGGCTTTTCTCCAGGTTGCGGGCTGCGATGTCCACTTCAATGGCAGCGGCTCGAACTCGCAGGTCGTCGGAATTGAGTGCGGTGGTAAACAGATTGTTCAACCGTCCGTTCAGAAAAATCTGTCCGCGCCACCCGCCGACGCGAGCCGCAATCTGCTCGTTCGCGCCCTTGTAGTGATTGATCGAGCGCTCTAGCAGCAGCTCAGCCTGGCTTTGCGGGCTCATCTTGTCGAGTACTTCGATCTCATGTTCCGACAGGACGGATGCCGAAGCCGGCTCGGGCTTGCCCTGCAAGCTCAGGAGCTGGGAGACTTCCTGCCATGCCCCCTTTGCCGCTTTGGTTCCAGCAAGCAGGGTGACCAGCACTACGATGGTGCCTGCGAACGCGATCACGCGCCACGACCGGCCGCGGGGAACTATCGGCTCGGGGGATAGTGGCGCTGTTTCTGGCTGGCCAGGATTTGAAGTGGTATCCATAGGTGGAAGGTGGCTCGCTAGATGCTGGCCTTGATTCCGGCACTGGCAGGGACGGCAGCGACGGACTGCTCTCTGGGCGTTACAGGCAGTCGGACCTCGAACGTCGCTCCCTCGTCCTCACGGTTGCGGCCTACGATCTTGCCGTGATGCTCCTGGATGATTCCGTAAGCTGCGCTCAATCCCAGCCCCGTACCCTGGCCCACGCCTTTGGTCGTGTAAAAGGGATCAAACACGCGCTCGGGATCTCTCAAACCCACTCCGGTATCGGAAAACTCGATGATGACTTCGTTCTCCTCGCTGCGGGTAACAAGACGAAGGACGCCGCCTCCCTTGGATTCCATGGCGTCCACGGCGTTCCGCAGGAGATGGAGGAAGACCTGCAACAACTGGTTTTTGTCCGCCGGAATGGCAGGCAGCCGGAGCCCCAGGTCGAGTTCTATCCTGATTTGACGCCGCTGCATGCGGGTTTCGCTGAGCTTGATCACGGTGTGCAGCAGCGCATTCACGTCCACCGGTGTTTTCTGGCCTGGAGTTTGCCGCGCGAAGTCGAGCAGGTTGGATACCAGGTCCTTGGTGCGCTGCGCCTGCCGCCGGATCTTCTCGGCGAAATCCTGCTGCGTGGGCGTCAGGTTTTTCTCCAGCGCGAGCATCTCAGAGAAACCGAGAATGGCAGTGAGGGGATTGTTGATCTCGTGCGCCGCTCCCGCCACCAGTTGTCCTAGCGAGATCAGCTTCTCCGACTGCACCAGTTGTTTCTGCAGGCGTTTGTATTTGTCCAACGATTCCTGCGAGTGCTCCAGCAGAGTTGCCAGTTGCCGTGTCAGCAGGTGCTGCTTCAGGAACACCAGCGAACCCAGCACCAGCAGCGCTATGAGCGTAGTCACCAGGCGGAAATGGCGGACGCTTTGCGGAGCGTCACTGTAGAACTGCTGCCACAACGCCAGCACCGGCATAGAGAGCATGGCCAGCGTGGCCAGGCGCGCCGACCACGGGCTGGGCACGCTTTTAGAGGGTAGTTTCTCTTCCGACGCCTTGATTTGCCCGCCCGCCACCCCCACGCAGACGAACGCCGCCATGGCTGCGACCAGAGGAATGTCGTACACGCTGCCGGTGTAGTAGTGGTGCAGGTCGATGGCAACATCGGCGGCGTAGAAGGCGAAGCCATACAGCAGCGCGGCGCCCATCAGATTGCCGTACAAGTTCCGCCAGCGGTCGCGCGTCTTCAGCCACAGAACTCCCACGCCCGCCAGGAACAGCAAGTGTTCGATCAGGTAAAGCGTGTTGAAACTGTCGCCGTACTTTGTGACATTCAGCGCCACGTACTGCCAGGGGATCACCGCAAACACATACAGGTAAAGCCACCAGAACAAAAGCAGCACTACGTCGAGCGAGCCTAATTCCAGTGACTGCCGGTCCTGCGCTGACTGCATCTGCAGGGTCAGGGCTCCCATCATCGGCACCAGGTGGATGAACACCACTACGTCACCCAGGAAAGGGTTAGGTACTTCCTGACGTGCCAGCACCTCGTAGTATGTCCACGCCAACTGCGAGATGGTCCACAAGCCGAAGCCCGCGGTCATCAGTGACCAGAAGAAACGTATGCGTCCGCTGGCGCGGCGCGCATTGCCGTACATGGCTACCGTTCCAATGGCCAGCAGCGCTGTCTGTACCAAGTCTCCAAAGACGGTCAGGGCGTAAGAGCGCGGCGCGAACAGGGCTGCCCCGGTCTGCGCGGCAGCCAGCCCCAGGGCACTCCACATCACGAGTCTGTCCCGAGTGATGCTCATGGGCTCGACAGAGCAATTATTCCGCTTGCAATAGTTTCTACAAGTTACTGAGGTATCAGGACTTGCCCGGGGAGGCAGCTGGTCCGGGACGGAGCATATTCCGACCTGAGTTCACCAGATGTCGCCCACGGTGAAGCCTTCAGGGAAGGGATCTTCAGCATCGAGGACGTACTCTGCGAAGCCTGTGATCCAGGCGGTGCCGCTGAGGGTCGGCACTGCCGCTCGATATTCTCCCACCGAGGTCTCACGAACCAGGCATCCGGTGAAAATCGTGCCCAGAATACCTTCGTGCGCAAACGGTTGGTGCAGCCCAAGTTTGCCTTTTGCATGCAGAGCGGCCATGCGGGCGCATGTACCGGTACCGCAGGGTGAGCGATCAAGGGCGCCGGTCCAGGTGGAAGGACGGTTCCAGTCGAGTGTGCCGGTCGAAACGATTACCGCGTTCTTGGCGACCGCATCGGGATTCGCCGGCGGCGCGGTCAGTTCGGCGATGGTGATGCCGCGAATGCCGGGATTCTCCGGATGCACCACCGGCAACTGCTCGCGCGCCGCAGCCTTGATCATCTCCCCCAGGCGCACGATATCGCGGCCTTCGTCCGGCGTGAGCCCCAGCCCGAGCGGAGCAGCTTCGGCGATGACGTAAAACATCCCCCCATAGGCCACGTCTACCGTCACCGCTCCCAGTTGCGGCACCTCAATTTTTGTGTCCAGATGGGTGGCGAAGGCAGGAACATTCTCAAACGTCACGCGCGTAACTTTGCCGTGGTGCACCTCCGCTTCCACTTCAACCAGCCCGGCAGGGGTGTCCAGCATGAGAACCGTCTTGGGCTCGTTGGCGCGCACGAGTCCCGTCTCGATGAGCGCCGTAACCACGCAGATCGTGTTGCTTCCCGACATCGCCGGGTATTCCACCTGCTCCATGATGATGAATCCGGCGTGGGCCCGCGGATCGGTTGGCGGCAGCAGGAGATTGCAGTTGGCGGCGGGATATCCGCGCGGCTCGCGCAGCATGCGTTTGCGCAGGCCGTCGGCGTTTTGCTCGAACCAGGTTTTCTTTTCGAACATGGTGCGGCCGGGGACGTCCGCCACACCGCCTGTGATCACGCGGCCCGGCTCTCCGCAGGCGTGCAGGTCAACCGCCGTGATTTTCTGGGAGAGGCGCATCGTGTCTCCTGATGGAACCTACATGTTGCGCCACACGTCCTTGAAGTCGAAGAAGCCTTTCTTGCCGGCCAGCCACTCGGCGGCGCGGACGGCGCCCTCGGCAAATCCACGGCGGGAGTGGGCCTCGTGCGCTACCGTGATCGTGTCGCCGGGGGAGCGCAGCGTGATGATGTGCGTGCCCACAACGTCGCCCTCGCGGACGGAGGTGATTTCCAGCTCTACTCCACTTCTTTCTTTCAGGATGTTCCGCAGGACTGCGGCTGTCCCCGAAGGCTTGTCTTTTTTCTGCGCGTGGTGGCGCTCCTCGATAACGCCCGCGTATCCCTGTGCGAGCGCTGCCGCCGCCGCCTGTGCGACGTCGAAAAACACATTTACGCCGACGGAAAAATTGGAGGCATAGACAAAGCCGATCCCGCTCTTCTCTACCATCTCGCGGATGCGAGGCAGTTCGCCGTACCAGCCGGTAGTCCCAACCACCAGTGCGGCACCGGCGCGGGCGCAGGCCGCAATATTCTCCAGCACTGCTTTGGGTGTGGTGAAATCGATGACAACGTCCACCCCCCGAAGATTCTCATGCCCCAAAGCGGTCCCTGCCGGGTTGTCGGCGCTCGCGAGCACACGAACCCGGTGTCCGCGCTCGCGGGCTACTTCGGCCACCAGAGAGCCGGTTTTGCCCTTTCCCAGAAGCAGCAGGTTCATGCCGCAATAATGTAACTCAGAGTCGCCGGGTGATACAGGAGAGTATCGGGATGTGGGTTTAGGAAGAGCAGCAACACGATGCCGCTTCGACTAGGGTTGCGCCCTGTCGTCCAACTGCGGTTCATCGATCTTTTGTCCTAGATCCACCCAAAACAACTGGTAATTGCTGAAGCTGTGCCGGCGATGAGCGCGGTGACCCAGGAAGGCCATATAGATGTCGATCGTTTCCGGCAGCCAAAGCTGAAGATTGTGCTCCGCAAAATTCACGGGACCGTAGTCGATCACCACGTGATCGTTGAACAGGAGAATTTGCGGAACCGGCCTCACCAGATCGGTCTCTATGCGGACCACCTGATAGCTGTCGACCGCGATCCAGGCACGACCCTTGAGCGCGACGTTGAACCAGCCACGAGGGGTGCGGTACTGGCGGAACAGGGAAGGCCGGTCGGCTCGCTGTACAAAACGCAATTGCCAGGCGCGCTGACCGCGCATGCTGCCCAGCCCTTCGCAGGTTACGTTGTAGTCGCCGACTATGTCGGGATGCAAAATAAGAGCGTGTCCCGCAGTCCCCGTGGTCGCCACCTTGGCCGGGAACGAATCCGTGTGGCCCACTGTGCCGTTGCGGTACTCGTCAATCTGCAGAAATCCCGGAGAAGCCTTCTTGATATTGGCGACGTAAGTAAAAGTGGCTGACACAGGAGGACGAAGTTGTCCCTTCTTTCCTACCTCTATGTGCTCAATTCGCTCATTGGCGGTGAACTGCTGCAGGTTGTCGGTCAGTTCCTTGACCCTGGCGCTGGCACCGTGCAGTACCTCTGGAAGAGGGCAGGGAACGTCGTTTTGAACGGGCGGTACCGCCTGGTCGATGCCAGGAGGAGCCCAACTCTGGGCAGGGGCGCCGGGATCCTGGGTTGATTCATCCGCCGCGAGACAAAGCGCTGTAAGAAGCAGAAGGGACACGCAACAGCGCCGGCACGTACTCCAGGTCGCGGCCCGTACCCGACGACCGAGTATGGTCGGAAATGGCGGACAGCCGGTCCAGCCGGCTTTCTTCGTGGCGCAATCTTGTCGCACGAGGCGACCCCCATCCAGAGGAATGGAGCAAGCCAATCCAGCGGCAGTCCTTCATAAGGACAAAAACATTAATGAGCGGCTGGTGAAGAAGGACCGCCTCCCTGTCTGATGTGGAAGATTGTATTCGAGCTGTAGGGAAACGAGCAGCCTGTATTTGTCATTTTTTCGTAACCCGCGCGCTGGAAGGCCAATAGAGGGAGTGAGCGGGAGGGTACAAACTACGCGAAAACGCCAGGATCCAGTTCGCTGAAGAAAGTCTCGTGCAGCCGGCGCACGGCCTCGGGCACATCGTCCTCTTCGACCACAAAGGTGATATTGATCTCAGACGCGCCCTGCGAAATCATGCGAACGTTGATGTCGGAGATGGCGCTGAATACCTTGGCGGCGATGCCCGGCGTGCCGCGTATATTTTCTCCTACCAGGCACACGATCGCCTTCCGTCCTTCATATTTCACCGCCGCCAGCTTATCGAGATCGGCGGCGATCGCGGGGATAGCCTCATTGGAGTCAACCGTCAGCGAAACACTGACTTCGGAGGTCGAGACCACGTCCACGGGGCAGCGATAGCGGTCGAAAACGTCGAAGATAGACTTCAGAAAGCCGTGCGCCATCAGCATACGCGCCGAAACCACATCCACCACCGTGATGCGCTTCTTGGCAGCGATCGCCTTGAACGTATTCCTGCAGCTCGGAGCCCGCGCCGTGATGCGCGTGCCTTCGTTCTTCGGATTGCGGGAATTCAGAACCAGCACCGGAATATTCTGGTCAATCGCGGGAACCAGCGTGGCCGGATGCAGCACCTTCGCGCCGAAGTAGGCCAGCTCGGCTGCCTCGTCAAAGCTGATGAGCTTGATTCGCCGCGCACTCGAGCAGAGGTTGGGATCGGTGGTCATCATGCCGTCTACATCGGTCCAGATCTCTATGCGCCCGGCGGCGAGCGCCGCGCCCACGATGGCGGCGGTGAAGTCAGAACCGCCGCGTCCGAGCGTCGTCGTAGTGCCCTCCGCATCGGCGGCGATGAAGCCTCCCATCAGGGGAACTTTTTTCGCGTCCAGCAGCGGCTTCAGGCGCGCGATGATGCGGTCGTCGGTTTCGTCAAAGATGGGAATTGCGTGGGTGTGATTGCTATCGGTAATAATGCACTCGCGCGAATCCACCAGAACGGCAGGGATGTCGCGCGCGGCGAAGGCGGCGGTAACGATCTTGCTCGAGATGCGCTCGCCGAAGGAGGCTACGTTGTCGGATGTCCGTGGCGTCAGCTCGCGCACGGCAGCCAGTCCGCGCAGCAGCTCGTTCAGGCCGTCGAAGTCCGCCTCCAGCTCGGAATGGAATTTGGTAAAGACGCCGGTACCCAGCAGCTCGCCGGCGACGGTGTAGTGCCGCTCCCGCAGCGCGCGCGAGAGCTCGATGGCTTTTTCGCGATCGCCGGCGCCAGCGGCGCGGGCCATGGCCAAAAGCTGGTCGGTGACCTTGGCCATCGCGCTCACTACGACTACGGGCTTCTCCGCCAGGCGGTCGCGCACGATGCAAGCGGCACGGTCGATGGCAGCGGCGTCCTCGACCGAGGTGCCGCCGAATTTCATGACGATCATGCGAGAAGCTCGCTTCGGAGTACCGAGTATCGAGTTGCCAGTACCCAGTTGCGGATGTCGCGAGCGGCAGTCACTCGGTACTCGGTACTGGATATTGGGTACTCAATCCAGGTATCCCTGCGCCCTCAGCAATTCGGCATTCAGCAGCGCCGCGCCCGCAGCCCCGCGGATGGTGTTGTGCGAGAGCACGGTGAACTTCCAGTCCAGCAGGTTGCAGGGACGCAGCCGGCCCACGCTCACCGACATGCCGCCGCCGCGCTCGGCATCAAGCCGTGGCTGCGGGCGGTCGGGTGCAGGGTCATACATGATGGGCGCTGCGGGCGCGTCCGGCAGCCTCATCTCCTGAGGCTTGCCGGAGAATCCGCTCCAGGCTTCGATTACTTCCTCCGGCTTGGCCGACTTGCCGAGCTTTACCGACACAGACTCCGTGTGCCCATCCTCCACCGCTACCCGATTGCACTGCACGCTGATGCGGAAGGGAGCGGGCTCGACCCCTGAGCCGTTCAGCAGTCCCAGCATCTTGGGCGCTTCCTCCTCCATCTTTTCCTCTTCCTTGGCGATGTAAGGGATCACGTTGCCCAGAATGTCGAGCGAGGCCACGCCCGGATAGCCGGCGCCGCTGACCGCCTGCATGGTGACGGCGAAAACCTGCTCCAGCCCGAAGTGTTTCTGAAGCGGCGCCAGCGCCAGCACCAGTCCCATCACCGAGCAGTTGGAGTTGGTCACGATAAAGCCCCCTGACTTCCGCCGCCAGGATTGACACTCCAGCAGCTTCAAGTGCTCAGGGTTGACCTCTGGAATCACCAGCGGCACATCCTTTTGCATCCGGAAGGCGCTGGAGTTGGAGATAACGGCGCAGCCTGCTTCGGCGAAGCGCGGCTCCATTTCCTTGGCGATGCCCGCATCGAGGGAGGCAAAAACGACCTTGGGCGCGCCCTCCGGCGAAGCCTCTGACACTTTCATCTTTGCCACACGCCCAGGAATGGGCGTGCGTAGCTTCCACCGTGCCGCCTCAGCATAAGTCTGCCCGGCTGAGCGCTCCGACGCCGCCACCCATACCACCTCAAACCAGGGATGGCCGTCCAGCAACTGGATAAATCGTTGTCCAACCAGCCCGGTCGCGCCGAGAATACCTACAGGAGTTTTGTCAGCCATAAATTCTCCGATTCTAACAGCAGTTATCGCGGAGGAGAGCTATCCCGGGCGGTTCCTCCGGTTTGCCGACAAACCACATTAGCTTTTTTGAGAACCAAAACCAACCGCTGGTCCGTAACGGAACTCAACCGGCCTATTCTTTGCCTTGAGCGCAAGCCAGACGGAGCCGGATTTTGATATCCTGCCGCCACGTGCCGGAACTGCGTCAAAATCGCTTTACCAAAGAGTGGGTGATCATGGCTACCGAGCGCGCTAAGCGCCCGGAGGAAATGCGAGTGAAGCGCGAGGGGCACGGACCGCTCCCGCACTATGTTGCCACCTGTCCGTTCTGTCCGGGGAACGAGCGCTTGGCGCCGCCCGAAGTCGTTCGCTTTTCTGGCCCCGATAACCACTGGGCGGTGCGTGTGGTTCCCAACAAGTTCGCCGCGCTCAGCCGCGAAGGCGAGCCGGAGTGGAAGATCGAGCGCTCGCGGCGGAGGATCAACGGGGTCGGCATCCACGACGTGATCGTAGAAACGCCCGATCACGCTCTCACGACTGCGCTGCTCCCCCAGGAAGCGGTGAAAACCATCCTGGAGTGCTATCTTCAGCGCTTCCGCGCGGTAAGCCAGGATGCGCGCGTAGCCCACATCACCATCTTCAAGAACCACGGCGTCAGTGCAGGAACCAGCCTGGAGCATCCGCACTCGCAGATGATCGGTACGCCCGTTATTAGCTCTCAGGTGCGCCAGCGGTTATACGAGGCGTTGCGCCATTTCGATGAGTTCGGCGAATGCATGTTCTGCTGCATGATTGAGGAAGAACTGGCCGAGAGTGAGCGTTTGGTGCTGACCAGCGAGCACTTCGTGGTGATCGAGCCCTTTGCCTCGGCGACGCCGTTTGCCACGTACATTTATCCGCGTCGGCACCTGGCGAGCTTTGGTGACGTGAGCGAAGCCGAACTCGCCGACCTTGCGGGCGTGCTGCGCACCACCCTCGCGAAACTCTACGCCGGTCTCGACAATCCTGACTTCAACTACGTTATCCGCACCGCGCCTGCCGAGGTGGCAGGTGTCAAGTATTATCATTGGTATTTGAGCGTGATTCCGCGCCTGACCCGTGTTGCCGGGTTCGAACTGGGCTCGGGAATGTTCATCAATACGGTGCTTCCGGAGCAGGCGGCGTCATTCCTGCGCAGCATCGAAGCCGGGCAGTTGAGCGTGGCCGCAGCAGACCACCAGCCCCATTGACAACCCATTCGCCCCGGTGATAACCGTAGTTAACTTCCATACGGCCGGTTGCGCCCGCCGGCCTGGATCAGTCAAATCTGGGAGGAAACCATGTTGCTGAGAAGCAGCACTCGTCACCAGGGCGGCGTCTTTATCATCGACTGCTACGGCAGGATTGTCATGGGCGAAGAGACTGCGTTTCTTCGCGGCAAGGTCAAGGACCTGCTCAGCCAGTCGCGTCAAATCGTCCTGAATCTTGCCGACGTCAACTACATAGACAGCAGCGGGATCGGAACGCTGGTGGGCCTATACACCTCGGCACGGGGTGCCGGCGCGGAAATTAAGCTGGCGAACTTGACCACCCGCGTCAAAGACGTGCTTCAGATAACCAAGCTGGGATTGATTTTCGAGTTCTACAACACCACCGATGAGGCGGTTCGCGCTTTCAACCAGCGCCCGGAGCCAGCCGTTGCAGCGCAAAAGGCTGGATAGTCCGGCGTCTCGTTGAGGCAGGTCGGTTTTTCGCCACTTGGGGAGAATAGTTCAGCTTGTGGGCTCGGCCATGTCTGCTGGGCTGATGTCCTATTTTCACCCTTGACAACTCCGCTGGCGGGAATAAGCTTGCAGCCACTGCGGTGCGGCCCTGCTGTGGGGATTGGGGCTCCCTCCTCCCCGGAGGATTCTGGTGCTTCTGCCAACAACACTTCTTGTGGCGGTGTCCGTTCTGGTGCTCTTGTTGGGATCTCGCCCGATGGCGGCTCAGACCAGAGGTTCCGGCACGGCTCCCAGCGGCTCTTCGAGCGGTGCACTTAATCCGGACATGACCGCTATCGCGAACATTATTCTCACCGGAAATGTGCTTACCGCGGAAGGCGTGCCGCCGTCGGAACCGGTAGCCATTGAAAAGATCTGCGGTGGCCAGACCGCTCGCCTGGGATACACCGACACCCGAGGCTTCTTCAGCATTCGGTTGACGGACAGTCTTCCCGCGTTGCAGGACGCCAGTGAGAATGGAGCCGGCGACCTGTCCACCGGGGGAGTGCTGCCCTCATCGGCGACCGGCTTCGGGATGCAGCCGACAGAATTGCCATCAGGTTCGGTGAATGGGCTTGGCGCGGTTGCGGGATGCGAACTCCGCGGGCTATTGGCGGGCTTCCAATCGACCTCGCTGATGATCATCGCCTCGAATTCTCTCCAGGCCGTGAATCTGGGAACCATCATCCTGGTCAGCGGGCAGGAACAGGGGTCGACCGTAAGTTCAACCAGCCTGAGCGCCCCCAAGGAAGCCAGGAAAGCCTACGAGAAGGCTAATGTGAATCTGCAGAAGCGCAAGCCGGCCGAGGCGCAGGCGCACCTGGAACACGCAGTCGCGGTGTATCCGAAATATGCGATTGCCTGGACACAACTCGGCCGGTTGTATGAGCAGCAGAACCAACTGAATGAGGCGAAGGCCGCGTTTTCCCAGGCACAGGCGGCGGATGACAAATTCGTCCCCGCTTACGTTGGCCTGGCCTCGGTGGCTATTCGCCAGTCGAAGTGGTCCGAAGCCGAGCCTCTGAGCGCACGCGCCACGCAACTGGATGCCGTGGACTTTCCGGTAGCCTACTATTACAACGCGGCCGCAAACTTCGAGCTGGGAGACTTGGAAAAAGCCGAGAAGTCGGCCCACATGACCGAGCGCCTCGATACCAGGCACGCGCTGCCGCAGGCGAAACTGCTCCTTGCCGCCATCCTGGCGCGTAAGCGGGACTATCACGGGGCTGCGGAGGAGTTAAAGCTTTACTTGAAGTCGGCTCCTGCCGCGGATGCGCCCAAGATACGGGAGCAGATAGCTTCGCTGGAGAGAATTGCGGCTTCACCCCAACCGGCACCCGTCCCCCAGCCGGTTTCGCGGGTCGCCTCGTCGCCCGCTCCCGCCCTGGAAGCACGCGTGGTAGCACCGCCCACGCAGGAGGACATGATTAAAGCTGCAAATTCGACTTCATTGGTTGCACCGATCCGCGAAGACTGGGCCCCACCCGATATAGACCATGTGATACCGCCAGTCAGGCCGAACGTACCGTGCTCGATGCCGACTGTCCTGGCCGCAGTGAGTATGCGGGTGAAGGAGTTGATGGATAACCTTCAACAGTTCACCGCCACGGAGCGGATCGAGCATATGAAGGTGGACAAAGAGGGAGACTCACAACACACCGAGACAGCCACGTTCAAGTATGTCGCGCAAATCCGGCAAGGCAAGCACGGAGAACTGGAAGCGGAAGAATATCGGGATGGCAGCACTTCTCAAACCTTTCCCGCCAAGCTGGTGACCACGGGCCTGGTCGCACACGCATTAATGTTCCATCCCAGCATAGTGGACGACCTCGAGGTAACTTGCGAGGGGCTAGGCAGCGTGCGAGGAAAGCCTGCGTGGCAGTTACACTTCGCGCAGCGCAAGGATCGCCCGCCGCGCTTCCGCGAATATCGCACTCAGAAAGGCGCGTTCCGCGTCGAGATGAAGGGGCGCGCGTGGGTCGCCGCTGACAGCTATCAGGTCATGCGCATGGAAACCGACCTGGCCAGACCTATTGAGGAGATCGCACTGAGCAAAGACCACGTGGTCATCGACTATCGTCCCGTGGAATTCCGCAAGCGCCACGTCCGTCTCTGGCTGCCCGAGAGCGCCGATCTCTACGTCGATCTCAACGGCCAGCGTCTCCATCGCCGGCACAGCCTGAGCGACTTTGAACTGTTTTCGGTGGATACGGAAGAAAAAAGAAAAGAGCCGGTTGACCCCGGTCCCGTCGGTTAGAATCGCCACTCTGCGACGCGGCACACCTGATACACCCCTGGCCAGACCGCCTGGAATGTGACCAACACCTTTCGTTACATGTTATTGCACGAGTTGGCGGCGCTAGACTTGCCACAATCTAAAACGCCAAGGGTAAGTCATGAAGCCAGGCAGGTTTGCACTCCAGCTAGTCTTTTCCATTTCAATTCTGTTTGTGATACCCGAAGCTGCATTGGCAGGGAATACCTACTACGTCGACAGCAGCGCATGCAACGATACATTTCCGGGCTCCGCAACTCAGCCCTGGTGC
>Ga0335081_10007544_pt1 | contig 17393 bp, 14 predicted proteins | sample Lox_Sample_35_FD_206713 | JGI IMG/M metagenome (GOLD analysis project Ga0335081, IMG submission 206713) | Soil microbial communities from Loxahatchee National Wildlife Refuge, Florida, United States - Lox_Sample_3.5 | ecosystem: Environmental > Terrestrial > Soil > Wetlands | place: USA... | reverse complement strand
CATTTGAAGATATCAGTATGCCTATTGTGATGGAAGATAATGCACCTGTACACAAAAAATCATGTATTGCTGTTCGTTAAGAACTGGGGATAGTAACGCTGGACTGGCCCCCAAATTCACCTGATCTAAATCCCATTGAGAATGTATGGAGATATATCGAGGATGTCATTGCAAAGGACCATACAGATGTTAGTTCTGTTGAAGAGATGAAAAGAATAGTGTGGGAACTTTGGGCAGGATTTGCTGACACTGAATGGGATCGGCTAATTGAGAGTTTGCCTGAGCGGATGGATGCTGTAATTGCAGCAAGAGGTGGGTCGACCAGATTTTAATATAGGAGAATAAGCGACATCTAATTTACATGTATCCCATGAATTAGCTCTATTGTATCTACTATGCATCTTCTTACTCGCTTTTTTTGTGGCTACAGTGGTGGTGGCGATGATCGCGTCCGGAAATTTTTTGTGGCTAATTGTATGTGAAGATCTTACGACCGGCATAGACTCGTTGATAGAAATGCGGGACCCTATTCACAGCAATGTTCATACTGTCGCCAAGTTGGAATTTAGATGTACGCGTTCATGAAAAGGATATCTGAAGAACACAACAGAGAATTCCGCAAGCCATTTGCTATATGCATCCTTACTGACCTTGACGCAAAGTACACAAAAACGATGGCCCACTTTTGAATTCCCAAACTTGTTCCAGGTCACAAACATTACCCCAGCTGGCGGATTTTCATGAATTCTTCCACAAGAGATAACACCTGTTTGCTTCACCATCACTTCTGAAGGACGGTCCACAATAAATTTGTGCTCACCAAGAACTCGAAAAGCCGGCCCAATCATTCTAGCGGTGGGGACGCGGTGGCTGTCTTTGACCGTTATTGGTCCTATGAGTCCATATGGGGAGATAAAATGGAGCCGATTGCGGGTATGTTGGGTCAGAGATACGTCGCCACTGGGGAGAGTTGGCCCAATCGGTCAAGGCGGGTGGAACTGATGGTCGGCCTGCTGAATCGGATACGCATCGCCACTGCCAGATCCAGCCGAACCGGTCACCCGTCCGGTCTGAGAAGGGATGAGATCATTGTTTGACGATTTGTATCGACTGCGAGCCTTCTGTAATTCGGTATTAATAAATAGCGAAATGGAGAGAGAAGGGATATTTGAGATGGTGGATGGGGTGTGCGGGTACCAGAACACAAAGGATGCAATCGGCCACAAAGTCCGGATCGGCGGGTTGGATGAGCTCGAGAATTAAAGCGAAAAGATAAGTGCAGCGGTGAGTCTCTCATCTTGTGTAAAAATTCCTGTGCATTCTGTCTGGATATGTGTGACCATGGTTTCGAGTGCAGAAAAAATGTCTATGATAAGAACACATCGAGATTTGGAGAATATGCTTACTGGGAGGATTCGAGAACTTGACATTTAGCTTTCTCGCATGAACAATGGACCCATCTAATCCATCAATGGCATGCCAAGCCTCGTCCAGCATCGCCATCTTGATGAAGGCGATCCCTTTGCCAAGGGGCACATCAATATTGATGACGCATCTGTATTCAGACGCGGTCTGACTGAGTTCTTCGGCAGTCAGTGAGCCACAGACTCGGTGGACGCACAACGTTTCAGATGGTGTAGCAGGTGGATGAGGGACGGAAAGTCGTGTAGCGTGGGGACCAATGTAAAATGATGAAAAGAAAGAAGCAAGAAGTAGCAAAACGGTTCGAATGAGAAGCGGTGATGTGGAGCTTCACAAGATGTGCAAATCTCACGCCGCAGATTGGATTTTATTTTCCTTACTGTGGATTTTCCGAAATACGCGCCAGCGACGATCTGCCTCACATCTTTTCCCTGGCGATGGTTGGGTGCCGTGAGATATACCTAAAAAGATCAACATCACACCGGCAAACACGCCACAGTCAGAGTCAATGACACCATCATAGCGCCACACACAATATTCCGAATATGTCCTCAGACAATCACCGATACCTTCGTTTCAAAGGGTGTCTTGTCCACTGATCGATCAAGTTGTTCAACTTTTGGAAGGTTGGAATGGGAAAATGAGGATTAAAGTCAGTAAAATTCTATAGTTAAAAGGGTTGGAAGATCAGATCAAGACATTGGCGGGAACGTAAAGTTTGGTCCTGTAGGAATTTAAGAGGATGAAAACTTGATCTAAAAGCTAATCCGCCGTCAAATAATGCAAAACATTGAAAAACAAGCCATGATCACGGCCGTTGTAAAGATAATGAAAGAGCGCCTCTAGGTACGGCTGTCAGGTAATTGAACGCGGATGCCTTGTTGCTTTGACATCACGCCTGCGGAAGGTTTGGGACCAATGCCAATATTCACCATGTGGGGTGAATCTTGGTTGACAAGTGGTGGAGGAACCGTTGTGGCGGGATTCACAACCTCGACCGTGCTGGCGCGGCCCTTGATTCCATGTTTTCTGGCGCTCGGTTTACCCGCCATCTTCATATTACTCCCCTTCCTTCCCGGCATTCCCGCGCCAGAACTCTCGCCCGTAATCTACGACTGGGGTACTGTTCCATCGCTCTTGTCCTTCTTCTCTTGAGAGTCTTCCAAAGTACGATCCAATGACGACCCAGGCTCACGCGTATCCCTCGTCGCACTCTGCTGTGGCGCTGATGTTGAAGGTTGTGGCATCTCCATTGGTCGTTGCCGTTGAGATTGCGGAGATGGTTGTGTCGATGGCTTTTGCTGATTGTCGGATTTGACAGCGGGGTCGTCCTTTGATGCCAGCTTTGAAGTGTCGTTTCGTAGCTGCTTTTCGCTTTCGGTAAGAGGTTTGACAAGCCGATCAAAATACTCATCGGTATATTCGCTAAAGATCTTCCGTGTTTGCGCAGCCATGGAAGGTGCGAAGCGGGCGAGGTTGGATGTTGGGTAGACCTTTGCCAAATGAATGATGACCGCGATAAGATAAGTGCGCTCGAGGAATAACGACATTTTACACGCTAAGAACAGTTAGATGTGACAATCATGAGCAATTGGAGATGCGGGGGAGGAGGGGGGGGGAGGGGGGAGGGGAGGGGGGAGGGGAGGGGGGAGGGTTGGCTACCGACACACACAACTGCTTCATCGAGAGGATAGTCTTCAAAAACAGTCACTCTATCAGATTTCAAGACTGTCTTTATCTCGTATAAATCCGAAAAGAAAAGGAATATCGCACTAATATACTCCGACTTGGGGGCAGCGGCCCACAATGTGTTTCTGGAGTAGTCCTTTTCATAAAGGGTGATGGCCTCGATGATAGCGGCAGAGAACGTTTTACAAAGGCGCTTAAACATCGTATTGGGACTTTGCCCCGCCCTTTCGTGGTGAGGGCAGTATCTAAAATTAGTCCTGGGATCAGGGCGATAAGGGGGAGTTACTTGTGATGGCCTTCATCTTCGTCGTAATCGGAACCTTCTTCTGTCTCTTCGGATTCAGGTTTGATGGTGTTGACAGTTTCCTTGGCTGCCTTGGGATCGAAGACATTGTATTCGATGACATTGCACTGACCTTTCCGCAAAAGGGCTTTTGCTTCCCAAGCGACTAGCCTCCAGTCAGAGAAGGGGAAGGGGTAGGGGGGAGAAGGGTGAATACCTTTGGCGTTGAGCCAAGCAACCTCATCCTCGCCCATGCCATCACGCATGGACCACTGGGGCAATCTGATTAGGATGCCAATGAAGCGGTCTATTCCGCCGCGTACGGTATCCTCAAGCGGAGCCATAACACCAGGGGGAGGTCTTGCGACTGCGCAAACGTCGGCACTTAACTCCGCCGCTAGTCAGAAAATAATTTGGCCTCCTGTGGTATGGGGTGGGAATGGGAGCCTGAAAGGGGAAAACAGGGCAGAGGTAATGGTGATGGCGAAGATCAATAGGACGACACTCCATTTGCGGTAGTGGACACTCTGCCGAATTCAAAGTCCGGAGGGGTACTAATTTGCTTTCCTTTGGTTATATTAATAGCTCGTCCCTAAGCCAAAGTTGGATATATTTTCTTCACACATCCTTTAAATACCCAACAATTGCAAAAGTACTGTGGTCCATTTCAAAGAAAATCAAAAAGTCTTGTCTGTCCCAGTCGGCCCAAATTTGGGGCGCTTCACACAAAATCAGTGGGGTTTAAAATTTTCAATCTGGCATCTCGACAACCATCTCTACTCGACTCGAATGGCCATCAATGTCAAATACCCTCCCCCTGCGCCATATTGAGCCAACTTGTCAGAGGATAACCTGTCCATATGGCTTACTCAAGCTCCCTTGAAAGGGTATAAGCGTCGGAACAAGGCCGTCGATCCTGGCCCGCCGGGCGAAAGAATGACTGGCGAGTCGATTTTTGTGAGCACGCCAATGTCCCCATCCGCTGACATCACAATCTATCGATATGGCCCCTTTCCCAATTCAGGGAGTCGCCCGTGGCAGAGTGTCAGTCTCGGGGATACAGTAAGTGAATTACAATTCGCCCAAGATTTCAAGGAGGCAACATTTGGTCCCGACGCATCCTACCTCCCGCCATGTTGAAGCCCCTGTTGCTCCTTAGACCCTTGCCCTCTCCCATCTGACTCAATTCCGTCATCTGACTTAAATCATTCTCGATTATCCCAAAAGTTGTGCACTAATGGTTGCTAGTGACGGCATGGCACAAAAACAACAATTTTGGAGTTTCCTTTAGCACGGATATCGCGCATATGGTTACAGATCTTGTCTGAAGCGACAAGACTGGTCAACCGTTCTATATTGTCGTCTTTGTACTTTGCCTTTCCTTGTAAGCCACTAAACGAAGATCCTGAAGAATTTCGCAATTCCCATGGCGGCGCCGGTACCGGATCTTATCTTAGCTATTCGAATTGTGATATGTTTAAAGTGACGCTTTAACTATTGCAAGGATGATCAATGAGGCTGTGAAGGACAGCTATTGGAATTGCTTGCTTATTTATAGCTCCCTGGCGGAGATAAGCCTGATTCTTTATGTATTTAAAGCATGGACAGCCCCTCTTTCGAATTGAAGGAGTTCTGAATAACTTTGCGCCGAATAATATTTCATCAGATCCTTCAAATTAAGGACTTTAGCAGCTTCACCAACTGCGTGTTCTGCTCTGACTCGGAAGACTTGCGTCATCTCCTTCTCCGTCCCCTCGAACAAACAACGAAAAGCCAATTTTCTGAAGAATTGGTTGTAGCCTTTCACAGCGTTCGCTCTCGTAGCGAGCTTTGGTGCATTGATCCAACCCAAGTCAATGGCAACCACGCTACAGCATATAAGGCCTAGTATTATCATTGTTCATTGTTCTTTTGGCTGGATGTGCGGAAATGTCTGGCATGGCGCTGTCGCTACTGAATTGAAGAGTCTTTTCATGTTTTAGATGGGTGGCGTTATCCCCCCCATTTTGATAGAATAGGCGAGCGAGGTGCAGATCATAGTTGTGCGGTGTAGGAATGAATACATGAATTGTCCCTTACATGCCTCCAGTTTCCTTTGACTCAAATTTCGGTCAGATCTCGAAACCCCACCACAGTTGCCCTCTGTCGACCCTCGGGTTACAGTAGTGTGTTGTTGAGCTAGGGTTGGTGGATACGTAGCGGCTGCTCCGCTGCACAAATCGGGTATTTCGTACGTTTCACTTTGTAATCCTGTATGGACTTGCCGATAGTAAAATGGCATTTTTACAAGAACGATACAATTAGAAGACTTACTCTCTTTCTAACAGGTAGAAGGCGCATTCTCTGACCCAATACTTTCCAGTTGGAATTTTCCCATGGGTTGTGGTACTAGAGGGTCCAGAAATTTAGCAGTGATTGCACCAGTTGGTCCACCCTGCCGGTACATACCCACCACCCCCCCCATTTGAGAAAGTGACCTTGAACAAGCGATACATCTCAAAAATAGCATTGCTATTAAACTATACAAAATCCAGCAAACGGCTACCACGGCCTTGCCTTAGATGGAGTAGGTTGCACAACATCCATCACATCCTCTGCAACACCCAGTGGCGGTTGCTGCTCAGCTTGCCAACCAGCCTGTAGCAATGGGCGCAATGTGTCCCACTTCTCGGACCCTAGCATCGAATCGCCACAGACAAGAGGAATGTTCTGCACTGCAGCAGCGCATTTCAGTTTGCATTCTTATCCACATAATCAACCCTTCCACTCGTGAGGTCGGTGATGCGGAGCTTCACAAGATGTGCAAATCTCACGCCGCAGATTGGAATTTACAAACGCGCCAGCGACGATCTCCCGCAGTTCCGTCTTTGCAACACGACCGCGACTCAACCGGCGGCACGATCCTTTGACAGACGGGCAGAACCTTGGAACATGAAAGCCGGTCCGCTAGCAGCCGGATTCCCGGGTCTCTGCTTCCCGGACCCCGTCAGGCGTCGGGCTCAGCCTCGCTGTTTGGAATGCTGCGGAGTCGCGTCGCCATGATCCAAAGGGAACCCGACTCAAAGTGCACCCCGCATACGCAACTACACGCCTTCCACCCGTGGCAACTCTTTACCCGCGCGGAATTAAAAAGGATTTGAAAGATTGCATTCGAACGAGGCTTTTGAGAAATGTCGCAATGTATGAAGGAATGTTGCGTTTCGGGATATTTGCATGGTGGCGATCCGAAACGCGGCCTCGAAAATAGAAGCAAGGATAAACGATCCCAGCCATTACCGATATCTTCGGTTATCAATTGCCAGTGCGAGTCTGTCAAGACATTATTCTGACAAAAGAACGTGCAAACTTTAGCGGATGCGGATGCCGAAATGGGATTCCGTGTTTACGTATGTCGACGTCCGGCTCCTTCGAAGGTTCCTTCCCATTGACATCCCCAATTCACCCCCGTTTCCCCAACTTGGACACATTCTGCAGCCGTGCGGTTGTAGACAACGCATCCTTTCCAAACTCGTCGCAACAAAGCAATAAGCTCGCTAAAAAAAAGCCGTCGCCGACAAAGCCGCCAACACCGCACCCGTCGGCGCCACCATGAGCCCTTTGCTCCTCAAACACCCCGAACAAGTCTTCTACTCGCGCACCGAAAAGCTTCTTTTGACCCTGACCCCGATCTGGGCTTCTGTTGGGGTGGACGTTATGTGGTTGAGATGTGCGGACGCAAATCCAACGGCTGACGCTGCTATTGCTTTGCATCCCAATTTCTTGACCGTGCCTTCGGATGTGGGAAAAGTGCGAGGCAGGGGAGAGTGTGGAGGGTGGGATATTCCCAAAATTCAAAAGATCAAAGGGGCAATTTAGAGTCAGGAGGGCTGTGAACTTGAAAGTTATGAAGACGAAGATCACGGGTTTTTGGTTAAAGGGGAGTTGGATGTTGAGAAAGATGGAAAAGCCAAGGGGAGGGCGTGTAGCAGGGTATTATCCTGTTCCGACTCTGTGATGCTGACCCAATAGACTTCGTTGGGAAGCATTTGGCTTAGGAACAAGGGCAATTGAGGTTGGGATCAGGAAAAATCTTAACATGCGCATTCAGTATGCATTGGGATATGTCGGATACAATAAATGGGTTTCGGGTCGAGCTATGATCTTCAAGCTATTATTTGTCTCGTCCATGCAACAATGCCGTGGACTTGGCGCGGAAGGCTTTAGGGCGATTGCGAAAATTGCACGCTTCGGAACCGTAAATTGCGCGAGAATGCGTCGCACACCATAAAAAAGAACGAAATCCCCCTTTAAGATCGCAAAAATACCGATTCGCTGTCTTTAGGTGACCCTATATTGCCGTTAAAAGCTGAATTGGGCTAGTCTTCGATTTACATGCGGATCACTTTTCTTTCCCTTTTAGCCGAGGATAAAATAAGCGGCCTCGCGCGAGCGGGCCACTTGATGCAAACCTTGTTTCAACGGGCGCGCCACCCACCCCCCGCGTCATCAACGTCCCAATGATTGGCCAAACAGCGCTCCAACCTTTCAATGGTCGATACCGACCAAGATTTGAGCCATGCCTTGATCCCGCACTCAGAAACCAGGGAATTAGAAAGCAACACTCATGGCATGCCGTCATCCCATCGTTTCAGTTAAGAATCCCTCTATCCTCGTCTGTTTCACTCTTCCGATACTTTAATTATCCATCTTTCGCACGGTTGTAGGTTATAAACTTTTGTGGCCGGCGCTTTAAATTGCGCACAATCGAAGGCCTCCCATCGGAACACCATGTCATTATACAAGAGGAACTGGATGGATTCGCTAATATGGACCATGTTTACGCTCGCTGGCCTGCAGAATGCAGGTTTTCTTCGCGTCGTCAGTGCAGCCGATTCAATTGCATTGACAATTTCCTCAACAATGCTACCGAACGCATCTCAAATCGTCGATCCCCGGTTCGCCGGCTTTGGCATCGAGTTTTCCAACATCTTTTCCTTTACGGGGACAGCGGCATCACCAAATAATTTCTCCTTCAACTTGATTGCCAACTTGAAGAAGGTCGCTGGCGTGGGACCATTATTTCGTATCGGCGGGAATACCCAAGATAACGCAATATATGATAGCAGCTTCTCCGGCGCATATATCGGTAGGAATTCGAATCCGACGCTGCATCCTCAGCTCGTTGATTATATTCCCTTCGACAACGATATGTACGGGCCTGAATTGTTTAAAGCCCTCGGCACGTTTCCTAGTAGTTGTCAATTCATTTACGGGTTGAATATCGCCTACGCCCTTCCGGATTATGTCAGTCGAATTACGAGCACTGCAAGCGCTGTGATTGACGCTCTCGGTGACAATATTTACAGCTTCGAAATCGGCAATGAGCCCGATTTGTATGATTCGACGGCACCATATCGCGTTGCTCCGGCATGGAATGGCCCGTCCTGGAATGGAGCCGAATATGTCAATGAATGGGTTACCAGAGCAAGTGCCATTCAAGCGCAGGTACCTCCCCCCAATCGCGTCCTCTGAGGAAAGGTTCTCGGACCGGCGGGACGACCGAACAATTCCTTCGAAGCAGGAACAACCGCGTCCACAATTGGAACTAGTTTCCAGGTTTCCATGTTAGCAACAGATGGGATAGACAGAACAGACGCAGTGTTTCATTATAACCAGCACGATTATTTTTATTATGTAAAAGTATCGGGATATCCGTTGACGAGGTCGTACATGATGAATCACGGAAACATAGTTTCGCAATTTACCGCGTGGGCAGCGCAAAATCAACAGGCGGTGGCGGCCGGCAAACCCTTTCTTCTCGGCGAAATGGCGGCGGTCGGGCCTCAGGGCCTAGCGGATATCACCGACGTATTCGGCTGCGCGTTATTTACCCTCGATTTTCTCCTGTACGCTGCATCGAACAGTATCAGTCACGTTCTGTTTCACATGACTGATATCGGCAATCAATCAGCATGGCAACCCATCACCGTCGGCGGTATTGCACCTTGGGTCCGACCCTCCTATTACGCCCATATCATCACTTCCACACTGATCGGTCCAAACAACGATACAAGGATAGCGGAAATCGACGTTCGAAACCAATTATTAGCAGATTACGCCGCGCAGGCATCATCTTATGTCGTCTATCACGGGGACCACATCTTCGCCGCGGTTTTGATCAATCTCAAAGAATTCAACCAAACGGACACTGAATCAACAAACACCCAACTCAATTTCACGCTCAATGTCCCGCCCGCGTACGCCGGCGACAAACTCACCGTCTTGAAACTTTCTGCCCCAGGTGCTGATTCCTTCAAAGGCGTCACCTGGGCCGGAATAAATTACCAGACGACTGACGGGATTCCGGTCGCGGCAGCCTCTAATGATACAACCTTTGTCACTGTTTCCTCCACGGGACAATTTTCGGTGCTCGTTCGGGATTCTCAGGCTGCCGTCGTGCTTTTCAATTCGTCCACCGGGGTCACTATAAGTCAAGCCACGAGAGATTCTCCCACGACCGCAGGTTCAATCACTGCATCTGCCACATCGAGCACAAGCGCTAACCATACAGGATCGGGATCTGCCAATTCATCATCTGCCGCGTCGCTATCATATACAGTCGATCATCTGATTTTTATAAGTTTCGTGTTATGTATTGGCATGGCGATTATTTTCTAATACGAATTTTTAATTTTGGACGGGACATTTAGACTTTATCTGCGCAAACAAAAAGGTTGTAGGTATAGTTCCCCGGAGCACTATGATGTATTTTGTTTTCTAATTGAGAAATTACAACCATTTGTTGAGATCTCGAACTTCGTAGACTTCGGTGTAAATCTCGCTCGCATTGTAAAACAACCGCGTCATCTCATACAATCGCCGATGACACTGTCCACAAGCGGTCTTCAACTCTTCAAACGACATTGTAAGACACTTCCGCTCGTATTTTGTCAACCGGATCAACTCCTGTCGCAACTCGTTTTCCGACTTTTCATCCCCATCGAATTCAGGGAACATGAGCGAATTGAGATTGCTCTCCTTGCGATCTCGTTCCAAAGAGCCATAATCATTGAAGAGACGACACACGACGGATAATCGATTACAGCAGTCTTGAGCGATATATCTGATTTCCGAATTCGCCGCGTTCTCCTCGCCATTGCTGATGAGACAGAGTAAAAATGCAAAGGCGTACTGGGAACTGAGGTAGTCTGCACCCGTATTCCGGATCCATCGCGAATATGTGGATGAGGCGTTTGTGTAAGTCTTTTGATAATTCTGACGACGTAATTTGATTCCGTCTTCGCATTGCTGAGCCTGAGCGAGGAGATACGCCTTTAGTTCATGGAGGAGGTTCGACTTTTCGATGGAACTTGCGTTCTGAATTCGTGGGTAATTGAGGACGTACTTGATAAACTGCTTGAGTTGTTTATACAAATCCTCATCGGGTTGGTTTGATGATTGCTCGTTAACCCCGTCGACGAGATCTCGGCCCGCCCGCCTGTTCCGCACTTTCGCACATAATTGCTCGATTGTTTCACGCAGCTTTCCGATAACCATCAAATCCCCACGGACCATGAGCTCATCAAACAATTGATCAACTTGATAATTGAGGAGAGACAACATCATCATATCATACAATGTCTGGGCCCCGCAATGGATATTCTCCAATCCATTCGGCGCAGTCCACGAAAACGGCAAATACTCGAAGTACTTTTCGTCGTCGAGGACCGCACGATTGAAGACTCCGAGTTTCATTTTATCGAGATCGGGGAGGAAAAGATATCCCTCCATTAACCACGCTTTCAATTTCCAGGTGTCCATTTTGGAAAACATGGGTAATTTGGAGTAGAATTTGGCAAAGGTACTGAGACGTTTGAAGGGCATGGAGACGAGGTTGGAAACACGCGGGCCGAGGAGGAATTGTGGGACGGGAGTATTGAGTGCGGCGAGAACATATGAATGGCAAACATGTTCGACTCCATACGCGATTTTTCCTCTCCACACGTAATCATTCGGCGTTAACTCCGTGTTTTCCAATGCACCGGTGGTCTTCAAATACTTCCGCCCCAAGGAGATAGCAGACTCGATTTGTCCGGCAATAGGGGTTACGAAAGGCAGGGAATCGACGTTGGCGAGCGTCAGTAGGGCATATGCTGTTTCTTCTCGATTCCCTGTCTTTCCCCACGATCCATCTTCGTTTTGGGACTGCAACGTTCGGGTGAGGATTTGAAATAGGACGATCATGACTTTTACTTTTAGGAGTTGTTCGGGAACTTCGATGAGAACTGTTTCGTACAAATGGAGTAGACGAATTAGACTTTGAGATGTCAGCAGTGCAGGATAGCCAGGAGATAAATTCTGCTGTTAGCCTCTTACTAAGACTTCGGTACCCATTTATCGATAATTGGTTCATCGGTATTCCACCATGTATAGCAGATGTATCGAACGCATTTGAGGATTTGCGAGATGTAGCGCTTCGGTGATGGGGCATGGAGTAATGACAAAAGGACGTTGCAGTTGGCGCAGAAACTAGGCGCTCGCTCTGTTGCGTCGCTTCGAAAGTAACTCTCCATCTCGAATTTCTGGAAGAGTGTGTCATACGGACCAGGGTAGCCAAGCAAATGCAATGCCGTCAGCGCCTTTGCCGTACAATCGGCATCAGGGGCAACGCATGGATCTAACGTCAACTACGACCATCAAGAGTCTACCAAATCCAATCGCGCCATCGCCCTCTTGCAAGTAACTCACGAGAATATCGCCGATTCTCTCACGGTGGTTTCCGTCAACTTCCAACCCGTTTTCCAGAATATTACAAGCAGACTACAGTCAACTGGGGAACCACGGTCTTAATACCCATGCAAACTCAAACGTGCTCATGGGAAAGACGGTAGTGACCATCCCATCCGCGATCCGGCGCCCATTTTCCACCGCCTCCTTAAGATATCCCTCCGCCGCCTCATCCCACCTTGAAGCATTCATAAGATACGCCGCGGTCGACGCCGGGCTCCCCATCATTGCGCCATCCTTCAGATATTGCCCCAGCCGATCAAAATCCACCAACCCAATGAACGATTCGAGAGAGTGAAGAATAGACTGTGGATTCTCATATAAAGCTGAGAAATTTATTTTTGCCATTCGTCGTTGGTTTTGTTCGCGGAGACGATCCCAATCGTCGAACCGGAGTTGAACGCCCTCGATTTCAAGGAGGTCTAGCATGCTTGGAATCAAGACTTCGAAGGCAGCGTCATCGGTCACACATGGGTCTAATTCCGATAGTTTTTGCGCGAGGAAATCGGTTGCACTGGTGATCCGTTGGGGGAGGTCTTCGTCGGGGATCGGATCGTCGACTTTCAGATGTCTTTTCATTGCGAGGAGGGAGGCGAGTGTATTGACTATTTCGTCGACGGGACCGCCGCCTTCCCATCCACCGGACTCGGACTGTAACGAGCAGATACATTCAAACGATTCGGAGAAGAGCCAGACTGTTCGGCCATTGACGTATTTGGACACCATAGAGACCCAGGCTGTGTCATAAATGCTCCCACTCACGGAACAGACACCCCTTCGTAAAACATAATGCTCAAGAAGTTTGACAACTTCCTTATTATCCTTTTTCTTATGTTCTCGAATCATCGTGGACCGTCGCGGAAGCAAACAATGCTCTGGCAGTTCGTGGATGAGGATCGAAGGGAGGGAGGAAAGAGATTGGTGAGCCGCGGGGATACGGGGTTTTATAACTCACGAGAGGATGAGAAGTTAATTCTACCCGATGCTCGGACGGCCGGTGCATGAGATGGCCTAGGGGCGCTGGCGAAGGCCAATGTGGCCGTGGCGGGATTGCGACTGGCATCAGGGCGAGTGGAATGTTCATTTCCCACCCTGGTCGGAGGTAGCGAGCGCGTGCTACGACCGCTCGACCATTCAAAGGCGGCCCGTGCAACCTTCGACTGTCATAAAACCAATCGCTCGGAAATAAGAGCCTTGTCGGTCGGTACGGGGATGTCTTCGCGGGCGGCCGCTATTCACTTCAGAGAGGCATGGCGTCGATTGATTGATGGATCAAACCTGTGATTGCAGTTTCGGACGCCTTTTTCTCCACAAATTAGTCATTGCAGCTCAGAATAGTTACATTGGCCATTCTGGGCGATGGACCCGTGATGTCGTCAGTCGGTCGGAGCCTGCGTCTTCCATGTGTCCGAACAGCCTAACCAATCCAGGTGGAGAGCAGTGGAAACCTGAAACATGTGGCACGGGGCCCCGTTTCCGACTCTTTTGGGTGGGCATGTGCAATGCTGAATTCTCACGACCGTCCCCGTTATATATTCAGGTCGAGCGTCGTGACTCGATCCCCGGCATGTGCCACGGAGGCCGTTCTGACGGTCATATGGTCCCGTCCGCGTCAGACAATAACAAATCCTCCAGCCCTGAAATGGAAAGCACAGCCTGTCGATCTCGCGGGTTAGGTGTCGTGTCCTCCCTCGGCGAGTGAAGACGGCCAACGGACCTGGGCAAGGGCACGAAGGAATGAATGTCCAGTCTCTCGAGCACGCAGCAGATCGCAGCAAAAATAGCCGCAACCCTCGATGACCCCCTCACCGCCGCCGTCCTAACTCTCGACAGAACCCTTGCATCCCAAACCCAAACGTACCTTGTCGAATCGCACCCCCCTGACTGACCTTCCGCGAAGCTCGGCGCAATTGAACATTGCGTACAACTCGCTTGACGAGCTCACGAAATATGCCCAGAGCAGGTTAGAAGCCGCGAGGTCCTCGTTCAAGAGAGGTCTCCATGAAGCGAAGGAGCTGCAGAAGGAATTAGAGGATCTGGAGAGGAGGGTGCGAGTCCTCAAGGACAAAGTACGAGAAAGGTGGCCTGTCGAATACTACACCGTTCGCGATGAGATAGACGGATAATCATAATCATCACCACTAATCAACATTAAGATCACCATTAATCAACATACGTATCTTATCCCTACAGTTCCGACTCCTGTCTTTCCTCTGAAGACGGGAGTTTGTCGACACCAATTCCAGGATCGTTTTCGGCTGCTGACCATCGCACCCACCGTACTTTATCCACCGCCTTGCTGAGTTCAATCCAACTCCTCTCACTCTTCCTCCAAAGAACATCATACTCCGCTGCCCACTTTGCCTCCCTTGCCAGATCCGTCCACCGTAAAATGGCAGCACAAAGAACATATCCAGCCCAATACGGTCCATACTCCGCCAAAAATGCTTTCCATTGTTCCGTTGTCTCGATCTTTAGGACTTTATGGATTGATTCGACGGTTTTCCTCGGGTGCAGGAACATTTGATCGATGAGCTGCCAGGGACGGATTAGTCGGTTCGATAGCTGTTCTACAATTTGTCCGGGAACAGTCTTTGCTTCGTCGGCGGGCAATTTTTTCAAGAAGGAAGCCGGAGGAGGGACATGTTGATACGGCAAGGCAATGGCGATGGCATACGCGAACGAAAGGACATTCTCGCGTATAGACATCATAACCTTACACTTTTCCCAATCTGATTGAACGTACCCTTTTGACGGAAGATTGTACAAAGCTTCCTCGAACGGGGCCCACAATTCCCATTTATTGGAGAGACGGTGGATAAAATAGCCAGCGGCGAAAAAATCGCGGTACATGGTCGTCGGATGAAGAAAGTCCCTTGTGCGACCGGGACTGGCATCTGTGGGGGGAGGGGGATAGAAGAGATCTTTATAGTATCCTACTCCACGGATGATTTGGAGGACTCGATAGGGATTGTTTTTCGGGGAAAGGGTGATGGCCACTTCTCTGTTTATTCTTTTTTTGTCGTAGCTCGTTAATAATGCTTCCTACAATATGTTACCACTGTTGACCGGAGGATCCATGGTGGGGATGTATGTCGTTTTTGGGAGGCGTATACCTTGACGCGCGAGTCTTTTAAAGCTTGCGTTAGCGCTGGGTCGGGAGTGAACCCATCATCTTGGTATCGTCCAATAAACTTTATGGCCCGTAGAACACGGATCGGATCTGCCAACAATGCTTGCCGGGGGGCCCTGGGGGTTCGAAACACTCGCTCATGAAGATCCTTCAATCCCATCCCACTGGGATCCAAAATCGCCAAATCCCTCGACCGTATATAAAGTGCATTAACAGTCAACTCGCGCTGCATCGCATCTTCCACCAATGCGGCCTGTTTATTGGCCTCGGTCTCCAACTCCCCGGGAACCCCGACAAACTCCATTGTTATTTCCAAATAATATTGTATCAATCCCACGACCTCAATCGTTGTCCCAGACGGCGCACCATACTCGAATCGATGCGTCCTACAAGCCCCCCTCCGACTCTTCTGTTCCGTCGCACTAATCTTGACCATGTCGAGCGGCCACAATCGTTGGCCCCGGTGATCGTCCCACCCAACATGATCAATAAGGGTCTGCACGAATTCGGCGGGGGAAATGTTGAGCAGGACAATGTCAATGTTAAACGGTTGTCGACCCAGTAATTTATCACGGACAAAGCCTCCTGTGTAGTACACGCCGATTTGTTTGTCATTGGGAAGGTTGCTGTTGATTGCATGTTCGGTTTGGCGGATGTGTTCAAGGAGGGCTCTTTCGTTTTCGGAGAGTTCGAGGAGGCGGCGGATGAGGCGCGTGCGATCGTGGTCGGTGTTGCCGGGGAGAAAGGCGTCCGAGCTGATGAACGTTGAGACGTCTTGTCCTGACGAGGCACTTGTATCGTCTATTATGTTCTCTGACCCGGATGTTCTTGCGGCTTGGTACCCTCCCGGATTCTCAACTGCTTCGGAGCCGAGGGAGGTTTCCTGCTCTTGGGCTTTGATTTCGGTATTTCCATTTATTTCTTCCATCCTTGCATTACTCCTGGGAATGCTTCTGGGGCTTCCCAGGGCTATTCTCGAGTCTTCGCGCGATTCGGCCCATCGTGAACGAGTTATTGAAATCAGCCGTTCCCCACGACCCGCCATTTGAGGACGGCCACATGTCAGTGAAACGAATGCTCCCTTATTGGAAATGGACTTGATGAGGAGGGGCCCGGCATTCGGTAATTGGCGGATACATCGAACGGAAGACATCATCTTGGTGTCAAAATGAAAAAGTTCCCGCCGATCCTTTTTCGTGCACGGTCCCGTGGCAAAGAGGAAACGCGAGAGAAAGTCAGAATCAGAGACATTGCCAACACAGCCCAGCTCAAGTTCCAGAATATATAGGTGATATTGATATATTCACAGAACAGTGTATACTCCATTATGCATAAGCAACGCCCCGATATCATAACTTCCAAGCTTCATTTCGAGCGACGACAACCTTTCCGGTTGAGATCATATCAAGTCATACACCCTGGGCAGCTTCTGTAATGCCATCTCCAAGACCTATGCAATGTCCGCCTCCCTTGACTCCGTCTTGACCCCCGGCAAAGGCCTCCCCAAGGTCGATTTCCCCTTCCGAATCCGCGCCCCCAACGACGCCATCCGGTTTTGGCTGCCCTTTCGACTCCTCTGTGCTTCTCTTGCCCCTCATTAACTCCGCCCACGGGTCTTCAAGAAAGCTGGCTTTGAAAAGACCCGCCTTCATATCCCCTTGAGGGATCCGATCCCTCGTCGCCGACGCGCTCGAGTCGCCTTGCGGAAAATATGCATATGAGCCGTGCCCTCGTCCACGGCCGCCATGGCCTATGTGGGTCGTATAGCCTCGTCCTCGTCCTCTTCCTCTTCCCGAGTACCCTCGGCTTGATTCGTGCTGTACGCCGCCTATCACGCCGGTTGCTGAGGTCGCTGGTTTCATGAATTCCGCAATTCACCTGCTACCTGTTGGCGATGTCGCATCCGATTTCAGTCGCATTCGAAACACCCCGCCCCGCTCTGGGGATTCAGATACGCCCAAGAACACCAGGCTTCTGAGAGGTTTTTAACATAGAGAAGAAGTAAACGCTAAGATGATTGATGGGACGCGCGGCCCCCAGAGTCAAAGTTCATGGGTGTTCGAATAAATGGCTCCCGTCGCTCGATGCATATGATATTTT
>Ga0335081_10007543_pt1 | contig 17393 bp, 4 predicted proteins | sample Lox_Sample_35_FD_206713 | JGI IMG/M metagenome (GOLD analysis project Ga0335081, IMG submission 206713) | Soil microbial communities from Loxahatchee National Wildlife Refuge, Florida, United States - Lox_Sample_3.5 | ecosystem: Environmental > Terrestrial > Soil > Wetlands | place: USA: Florida... | reverse complement strand
CCGCCGGGTAGATCACCAGCCGCGCGCCGTTGAGAAGCGCACCCCAGATTTCAAACGTCGAGGCGTCGAACGACACCGGCGCGAAGAGCATGAAGACTTCGCTCCGGTCGAGCCGGGCATACTCGACCCCGGTGACGAGCCTGACGACGCCGCGGTGAGGGATGCACACCCCCTTCGGCGTCCCCGTGGAGCCCGACGTGTACATCACGTATGCGCACCGGTCGCCGTCACCGTCCACCGGCCTGTCGGAGGCCGGGGCAGCGTCTATTTCGCGCGCGTCGGCATCGAGCGCGAGGACGGACGCCCCTTCGAGGGGGAGTTTCCGGTCAAGCGAGCGATGCGTCACGACGACACGGAGGCCCGCATCGGCCAGCATGAACGCGATCCGGTCACGGGGATACGTCGTCTCCAGGGGGACATAGGCGGCTCCCGCTTTCAGGATGCCGAGCGTCGCCAGGACGAGGTCGGCGGAGCGCTCCATGGCGAGGCCGACGAGTGATCCGGGGCCAACGCCCCTGGCACCGAGCACCGCGGCGATCCGGTTGGCCCGGGCGTTGACGGCGGCATACGTGAGCGACTCCCCCTGATCTTCCAGCGCGACCGCCTCGGGAGTCCTGCGCGCCTGTTCTTCGAAGAGGCGATGGATCGACGCATCGCGCGGGTACCGACGCGCGGTGTCGTTCCAGCCGGCCGTGACCATGCGTTGCTCCCCGGCGGCCATCATCGGGAGGTCCCAGATCCGCCCCCCGGGGTCCCCGACGATCCCGGCGAGCAGCGCGGCGATATGCTCCGACATGCGGCGGACTGTCCCCGGATCGTACAGGTCGACGCTTCCCTGGAGCCAGGCCACGATCTCCCCGCGCCGCTCCATCATCGAGAGGGAGAGGTCGAACTTCGCGGTTTCGGTCGTCACGTCGATCTTGGCGGCGGGGATTCCCCCGAGCGCCATTTTTCCCTCCCCGGCGCTCTGCAGGACGAAGAGGACCTGGAAGAGCGGCGAATGTGCAAGCGATCTGCGCGGGTGAAGCTCCTCGACGATCTTCTCGAAGGGCACTTCCTGGTGTTCGAACGCGCCCAGGGCAACGTCGCGCACGCTCTTCAGGAGGTCGCGGAACGTCGGATTGCCCGAGAGGTTTGTCCGGAGCGCGAGCGTATTGACAAAAAAGCCCGCAAGCGGTTCGAGCTCCAACCGCGTGCGCCCCGCGATCGGCGTGCCGACGACGATGTCCTCCTGCGCGCTGTACCGGGCGAGGAAGACGTTGAACGCCGCAAGGAGCGTCATGTAGAGCGTCGTCCCCTCCCGCTGAGAAAGACGGACGAGGCCCGCGCTCACTTCGCGCGGGATCGTGAACAACTCGGTGTATCCCTTCCCTCCCGGCCGGGCGGGGCGGGCCCTGTCCGCGGGAAGCTCGAGCACGGGGAGCGCACCCCCGAGCTTCTCCCGCCAGTACCCGAGCTGCTGCTCCAGCGTTTCCCCCTGCAGGCGCTCCCGCTGCCAGAGCACGTAGTCCCCGTACTGGATCGGGAGGTCGGGAAGCGCGGCGGCCGTCCCGCCGGAGGCGGCCTCGTAGAACGCGGAAAGCTCCCGGAAGAAGATCCCTTCGGACCAGCCGTCGAAGACGATGTGATGAAACACGACGATGAGCATCCACTCGGCATCGCCGAGCCGGACGAGCGTCGCACGCATGAGCGGGCCCCGCTCGAGGTCAAATCCCCTGTGCGCCTCCGTGTGGAGCAGCCGGGTTGCCGACTCCTCGGGCACGGGTCCGCCCCGGGCGTCGACGACCTCGACGTGGACGTCGGCCGCCGGGTGCACGACCTGGACGGGGGTTCCCCCTTCGTCCCGGAATGTGGTCCGGAGTATCTCGTGCCTCAAGGCGAGCGCATTGAGCGCCCGCTCGACGTTCGACGGATCCACGCGCCCTGAAATGCGGTAGGCGTACGGCACGTTGTACGTCGCCGCACCCGGCGACATCCTGTCGATGAACCAGAGGCGCTGCTGCGCGAACGACAGTGCAAACGGCCCCGGACGCTCACGGCGGGAGATCATCCCCGCCTGGCGCCCCGTTCCGGCCATGCGCCTGGCAAGAAGATCCTGTTTTGACGCCGAGAGGCCCGAGCGCCGGCCTTCCATATCCCCCCGATCAGGCATGCCGGGCTCCCCCTGCAATGTGATGTGCTCCCGGGGGCTGACCCCCGGGCGTTCGTTCCGTCTCCTCCTGCGCCCGCCGTGCAATCAGCGCGGCCATCGCCGAGACCGTCGGGTGGGCGAAGACTTCAGAAATCCTGATGTCCACGTTCCAGAGCGCGTGAATGCGCGCGAGAAGGCGCATCACGAGCAGGGAGTGCCCCCCCCGCTCGAAAAAGTCGTCCGCGCCTGAGATGTCCTGGAGGCCGAGCAGCTCCCTCCAGAGCGCGGCGAGCAGCTCTTCAGTCCCGCTGAGCGCAGAGGCCGGACCGGGCCCTGCCGTCCGGGGCGCACGCTCGGCCAGCGCGCGCCTGTCCACCTTCCCGCGCGACGTGAGCGGCAGCGCGTCGACGACGTCGATCACCGCCGGCACCATGTAGCCGGGAAGGAACTCGCGCGCGTGCGCGCGGAGCGCCTCAGTGTCAAGCGACCCGGGCGACGAGGGGACGCACCAGGCTTCAAGCCTGAGTTCGCCGGAACCGTCCTCCCGGGCGATCACCGCGGCTTCCCGCACCCCCCGGTGGCCCAGGAGGACTGCCTCGATCTCCCCGGGCTCGACCCGGTAGCCGCGCACCTTGACCTGGTCATCCTCCCGCCCCAGGTATTCTATTATTCCGTCCGGGCGGTATCTCGCCCTGTCACCCGTCAGGTAGAGCCGGGCGCCCGGGTCGCCCGAGAATCTGTCGGGGACGAATCTCTCGCCGCTCAGCTCAGGCCGGTTTACGTACTCCCGGGCGACCCCCTCCCCCGCGATGCAGAGCTCTCCCGCGACCCCCACCGGGACAGGGCGGAGGAACCCGTCCGTGATATAGAGCCGGGTGTTCGCAATGGGGCGTCCGATCGGCACGGGCCCCGGCTCAGGCGGGCCCTCCGGCAGCCGGTACACGCAGCAGCCGACCACCGTCTCCGTCGGACCATACTCGTTGTATATCGCCGTCCCGGGCGCTTCCTCCCGCCACCGCCGGAGAGATTCCCCCCGGAGCGCGGATCCGCCGATCACGAGTGCGCGTGCCAGCCCGGAGGCGACGCCTGCGGGAATGAGCGCGGTGAGAATGTCCAGGTGCGCCGGCGTGATCTTGACGACGCTGTAGCCGGGGCGGGCCAGGAGCGCCGCGGCAAGGTCCTCCGGGGTCGCGGACTCCGGCAGAAGGTGGACTTCCTTCCCGCACAGGAGGGGAGGGAAGAGCCCCGTGACGGTCAGATCGAACGCGATTGACGTGTGGACCAGTGAGCCGGCGCCCTCACGAAACGGGTACTCCTTCGCCGCCCACGCGACGTAGTTCGAGAGCCCGCGGTGGAGGACGACGATGCCCTTCGGCTTCCCCGTGGAGCCTGACGTGTACATGATGTACGCCGGGTCACCCGGCCCCGCCTGCGTACGGGGCACTTCCCCTTCCGGGCCCTCGTTCTCGATTTCGAGAATGGTCCCCGCGCAACCACCCAGGCGAGACGCCGAATCCCGGGAAGCGAGTATCAGCGTGCAGCCCGCATCCCGCGTCATGAACCGGAGCCGTTCCTGCGGCAGCGTTAGATCGAGGGGGAGGTACGCCGCGCCGGAACGGAGGACGCCCAGCAGTGCGACCATCATCGTGCAGGAACGCTCAAGCGCGATCGCCACGACGCTCCCGGGGCAGGCCCCACGGGCGGAGAGCCTCCCTGCCAGGCGTGCGGATTCCCGCTCCAGCTCTCCGTACGTCAGGCGTTCCGATCCGCACCGGGCGGCGATCGCCCCGGGCGTGCGCGCCGCCTGGCTGACGAAGAGCTCGTGGACGGTCGGCAGCGGCCGCGCGCCATCGTCAGTGAGGTTCCAGTCGCGCAGGATCCTCTGTTCTTCAGCGGGCGTCATGATCGGGAGGTCGCGCACCGGGCCCCCGCCGGGGAGCGCAGAAAGGAGCGTGACGAAGGCGTCGGCAAGCCGGGTGGCGGTCTCTCCGCTGAATTGCTCGTTCATGTACGTCAACAGGACGAGCCCCTCTTCTCCCTCGACCTCGACGACGAGCGGAAAATTGGTCTGGGCAAATATGGAGCATGCGAGGACGCGCAGCGGGCCGCCCCTGGAGCGCATCGCGGTGTCGAGGCTCCGCGTGTTGAAGACGAGGATCGAGCTGAACATCGGCCTGTCTCCCGGCAGGCCGATCCACTCCCTGATCGCGGCAAGCGGGGTGCGCTCGTATCGCCCCGCCGGGGCACGGTCGCGGTCGAGCGCGACGAGCCACTCGCCGACTTCCCGTTCCCCCTGCACCCGCACGCGCAGCGGGACGGTGTTGATGCAGCAGCCGAGCATCCCGGCGATCCCCTCGAGCCGCCCGCTGCGGCAGGCCCTGGTTTCGCCGAAGACCGCCTCCTCCGCGTCGCTGTGCCGCGCGAGCAGGAGCCCCCAGGCCGCATGGAAGAGCGTGCTGAACCGCACGCCGGACGACCGCGCAAGGCCCCGGAGACGATCGAGCGCATCCGCGGGAATGCGTCGCTCGACCCGGCCGTACGACCCGGGAGCGGTGTCGGCGCTCCATCCCTCGTAAGGGACCGGGGTCGGTTCACGGAACCCGGCGAGGTATGTCTCCCAGAAGGGACGCGACGCGGCGTGGTCGACCGTGCCGAGCCAGCGGACGTAGGACCGGAACTCCGCCCTCGGGGTCACTGCGGGCGGCCCGTCACCCCGCTCCATCGCCTCGACAGTCGAGAGGATGTCCTCCGTGAGGAGGCGGGACGTCCACCCGTCGAAGAGGATATGGTGCCTCGTCAGCACGAGCGTTGAGCGGCCGCCCGCCTGGCGCACGAGCGAGAGCCTGACGAGGGGGGGGACCGTGAGCGAGAAGCTCCGCCGGCGTTCCTCCTCCAGGAAGCGCGCAAGCCTCTCCTGCTCAACTCCGGCAGGCACCTCCCTCCAGTCCGCGACTGCCACGTCCGCCGTGACGGTCCCCGCGGGCGATTCGACCGCCTCCCCCGGCAAATACGATGTCCGGAGGAGAGGATGCCGGTCGATCAGCGTCCGCCAGGCTCGCTCCAGCACGCCGGCGTCGATGTCCGCATCCACGGTGCACGTGGTCTGTGCGATGTCGACGCCGCTCCCGGGAGCACTCTCCGCATTGAAGAGCATCCCTTCCTGGACCGGCGTGAGGGGATAGCCTTCCCCCCGGTATTTGACCTCCCCGTTACTCACACGACGAGCCTCCGGATGAACGCGAAAGCAGGAAATCCCCGGGAGGGGGACTTCCTGCTTTACGGGTAAACCTTTGTTACGCCTGATGAAGCCGGATGCCTGAGCCCCGGACGATATGGCGCGTGTCGACCACAGGCGCATTGAACACTGAGAAATCAACCTTTGCGTATTCGTCGTGCGCCGTGGAGACAAGAACCAGGTCGTACCCGGACGTGAGAGGCACGGATTTCCTGCCGGCGTATTTCGCGAACTCGCGGGAGGGCCTGATTTCCGGAATGAACGGATCGTTGTAGCTGACGGCCGCTCCCCTCTCCTCCAGCTTTTCGATCAGGTGGTACGAGGGCGATTCGCGGTCGTCGTCGACGTTCGGCTTGTAGGCGAGTCCCATGAGCAGGACCTTCGCCCCCCTCAGCGCCTTGCCGTAGCCGTTCAGCACCTCCATCACGCGCGTGACCACGAAATCGGGCATCGCCGTGTTGATCTCCCCTGCAAGCTCGATGAACTTTGTCGTGACGCCGAACTCCCTCGCCTTCCAGGTGAGGTAGAACGGGTCGATCGGGATGCAGTGCCCTCCCAGGCCCGGACCCGGATAGAAGGGCATGAACCCGAACGGCTTGGTCTTCGCCGCCTCGAGAACCTCCCAGACGTCGATGCCCATCCGCATGAACGTCATCTTCAGCTCGTTGACGAGCGCGATGTTCACCGCCCGGAACGTGTTCTCCACGAGCTTTGTCGCCTCCGCCGCCTGGGTGGACGAGACGGGGACAGTCCGCACCACGACCTGCTGGTAGACTTTCTCCGCGATCGCCAGGCCCTCGGGGGACGTCGCACCGACCACCTTCGGGATGGTCTCCGTCGTGTAATCGGTCCTGCTCGGGTCCTCCCGCTCGGGCGAGAACGCCACGTAGAAGTCCCGGTCCGCCTTCAGCCCCCCCGACTCGAGGATCGGGACCATGACCTCGACCGTCGTCCCGGGGTACGTGCTGGACTCCAGGACGAGGAGCTGGTCGCGCCGGACGTGCGGCGCCAGGCTTTCGCACGTCGAGGTGATGAACGTCATGTCCGGCTCGCGGTTCTTGTTCAGCGGCGTCGGCACGGCGATCAGCACCGCGTCGCACTTGCTCGCCTGGGCGAAATCCGTGGTCGCCGTCAGCCGTCCCGTTGCCGTGGCCCTGGCGACCCGGGCATGGGAGATGTGCTTGATGTACGACTGGCCCTTTGCCAGCGATTCCGTCTTGCGTGCGTCGATATCCAGACCGATCACGTGAAACCCCTTTTCCACGAAACAGAGGAGGAGGGGCAGGCCCACGTAACCGAGGCCGACGACTCCGACGACGGCCTGTTTGCTGTCAAACTTCGCGTGAAGAGATGACGTCATGTCCTTTCCCGGTCTGCTGGTTGTGTGATGGTTCGATTGAATCGTCCCCGCGCGCAAGGAGCGCGTCAGAGATGCTGCTGCACTTCCGCCTGTGCTTTCGCCCGGCCGTTCCAGCCGTTGCGGCCGTAGGCGTGCGTCCCGTAGCCGTACCGCTCGCTGCCGTAGAATCTGCCGTAGGCCCGGAGCGCGTCAAACCTGTTGAGGAACACCCCCACGACGTTTCCGCCGCCGCCCGTCACGAAATCGACGGCGCGTTCCAGCGCGAGCATCCGCGTGAGGCCCCCGTTCACGACGACGATCGCCCCGTCGACCATCGCCGTGAGTATTGCGGCGTCGCTCACGGCGAGGACGGGAGACGTGTCGATGAGGAGCCACTCGTAGTGCGCGCCGACCTCCCTGAGGAACTTGTCCATGTGCCTGGAGCCGAGAATCTCGGGCTCACCGGCCGGCATCGTCCCCGCACACAGGACGTCCATCCCGGGCGCAACGCCGGGGTGCACCGCCTGGGCGAGCGTCGCCTTCCCGGTGAGGATCTCGCTGAGCCCGGGCGCAAGGTCGAACCCGAACATGGAGTGGAGGGCAGGCCGCCGGAGATCGGCGTCGATCACGAGCACCCGCCTCTCCGCCTGCGCGAAGGCGAACCCCAGGTTCGCCACCGTCGTCGTTTTTCCTTCGCCGGGATTCGGGCTCGTCACCGCGATGCGGCGCACCCGGTTTTCCGGGACGGCGTATTCCAGCTTCGAACGGAGGCGCCTGTACGATTCCGCCGCGGGGGAAAAGGGCTCCAGGAGCGAAACGAGCGTGTGGTTGTACTCCTTTCCCTCGTGGGCAACTTTCACCGGCGCCGAGGGCGGCGGTTGCGGGCGCACAAACTCCCTCGTCGCGGCGACGGCACTGCCGGCCATCGCCCGGAGGCGCCCGCCGAATGTCGCGGGGGGAGGAGGGAGCGCGTGCGCAGGCGGGAGGATCTCCCCCACGAACGAGAGGAGCGCATACCCCTTGCGCTTCAGTTCCTCGGGCGTATGGACGCGCACGTCCATGTACTCGCGCACGAACACGATGGCGAACCCGACGCCGAGCCCGATGATCAGCCCCAGGAAGAGGTTCATCGGGACGTTCGGCGAAACGGGGTCGAGCGGCACCATCGCGTTGTCGATGATGTCGATGATGCCGATATCGGATTTCTCGCCGATCGCCGCCTCGTTGTAGCGCTCCTCCACGAGGAGGTAGAGCTTCTCGGCGCTCATCCGGGCCCGCTGGATTTTCGCAAGCTCGATGCTCTTGCGCGGGATGCCGCCGAAGTCCCGTTCGTTCTGCTGGATGAACGTCGACAGCGCGCTCTTTTTCGCCTCGAGCGCCTGGATCTGCATCTGCGTCTCGAAGATCTTCTGCTTTGCCTGCGCGAGGAACGTCGCCGGGTCGGCCTGGATGGCGCCGGTCTCGCCCGTGGGGACGTTGGAGAGATAGCTGGCGGTCCTGTCGTCGAGCTTCTTCTGGAGGCTGGCGATCTGTCCCTCGATCGCCTTCAGCTTTTCGGCGTAGACCTCGTTGCCGACGCCCGCCTGGCTCGTCGGATTGGCAAGGATGTCGCGCTGCACCTGGAGGTTGGCGAGCTGTTCCTGGATCAGCTTGATGTACGGATCGTTCGCCTGCTTCATCACCTGCCCGACCTCCTTCTCCTGCTCGGGCAGACGCTGCTGGTACGTGGCGAGCGTCTTGTAAAGGGACTGGAGGTCGATGTCGATGGCGTCCCGGTCCGCCTCGAGCTGGGAGAGCTGCTGCGTGACGCGGAGCGCCTGGGCGTCGAGCGACACTGTCCCGGTCTGCTCCATGTACGACTTGAGCACGCTTTCCGTGGAATCCAGTATGCGCCGCTTGGACGCGACCTGGTTCTGCAGGAACTCCCTGCGCGACTTGTCCCGGAGCCGGCCGACGGTGACCCCGTATTCCTGGTATGCCTCGGCGTAGCAATTCGCGAGCATGGCGGCCTCCCGGGGGTCGGTGCTGCGGGCGGTCAGCCGGATGACGTCCGACTCACGCTCGGGGGAGAAGTCCATCGCGCGCGCCGCCCGGAGGGCGACCTGTTCGACCGTCGCAAGGGCGTGGGAGGTGTCTCCCGCCGTCCTCTTCGCCCTGACGACCGGTGCGAGGTCCGTCTTCGCGTCGTCGAGCCACGGGTCATCCAGCAGCCGTTGCGCCACCGCCTCCGCCAGGATGTGGGACCGGAGCTTGCCCAGCTCGTTGGCGATCTTGTTGTCGCCGGAGGTGCGCGACTGGTCCGAGAGCGTCACCGAAGAGCGCTGCCCGAAGTTCAGCAGCACGACCGATGACGCCTCGTACATGGTCCTGGAGACCAGCGTGTAGACGACCGCGACCACCATGACGAAGGCGAAGGAGAAGACGATCGTCCGTTTCCCGCGGAGCACCGTCGAGATGTACTCCTGGATGGAGGCCGACGGGGCGCCGTCGTCCACGATCTGATAGCCGGGGTCCACCGGGGGATGAGCCATAGCACCAACCTCGATCAATAGTTAGTGAAACACCGAACGCGGGACGCGGCCGTCTTCAGGAATGCCGTAATGTACGCCGGCCGGCGGTTGTCCCGGGTGACAGGTATCACGCTTCATGCGCAGCAGGAGGACTGCAGGCTCCGGGGGGGAGGAAACCGGTAGTCAGTGATTCCTCGCATAGGTGACCACCGTGGTCACGCTCGCGGTGAGCACCGCGACGGTCGTCACGATGGACAGGACGTCGCGTATCGTCGACCAGTTCGTGCGGTCGAAGTAGATCGTATCGCCGGGCTGCAGGACAAGGCTGGATTCGTTGACGCGGTACAGATCGTTCAGGTTTACGAGGAACTGCGCTCTGCTCACGCCGCTCTCCGTCTTGATGAACCGTGTGATCTTGACTTCGGTCAGGTCCGCATCCGGCTGCGGTCCCCCCGCATACGACACGAGCTGCACCAGGTCAGTCGCGATGGAGACCTCGTAGCGGCCGGGGTGGTTGATCATGCCCCAGATGTTGATCTGCATGGTGAGTTCGCCCGGCTTTGCGATGGAGTAGTTGTCGGGCGTGGCGTAGTTGGGCTGGCTCAGCGAGACGCCGCTTTCGCGCCCCTGGGCGTGGAGACTGCCGGCACACAGCATGAACGCGACGCCCCACGCGAGCGCCGCCGCGAGCCGAACGAACTGCTTCATACGCATCCTGTGATTGTGTGTGAGTTGCCCCGGTGTCATCTCACAAGCGCAAGCTTGCGGACGAAGGAACGGCCCGTGCTCGTCGAGAGCCGGACGATGTAGATGCCGGTGGCGACCGGGTTGCCGCGGTCGCTCTTCCCGTCCCATGTGTAGAGGTACCTCCCCGCCTCGACATGGCCCGCGTAGATGACCCGCGTCTGCTCGCCGAGGATGTTATACACGATCAGCCGGATCTCCGACGCCGCCGGGATCGCCACGGGAAGCGTCGTCGACGGGTTGAACGGGTTCGGGTAGTTGTTGTCCAGCGCGAACTCCGGCGGCAGCACGCTCCGGAGCGCGGCCTCCACGGAATCCGGCGTTCCGATAACGATGGAAAAGCGCGAGACGTTCCGCAAAGGCGCGAACTGGTAGAGCGCCTCCCGGCGCAGGTCCTGGTAGCGTGCACCGTCCACGTCGATCAGGAACGCGCTGAACCCGGCGGGCACCCCGTCGACCCCCCTGAAGGCGAGCTGGACGGGCGAGCGGAGCGCCGTGCGCACCTCGAACGGCCATGCGGCGAAGTGCCGGAACGTCGGCCGGATGTCCGTGCCGAACGCCGGATTCAGGCTGTCCCACTCGGGCCTGTTGAACAGTGTTGCCGGGACGTTGCTCATCAGTCGCGGGCGGTGCAGATCGAATTCGTTGCGCCCGCCCCCTGCCAGGGGAGACACGCCCAGCGTGCTCACGCGCTCGACGGTGCCCGCGGCGTGCAGGTCGATATTCACCGACCAGGCGGACGCGTCGGTCGCCGCGGCGATCTTCCCGAGGCCCCCGGAGGGAGCCGGGATGGCCAGCGACTTCCCGGAATCGGGCACCTGGATGATATACCCCGCGTACGGCTGGAGCGCCGTCGCCTGCTGCCAGTTCCCCGCCCACGTGTAGAGATTGGAGAGCACCGGCGGATTGACGGCTGTCACCGCCGACCACTGGACGGAATCGGGATACGGATCGCCGATCAGGTTCCATCCGCCGTGGAGCCCGACGTCCACCCTGCCGGCGGTGTCCACCGTCGCCGCGTCGACCGTGTCGCTGAGGACGAAGTTCCCCATTTTAATGAGCCAGAAGGCGCGGCCGGGGGCGAACGAAAACGCGCTCCCGGCGGCCCAGGCGACATTGTACGCCGAATCCTGACCGTTGTCCCAGTACATCTGCCACGCGGTTCCGGCCGTCCCCGCAAGATACCGCGTCACGGGGATGGTGTCACCCCCGGGGATGCTGACCAACCTGTAATCGGCAATATGATAGTCCGACTGGCTCGCGTACGAGGGGAACATGACGGTCGTCGCGACGTGGATCTTCGACGCGCCGGGAAGCACCGTGAACACCAGGCCGTTGGACGTGTCGCCGCCCGGCTGGGGATTGATGACCAGGGCGTACCGCTGCCCGGGAACCGCGCCGGGCGCGATCGTGATCGTCGCGGCGAGCTGCGTCATGCTGTCCACCCTGGCGGAGTTCACGGTGATCCCGCTGCCGAATGACACCGTGCTCGCTCCCCTGACGAAGTTGCTGCCGCGGAGAAGGACATTCAGCGTGTGCCCCTGGATGCCGCTCGCCGGCGCGACGGACGACAGGACAGGCACCGGGTTGGCGATGCTGAACGCGTTCTGAAGGCTCGCGCTGCCCCCCCCCGGCGCGGCGTTCGTCACCGTCACCGTGTGCGCCCCGATTGCCGCCCCCTGCCCGATCGCAATCTGCACCGTGAGCCGCCACACGCTGTCGACGCTGACCGAGACGACGCCGATCGCGGTGTCGCCGAAGCTGACGGACGTGGCTCCGCCGATATAGTTATCCCCGGTGAACACGACGTTCAGGGTCTGGTCACGGTTGCCCGCGGCCGGGACGATGTTTGTGAGGAGCGGGGCGGGGTTCGTCACCGTGAACCCGCTCTTGAGCGTGTCGGAGCCCCCTCCCGTTCCCCCGGAGGCGGGGTTCGTCACGACCACGTTGCGCGCTCCCGAAGCGGCGGCCGCGACGATCTTGATCGAGGCGCTGATCTGGTTTGCGCTGTCGACGGACGACGTGTTGATCACGATCCCCGGGCCGAAGTCCAGCGTCGTCACGCCGGGATAGAAATTGGAGCCGCGGACGACAACGCCGACCGTCTGCAGCCTGTTGCCCGAGGCAGGTGCCACCGAGGCAATGTGCGGGGCAGGCAATGTGCCGACCGTGAACGCCCGCTGAAGCGTGCCTGACCCGCCCCCCGGCGGGCCGTTGATGACAGAGACTGGATAGACGCTGTCCGCGGTCGTGCTCTGGATGGTGAGCTGGACGGAGATCTGCGTCGCGCTCAGCACCGACCAGGAGCTCAGCGAGATGTTCCCGCCGAAATAGGGGACGCTCGTCCCGCTGATAAACCCGGAGCCCGAGATCACCACCGAGAGCGACTGCCCCCTGTTCCCGTTCGACGGGGAGACGCCGCTCACCACGGGGACGGGATTGTCGACCTTGAATGCGTTGCTTGCGCCCCGTTCCGCCCCGCCGACTCTCACGACCTTCAGCGTATCCGACGCCCCCGCGTTCGCCACCACCACGGTGTCTGTGAGCGATGTCGCGGGAGGGACGCCGCCGCCGAACGCCAGGACTCCGCCGCCGGCTGCAAGCGGCGCATTGGACGTGACGTTGATCGATACCGGGTACGTCGGGAAATTCGGCGACGCGTTTCCGTACGCGTCGACCGACGTGATCAGCACGGGGAAGGGGACCGTCGCGAGCTTCCCGCCGATCACGCCCCCGCCGGGGGACTGCACGGTAAACTTCGTCACCGTACCGGGATTTGCGGTCAGCGAGAAGATACCCGAGCCCGGCGTGTTGCGCGCAGTCGCAATGACCTGGAACGTCCCGGCAACAGTGTCGGCCGTGCAGGACGAGGCCGAGGCGATGCCCCGCGCGTCAGTCTGGACCGAGTCGACGGGCTTGCCGGTGCGGCTGAATATCGCGCGCGCTCCGCTCGACGGCGCCGTAAACGTGACCCAGAGGTTCGGTACGGGGTTGACGCCGTCCGTTACGTACACGGACATCGTGTCCGTGAATGCCGCCCCGACGGTCGTCGTCTGCGGCGTCCCGCGCGTGACCGTGACGCCGGAGGGGGCGCCCGGGTCGTTCGTCAGCGCGTATGTGGCCTGTGACGTCACGCCCGTCACCTGGGCGGACGCGTTGAAAGAGCCCGACGTGCCGTTGGCGACGAGCGCCGCGGCGGTGGCAAGGCCCGTCCCGGCGGCCGTGACAGCCGTCGTGGTGTTTGTCTGTGAGTCGGAGAATCTCCCGCTTGCCCCGACTGCCGGGGCGGTGAACCGGACGGTCACGCCCACGACGGGATTTCCGGATGAGTCCTTGACGAGGGCTGCAAGCGCGACGGGATAGAACCCGTTGACGGGCGTATGCTGGGGCGTGGTGCCCGCGGCCGCCGCGACGGTGGCCGCGGCCCCCGCGGTATTCGTCAGCGCGAATATCGCCGGGGCTGCCACGCCGGCGACCTTCGCGGAGTCGTTGTACGTCCCGGCGACCTTGTTCGCGGTGAAATCAGGCGCCGTCGCGATGCCGCTCGCGTTTGTGAGCGCCGTGTTGACGCCCCCCGTAAACGTCCCTCCCGCCCCCGTTCCCGGCGAGGAGAACGTCACCTGGACGCCGGAACCGACGGTGTTGCTCGACGAATCGCGCACGGTGGCCTGGAGCTTCTGCGCGAACGTGGTCCCGATGAGCGCGCTCTGCCCCGACCCGGCCGTTGCGGCAACGCTCGCGGGGGAGCCGGGGATCACCGTCACCTTCCCCGAGATCACCGCGGTGAGCCCTGTCGAATCCGCCCTGATCTGTGCGGAACCGATGACGTGCCCGGTGAACGTGGCGCTCTTCGACCCCGTCGCCGGCACCAGGTCTCCCCCGACCACTCCGCCCGAGACCGACTGGAGCGACCAGGACGTCACCACGTTCCGTACAAAGTTGTTCGCGGCGTCGCGCGCAATTCCGTAGACGATGACACGGGCGCCGGAGGGAATGATGGTATCCGGCAGGACCACGCCCGTCCCGTTGGCAAGCGTCTCGACGCGTATTTTCACCGGGGGCCCCGCGTTTGCCACGTTGAGCACGCCGGAGGGGACGGCGGTCAGCCCCGTGACTGCTGCGTTGATCTGCGCAGTCCCGAGTGAGGCGCCCGTGAACGTCGCGCTCCTGCCGTTCCCTGCGGCGACAAGGTCACCGGGGGAGACGCCCCCTGTCCTGTTGATCAGCGACCAGGTCGCGACCGTATCGGAGATGAAGTTGCCGAACTGGTCACGCGATATAGAGTAGACGGTGATCGGGTCGCCGGAAGAGACGGTCTGCGCCGGCACCACTCCCCCCGTCCCGTCGGCGAGCGATTCGACGCGCACCATGTTGGGGGCAGCGGGCGAGATGATGAATGGCGAGCTGATGACGGACCCGGGAGCCGTCGAGACCGTGTTGCCCGTTGCAGTGAGCGTATATCCGGGGGCGGCCTTGTCTATCGAGAGCCCGCTGAACGTGGCGAAGCCTGTCGATGTATTCACGGCGACAGTGGTCGTGCCGCTCAGCGTCCCCCCGGCCGGGTTTGTCTGTATGGCCAGCGTAACATTCTGGGCGGTTCCCGTGACAGTGTTCCCGCTCGGATCCTGGAGTACCACAACGGGCTGCGCAGAGAACGCGGACCCCGCGATGCCGTTTCCCGGCTGCGTCGAGAACATCAGCTTGCTTGCCGCCGCGGGGGAGACTGTGAAGGAGCCGCTTGTGACCGACGTGAGACTCCCGCTCGACGCTGTGAGCGTCTTTGAGCCTGCCAGGTTGACGCTCAGGTTAGCGAACGTCGCGACACCCGACGATGACAACTCTGTCAGCGTCCCTCCCAGCACTCCGGTGCCGTTCAGCGCGATCCCCACAGAAACGCCGTCCGTCGTCAGTGCATTGCCGAGCGAGTCCTCGACCTGGACCTGAACCGCGGGCGTGATCACTGCACCCGAGATGACTGCGGATGGCGGAGTGAGAAACGCGAGTTGCTTCGGCGCGAGCGCCGTAATCGCGAACAACACGCTCGTGTCCGGTGTGAGCGCAAGATACGTTGCCCGAAGCGTCTTGTTCCCCGAGGCGGAAATCCGGAGGTCGGCGAATGTCGCAAGCCCTGTCCCGTTCGGCGTCTGGCTTGTCGTCCCCGCGAGCGTTCCGGTGCCTGTCAGTATGGCCAGCGTGACCTGGCTCCCCCCGGTCGCGTTATTCCCAAACGTGTCCAGGAGCTGTACCGTGACTGCGGGTGTAATTACAGCGCCCGCGGCCGTCGGCGTCGGCTCGGAGATGAATTTGACCTTTACGGCTGCGGCAGGGTTGATTGTAAACCCCGAACTGACGGCGGACGTCAGCGTGCCGCTCGAGAACGTCAGGTTCTTTGAGCCCGTGAGATTGATGCTCAGGTTCCCAAATGTCGCGATCCCCGTCCCGGCAGCGGTCGTCTGTATAACCGTGCCGCTCAAAACGCCTGTCCCGGTTGTGAGCGACGCGGTGATCTGTGCCCCCCCGGTCGTGACAGGATTGCTGAACGCGTCCTGTATCTGCGCCGTGATTGGCGGGGCAATGGCGACGCCCGCCGTGGCGCTGCTCGGCTGCTGAATGAGCACGACCTTGGCCGGAAGGCTCGGCGCGACGACGATAGATCCCGACGTCGCCTCGGTCAGCGTGCCGCTCGTGAACGTGATCGTCATCGTCTCTGCGACGTTGTAAGAGAGATTGGCGAACGTCGCGATGCCGTTGACCGCATTGACAGTGAGCGTCCCCTGGAGCGCCCCCGTACCCGTCGCACGCGCCGCAGTGACGGACGCGCCCGATGTCGTGACCACGTTCCCGCTGGCGTCTTCCACGTATATCACCGGCTGCGTGTGGAATATGACGCCTGCCGTGTCGGGCGTGGAGGGAGCCGTGTGTATCACAAGCTGCGTCGGCGTACCGGGCGTATTTGTCAGGCTGAAAAGCGCCGGTGTCCCCACGCCCGAGACGCTCGCGGTATCCGTGTAGCTCCCCGCGATGCTGTTCGCGGTCAACGCGTCGGATGTCGCGATGCCGGTCGCGGCCGTCGTCTTGGTCTCCGTCCTGACCGGCCCGGGGAACGTCCCGCTCGCACCGGTGGAGGGAGAGGCAAATACCACACTGGCGCCGCTCACAGGGTTGCTGAACGCGTCCCTCACGATGGCCGCAAGTGGAGCGGCAAATGCCGTCGAGACGGCCGCGCTCTGCGGTGACCCGCTGCTCATCGCGATGCTCGCCGCAGGTCCGGCGTTCACAGTGAAGTTCCCCGAAGCATTCGGCGTCGAAACAGCGCCCTGTACCGCAGTGATCGTCCTGTCGCCCGAACCAGCGACGGTCGGCGTGATCACGATACCGTCGACGAACCCGCCCGTTGTGATGTGGGCCAGGACTGACCCGACGTACGCGTTCGATGTGAGCGTGACTGTGCCCGTGTCCGTTGGGACCGTGTTCCCGTTCGTGTCCTCGGCAGTGACGCGGACGTTAAATGATGTGCCCGCCGTCTTGGCCGCGGCCGAAAGCAGCGTCGTCCCCCCCGACATGGTTACCGCGAACTTCGTCGTGGCGCCGGCTGTGAATGTGACCGTGGCTGTGTGCGTGAGAGGGGTGCTGTTGAGCGTCGCGCCCACAGTCGCCGACCCCGCGCTCGTGGGCGATGTCAGCGTCGCCGTGTACTGGCCGTTGCCGTGGTCAGTTGTCGCGCCGATGCCTCCCGCCGTCGTGTTAATGACCACCGTCCCACCGGATCCCGCCAGGTTATTGCCGCTTGCGTCCTTGAGCTGCACTGTGATCGTCGATGTGCTCACCCCGTCGGCCGTGATCGACGTCGGAAGCGCCGTCACGAGCGACGTTGTCGTGGATGCCGCCCCCGGGTTCACCGTCACAGACCCGGACGTCCCCGAATGCGAGCTGGCGGACGTGGCTGTAAATGTGCCCGCCCCCGACGTCCCGGTGTAGAGGAGTTTCCCCGAGAGGTTCGCCACGCCGGCCGTGAAGTCCCCGGCCTGGTTCAGGATATTGTTCGATCCCGACCCCAGGCCCGTCACCGTGCCCCCGAGCGTGTTCGTGACTGTCACGGCGTCCGATCCGGCCGTGAATGTCGTGACGGTGTTCCCCCATGTATCCTGTGCCGTCAATGTGTTTGTCCCGGTGAACGCGGTCCCGTTCGTCTGCGGGCTCGCAAGGACGAACGCGAACTTTGAGAGTGAACCCGGCGACACTGTCACAGACAGGCGATCACTCCCGGCCGCGCTAATCGTCCCGTCCGTCACAGCGACAGTCGGGCTCTCCGCCTTGTAGAGCGTCATGACGCCGTTGTTACTGCCGCTCACTGTCGCCACGCCCGCGGTGAACGTAATCGGCGTCGCTGTCCCGAACGCAACTGCCACCCCCGCGTTGTTCGAAACCGTCGGT
>Ga0335081_10007541_pt1 | contig 17396 bp, 11 predicted proteins | sample Lox_Sample_35_FD_206713 | JGI IMG/M metagenome (GOLD analysis project Ga0335081, IMG submission 206713) | Soil microbial communities from Loxahatchee National Wildlife Refuge, Florida, United States - Lox_Sample_3.5 | ecosystem: Environmental > Terrestrial > Soil > Wetlands | place: USA... | reverse complement strand
TCACCGCGCTCATGAAGCAGCTTGGCGCGCTGTCGAAAGAGGAAAAACCCGCTGCCGGCAAGGCCATCAATGCTGCCAAAACCGAACTGGAGGCCGCATTGGCCGAACGCCGCTCCGAGCTCGAACTGGCGGCTGCGTTGCCAAAGGAACCGACTGATTTCACGTTGCCTGGACGCCGTCGCGCGCTGGGCAAGTTGCATCCGCTCACGCAGGTGACCGAAGACATTGTCCGCAGCTTCCGCAAAATTGGTTTTGTGGTCGCTGATGGACCTGAAATCGAGGACGAATATCATTGTTTCGACGCGCTCAACACGCCCGCCGACCATCCGGCCCGCGACACGCAGGACACGTTTTATTTGACCAATAACGCGCCAAACATTTCTCCCTCTCCTGGGGGAGAGGGCCGGAGTGAGGGCGGTCGTGAATCACTCCTGCTCCGAACACATACGAGTTCGGTGCAAATCCGCGTGATGGAGCAGATGAAAAAAGCCGGAAAAGAACCGCCGGTGCGCATCATCGTGCCGGGCCGCGTCTATCGCCGCGACAACGCCGACGCTACGCACAACCCGACCTTCCAGCAAATTGAAGGGCTTAACGTGGACAAAAATGTGGCCGTCGGCGACCTCAAAGGCACGGTGGAATTTGTCTTCAAAGAGGTGTTGGGCGTGGAGACGAAGATCCGGTTCCGTCCGCACTATTTCAGCTACACCGAACCGAGTTTTGAGATTGATTTCAGCAACGCGCTGGTGAAAAAGCTGGGCAAAGACTGGCTGGAAATCGCCGGCTGCGGCATGGTGCATCCGCAGGTGTTCGAGAACGTCGGGTATGATCCCGAGATCTGGACCGGCTGGGCATTTGGCTTCGGCATCGAACGCATCGCCATGATTCGCTACGGCATCAACGACATCCGCCTCTTTTACGAAAACGACGTGCGGTTTTTGAGGCAGTTTTAATTGCGAAAGCTTTAAGGTTTCAATTTGGAAGCTTGATGCAGCGGTAAACCGGTTCAACGAATGAATCTTGATTCGATATCCTTAAATCGGCGAGTTGCCAAAGCCGTGGCCAGCTACTGGTCCACGCGACGTAACCAGTCCGCCCGGCAGGCGTCATCCGGCCAGCCCGATCAGGGTGCCCGCAGCGCAGTAACCGGCGGTGCGCAGATGGACGGGTTTATCAGCCTGATGACAGGGCTGATTGAAGGAGCTGGAATCAAGAGCCAGCACATCTTCCACAATGCTGCACTCGAATTGCCCGGATTCTTTCGCCCGACAAAAGAATGGGATCTGATTGTGGTTCGTGATGGCCAGCTTGTTCTTGCACTTGAGGCCAAATCGCAGGTCGGACCGTCACTCGGCAACAATTTCAATAATCGCACCGAGGAAGCGATGGGCAGCGCGCTGGATATGTGGACAGCTTACCGCGAAGGTGCTTTCAATAAAACGATTCGCCCGTGGCTCGGCTACGTGTTTCTATTGGAGGATTGCGAGGCATCGCGCCGACCTGTGAGTGTGAAAGAGCCGCATTTCAAGGTTTTTCCCGAATTCGTCGGTGCCAGCTACGCGAAGCGTTACGAGTTATTCTGCCGGAAGCTGGTTCGAGAACGGCATTATAATTCGTCGGCGTTTCTGATGTCCGAGCCGAAGACGGGCTTGAAAGGAATATTTACAGAACCAGCCGAAGATTTAACCTTTCTCCAGTTCGCCAGGTCACTGGCCGCGCATGTTGCGGCCTATCACGATTAAACGATGAAACATCTCGCGATCAACGGAACGCCAACGACGCATTGCCTCTACCAGGGCGACGCACGGAGTTTTCCCTACGTCGCAGACGAATCGGTGCATCTGGTCGTCACGTCACCACCGTACTGGAAATTGAAGCGCTACAATGATAATCCGGGCCAGTTGGGGCATGTTCAGGACTACGAAGAATTTCTCGACGATCTGAAACAGGTTTGGACGGAGAGCTATCGAGTTCTTGTTCCCGGCGGGCGTTTGGTCTGCGTTGTCGGTGATGTTTGCTTGTCACGGCGCGAAAACGGACGGCACGTAGTTGTCCCGTTACACGCGGACATTTGTGTTCTCTGTCGCAAGATTGGCTTCGATAATCTGAATCCAATCATCTGGCACAAAATTTCCAACGCTGTCTTCGAGGCAAATACGAATAGCAAATTCCTCGGCAAGCCTTATGAACCCAATGCCATCGTCAAAAATGACATCGAGTTCATCCTCATGCAACGCAAGCCAGGAGGTTATCGTCAACCGACCGATGAACAACGGCGTTTGAGCATGATCCCCAAGAGCGAGTTCAATGAATGGTTTCGACAAATCTGGACGCTGACCGGCGCCTCGACGAGGGAACATCCTGCGCCGTTTCCGCTCGAACTTGCCACGAGGTTGGTGAGGATGTTTTCCTTCCACGGCGACACCGTGCTTGATCCCTTTTGTGGCAGTGGAACAACGATGCTTGCCGCGATGAAGTGGGGGAGGAACAGTCTCGGCGTTGAAATCGACCCCGATTATTGCCGCATGGCGGCCCGGCGGATCCTGGATGAGAATCAGAATTTGTTTTCCACCGCCGCTTTTGAATGTGTTCCTGCGCCGGCTGCTGAGAATGGAGATTTAGTTTTCCGTGAAGAACCAGTTGCGTATCGCATTGCAAAACCGAGCAAAAGGAAAAGAGTTTCCAAATGAAAGTCACCCTTAACTGGCTCAAACAATACGTTGATTTCGACTGGTCGCCGGAGGAATTGACCGAGCGGCTCACCATGCTCGGACTCGAAGTCGAGAGCGTCCACAAAATCGGCGGCGAGTTTGAAGGCATCGTCATCGCCCAAATTCTCACCAAAGACAAGGTGCCCGGCTCGGACAAGCTAACAGTCTGCAAGGTCAACGATGGCAAAGGTGAACGCACCATCATTTGCGGCGCACAGAATCATAATATTGGCGACAAAGTCCCGCTCATACTGCCGAATTTTTCGTTGCCACTGAAGCCCGGCGACAAGGAGCCGTTTGTCATCAAGGAACGGAAGGTCTTCGGCATCACCAGCCACGGCATGATGTGTTCGCCGCAGGAACTCGGTTTGCCGGACCAGGTGGACGGCCTGCTGATTCTATCCAAAGACGCGCCGATTGGAAAGCCGTTCGCGGAATATCTCGGACGCAGCGGCGGTGACGTGGTTTATGATCTGGAAATTACGCCAAACCGGCCGGATTGGAACAGCGTCATCGGCATCGCCCGCGAAATCGCGGCAGTCACGGGGAATAAGCTGAAATTGCCAGAGGTCAGAAGTCGGATGTCGGATGTCAGAACGGAAGATTTGGTTTCGGTGAGGATTGAAGATGCGGAGGTTTGTCCGCGTTACACCGCGCGCGTCATCAAAGGCGTGAAAATCGGGCCAAGCCCGGATTGGCTGCGCTCGACGCTGGAAAAAATCGGCATCCGCTCAATCAACAACGTCGTGGACGTAACCAATTACGTGCTGATGGAAAGCGGCCACCCGTTGCACGCGTTTGATTATCGTTTAGTGGCACGGGCTTTCAGCCCGTCGGGCGGGCAAGATGCCCGCGCCGCCATCGTTATCCGCCGCGCAAAGCCGGGCGAAAAGTTCAAGACGCTCGACAATGTTGAACGCGCGCTCACCGATGAAATGCTATTGATTGCCGACGAACAAAAGGGCATCGCCCTCGCGGGAATCATGGGCGGCCAGAACACCGAAATTAACGACCACACGACGGACGTGCTTATCGAAAGCGCGTATTTCTCGCCGACGAATATCCGGCGCACCAGCAAGGCGCTCGGTCTTCGTAGCGAATCCAGCTACCGTTTCGAACGCGGCGCGGACATTGGCATTTGCGATTGGGCAAGCCAGCGCGCGGCGCAATTGATTCTGGAAACCGCTGGTGGCCAACTGGCCGAAGGGGTTGTGGATGTTTATCCGAAACCGGCGGAGCCGAAGCAAATCACTTTGCGCCATCACAAGGTGAACGAACTGCTCGGCATCCGGTTGAAGCCGGAGGAATGTGAATTTTATCTCGGCCAGCTAGGACTGAAAATGGTCAATCGCAAAGCGCGGCCGGTTGGCACAGGCGGTTCGCCGGAGCCGGCGACGTTCCAAATTCCGACCTTTCGCGTGGATCTCAAACGCGAGGTGGATTTGATTGAGGAAATTGCGCGGCTGCACGGAGTCGAAAAAATTCAAGCCACACCTCCCCGCGGGGCAATTGGCACAAATGAATTTGATTCCGTCCACGACGAAATTGCTGAAGCGCGACGGATACTGACCGGACTTGGCCTGAATGAAGCGCAGGGACAGACGCTGATTGCCAATGCCGAATGCCGAATGCCGAATGCCGAATTGGTGGCGTTGGCGAATCCTTTGAGCAGCGACATGGATGTGCTGCGGCCGAGTTTGCTACCGGGGCTGATTCATTCGCTGCGGCACAATGTCAGCCGCAAGAATTACGACGTGGCGCTGTTTGAAATCGGGCGAGTATTCAGGAGTGCGGATGGCCACGTCCGCGAGAAATCGAAGTCGCCCGAACACGCGGACAAGGCTGTCGGCGCTCCGGTTGAAGAACGCTGTGTGGGCATTGCGCTGACCGGTCAACGCGCGCCGACTTTCTGGAGCGGCAGCGAACGCGACGCGAAATTCGACATCCACGATTTAAAAGGGTTGCTCGAGGAATTTTTGGAGCAGTTCGGCAATCGCGGTGTGACATTCACGCGCCGCGCGGAAAGCACGGCGTTATTCCTCGAATCCGCGACCATTGCGCTTGGCGGCAAACTGCCGTTGGGCGTAATCGGCCAGTTATCACCAGTACTGGCGAAGCAATACGATTTGCGCGACGCGGTTTTCCTCGCGGAATTGAACTTCGATCAATTGCTGGCGCGGCGCAATCCGGCCAAAGCGTTCAAGTCCCTGCCGCAATTTCCGGCCATTCGCCGCGACGTGGCGATGATCGTGCCTGAAACCACAACGCATGACGCCGTCCTGCAAGTAGTGAAGCAGGCCAAACCGGCGAACCTGGAGGCCGTGGAATTATTTGATGTTTTCCGCGGCAAGAACGTGCCTGCCGGCCAAAAGAGCCTGGCCTATGCCTTCACCTATCGCTCCGCGGACAAGACGCTGACCGATGCTGAAGCGAACGCCGCCCACATGACAATCGTGGAAGCGTTCAAGGCGCAGTTGAAGGCGGTCGTGCGAGAGTAAGGGCTGAGAACGTAGCGGCGATCGGCAGACCGCCGCAATATTCATTTGGTATATTTTGCGGCGCTCGGCCGACACGCCGCTACGCCAATAAAATCATTCCGTCGGCACGAATGGCGGCATCGGGCAGTCCAACGTGTCGGCGATGGCACGGAGCAGTTCAGCTTCGCTTTCCTGAATCACCCCATCGGCTCCGACGGTGTGGATGCAGGCTTCGAGCAGGTTCTTTTTGATAATCGGCACGGCCTGCGCCAGCCGGTTGAGCGCAGTGTCAATCTGGTCCACGCCGCATTGTTCACGAGGCAGCAATCCCCAGTCGCCATCCGGCGCCCGCAAGTACGGCGCGCCTTGCGCGAAGGCTTTTTGAACTTCAGCGGCGTCGCTGTTGCCGACGTTCGCCAGCGCGGACAACAGAACCACACAATCGGGCACGAGTGGTTTGAGCGTGTAGAACTGGACCGTGGGCGGTCGCGTCCCGGCGAATTGCGGCGCGAGGTGGTGGAGAATGATTTTTTGGAGGACAAATTCGAACAGCTCGATTTTGCCATCGCTTTCGATGAGCCATTGGAGCGTCTGTGAAAACTGACTAAATTGGTCCGCGGTCAAATGCCGGAGCGTGCCGAGCGCGAGATTGACCATCGGCAGGTGCGCACGAGCGGCCGCCCTGGATACATCAGGAAACAGCTCTACGGTCTTTTGCTGAATCGCCGGCCCAACGCGTTTGGCCAGCTCGGCGAGTTGGGTGGCGCGCGTCGCGTCGTCCGGGCTAAGTAACATGGCATAAATCAGCGCAACGGCGTCGAGCGGCTCGCGGGCGGCAGCTTTGACACTGTCGGGCAACGACTCGCGCAATTGCCCGGCATATTTCAGATGCAGCGGCGTCGGGTTGCCGAGATTAGGCAGGACCGCGTGCGGCCTGATGACGGGCGGTTTTTCAGCGTCGCCCGAAGCCAGAATGGCACCACCCAATACCGCGCCAAACAAGTTCGGCACCGGCTGGCCTTTCGGCGTCGGCATCTCTTCCGGCGCCCGCGCGCGCCCATCGTAGCGGACATACGGAAACTTGCCGTCGAAATTCGGGTCAAAGACGCGGATGCGTTCCGCGAGCGGCGGGTGCGTTTCGAGCAAGCCGATGAACGGTTCGCTGACGCCGTTGCCAAAAAACATGTGGGAAAGTTCCTCGGCGTGCGCGTGGCTGAGGCGCGAACCCAGTTCGCCCAGGCCGCCGATCTTTTTCAGCGCGCCGGTGATGCCTCCCGGATTGCGCGTGAATTGGACGGAGGAAGCGTCGGCGAGAAATTCGCGCTGGCGGCTGACGGCCGCCTGGATGAGGCGCCCGAAGAAAACGCCGATGTAGCCGACCAGCAGCAGGACGAGGCCGAGGAGCGGCAAGGGATTCTGTCCGCGCCCGCGCCCGCCCCCGCGGGCCGTCTGCAGCAGAACCCGTCCGATGACGGCGAGGCAAAGGATGCCGAAGATGATTCCCATCAGCCGCAGATTGAGACGCATGTCACCGTTGAGGAGGTGGCTGAATTCGTGGCCGATGACGCCCTGCAATTCGTCGCGCGACAAAATTCTCATGCAGCCGCGCGTGACGGTGATGGTGGCATCGCCGGGTTTATGGCCGGCGGCGAAGGCGTTGATGCCGTTTTCCTCATCCATGACATAGACCTGCGGCACGGGCACACCGGAGGCGATGGCCATTTCCTCGACGACGTTCAGCAGCTTGCGTTCGTCGGGATCCTTCGTGTTCGGGTTGACAAGGCGTCCGCCCATCATCTCCGAGACGACACTGCCGCCGGCGGACAGCGCCATCGTTTTGTAGGTGCTGCCGATGCCGATGATGGCCAGCGTGACGATGCTGACACCAAAAAAGACCTCCGAATTCCAGAGGGAAAATTGCGGCTGCTCCGGGCCGCTGTCATAATGGTGCTGGTGCGATTGAACGCCGGAGAAAACCAGCATCACCGCGACATAGATGGCGGCAATCATGACCGCGACGGCGGCCACGAAATAAAAAATGAGGAGCTTGGTTTTACGGCGGGTTTTGTCCTGCTGTTGGAAAAAATCCATGTTCAATTCAAGGTGGGAGCCGAGGTGACGAGGCTCTGACTAAAACTTGAACTTGATTCGAGCCTCCTCACGTCGGCTCCCGCGGGCCGTTCACGAAAAAGAGACCTTCGGCGCATCCTTCTGTTCCGGCTTGTCTATGACAAACAGTTCCGCCGGGCCGAAGTTGAAGATGCCCGCGATGATGTTTGACGGGAAGACCTCCCGGTCGGTGTTATAGACCATGACGGAATCGTTGTAAGCCTGCCGGGCGAAGGAGATTTTGTTTTCCGTCGAGGTCAGCTCTTCGGTGAGCTGCATCATGTTCTCGTTGGCCTTCAGATTGGGATATTGTTCGGAGACCATCATCAGGCGGCTCAGGGTGCCGGCCAGGCCGGTTTCGGCGGACCCCAGGTTTTTCATGGCGCTCGCGTCGCCGGGATTGGCGGCGGCGGCCTGCGAGGCGGCGTAGGCGATATTGCGCGCCTTGGTGACGTTCTCCAGCGTCTCACGTTCGTGTTTGATGTAACCTTTGGCAATCTCGACCAGGTTCGGAATCAGGTCGTAGCGGCGCTTGAGTTGCACGTCAATCTGCGCGTAGGCGTTTTTGAACCGGTTGCGCAGCGTGACGAGCTTGTTGTAGCCGCCGATGATGAAGGCGACGAGGCCCACCAGCACAACCAGCACAACGACAGTAATAATCAATCCAATTCCCATAGCCATAATTTTCCTTTGTTATGTTTGCTCTTCTACTAAGCCAAAGCCCGCCGCCCGGCAATGATAATTTGGCCCGCTTTTTGGAATCGGTGCCCAGGCACGGCCACCCTCACGGCTCAACGAACACCGGCATCCCGACCCAGACGAGATGGCTCAAGTATTCCGCATCCCAATTCGCCAGCCGGAAACAGCCGTGCGACTCAGTGCGCCCGATCTGTTCCGGGTTCGGCGTGCCGTGAATGCCGTAGCCTGGCTTGTCCAGGCCTATCCACGCCACACCGACCGGGTTGTTCGGGCCGGGTGGCAAGACCAGTTTTTGGTGCAACTGTCGCGCCTCCGGCGATTCGGGAAATAATTCCGGGTCGAAGGTATAATTCGGGTTCGGCGCGATGACGATGACGTGCAATTCGCCAACCGGCCGCTTCTCGACGCGTGCTGCAATGCTGCAAGGAAAATGCGCCAGCATATTGGTCTGCTCATCGAACGCCTCCAGGAATTTTTCACCGAGATGAATGACGGCAAACGCCGCCTTGTTGGTCGGCGCAGGATAATTCACGTCGGGAATTTTCACGGCCACCCCGGCGGTGAGGTTGGTCCAGTTCACGTTTGGATTAAGCTGCCGGATCAATTCCGGATGCGCGTGGCCTTTTTCCGCGACGAATTCGAGTTCGGTTTCGTAATCCAGTGCGGATTGCTGCGACTTGGCGAGCCACGATTTGCCCAACGGCTGCAACCGCGCCAGATCGTTCGTCGTGACCACGCAGGTTGTCAGCGGGGGCGAGTCGAGCGTCAGCCGCTCGCCGGTTTCCTTGTCCAACACGCCGGTCGGCGGCAAATTTTCCATTTCCTGGAAGATGGCAATCGCCCTGCGCGTTTGCGAACCGGACACGGCGTCAATGGAGCCCGGTGAAATGCCGCGGCGCGCAAGTGCGATTTGTGCTTCAAACACGCTGCGCGCCGCCCGCGGGAAAGTACCTCCGGCTTCAGTTGCCCGGTTCCACTGGCGCGCCGGGGATACGGCTTGAGGCGGCGCGACAACCTGTGCCGGGTTGGCGTGGTGTTCGTGCCGCCACCACAACCAGGCCGCGACAGCGAGGATGGCTAGGACGAACAGCCACCGAACCGCGCCGCCCTTCCGGCGGCGTTCGCCCGGTAAATGAAATTTCGATTTCGTGTGGCGCGGCACGCGCAGATTAAGCCACAGCCCAAACGGTGACCCAAGAGCGAAGTCAACGCCGGTAAGGAGAACGATTCGCTCAGGCTATTTTGAGCACGGCGTCGCCGATAATTCGGGCGGCGTCATCGTAGCTCACCAAACCGGTATTGATAATCATGTGGTAGAGCAGGGGATCCTCAATGTCGGCGCCAAAATATTTTTTGAGATAGCGCCGGCGGGCTGCGTCTTCGCGCAGACAAAATTTGCGCGCCTGGGCCTCGGTCTGGTTGTTTTCGTGGTAGAACTGGTGGGCGTGTTCGATGCGTTTGTCGAGCGGCGCCACCAGGCGGACATGCAGCACGTGCGGCAGCCGGGCGGTGACCATATGGGCGCCGCGGCCAATCAGGATCACATTGCCGGCTCCGGCCAGCGCGAGCATGGTTTCGGCGGTCTGATGAATCACGGTTGTTGATGGCGGATGCACTCCAAGCACGTCGGCCAGGATGTCTTGCAGTTCCGAAATGCGGTCCTCGGGCAGGAATTTCGCCAGATACGCCGGGAGGTTGTGATCTTCAAGGACCTTGTCTATAAGATTGCGATCGAACACCACCCACGGACTCGCGTTTCCGGCAGAATGCGTCTGCAAGTACTGAGCCAGTTTTTCGGCGACGACCAATGCCCCGCACCCCGCCTGCCGGGAAATCGTCACCGCGCGACGCACATTTTTCCACGCCGCTGATTCCAACGCTTCGACGAATTGCACCTGGCTGCTGATGAAGGACGGACAATGTTCAAGACCGTAATCAATCATGACGACCTCCTGATCCGTGAATTTGCTCTGCAAAAGGGAGACCACCCGTGCCTTTGTGTCCGGCAAAGGCCAATTCGGTTAAGACCCGTTGAGTCTGCGTCTGGTTCATAACTGTCTCCGGGTTTGGACGCCGAGGTGGCGCATTTTGCTCATTCCTGCCGGCTTTCAATGCAACATACGCCCTTTACGCCACCGATTACAAGGGACGCTAAATGATTTGATGATGTCTAATGCGATAGATTAATAACAGGAAACCAGTGTGGCTCACGGCCGCGTGAGTATTTCGCGGTAGGCGTGCCGGAGTTGCTCGGCCAGCGGCGAGGAGGCGACGGGTTTGCCTTCAAATGCAGCCACCGGCACGATGCCCAACACGCTTTGCGTGATGAAAATACCTTCCGCTTTCTGCAGCGCTACGGGTTTGATCACGCGCTGGTTCGTCTGCAGACCCAACGCCTGACAGATTTCCAGCGCCACGGCGCGCGTAATTCCCGGCAAGCCGCCGCAAACGGTGGGCACAGTGCAAACCCGTTTGCGGGATACCCAAAACAAATTGCCGCTGGCCGTCTCGGCCACTTCGCCTTTCGTGTTGAGGAGCAATGCTTCATCCGCGCCTTTCGCCACCGCCTCGGCACGCGCCAGGACATGGGTGAGTTTATTCAGGGTCTTGAACGATGCCAACGGGTCCGCCGCAGGAATGCGATACGACGAAGCAGCGAGATTCCACTGCGCCCGCGGGTCCAGCGGCGGCGGGGGATACAACGTCATCGCCACCGTGGGCCGGCCACCGGCCCGGGGCGTGTATCCGCGTTCTCCCGGTCCGCGCGTCAACACCACGCGCAAAATCGCGTCAGGCATTTGATTTCTTTCGATGAGTTGCCCGGCGAAATTCTGCAATTCTTCCAGCGTGAACGGGCACCGGATCCTCAAGAAATCCGCGCCGCGCGCCATGCGCTGCAAGTGTTGCGCCATGCGGAATGGCCGGCCGTTGACGACGGGCATTGTCTCGAACAGGCCGTCGCCGTACGTAAAACCCCGATCGTTGATGGAGACGACCGCCTGCGCTTCCGGCACAAATTGTCCATTAAGAAAAACCAGCACGCATGATTTTTAACGCAAGGAGGCCAACCCGCAGAGGAAAAAATGAATCCGCGAATTTCGCCGATTTTCACGAATTCAATTCGTGTTCACTTGCGTAAATCGCGGATAAGGGAAAGTCAGTTTGTAGCGCCGCCAGAAAACCGGCGGCTTTGGCCAGCGTTTCCTCGTATTCCGCTTCGGGATTGGAATCAGCCACGATGCCCGCGCCGACGTTGAAGTGCGCGAGACCGTCTTTGCACACGGCCGTGCGGATGGTAATGCTCAACTGGCTCTCGCGATTGAAGCCGAGATAGCCGTGGCAGCCGCAATACGGCCCGCGCGCAATCGGTTCCAGTTCGTCAATGATTTCCATCGCCCGGAACTTGGGCGCGCCGCTGATGCTGCCGCCGGGGAAACACGACGCGAGCGCGGCAAAATGCGTCACCTCTCTCCGTAACCGGCCTTCGACCGTTGAGACCAGATGCTGCACCTGGGCAAAGCGTTCGAGCCGCGCCAGTTCCGGCGTCTGCACCGAGCCGAACTCGCACACCTTGCCGAGGTCGTTGCGCAGCAGGTCGGTGATCATCACCAGTTCGGCAAGTTCCTTCGTGCTGGTCTGCAATTCGTAGGCGAGTTGCGCATCGCGCGTCGGGTCGGCGTCCCGTGGGCGCGTGCCTTTGATGGGCCGGGTCCGGATGTGCGGGCCGCTCAACCGTAAAAACTGTTCCGGCGAGGATGAAGCGACCACGAAGTCGCCGCAATCGAGGAACGCCGAGAAGGGAGCAGGGGAAACGGCGTTCAATTTTTGGAACAATTCCCAACCCGGAAATTTGGCTGGGCGAGCGTGCCCACGAGCCGAAATCATATCTGAACGGGGCGGCCCATCTACCGCCTTGCCCCGGCGCGGCCGCTTTGCTGTGAGACGTTGCGACAGGTTTACCTGGTAAATGTCACCGGCGCGAATGTAGCGCTGCGCACGTTCGACGGCAGCGAGAAAACAAGTGCGGGAGACGTTGGATGAGATTTTGGAGTGCGCGGACATGTCTGCGCTTTGAAACGACGCGACTCGACGCGTCGAAGAAAGGCGGCGACATGCCGCCTCGGTCCAAAAGTCCAATTGCTCCTGGGCCTGTTTTTCGCTGCGCGAACCGTCGGCGGCGAGTCCGGTCGAAACAATGAATGCCTTGTTGAGGCAATGATCAAACACAACCAGGCTGTCATAAAAGCCGACGTGGCAATCCGGCAGTTCAAGATCGTTGATGGCGCGGCGCGGGAGTTTCGGTTCCGTAAAATTTTTCAGGTCGTAACCCCAGTAACCGAAGCAGCCGCCCAGCGGAAACGGTGAATCAATTTCGTCCAGCAGTTCGAAGCGCGACATTAAACTGTCGAGCAAATGCCACGGGTTGCCGAATTGAATCCGGGGCCTTGGGTCTGGCGTCCGGGAACTGGAGATTTCACAGTGCGAGCCGAAGGCGCGGAACGTAAGAAATGGATTTGCGGTGACAAATGAATAGCGCGCCGACGGCCAATCGCACGACGATGAGTGCAGCAGAACGACATTGGAATGCGGAATGCTGAGTGTGGAATTCGGAGGGCAAAGCAATTGCGCGGCCAGCGATTCGGGCGTGTGCGCCGTGAGAATTTCCTGAATCAGCGGGTGCATTCCCGATCACGTGAATGCCTTGGGCAGGGTGCCGGGGGGCCCAACCAGGCGCTCATATTCCAGAATGCGGTTGATGGCCTCCTGCGGATCGTCGGTTACGGTAACGAGGTCAAGATCGCCCGGGCTGATGAATTTGTTTTTCCCGCCGACCTCCGTTTTCAGCCAGTGCAGCAGGCCGTTCCAGTGGCTGCGTCCGAACAGAATGAGCGGAAAGCGCGGGAAGCGTTCGGTTTGCACAAGCGTGATAATTTCAAAGAATTCATCGAGCGTGCCGAACCCGCCAGGCATGAACACAAAACCGAGGCTGTATTTGGCGAAACACACCTTGCGCGCGAAAAAATAATGAAAATGCAACGGCACATTCGTGTAACGGTTGCCCGCTTGCTCCTGTGGCAGTTCGATGTTGAGGCCAACGGATTTGCCGCCGCCCAGCGCGGCGCCCTTGTTGGCCGCTTCCATGATGCCCGGGCCGCCGCCGGTGACAACGGCGAGGTTGTGCTGCGCCAGACCCCGGGCAATCGCCACGGCGGCGCGGTAATATTTGTCGTTCGGATGTACGCGGGCGGAACCGAAAATCGTGACCGCCGGGCCGACCTGTGAAAGCGTTTGGAAAGAGTCCACGAACTCGGCCATGATGCGGAAAATACGCCAGGGATCCTCGCGAATGAATGAAGTGTTGTCGCTCATGGCCGAAACATAGTCGCGACGGTTAAATGAAACAAGCCGGAGAACTCAAGGAATTCTCCGGCTGGACTGTTCAACCGCGGCTTCAGGAGCAACCCAGGCTTTCGCCGCAATTCAGGCACTTGTAACACGCGCCGTTACGCACCGCCACGTGGCCGCAGTTCGGGCAGGTGGGGGCATCCTGCTGAAAATGCGCAACGGAATCGTTCAACGATTTCACGGTGTCGGGGGCGTGATGGCCGTTGCCGTTGCCCGATTTCACGTCGGGCGCATCGTTGTCTTCGGCAATCGGCAATTCAGGCACCGGGCGGTTCAGCCTTTTCTTTTCCTCTTCGAGCAAACCCGGCATGGCCAGCTCCGGCTGTGCCCGATTGGCGGTGGTGGCCGCGCGGTAGCCGGGAATGAATTGCAGGGCCATCCAGCGAAAGACGTAGTCGGTGATCGAAGCCGCATTCCGGATATCGGGGTTTTTGGTAAAGCCGCTCGGTTCAAAACGTTGGTGCGCGAATTTTTTCACGAGGGTTTCGAGCGGGACGCCGTATTGCAGCGCAATGCTGGTGAGTGTGCCGATGCCGTCCATCAGGCCGCCGATGGTCGAACCTTCCTTGGCCATGGTGATGAACAACTCGCCCGGCTGGCCGTCCTCAAACAAACCGACCGTCATGTAGCCTTCGTGGCCGGCGATATCGAATTTATGCGTGACGGCCTTGCGGGTGTCGAACAAACGGCGGCGCAACGGCTTGCCGGTCTCGATGCGCAGTTTGGCGACTTCGGCTTCCAGTTCCTTGATGCGGGTTTCGAAACACGACGAGTCCGCTGCGGTGACGCTGCCGGAGCCGTCGCCGCTCTTTTTCGTGCTCAAGGGCTGCGAGCGCTTCGAACCGTCGCGGTAAATCGCCACGCACTTGAGCCCCATTTTCCAGGCCTGCAGATAGGTGTTGCGAATGTCCTCAACAGTGCTTTCGTTCGGCATGTTGACCGTCTTGGAGATGGCGCCGCTGATGAACGGCTGGGCCGCGGCCATCATTTTCAAGTGCGCCAGATAATGAATGCTGCGTCGGCCGCGATGCGGCTTGAACGCGCAATCGAAAACGGGCAGGTGCTCCGGCTTCAATCCGCTGCGAACGGTCTGGCCGCCTTCCTCCGCGTCTTCGATTGTGTCAAATTTTTCAATGTGCGCGATGATGCCTGCAATTTCCGTCCCGCCGTAATCGAGCCGCTGGAGAGCTTGCGGCACGGTGCGATTGACGATTTTCAACATGCCGCCGCCGGCAAGCAGTTTGTATTTGACGAGCGCGATGTCAGGTTCGATGCCCGTCGTGTCGCAGTCCATCGAAAACGCAATGGTGCCGGTCGGCGCGAGCACGGTCACCTGGGCGTTCCGGTAGCCGGCCTTCCGGCCGGATTCCAGCGCGCGGTCCCAGCAATGGCGCGCCTCCTCCTTCAGATAATTGAATTCCTGGCTGGGCTGGATGGTTTCGACGGCGTCACGGTGCGATTGGATGACGCCCAGCATGGCTTCGACATTGTCCTTTTGGCGCGGTTTCGGCACATGCGCGCAACAGGCCTCGCGGTAGCCGGGGAATGGACCGACGCTCGCGGCGAGCCCGGCGCTCTGCTCGTAGGCGTGGCCGGTCATGATGGCCGTGATCGCGCCGGCCAGCGCGCGGCCTTCATCGCTGTCGTAGGGCAATCCGTAGCTCATGATGAGCGAACCGAGGTTGGCGTAACCGAGACCGAGCGTGCGGAAAATATGGGAGTTTTCGGCGATGTCCTTCGTTGGATAGCTCGCGTTGTCCACGACGATTTCCTGGGCGGTTATGAAAATGCGCACGGCCGCCTTGAAACGCTCCACGTCGAATTGGCCGTCCTCGCGTTTGAATTTGATCAAATTGAGCGACGCCAGGTTGCAAGCGGTGTTGTTCAGAAAAACATACTCACTGCACGGGTTGGTGGAATGGATGGCGTCCGTGCCCTTGCAGGTGTGCCATTTCTGGATTGCGCCGTCATATTGCATGCCGGGGTCGCCGCAAACCCAGGTGCCTTCGGCAATTTTGGAAAGCAACTTCGCGGCGTCCTTCTTTTCGAGCGGCTTGCCGGTCGTGACGGCGCGGGTCCACCATTCCCGGCCCTCCACCGCCGCCTGCATGAACTCGTCGCTGGCGCGCACGGAAAGGTTTTCGTTTTGATACATCACGCTGCCATAGGCATCGCCGTTGTACGAGCCGTCGTAACCTTGTTCGATGAGCGCCCATGCCTTCTTTTCCTCCTTTTGCTTCGCGTCAATGAATTCCTCGATGTCGCCGTGCCAGTCGTGGAGCGTGTTCATCTTGGCGGCGCGCCGGGTTTTGCCGCCGGACTTCACCACGTTGGCCACCTGGTCATAGACTTTGAGGAAACTCAGCGGGCCGCTCGGGCGCCCGCCGCCGCTCAATTTTTCCCGTTTCGAGCGCAGCGGCGACAGGTCCGTGCCGGTGCCGGAGCCGAATTTGAACAACATCGCCTCGCTGTGCGCCAGCCGCATGATGCTTTCCATGTTGTCGTCCACCGACTGGATGAAGCACGCGCTGCACTGCGGATATTCGTATTGCGTACGGGCGCGTTCGGCCTCGCGGGTCTTGCGATTATAAAACCAGTTGCCGCGGTCGGAATTTTTGCCGATGCCGTATTGATGCAGCAGCCCGACATTGAACCAGACCGGCGAATTAAAGGCGCCGTATTGGTTGACGCACAACCACAACAGTTCCTCGTAAAAAATTTCGCCCTCGGCCTTGCTGAAATAGCCGTCCGCAATGCCCCAATCCGCAATCGTCCGGGCGATGCGATGAATGAGCTGGCGCACCGAGGTTTCGCGTTCCGGCGTGTTCTGCTCGCCGTAAAAGTATTTTGAAACCACCACCTTCGTCGCCAGCAACGACCAGGACTTCGGGACCTCGACGTTTTCCTGTTTGAAAATCACCTTGCCGGTGTCGTCGGTGATCTCGGCGGTGCGGTGTTCCCACTCGATTTGATCGAACGGTTTGGTCTTCGCGTCGCTGAAGACGCGCTCGACCCGCAGGGGTTTCTGCGTCGCGTCCTGGTTGATTTCCTCGTGCCGTGCCGTCGCGATTTTTGTGGCTCGGCGCCGTCCGGCACGCGGAGCCGGCGCCAAAATTTCTTCTCTCGCATCAATCATGTTACCTCCGCAAAGTTTTAGACATTCAACACCCGGCCGCGTCAAAAGAAAAAAGCGCCGACCGAGCTTCAAAAATTGTTAATTCCCCGACAAAGCCCGACTTATTCTAAATTCGGCTTCCCCAATTAGTTGGGGAACGCGCGCCATGTTGCTACCACCGGTTGTGCGTTTCAAGAAAAATTTTCAAAAAAGTTACGAAAACGATATTCCCAAATAAAATCAACGGAAACTCCGCACCGGCGTTGAGCAACGATGATTTATTCGCCGTGGTGAATAAAATTTAGTGCGGTTTTCCTGACCCGCGCTTTTGTTTTTGGACCAGTTTTTTTCTCCGCACCGGTTCCACCGTCCTTGGCCTCGGCTTCGGCACCAGCACCACCGGGCAGCCCTCATAACCGAACGCGCGGCGCAATTCACCGGCCAGATATTTTTTGTAGGGCGCGGAGAAAAGTTCGTCGCGATTGACGAACAGCAAAAATGTCGGCGGCGCCTGCCTCACCTGCGTCGCATAAAAAAACTTGAGGCGGTGTCCCGCCGCGCTTACCGGTTGGCGGCGCTCGACGGCGTCGTGCAGCGTGCGGTTCAAAATCGCCGTTGGAATTTTCTGCTGCAATTGCGCGGCGACATAACGCACGGCTTCAAGCAGGCGGTCCAAATTGAAACCGGAGGTGGCCGACGTGAAAATCACCGGCGCGTAATCGAGGAAAAACAACTTTTCCTGCACCCACGCGCCAAATTCGCCGAGCGTGGAAATTTCCCCGGCCTGTCCTTCACGCCGGTCCTTCCGGTGGCGCCGGCCGATTTCCTCTTCCCGCGCCTGGCGGACGGATTCCATCACCAAATCCCATTTGTTGACGA
>Ga0335081_10007540_pt1 | contig 17397 bp, 17 predicted proteins | sample Lox_Sample_35_FD_206713 | JGI IMG/M metagenome (GOLD analysis project Ga0335081, IMG submission 206713) | Soil microbial communities from Loxahatchee National Wildlife Refuge, Florida, United States - Lox_Sample_3.5 | ecosystem: Environmental > Terrestrial > Soil > Wetlands | place: USA... | reverse complement strand
CATCGTGGCCGGCGGCGGCGGCGCTTCATCCGGCGCCCCGGCCCAGACTCGCGCGCGGCACGCCGCGGCGGCGGCCGCGGTCAGCGAGACGCTCGCGCGGCACACCGCCGCGCTCAGCGGCAGCGGCGGCTCCGTCGATGGGGCCACGCCCGTCGGTGCCGGCGCTACCCGCAACGGCGACGGCGCCGGTGCTGCTGGCGGTGGCTCCAACGGGACCGGCGCCGCCGACGTATCGCGCGCGGCTCACGCCGCCCTAAACGGGGCACCGTCCGCAACCAACGCGACACCCCAGCCTGCCTCGACGGGCCCTCGTCCTAGCGCCCCCGGCACCGGCAGCGATCCGCGTCAGGTTCTCCACGCCGCCGCGTCGACCGCGTCGACGCCGTCTCCTTCCCCGGTCGGCGGCTCGCGAGGCGCAGCTAACGGTGCGCCCGCTGCGCCCCGGTTGGCCGGGGCGAGCTCCCCAGGCGCTTCTGCGCCCGCGAACTCGACTCCAGGGTCGCCCGCCCAGCGCTCCGCGCCCGCATCGCGGGCGACGCCCGCTCCCGCGGGCGTGCCGAGCAGGGCGTCCGCTCCCGCTTCGCGCCCCGCACCGCGAAACGGGGGTAGCGCCCCTGCCCCGATGCCGGCACAGCCCGTCGGCGGTTCCGGGCGCGGTGACGCTTCTTCTTCACCGCCGCCGGACCGACCGCCGGCGCCTGTCTCCCCGCCTGAGAGCGGCTTCTAACCCCCCGACAACCACATCGACCCACTCATTCCAATGATCCACAACACCTACAGACGACTCGACGAACCATCGCTTCAGCTCGGCCCACTGTCCCTCCCTCAATGGCTGGTGATCGCCGCGATCGGCGCGCTCTGTTTTGGGCTGAAGCAGTTGACGGGGATGACCACCCAGCCGTTTCTGTGCATCGCAACCGTCGCGATGGGCGGCCCGTTCGCCGCGATGGCGATCTCCGAGGGCGACCGCCCCAGCTTCACGCGCCTGCTGCGCGACGGCGCGCGATGGGCGTTCCGGCCCAAGCTCTTCGGGGTCGGCGGCGGTGCTCCCACCCCGTACACACTCAAGGTCGAGCAGCCGCGCGGCGCGCGTCGTGACAAAACGACTACCGAGGTTGTCGGGGAGGTGTCGGCATGAGCCGTCGCCCCCGTACCGCCGAGCTCGCGGCTTCGCTGCCACTCACCACGATCACCCCGGACGGGCTCGCGATCCTCGACAACGGGACGCTGATCCGTGCCGTGCGGCTCGAGGCGGCGCTCACGCCGCTTCGCATGAGCAGCGCGGAGATGGAGCGCACCAACCGCGCCGTTCAGGAGATACCCGCGCTGCTGCCCGACCGTCAGGCGTTGCAGCTGATCACCACCGCCCGGCCGTTTGACTGGACCACCGAGGTCGACCTGATCCAGGCGACCACCTCCCAGCTCAACGAGGCATTGGCCACGGACGGTCTCGGTGAGCGCGCCAACGCGCTCTCACGGCTCGCCGTCGCCGGCGCCGAGGCGCTCGTCGAGCAGGCCGACCGGCTCTCCGCGATGGGCCTCGAGCACCTGCTGATCATGCCGTGGAAGCCCAAGCGCTCGGCCGGATCAAAGCGCCAGCACTCCGTCGGCTACTTCGCCGAGACCGTCGAGGATCTCGACGCTCGCTTCCGGCAGATCGTGACCCACCTCGACACGCTCGGCCTGGCCCCCAAGCCGCTGGACGGCGAGCAGTTCGCGACCAGCCTGTACCGGGCGCTGAACCCGACCAGCCGCCCGCCCGTCGAGCTCGCCTCGCTGCTACACGACCCCTCCTCCGACGCCGATGAGGCGTTCGATCACGCCTACGACCTGCGTCAGGCGCTGTGCGCCACCGAGGTTGACGACTCCAGCCGCACGTATCTGCGCGCCGGCGAGCACATCATCCAGTCGCGGGCGCTGTCCTCTACCCCTGAGCACACGTGGCTGGGGTGGCTGCTTCACCTTGCTCAATCGCCATACCCGTTCACCCTGTCGGTTCGCTGGGAGGCCGGCACGCGCACCCGCGAGCGGTCCAAGGCCCGTCAGCGCTACAAGCGCATCTACGGCCTTCAGCGCGGCAAGGAGATGCGCCTAAGGGCGATCGACTTCGAGTCACGCCAGCGCGAGCAGGAGGCTGCGGAGCTGACCGCCGAGCTCGCGTCAAGCGCGGGCGCCGGGATCTACCAGGTCGCGGTCAACCTCACCCTGATCAGCCCGCCGGACCCCAAGATCCCGCTCCGCACCGAGGAGGACCGCCTCGCGCACCGCGAGCAGCGCGCCAAGGCGCTGCAACGTTGGACGGGCGCGCTCGAGGAAGAGGTCCTCACCCGCACCGACGCTCGGCTTCACCTGCCGTGGTTCGCGCAGATGAACGCGTGGCGTTCCACCTGGCCGCTGGGGATCGACGCGCTCGGCCTCAAGCGCCGCTACGTCACCCAGAACCTCGCCGACACGTTCCCGCTCGTCAGCGCGCACTGCGGCTCGCCGAGCGGGATCCCGCTCGGCTGGGAGCACCCGGGCCGCACGCTGGCCAAGCTCGACCCCTACGACCCGTGGCACGACAACCACATCATGATCGTGTGCGCCCGGTCGGGCTCGGGCAAGACGATGGCCACCAACCTGTGGCTGGGGCGGATCATGCCGATGGGCGCGACCGGCGGCGTCATCGACCGCGCGGGGCACTATGAGACGCTCGCCAAGCTCGTGCCCGGCGCGATCGCCGTCAACCTGGGCACCAACCCCGGCTTCGACGAGAACCGCCAGCGCCTGGACCCGTGGAACATGGCCCCGGAGGACCGTCCCGCCGCGGTCAACCCGTGGGATGTCGAGGACGCTCGCGAGCTGCCCACCGAAAAGCTCCAGTACCTGCTGGCGCTGCACTCGTTCTTCCTCGGCACCCAAACCCAGGACGGCACCTACGACCTCACCCCCACCGACGAGTCACTCCTCTCGCGCGCCATCCGCGAGGTTTACATCCGCTGCGCGATCAGCGGCGAGACCCCGCGAGAGCTGATCCTCCAGGAGGTACTGCTCGGGCTCGCCAGCACCGAGCTTGAGAACGACAGCCCGGAGACCGCGAGCGTGCTTCGCCGCCTCGCGGACGGCCTCTACGACTACGTCCGCGACGGCTCCCGCGCCTACCTGTGCGACTGGCCCACGACCGTCAACAAAGACGCGCCGCTGGTCATCTTCGACACCCGGCACGTCGGCGACGCGGACGCGGGCGCGGTCATGTTCACGATCGTCGAGTACCTCGCCGCGCGCGGCGCCCGGGCCCGGGAGCGCTACGCGCACCGCGGGCCGTGGGGCGGCCGTCACTTCCTGGTGATCGACGAGGGCTGGAAGATGCTCGAGCGCAAGTCCACCGGCCGGTGGATCAACGAGCAGGCTCGCCGATCGCGCCACAACCGGCTGTTCCTCGTGGCGATCAGTCAGCAGCTCTCGGACTTCACCCAGCACGCCGAGGGCGCTGCGCTCGTCTCCCAAAGCTCGATCCAGCTGTTCCTGCGCCAGCACCCTGAGCAGGCCGCGTTCGTGCAGAAGACGCTGAACCTGACCGACAGCGAGACCGAGACCATCGCGAACCTCAAGACGGTCAAAGGCCAGTATTCGGAGGCCTACCTGATCAACGGGCGCCGCGGGCGCGGGCTGGTCCAAATCCGCGCCGGCGCGGCGGAGTACTGGTACTCCACCTCCGAGCCTGACCACGACCAGCCGCTGCGAAACCGGGTTCTCGCCGAGCACGACGGCGACATGTGGGCGGCCCTCGCTGACCTCGCCGCGAACCATGCGCCGCTGACCGCGTAACCCGGATGCTTCGACTCGGCGCATCGTCGGCGCGGACGCGCCGTAAGAGTCCCGCACGCCTTCTCGGGCTGCTCGGCGTGCCGTTCCTGTTGGTGCTCGCCGTCGCCATGTCGGTGTCCGGCGGCGGCGCGGCCACCGCCGCGGCCGCGTGCCAGACCATCGCCAACGGCACCGGCAGCGGCACCGTCCCGGTCGGAACCGGCGGGAGCGGCGCCGTCGGTCAGATCACGCCGCTACAGGTCGAGCAGTACTGGGTCGGCGCGGGCGGCCCCATGAGCGGAGCGGTCATTGCCGCCGCGATCGCCTCCGCCGAGTCAGACGACATCACCGACCGCCTTCAGGGCTCCTCGCCGTCTGCGCCGACAACGCCCACCTCCGGCACGCCATCGGACCCCTCCCTAATCGGCTGGGGGCTCTGGCAGATCACTCCCGGGAGCGCCGCCGACTACGACCCGACCGTCAACGCCAAGATCGCCGTCGAGAAATACGACGGGTCGCTCGCCGCCGGCGGCGGCGGCTGGAGCCCCTGGGTCACGTACACCACCGGCGCCTACGCCTCCGGCCTGGCCGCCGCGCAGGCCGCCTACGCGCAGCTCACCGCGCAAGGCGGCGGCGGCGTCTCGCCCGGCGCGACCGGCAAGGCCGCGACGGTCGCGCTCACCGCCAAAGTCACCACCGCCTCACCGACCACCTCTCCCGCCAAGCATTCGCCGGCCCCGCCCACGCAAACGGGCACGACGAGCGCAGACACCATCGACACCTCCGCGTTGTCCCCCCGCCAACAGACGGAGATCAACAACGTCGCCGCGACCATGCAAAACAGCGGTGAGAGCGGCCAATGCCCCAACGCCAGCGTCAGCGGCTCGCTGCCGACCGTCCCCGGCCAGCTCGCAACCATCAATCCCGCCACCGGGGTCGCCTCCGCCCCCACCGGTCTGCCTCCGACCGTTGGGACCGTAATCGACAAGCTGCTCGCCGCCGGTAACCAGATCCACACGTACCCCTACATCGCGATCCACTACCCGTCGATGGCGACGATGTGGCCGGGCTACGACTGCTCGGGCTCGACCAGCGACATCCTCTACAAGGCCGGGCTACTCGGCTCATCGCCGTACGTGTCCGGAATGTTCGACACCTACGGCCAGCCCGGCCCCGGCAAGTACGTGACGATCTTCTACAACGCCGCTCACGTCTTCATCGAGGTCGACGGCATCGTGTTCAACACCGCCCACTACGCCCCCACCGAGCCTTCCGGCACCGGGCCGCGCTGGCAGCCCTCAAGCATCATCCAGCCGCAGATCAACGGCGACATCGCCGCCGGGAACGGCGGCTTCCGCGAAGTTCACCCGCCCGGGCTGTAGCCACACCCCCTGGGCGCCTCGCGGGCGACGGAAGATCCGCGCCCGTTTCTCTCCCAAACGGTGATCTCACCTCGTCCTAGGGGTGAGCATGAAAACCACCTCCCCCCAAATCCTTCGGCGCCTCGGCGCCCTCCTCGCCGTCGCCGGCGTGGCAGTCCTCGTGGCCGGCTGCGGCCTGAAAGACCCGAACACGGTCGCGCTCGGGTCCTCCACCTCGACCACGTCGACTACGACGTCCGCGTCGCCAGCCCCGGCCGTCACCACCAGTCAGCAGACCGCGCCGAGCGCGGGTGGCGCCAGCCCGCAAGCCGCGATCGAGCAGTACGCGGCGCTGTGGTGCAACTGGACGACCGCTGACCTTCACGCGCACGAACGTCAGCTCGAGGCGCTCTCCGTCGGTGGCGCTCGCACCCAGGAGCAGCTCGCGCTGGCCTCCCCCACCGAGCAGCAGGGCGACACGGGCTCGACCGACGTGACCAACACATGCAAGGTCGAGTCGCTCGCTCCCGGCCTCGCCGACGCCGCCGGCCAGTGGGTACTCGTCACCGCCAGCGACACCTCCACGCCCGGTACGGCGCCGCTTCCCGCGCAGTACCACGTCACCTACGTCGGGCTCGCCCACCAGGGCGCCCGTTACCTCGTCGACTCGTGGTTGCCGCAGTCGTGACACTCCCCGCTACGAGCACTCGCGCAGCCGTCGGCCGACTGCGACCGTACCTGCTCGCTTACCTCGCCACGCTCGGCGGGTTGCTGCTGCTCGCGGCCGCGGTCGGTGCCGTCGCTCCGGTTCGCGGACTTGCGCACACCCTGGTGCCGTTTGACTGGAGCGTCGCCCCGCACGACCCCAACGCACACGACGTCGCGACCGCGCTCAACCTGTGGTTTCACAACGCCCGGCTTGCGCTCGCGCCGCTCGCGGCGGCTGCGGCCGTGCAGAACCATCGCGGCCGGCTGCGCCGCATCGCAGACGTTCTGCTCGGCGTCGTGTTCGCCGTCAACGTGGTTCCCCTCGCGATTGAGCTCGGCACGTGGGGGACGCGGCTGTTGCCGTACATCCCGAACGCGCCCGTCGAGCTGCTCGCGCTCGTCGCCGGCCCGGTCAGCTGGTGGCTCGTAACCCGAGGGCGCCTCCCTGTCCGTTCGCTTTGGCTCACCGCGGCGATCGTCGTCGCGCTGCTGCTGCTCGCTGCCTGCCTTGAAACGTGGGCGGTCCCGTAGCCCAAGACCACGCCCGCTCTCTGCCTACGCGCTGACGCGCCCTCCGGACGATCGCCGCGCCCCCAGGCGCGGCGCAGGGAGACCTCGGCGCTCAACGCCCCCCACTCACCGTCAATCCACCCGCTCATGCCTCCCATCAAAACCCAACCAGACCCCGCCGCGATCGACCGGCTCGCCGGACACGACGGCCACGGCGCGGACACGCCCGGCTCTGGTCCGGGTCACGCCCCGCCAGCGGATTGTGACTGCCGCACGGCGGCAGTCAAACCGGGCGGGAGGCGAGACCAACACCGACCTGGAGCACCCCGAATGAACAAGACCAACGCCACAACTACCGACACCACCACCGAACGTCCCGACCCGCGCCAGTATCGCGACCGCACGGGCGAGCCCGACCTGGCCAACTACCCCAACTACTGGGCGTCCACCGAGGCTCGCCTCGAGCGCAAGCGCCAGCACCTCGCGCCGCTCTGGGAGATGACCGCCGAGCAGCGGATCGCGGCGATGCGCCGCGGCGAGCTCACCATGACGCAGCTGTTCGCATGGGCGTCCCGCTACCCCGATCAGGTGCCGCTCATAGACGGCGAGTTCGAGTTCATCGCCGCGTTCACACCCGAGGTCGCCGAGGCCGACGACTGATGAGCGCCGTCGGCCCGCTTCTCGACACACCGCACCCGCCCGGCGAGCATTACCGGGAAGCGAACGAGGCGCCGACCGACCTCCAGGCCTACGGGGCGTTGTCCGAGGCGGCCGATCTCGTTGCCAGGGCCGGACGGCTGCTACGCCACGCGCGTCAACCCGGCCTCGGCTTTCACCTCTCCGACATCGCCGGGGAGATCCACACCGAGCTCAGGCGCTGTCCCTACCAGCCCGCAGCGCCGCAGCAACCGCGCAACCCCACGACCCCTACCGACCCGTCCAACTCCTGATGTCCGCGACAGCAACCGCCGCCTACCGGCTCACCATAAACGACAGCCGCGACCCCCGGCTCAGCGACGGTCCGGCGCTATGCGCCGAATACGACTTCGCGAGCCTCGACAGCGCCGAGCTGCTCGGCCAGCTGCTCCTGCAGCAGGCGATCCAGGCGCCCGGTCACTGGCAGGTGGCGATCGCCGGCGGCACGCGTGAGGTCAGGATCGACGAGATCGCCGACGACGCCAGGTGAACCGCGCGCTCGACTCGTATCTGCGGATGCTCGCCGGGCCCGCCCACGGCCGCGCCGGACGTTGGCTTGACGTTCGCTGGCCGGAACCGTCCAGCCCGTCAGAGATGGGCCGCGAGTTCCTCTCCGCCGATCGGCTGGCCAACGCCGGCGTGCTCATCGAAGCGCTCGCACGCCACATCGACGTGTACATCGGGATCGCGCTGCACGACCGCAAGGCGGGTGATCGCACATCGGTCAGCCGATCCCATCTGGCGTGGACCGACATTGACCGCGACGACGCGCAGTCCCTCCTCGACGGCTTCCCGCACCCGCCGACCATGACCGTCGCGACCGGCGTTATCCGGAGCCCTCGTTGTGATCGTCCGCCTGGGTCGGAGGATGCGTGTCGGCGACATGTCGCTGACGGAGCGAGCCGGTCTGGCTCGCGAGGGTCGATCGGATCGTGGGCCTGTCCATGAGTTCGGACCGACGCCTGGTCACTAGCAGCTTCCTGACCGCGCTTTTTCGGCGAGCTCCGCCGCGGTCCTTCGTCGAGGTCCGTGCCAGGACCGACGAGGGAATGCGCCGGTTCTTTCGGCCGGCGGGGCGATTGGATCTGGCCACCGAGACGATCATGGCGGTGGCGTCGAAGGCCGACGTGTTCGTCGGCGTGATCCCTCGGCGCCGGCGTGGTGGCGGCCGTTCTGATCTCGTCGAGACCGCTGATGTGGTGTGGGTCGACTGTGACACCAGCGACGCGGTGGCGGCACTGCGGGCATTCCGTCCCGCCCCCGGGATGGTTGTTGGCTCGGGTAGCCAGCACAACTGTCACGCCTATTGGTTCTTGCGCGAGTCGGTGCCGTTGGATGTCATCGAACGGGTCAACCGTCGTCTGGCATTGAAGCTTGGCGCCGACGCGCAGTGCAGCGACGCGGCGAGGGTTCTTCGAGCTGCGGGCTCGTTCAACAAGAAGCACTCGCCGCCGGTGGCGGTGCGACTGCTGAGCTGTCGCCCGGACCCCGGATCATGGTTGGCGGATATTGAGCGCCGACTCCCCCCGGAGTCGCCCCGAACGCTGGTCCGCGACGTCGGTGGGGTTCGGCTGAGGACGGGTGACTCGCTCGATGCAATCGCGCCGCGGGTGTATTTCGAGCGGCTGACCGCGCTGGCGGTGGGCCGCTCAGGAAAGGTGACTTGCCCATTCCACCCCGTATCCGTATGCGAAACGACAGCGAGCGATGTTTTGCCTGCTCGTTCACTCGCGGGCGTGTCTTCGAATGATCGCGTCTCGCCCGATCCGCTGCTGTTGGTGCCGCCGCCGGTGTATTTCGAGCGGCTGACTGGGCTGCGGGTCGGACGCTCGGGCAAGCTGCGCTGCTTGTTCCATGACGACCGGCACCCGAGCTTGCACGTGTATCCGGAGGCGGGCCGCGGCTGGTATTGCTTCGGGTGCGGGCTGGGAGGCTCGGTGTATGACCTCGCAGCGCTGCTCTCGGGCCGCACGACACGCGGCGCGGACTTCTTGGAACTGCGGCGCGAACTCGAGAAGCTGCTGCTGATGTTGCCACCCAGCTAGGTTTCCGTTCGGCACGCCGTTGGACCCCGTAGGGTCCGGTCTGACTGGTAGATGGACCCCTTCGGCGGAACGGAAAGGCCGCGGTGATGAACGGTCTCGCGCTGGTTTGTCACAGCCCGGTTGCGTTCTTCGATCTCTTCATAGATGCAGGATCCCGGACACCCGGTCGATGACGCATCGCTTCTCGCGGCAAGCGCAGTGGGCGAGCGGACGGCATTCGCTTTGTTCTATCGACGTCACCTCCCGGGCGTGCTCGCCGTGCTCGTCAGCGAGACCGGCGACCGCGAACTCGCGGCCGATCTCGCAGCGGAGGTGTTTGCTGCCGCGCTGTTGAGCGCTGCGCGATATCGACCCGAACAGCCGACCGCCTTGCCGTGGCTGAGCGCGATCGCTCGGCACAAGGCCCGGGATAGCAAACGCCGGGGGCGCGCGGAACAACGCGCGCGCCGGCGGCTCGGAATTCCCCGCGAGCCGGTTGACGACCATGACCTCGAGCGGGTCGACGAGCTCGTCGGGCAAGGCGCCGCGGTGTTGGATCTGATGGCGCGGCTTCCTGAGGATCAGCGTGTGGCCGTCCATGCCCGAGTGATCGAGGAGCGCGACTACCGTGAGATTGCGGCTGCTGTTGGCAGCTCCGAGGAGGCCGTGCGCCAACGCGTCAGCCGAGCGCTCTCGTCCCTTCGAAAACGCATGAAGGAGAGTGAGCAATGAACGACTACTTCGATCTGATCGAGAGTCACCTGCTCGACGCCGTCGAGCGACACGCCAACCGGCAAGCCACCCGCTGGTGGAGCAGACTGCGTTCGCGACCTCCTCGCGCAGCCCCAATCCGACCGGGAGGTTCAATCTCGCCGCAAAAGCCCACGACCGGCAACATCGCTGCTGCGTGCGCGGCGGCGGTCGCGATCGCCATCGCGGCGATCGCTGTGGTGTTTCTCGGAGGACACCGACCCACCTCCGCCAGCGGCGGCGGTCGGACGTACTCAGCGCGCCAGCAGCTCATCGACAACCTCTCGGTGCTGCGACGACCCCAAACCAAGGCCGACCGTCAACCCAACATGCTGGGCGTCTACTCAATCCCTCACCTCCCGCCTCAGATCAGGAAGCACTTCGGGATACCGGATTGGCCGCTCGTTCGTGCCGTCTCCATCCCGGCGCTCGGAGCCAAGGTGGCGATCATCCCGGTGAGACTTGCAGGCACCGGGGCATCCGAAGGACTCGACATCGCGTTGCGAAGCCAGATCGCTGGCCTGGGCGCCAGCGGACCCGTGAGTGTCGCGACGTTTCTCGCCCGTGGCATCAGCGACACGGATTACCAAGGAACGCGGGCCGGCGGGACGCTGGCCGTGATAGTCGTCCCCGACGGGGTTGCGCGGGTGGCACTGGGACCATTTCGACCGAGCCCAGGACCCACGCCCCTAGGAGCCACGATCAATCTCAACGGGCTCAAAGCAACCGCCTCAGTCCATGACAACCTCGCAGCGCTGATAATCGGCGCCGTCCAGGCGCAAGCCCGGCGTCGCCGCCGCCCGCATGAACCCCCAGTGGGCGCGGTGGCGGGCGTCCCCGCCACCGTCCGGATGACCTGGCTCGCGGCCGACGGAAAGGTCATCGGCCGACCCATGATCAACCTTCCGATCTGGATCAACATCAAACGAGGATGACGCCCGACAGTGGGTCCCCCCTGCGCGAGGGTCCAACTATATGTCGAATGGGAAAGTAGCCTGAGCGGCAACAGCTGCTGCTTTGAGGCTGGCACGAGCCGCTCGACGAGAACCAGGATCAGACTGCTGGCGACCGGCGTTGCCGGCCGAGCTGACATCGCAGTTCGCGTTCCGGTGATGAGCACTGGTGGATTGGGGCTGGTTGCCGGTCTCGTCGATGGGTGGGATGCTTGATGGGTGTTTGAGCGGTTCACACCGGCGGCGCGAAGGGCGGTCAGCGACGCTCAGGAGCAGGCGTGGGCGCTCGGTCACAACGCCGTTGGCGTCGAGCATCTTCTTCTCGGCCTGCTTCGCGAGTCGGGCGGCGGCGCGGCGGAGGTCCTTCGGGCGCGGGGGGTGAGCGAGGACGCGGTGCGTGTCCGGCTATTGGAGATCGTTTCCGGCGAGGAGCAGCGTGAGCGTCCGCCCGGGGCGCAGCTTCCGTTCACTCCGCGCGCGAAGAAGGTCTTGGAGCTTTCGTTTCGCGAGTCGCTGGCGTTGGGAACGAACTCGGTCGGGACTGAGCATCTCCTGATTGGGATCGCTCTTGAGGCGGAGAGCGTCGCGATGCGGATCTTGCGTGAGGGATGGGGTCTGTATCCGGAGGCGATCCGCGGGGCGGTCATCGAGGCGTTGCCCGCAGGTTTGATCCCTGCGGATCGTGGCGTCCCGGTTCCGGTGGTCGAGCCGGTCGCGCGTTCGGTCGGTGGGGTCCAGGTGGTTCCTTCGGTGCCGCTTCGCCGGTTGTTGATGACGGCGGCGTCGATGGCGTTGGACGACGGTCGGACCGAGATCGAGATCGATGATGTGTGGCTTGCGCTGACGCGCGAGCGGACCGCTATCCGGCTCGCGTCTGAGCTCGGGATCGATGAAAAGAAGATCCGAGAAGCGATCAGACGCCGGGACAGCGCGATCGACCCGCCTGAGGCGTCTGCGGGCGCTTGAGCTGCGCCTAGCTGTGCGGACGGTCGTCGTGGGTCGCCGCGGTGGGATGCTGTAGGGGTGTTTGATCGGTTCACGGAGGGCGCTCGCCAGGTCGTGGTGCTCGCGCAGGAGGAGGCCCGCGCGCTTCGGCACAGTCACATCGGGTCCGAGGCCCTGTTGCTTGGACTCTTGCGCGAGCAGCATGGTGTGGCCGCCAGGGTGCTCGGGTCGTTGGGCGTGTCGCTGGAGAAGGCGCGCCTCGCGGTCGCGCGACATGTCGCGGCCCTCGACGAGCCGGTCGAGGGATTCATGCCGTTCACCCCGCGGGCCAAGCAGATCCTGCATCAGGCCAGCGAAGAGGCGTTGGTCCTGCACAGCAACTATGTGGGGACGGAGCACATCCTGCTCGCTCTGACCGCGATCGAGGAGGGGGTGGCGATGAGCATCCTGCGGGACTTCAGCCTCGACGCGACGCGCGTTCGCGATGCCGTGAATCAGCGGTTGGTCAACTCCACGCCGGCTGACCGGCCGCGTCGCGGGCGTTCGCGAACGCGATGGCGGCGCGCTCGTGGTGCTGAGGCCGGGCCGTCGGTGGACCCGTTTCACGGGTTTGACGTGCGCCCCAACGACGAGGTAAGCGAAGTATTGATCGGGACCGCGGCTCGGGCGCTCGAGGACGGACGCACTGACACGACGATCAGCGATCTGCTGATCACGCTCGCGCGCACTGAGCGGCTGCGGCCCGTCCTGCCCGAGCTGGCGGGCGGAGAAGCCGGTATCCGCGCGGCGCTTCAGCGCCTCGAGCCCGACGATCCGCGCGAATCGGCAACCGGGGTCTGACCGTGGAGCCGCCGCTTGGGCGCGCCAGCAGACTGGCAGCCGCCTCTGAGCCATCAGGACAACGGATCGCGCGCGCACGCTAGGCCGCGCTGCGGTCGCAGTCGGGGAAGGCCGACTGCTCGTGCCACCGCGGTTAGATGAGCGCCGGATCCGTTCGCGCAGTTGCAACGCGAATGCGGGATCGAGCCGCACATGGGCTCGCCGGCGTTTCGGACGTTCACATCATCCGCGGGCTTTGACTGGTATCGATGCTCACGTGGCTTATTTCTGGGGCACCGGCGTGACCTCGAGAAGGCTGTCCATCTCGGCCTGGACCGACACCGAGATGATGCTGGGATCCCCGATCACCCAGCCGTGGTTGTAGACGGCGGCGGTGGGGCCCTCCTGCGTGTAGCCCGGGGTAGCGTAGGACAGGAAGAAATTCAGCACCGAGCTCGGCAGCGCGTTGCCGGAGTCGAGCACGAGCTGCGGGCCGTAGCTGCCGCTAGCCGACAGCGCGGCCGAGGCGGCCGCGTCGAGCGGCCGCTCAGCGTTGAGCAGGGTGTAGCCGTGGCCGGGGCTGCGCATCGCCCACCCAAAACTATTCGGGACGTGCGCGCACGCCTGGTCCACAACGCACGGCGGGTCGCGATAGATCGCGAAGGCGACGGAATTGGCCGCCGGGTCCTGCGCGCCCACACGCGTCACCGTGCCGTATGACCGTAGCTGGGTCAGGACGCTGTCGGGAATCACGCTGGCGGGACCGAGCACGTAGATGTGGGGATGCTGATCGGACTGGAGCGCCTCCACGGTGGCCGCGGGAACGCCAGTGGAGGACACGAACAGGACCGGGTCGCCGCTCTCGGCCGCCCAACCAGCCGCCGGCATCGCATAGGCCGGGTCTTCGGCCGAGGCGATCACCACGTCGGGGCTCGGCTTGCCCGCGGCCGCGGTCGCATAGCGGTCGATCGCGGCGGCCAGGACGTACGGCCCGTTCCCGGAGATCGCCGCCGACCGCAGGCCCTTGACGGCAGGGACGTCCCCCACCCGGATCACCTTCACGCCGGCGAGCGCACCCGACCCGGTCGGCGCGAGCACGCTAAGCGCCCGGGACGTAACCACCGGCAGCCTCGCCGGACCGGACAGCAACACGGGCGCGCGGATCGGCGTAGACATCAGGACCGACGCGGCGATCGCCGCCTGCCAGTCGTCGGTCGGGGCGACCGTGACGACAGGCGGGTGGGTGCCGGGAACCACCGAGGGATAGACCGCGCGCGCGACACCTGCGGCGTCAGTGATCGGGTCCTCACCGGATACCCGAGTGGTGTTCTTGGTCGCGAGCACCGGGAACCCGATATCGGCGTCCGCCGACGACTGGGCCGGGGCCGGGGTCGTGGTGCGGACGATCAACGTCGTGGCGCCTCCGCACCCCGCCACGGCCACGCACGCGCACAGCAGGCCGATCCACGAAGACCACATGCACCACCGCATCGCATCCGGACACTAGCGGGGCGCCGCGGATCGGCGAACGTGCGGCAAGAGCACGAATCCAATCGGGCGCGCAGGCGGAGTGAACGCCTGCCTCGACCGTCTCGTCCCTCGCCCGCTGTCGCGCACACCAATCGTCTGGAACGGGTGGACGGCCGCGTCGATGACGTCGTAGGCGGAATGGTCGGCGGTGACTAGTCGCGCCAAGACGATCGTCGCGGATCCATCCGGTCGAGAGCCCCGGCTGGGTGTTCGCCGGCGCCGACGTCGACGGGTGCGTGCCAGGCACCGAATGGCCCGCGCGCGGAAGGAGACGAGCTCGCGACCTGCGGGGTAGTGCGCGCGTGTCCAGGCGATGATCGCGGCGCCGCGCGGGTTGACCGACATCCACACTGCGGCTGAGCCCTCGCCGCCGGGTCGCAGCGCGAGCCGGCGACCAGTTGCGCTTCGCAGAGCGCGACGTGATGAGAATGTGTCCCCGGGTATCAAGCCATACCGCGGTCTGGTCACCCGGCGCGTCGCTCGCGACGACCGGCCCGGACGCGGTCTGTCCGCTGAGCACCGTCGGGGTAAGCCAGCGGCCGCAGCTGGCGTGAGGGGCGAGCTCGCCAATCCTTGCGCGCAGCCCCTGATCTGAGGATCATGGGAGATGATGAGGACGAGCGTCGGCATCGGGTCGCTCCTCGTTATCGCAGTCCTGGCCGGCTGCGGAGGCCACCACGCGCGCGCGGCCACCTCGGCAAGCACGCGCCAGGCCTCAAGATCGCTAGCCGGGGATTGCCCCGTGACGCTCCCGCGGCCATGGGTCCCGCCACCGGGCGTATCGCAACGGGCGCTCTTCGGCTCAGACTTCGCGGCCGGAAACGGCCGGCTCTGGGTCGGAGGGCTGTGGCCATCCGGTGTGATCGTTGCCAGACCCAAGCTCGACGGCTCGGTGGCAATGAAGTTCGGCTGGTGGCGAAACGTCCGCGGCCACCTGCGGATCACCGGTCGCCGACTGGACGCCCCTGCTCCGCCTCTGCGAACAGACTTCCCCAATTACGGCTTCACAGGATTTCAAGCCAGCGGCGTCTACTTCCCGACAGCAGGCTGCTGGCAGGTCACCGGAAAGGCCGGGACAGCCACCTTGACGTTCGTCACGATGGTCGTCAAACAGGCCATCTAACCGACGAGGACGAACGGCAACCGCGGGCGGACCACCCCCGTGCCCGCCCCGGCTCGCGCCCGACCGACCAGGCTGACCAACGCCGTTCGACCCCACCCGCTGGGGTCAGGGGCGGTATTGCTTCGGCTGCGGCCGTGGCGGCTCAACATATGACTTGGCGGTTTTGCTGTGCTAACCGGCCAATCCCCGGGCAGAAACTGCGCGGGCGTCAGTTCGTGTGGCTGCGGGACCGCCTCACCAGAGCTGCTGGGCGCGTAGCGGCCTAACGTCGGTGCTCAGCGAGGGCCAGGGCCGCGCGCACGCAGCTCGCCGATCAGACGCGCGCATTGCTCCTTGAGCTCAGTGTTCTCGCGGCGCAGCCGCTTGTTGTCTTCAAGCAGCGCGAGATTGCGCTGGCGCAGCGACACATCGCTGGTGCGCTGCGCGACCGGGACCAGCGTGCGGCAGCGCTCCCGCGCGCGAAGGCTTTCGATCGCCGCGCGCAGCTCGGGATTCTTGTAGAGCCACTGGCGTGAGACGCCGGCGCGGGCCGCGACACTCTGAAAGGTCACCGGGAGCCCGTCGCGGTCAAGCCCGGCCAAGGCCTCCTGGGCGCGCTCCAGCGCGCTCTGGCGCTTGCGTTGCGCGGCGGCCGTCAGTGGAGAGGCGTCAGTCCTCATCGCTGTCCTCAGCCGCCAGGGATTCGAGTCCTTCGATGACGCGCACGAGGTTCAGGCGGACGTGCTCGTTCATCTCGCGCTTGCGCGCCGAGCCCTGCGTGACGGCCTCCTCGATCAGCCGGTCGGTCTGGGCTAACTGCTCGCGGTGGACCGGCAAGAACTCGCGGGTGGTCAGAAAGTGATCACAGGTCAGGCACGCGTTGGGGTGAGGGCAGGACTGCTGCAGCGGCAGCCCGCAGTAGCCGTTGGGCAGCGTCTGCTTAGCGCGGGCGATCCGCTCCTTCATCCATGCGGCTTCAGACACCAGCCCGCCCGGATCGATCGAGATGACCTCGCCCTTGATGTTCACCCGCTGCTGGTAGCTCTCAAATTCGCGCTTGAGGGCCTCATCAGACAGGCGGGCGTAGACCTCGGTCATCGCGATCGAGCTGTGATCCAGCAGCCGGCTGATCGCCACCAGCGGCACCTCGTTGTTGATCATCCGCGTCGCCAACGTATGCCGGAACTGATGCGGAGTGACCTTCACCTTCTGACCGCGCGCATCGCGAACCTCGCCCTGATCAAGCCACACGCGGATCTGCCGGCGCAGCGTCCCTCCCGGCAGCGGGTCTGCGCCGCCCGGGTTCAGCCGTCCCTCGGCGGGAAACAGCCACCCGCACCCCTCCGGGAAACGGCCCGCGACGAAGACCTGCTGCCCGCGGATCGCCGCGAGCACGACGTCATCGATCGGCATCGCCGCCTCGCGTTTGAGCTTGTGGTTGTGGTAGAGCAGCACAGGCGCGCCCGCGGCATCCATGACCACGGGATCAAACGGCAGCCGGGTCGCGTCGATCGTCCGCAATCCGGTGCGGATCAGCATCGTCACCGCCGCGCGACTGGTCGCGGTCGGCAGCCGCGCGAGGTTCTCCGGCGCTTCGATCTGTCGCATCACAAACTCGTCGACCGCCCGCGGGAGATTCTTCCGGATCGCGGGAACCTCGCCCTTGTAGTAGGCCGCGGTCGCCGGCAGCCGCGGCTCCCAACCGTTTGCGCGGACCTCGTCTAACAGCACCTTCAGCGCGCCGACCAGTGCATGCTTGTATTTGCTCGAGTAACGCAGCGTCCGCACGTGCGCGCGGTAGTCCTCAAGCAACTCGCGCGTCAACGCCTCCGGTGACCCCAGTGGTTCACCGCAGACGTGCAGGAAGTCGCTGAACTTCTTGATGCCACCCACCTGCCCGGCGACCGAGCTCGGGCTCGACGCCCCGGCCCGCAGCCGCCAGCGCGCCCACCGCTTCACCAGCTCGCGCAACCACACCGGATCGATCTCCGCGAAGCTGATCGTGCGCTCGGCCTGATAGGCGAACTCCGGGATCCCCAACGCCTCGATCAACCACACATCTCCCGCATAAGGATCCACCTGGTAGGCACGGTCACGCAACCGCGCCAACTCCAACCGCGCGTAGCGGACGAACGCGACCTCTGGGCTGGCGCTGTTGCCCGGTGTCATTGCCCGCAACTGCGCATCCCACCACCGCTCCGATCGCTGCAACA
>Ga0335081_10007539_pt1 | contig 17397 bp, 12 predicted proteins | sample Lox_Sample_35_FD_206713 | JGI IMG/M metagenome (GOLD analysis project Ga0335081, IMG submission 206713) | Soil microbial communities from Loxahatchee National Wildlife Refuge, Florida, United States - Lox_Sample_3.5 | ecosystem: Environmental > Terrestrial > Soil > Wetlands | place: USA... | reverse complement strand
GTCGTCGTCGTCGTCGGGCAGCGGCGGGCCGCTGCGAGACTTCGCCGAGGCCTCGGTGATCGCGAGCGCGATCATCAGCGTGGCGTTCATCTCCTTGTCGCTGGGCGGCCGGCAGCGCGCCGATCGTCCGGGCTCGATCTTGTCGATCAGCGCGGCGAACGCGGCGCGCTTCTCCACCGGATCGTCGACCCGCCGGGCACGGCCGAACACCACGACCGAACGGTAGTTCACCGAGTGATGGAACGCGGTGCGCGACAGCACGAGGCCGTCGAGCAGCGTGATCGTCATGCACGCCGGCGCGCCGCGCGCGAGCGCGCCGAGCATCGCGTTCTGCGCGGCGCCGTGGACGTACAGCTGGTCGCCGATCCGCACCTGGGCGGTCGGCAGCACGACCGGGCCGGCATCGCTGGCGAAGCCGACGTGGCAGATCAGCGCTTCGTCGAGGATCGCCTCGATCGCGGCGCGGTCGTGGCTGCCGCGCGACGCCTTGCGGTGCAGCCGTGTTCGTTCGGTGAGCAGCTCTGGCATGGCTGCAACCGTAGTCTTGGACGGACCAGAAAAAAGGGCCAAGATGCATAGGTCATGTGGTCCATCGAAGCTCGCCGCGGCGCGGGATCGCGCGCGCTGTTCGCGCGACTCGCGGCGGCGATCGCGGGCGACATCCAGCGCGGCCGGCTGCGCGCCGGCGATCGCTTGCCGAGCACGCGCGCGGTCGCGCGGCAGCTCGGCATCAACCGCAACACCGCGGTCGCGGCCTACGACGAGCTCGCCGCCCAGGGCTGGATCGTCACCGCCGGGCCGGCCGGCACGCGGGTCGCCGCCGAGCTGCCCGATCGGGCGCCGCGCCGCGCGGGCTTCGCGCGCGATCACGGCGTCGCGCGCCGCCCGGGCTACGAGCTCGCGCCGGTCGCGTCGTTTCATCCGCCGGGCGTCACGCCGCCCGGCGTGCGCTTCCTGCTGTCTGCCGGCGTGCCCGATCCGCGGTTGTTCCCGCGGGTCGCGCTCGCCCGCGCGTACCGCCGCGCGCTGGCCGCGCCGCGCTCGAACGCCGCGCTCGACTACGCCGAGCCGTACGGCACGCCGCGCCTGCGCGAGGCGATCGCCGCGCTGGTGCGCACGACCCGCGCGATCCCGGCCGCGGCCGAGAACGTCATGATCACGCGCGGCAGCCAGCTCGCGCTCGATCTGGTCGCGCGCGCGCTCGTGCGGCCCGGCGCGGTCGCGGCGGTCGAGGAGCTCGGCTACCGCCCGGCGTGGCGCGCGCTCGAGACCGCCGGCGCGCGGCTCGCCGCGACGCCGCTCGACGGCTCGGGCCTGGTGGTCGACGCGCTCGCGCCGCGGGTGCGCTGCGTCTACCTCACCAGCCATCACCAGTATCCGACCACCGTGCTGCTGTCCCAGCCCAGGCGGGCGGCGCTGCTCGCGCGCGCGCGGCGCGAGCGCTTCGCGATCGTCGAGGACGACTACGATCACGAGTTCCACTTCGATGGCCGGCCGGTCGCGCCGCTCGCGAGCGCCGATCGCGACGGCAGCGTGATCTACATCGGCACGCTGTCGAAGATCCTCGCGCCGGGCCTGCGCCTCGGCTTCGTGATCGCCCCCGAGCCGGTGATCGCCGCGCTCGGCGCGCTGCGCACGGCGATCGATCGCCAGGGCGATCAGGTGCTCGAGCACGCGGTCGCCGAGCTGCTCGAGGATGGCGAGCTGATGCGCCACGTCCGCAAGGCGCGCCGGATCTACGCGCAGCGCCGCGCCGCGTTCGCCGCGATGCTCGAGCGCGAGCTCGGCGGCGCGCTCGACTTCGCGCTGCCGGCCGGCGGTGTCACGCTGTGGGCGCGGGTCGCGGGCGACATCGATCTGCCGGCGTGGCAGCGCCGCGCGCGCGGCCGCGGCGTCGTGTTCGCGACCGCCGCCGACCTCGCGCTCGACGCCAAGCCGCGGCCGTTCATGCGGCTCGCGTTCGCGCGCTACGAGCCGCGCGAGCTCGCCGAGGCCGTGCGCGTCCTGCGCGCGACCCTGTGATCACTTCGCCGCGAGGTGGACGTACATGCGCAGGCCGAGCGGCAGCTCGCGGCCGGGCGAGACGTCGAACCGCGCGATCACCTCGCGCACCCGGGTGTCGACGCGCGCGCGCGGGTCGTCGTCGCGCACGGTCTTGCGGCCGAGCTCGTCGGTCAGCCGCGTGATCCGCACCGGAAACGTGCGGCCGCCGAACGCGTCGGCGGTGGCGTACGCGACCTGGCCGACCGCGACCTGCGCGACATCGGCCTCGTCGATCTCCGCGCGGATCTCGAGGTTGGACAGGTCGGCCATCTCCACGACCGGCGCGGGGGTGAGCGTCGTGACCAGCGCGCCGACCTCGGCGAGCCGGCGCAGCACCACGCCGTCGCTCGGCGCGCGCAGCACGGTCTGATCGAGCGCGACCTGCGCCGCGTCGCGATCCGCGCGCGCGGCGTCGAGCGCGGCGGCCGCCTCGGCGATGGTCTCGGTCCGCGTGCCCTTGGCGAGCGACTGGTAGCGCGCGGTCGCGGCGGCGGCGTTGGCGCTCGCGACGTGTGCGGCGGCGTCGTCGGCGTCGACCGCCGCGCTCGCCACCGCGCCGACCCGGCCGAGCTTGTCGCTGCGCGCCTGCTCGATCCCGCGATGCGCGGCCTCGGCCGCCGCCGCGTCGGCGTCGGCCTTGGCGGCGAGCACGTCCTCCTGGCGCGGGCCGCGCCGCGCGAGCAGGTAGCGCGCCTCGGCGGCGGCCACCGCGGCCTGCGCCGAGGCCAGCCGCGCGCGCGGCAGCCGGTCGTCGAGCCGCGCCAGCACCTGGCCGGCCTTGACCGCGTCGCCTTCATCGACCCCGATCTCGACGATCCGGCCGGGAGCCTCGAACGACAGCTGCACCGGATCGCGCGCGGGCTCGACCCGCCCGGGCGCGACCAGGGTGGCCGGCCGCGCGACCTCGGTGTTGGCGGAGGCGTGCGGCGTGTCGTGGCCGAGCCACCACCACGCGGCGGCGGCGATCGGCAGGGTGGCGAGCAGCGAATAGCGTAGCTTGGTCATGACGAGGCTCCTTCCGAGATCCGGCCGTCCTCGACGCGGATCACGCGATCCGCGAAGCGCTCGAGGCGCGGGTCGTGGGTGACGACGACGATGGCGCGGCCGCGCTCGCTGGCGAGCGCGCGCAGCAGCTCCATCACCGAGAGTGCGGTCTTGGTGTCGAGCGCGGCGGTCGGCTCGTCGCCGATCAGGATCGGCGGATTACCGCCGAGCGCGCGCGCGATCGCGACGCGCTGCTTCTGACCGCCCGACAGATCGCCGGGCAGGTGATGGGCGCGCGCGCCGAGCTCGACCAGGTCGAGCAGCCGCCGGGCCTCGCCGCGCGGGTCCTTCGCGCGCGGATCCTTCATCTGGATCGCCATCGCGACGTTCTCGAGCGCGCTGAGCGCCGGGAACAGGTTGAAGCCCTGGAACACGAACCCGAAGTTGCGCGCGCGCAGCCCCGGCAGCGCGCGCTCGCCGAGCCCGGCGGCGTCCCGGCCCTCGATCCAGACCTCGCCGCTGGTCGGGCGCAGCAGCAGGCCGAGGATCGAGATCAGCGTGGTCTTGCCGGAGCCCGACGGGCCCTCGATCAGCGTGACCTCGCCGGCGCGGATGTCGAGCGTGGCATCGACCAGCGCGGCCACCGCATGCTCGCCGGCGCCGTACACCTTGCCGGTGCCGACCAGGCGGGCGAGCACGGCGGGGGCGACCTTGGTGCCGAGCGGGAGGGTATCGGAGAGCGCGAGCGCAGCGGTCATGGCCTTATCCTTTGAACACCGACGCGGGGTCGAGCCGGAACACCTTGACGATCGAGAGCAGCGCGGCGAACGAGCACATCGCGATCGTGACGACCAGCGTCACCGCGTACAGGCTGGGGAACAGCGCGACCGTGAGGTTCGCGCTCGCCATCGCGGCGCGCATGCCGACCGCGAGGATGCCGCCGACCACGAACCCGAGCGCGGCCGAGATCAGCGCCTGCAGCAGGATCACGCGCATCACCATCGCGTTGCGCGCGCCCATCGCCTTCAGCGTGCCGTACTCGCGGATGTACTGGAGCGTGCCGCTGTACAGGATCTGGCCGACGACGACGAACCCGACGATCACGCCGAGCACCGCGGTCGTGAAGAACCCGGCGCCGACGCCGGTGCGCTTGGACCAGTACGCGCGAGTGCGCGCCGACATCTGCGACGTCCGGTACGCGGCGAGGTGTGGCAGCTGGTTGATCTCGCGCTGGACCTCGTCGATCGACGCGCCGGGCGCGACCTTGACCAGCACGTAGGTCACGGCGTCGTTGCCGAGCCCCGGCATGTAGCTGCGCGCGCTGCGCAGGTCGGTGAACACGATCGGCGAGGTCGTGAACGAGCGGATGCCCTGGGTCATCGCGACGACCTCGGCGCGCACGCCGGCGATCTCGGTGACCGTGCCGAGCTTGTCGATCTTGAGCTTGGCGTACTCGCTGCGATCGATCACGATCGCGCCGGGCTCGGCGAGCCGCGACGGATCGCCCGCGACGACGTGCCACGGCGCGAGCAGCGGCGCGCGGCCCGGCGTGGTCTCGACCCCGACGACCTGCACGCCGAGATCGCCGCCGTCGGCGAGCTTGAACTGCGCGAAGTTCATCACCACGCGATCGGCGCGCGCGACGCCCGGGAGCGACGCCACCTTGTAGTAGGTGCGCTCGTCGAACGGGCTCGCGAACTCGAACGATTCGTTGCCGGCCTTGCCGACCCACAGGTCCGCCGTGCTCGCGTCGATGATCGACGACGCGGTGTCCATGAAGCCGAAGTACAGACCGACCTGGACCAGCACCAGCATCACCGAGACCGACACGCCGGCGATCGCCACGGCGAAGCGCAGGCGGTCGTGGAGCAGCAGCTTGCGCGCCAGAGTCCACATGATGGCGAGCCCTAGGAGCAGCTCGCGTGCCCGGATCCGGCCAGCGATGTCGCTCGGTTACGCCTGCCGCTGCGGTAACGATCCGTTACGCCGGCACGAGCCGTTACCGCCGAGCGCGTGCTAGCGTGGCGCCGTGTTTCGCACGTGAGCTTGGCCCCGACCCGGCGTGCCCGGGTCACGTACCAGCGGCTAGCGCGGTCTCCGCGCGCGGCCGCGCCGGAGAACCATGAGTCCAACGTTCGACAAGGATCTCGAAGCAGTCGTCGCCACCGCCGCCAGGGACGCGGTCGAGGTCGACAAGGGCAACTTCCCCAGCGCCGCGATGCGCGCGCTCCGCGACGCGGGCCTCTACGGCCTGGTGAGCGCGACCGAGGTCGGCGGGCGAGGCGAGGGCCTCGCCGCCGCGGCGCACGTGGTCGAGCAGCTCGCGCGCGCGTGCGGCTCGACCGCGATGGTCGCGTGCATGCACTACTGCGCGACCGTCGTGATCGAGCAGCACGGCCCGCGCGACGTCCGCCAGGCGATCGCGGCGGGGCGCCACCTGTCGACGCTCGCGTTCTCCGAGCCGGGCTCGCGCAGCCAGTTCTGGGCGTCGCTCGGCAGCGCCGCCGCCGAGGGCGATCAGGTCGTGCTCACCGGCAAGAAGAGCTTCGTGACCGCGGCGTCGCACGCCGACAGCTACGTGTGGTCGTCGCGCCCGGTCGCGGGCAGCGAGCTCACCACGCTGTGGCTCGTGCCGCGCGCGACCCGCGGGCTGCGCGTCGAGGGCGCGTTCGACGGCCTGGGCCTGCGCGGCAACGACTCGGCGCCGATCACCGCCGAGGGCGCGCGCCTGGCGATGTCGGCGCGGCTCGGCGCCGACGGCGGCGGCTTCGCGATCATGACCGGCGCCGTGCTGCCGTGGTTCGACGTGCTGTCGGCCTCGGTGTCGGCCGGCCTGATGGAGGCCGCCGTCGAGCGCACCGCCAAGCACGCCGGCGGCACGACGTTCCAGCACGCCGGCTCGACGATCGCGGATCTGCCGACCGCGCGTGCGTTCGTCGCGCGCATGCGGATCAAGACCGACCAGACCAAGGCGCTCAACGCCGACACGATCGCCGCGATCACCGGCAATCGCGCCGACGCGATGCTGCGCGTGCTCGAGTGCAAGGCCGGCGCGGGCGAGGCCGCGACCGAGGTCACCGAGCTGGCGATGCGGGTGTGCGGTGGCGCGGCGTTCCGCAAGGACGTCGGCGTCGAGCGCGTGTTCCGCGACGCGCGCGCGGCGACCGTGATGGCGCCGACCACCGACGTGCTGTACGACTTCCTCGGCAAGGCGGTGTGCGGGCTGCCGGTGTTCGGATGAGCGGCGCGCTCGTGCTCGGCGCGGTCGCGTACGACGCCAAGGTCGTACCGATCTGGGACGGGTTTCGCGCGTACTTCGCGGCGCGCGATCTGGCGTTCGACTACGTGCTCTACACCAACTACGAGCGCCAGGTCGACGCGCAGCTGCGCGGCGAGGTCGACGTCGCGTGGAACTCGCCGCTGGCGTGGATCGACGTCGCCGCGCGCCGGCGCGACGCCCAGGCGATCGCGATGCGCGACACCGATCGCGACCTGACGAGCGTCGTGCTGGTCCGCGACAGCGGGCCGATCCGCGCGCTCGGCGATCTGCGCGGCAAGCGCGTCGGGGTCGGCGCGGCCGATTCGCCGCAGGCCACCCTGATCCCGCTGGTCGAGCTCGCCGAGGCGGGCATCGACGTCCAGCCGGTGCGCCACGACGTGCTGCTCGGCAAGCACGGCGATCACATCGGCGGCGAGCGCGATGCGGTCAAGGCGCTGCTCGCCGGCGACGTCGACGCCGCGTGCGTGATCGACGGCAACCACGTCGCGTTCGCACGCGAGGGGCTGTTCGCGCCGAACGCGCTGCGCGCGATCCATCACACCGGCCGCTACGATCACTGCAACATGACCGTGCTCGGCGAGCTGTCGCCGCAGCTCGCGCGGTTCCGCGAGCTCCTGCTCGCGATGTCGTACGACGATCCGGCGGTGCGCCCGCTGCTCGACCTCGAGGGCCTGAAGGCGTGGCTGCCCGGCCGCACCACCGGCTACGCGCTGCTCGCGCGCGCGGTGGAGCGGTTCGGTCACCCGGGCCGGCGATGACCGTCGAGCGGACGCCGCCCGGCGCGGTCGTCGAGCTCGGCGATCTCGGGATGGCGGAGGGCGCGCACCTGTTGATCGCGCGCGCGCTCGCGGCCGCACCGCACGTGCTCGTGCGCGGCAACGCGCCGACCCTCGCGATCGATCTGCCCGCGTGGTGCCGCGCGCACGGCCACGCGATCGAGCCGGCGGGCGGCGGGTTCGCGATCGCGCGCTCGCCGCACGATCGCTGGCGCGATGCCGAGCGCGCGGGCGACGCGTCGCCGGCCGGCGTCGTCGAGGTCGCGCCGGCGCGCTGGGGGCTGGCCGCGCGCGGCGCGCTGGTCGAGGCCGGCGCGCCGACGCTCGATCTCGCGCTCGCCGATCGCCGCGCGATCTGGGCCGACGAGGCGGCGCGGCTCTACGCGCAGGCCGCGGCGGCGCAGTGGGATCCGCAGACCGCGATCGCGTGGGATGCGGCCGGCGAGCTGCCGGCCGCGGTCGAGGCCGCGGTCGTGCAGGTCATGACCTATCTGATCGAGAACGAGACCGCCGCGCTGCTCGTACCGGTGCGCTTCCTCGGCCGGCTGCACCCGCACTTCCGCGAGGTCATGCAGCTGCTCGCGATCCAGGCCGCCGACGAGGCGCGCCACATCGAGGTGTTCACGCGGCGCGCGCGCCGGCGCGGCGACGCGCTCGGCGTGTCGACCGCGGGCGGCCAGGCGTCGCTGGCGAGCCTGTTCGACGAGCCCGAGTTCGCGATCGCGAGCTTCCTGCTGTCGGTGCTCGGCGAGGGCAGCTTCCTGCTGCTGCTCCAGTTCCTGCGCGATCACGCGCCCGACCTGGTCACGCGCGATGTCGCGCGGCTCGCCGCGCAGGACGAGGCGCGCCACGTCGCGTTCGGGCTCGCGCACCTCGCGCGTCACACCCGCGAGGAGCCCGGGCTGCGCGACCGGCTCGCCGCCTCGATCGAGCGCCGCCACGCCGCGCTGGCGCACACCAGCGGGCTCAACGCCGAGGTGTTCGACGCGCTGATCCTGCTCGCCGCGGGCAGCTGGGATCCCGCCGCGCTGCGCGCCGGTCACGCCGCGGTCACCACGCTCGTGCGCGCGATGCACGAGGCGCGCGCGCAGCACCTTGTGCGGCTCGGCTTCGCGCCGGCGCGCGCCGACGCGCTGTCGGCGCTCCACACGCGCAACTTCATGTGAGCTGCGCGGCGGGCAGCAGCACGGTGAACGTCGAGCCCTCGCCGACGGTCGAGCGCACCTGGATGTCGCCGCCGTGCGCGCGCACCACCTTGTGACAGATCGCGAGCCCGAGCCCCGTGCCGTCGGGGCGGGTCGTGAAGAACGGCTCGAAGATCCGCGCGAGATCGGGCTCGGCGATGCCGCGCCCGTGGTCCTCGATCTCGATCGCGATGCGCGTCGCGTCGGCCGCCGAAGCCTTGATCGATGCGCGCACCGTGACCTGCGTCCCCGGCCGCGACGCGTCGGCCGCGTTGCCGACCAGGTTGACGATGACCTGGCGCAGCCGCTGCGGATCGCCCTGGACCGACGGCAGCTCGCCGCCGGGCTCGCAGCGCAGCGCGACGCCCTTCTCGGACAGCACCGGCTGGAGCCCGCGCGCGGTGGTCTCGATCAGCTCGCCGACGTCGATCGCCTGCGATTGCAGCTTCACCGGCTTGGCGAAGTCGAGGATCTCGGCGACCGACTTGTCGAGCCGCGCGAGCTCCTCGATCGCGATGTCGAGGTGCTCGCGATCGTCGTCGGACAGCTGCAGCTTGCGGCGCAGGATCTGCACGTTGAGCGAGATGCTGGTGAGCGGCGTGCGGATGTCGTGCGCGATCGCGGCGGCGAACTGGCCGAGCGCGGCGAGCCGGCGCGCGTCGCCCAGCTCCGACACCGCCTCGGCGCGCTCGACCGCGATCGCGATGCGCGCCGCGAGATCGCGCGCGACCACGTAGGTGTCGCGATCGATCAGCCCGTGCTCGAGCAGGAATGCGCCGACCGGCGTGCCCGCGCCGCCGAGCGCCGGGACGATCAGGCAGGCGTCGAGCGCGTGCAGATCGCCGCGCAGCGGCTCGCCCCTGGCCATGCGCGCGACCAGCTCGGCGTCGAACGTCCTGGCCGCGCGCCACGTGACCTTCGTGCCGTCGCCGATCAGCGTGATCCGGCGGATCGCCTCCGCGATCGCCGCGTCGGGATCGGCGGGGAGCGGCTCGCCGTGCAGGCCGAGCCGGCGCGCGCGCCGCTCGTCGAGGCCGGCCAGCACGCTGCCCTCGAGCCGCGGATACATCGCACGCCCGATCGCGGCGAGCGCGAGCGGCACGATCGACGCGCCGAGCAGGAGCGCGGTCTGGAGCTCGCCCGGCTCGGTCCAGCGCAGCACCGCGAGCACCGCGGCGCCGCCGCCGACCGCGACCGCGAACACCATCGTGCCGATCGTCACCGCCTCGGCGGCGGCCGAGCGGATCGAGAACAGATCGGTCCGCAGCACCGCGGTGCCGATCACGACGAAGCTGATCAGGGTCGCGACCGTGGTCTCGGCCCACACCGCGGGTTCGGCGAGGCCGAGCGCGGGGCCGAGGTAGTAGGCCGAGAACCCGAATCCCCAGCGGAACCACAGCATCGCGATCACGGTGCGCGCGTCGCGATCGCGGGTACGCTTCCATGCCACGCCGCCGAGCGCGAACACCAGGCAGGTCGCCGGCGCGAAGAACACCCACTCCGACACCGAGTGGCGATAGTCGAACGTGCGATCGACGCCGATCAGCACGCCGGCGCCGATCACCGCCCACGCGATCAGCGCGCTGCGCCACTTCCATCCCATGCTCGGCCGGCGCGGAAAGCTCGCGATGAAGTCGAGCGTGAGCACCGCGAGGATGATCGTCGCGAGCGAGCACGGCACGGTGACCGCCGACGTGATGATCGAGTCGCCCGAGATCACGTTGGCCCCACGCCACGCGGTCATCGACGCGTCGGTCAGCGCGAGCGCGCCGAACATCACGTTGTCGCGGCGGTGCGGCGCGGCGCGCAGCACGATCGTCGCGTAGGCCGCGCCGATCGCCGCGATCGCGAGCGCGAGGACACCGCCGATCACGCCGGCTCGTCCTTGCGCAGCCCGAACTCCTCGATCTTGCGGTCGAGCGTCGGCCGGCTGATGTCGAGGATCGCGCACGCGCGGCGCTTGTTCCACTCGGTGTGCGCGAGCACGCGGATGATGTGCCGGCGCTCGAGCTCGCGCAGCGTGGGCAGCGCGCCCTCGGCGTCGGATTCGGCGTGGTCGGCGTGCGGCGCCGCGGCGCCGACCGGCAGCAGGGTCTCGTCGAGCACGTCGGTCTTGGCGAGCACCACCGCGCGGGTCAGCGTGTTCTCCAGCTCGCGCACGTTGCCGGGCCAGGGCTGGGCCGCGAGCCGCGCGAGCGCCACGGGCGTGACGTAGCGGACCTCCTTGCCGAGGTCGCGGTTGATCTTCGCGAGCAGGCCCTCGACCAGCAGCGGGATATCGGACGCACGCTCGCGCAGCGGCGGCAGGTGGATCTCGACGACGCGCAGCCGGTAGTACAGATCCTCGCGAAACGTGCCCTTGGCGACCATCGCGGCGAGATCGCGATGGGTCGCGGCGATCACGCGCGCCTCGAGCGCCATCGGCTTGGCGTCGCCGACCCGCTCGAACGTGCGCTCCTGCAGCACGCGCAGCAGCTTGGCCTGGAGATCGAGCGGGATCTCGGCGATCTCGTCGAGGAACAGCGTGCCCTTGCCGGCGAGCTCGAACCGGCCGGGACGATCGCCGATCGCGCCGGTGAACGCGCCCTTGACGTGGCCGAACAGCTCGCTCTCGAGCACGCCGGGCGCGAGCGCGGTGCAGTTGACCGCGACGAACGGGCGATCGCGATCGCCGCCGGGCGCGGCGGCGTGGATCGCGCGCGCGACCAGCTCCTTGCCGGTGCCCGACTCGCCGGCGATCAGCACCGGTGCGCGCGTGGTCGACACCGCGCCGATCTGCTTCCACACCTCGCGGATTCCGGCGCTCTTGCCGAGGATGTCGCCGACCTCGCCGCGGCGGCTGGCGAGCTCGACCAGCTCGCTGCGCGCCTCGCGGCTATCGAGCGCGGTCTTGACCACGGCGCGCAGTCGATCGATGTCGACCGGCTTGACCAGGTACTCGTACGCGCCGAGCTGGATCGCCTTGACCGTCGACTGCATGTCATCGCGCGCGGTCACGACCACCACGGTCGGCGCGGCTTCGCGATCCGCCAGCGCGGTCAGCACGTCGAACCCCGAGCCGCCCGGCAGGCCGAGATCGAGCAGCATCAGCTCGATCTCGGGGGTCGCCTGCGCGATCGCGCCGGTCGCGTCCTGCGCGGTCGTGACGTCGTAGCCCTCGCTCGTCAGGAACTTCTCGAGCGTGCGGCGGATCGAGCGATCGTCGTCCACGATCAGGATGCGGGCCACCGAGGTCACCTTTCGCCGGATTCCACGAGCCGTGCCAGCCCAAGCCGGCGGGATCGCGTGGCGACCATCGTAGCGAGAGTAACGAAACGTTGCCTCGCCGCTGCTCCGGCGGCCGCATCTTGACAGTGTTATATGACAGTGTTATATAGAAGCCGTGAGCGAAACCTGGACCTTGCTCGAGCTGGTGGAGCGAGCGGCGGCGCGCGTCGCCGCGCTTCCGGCGCCGAAGAACGGCCAGGTCCGCGCCGTCCCCGACGAGCGCACCGTCCGTTACTACGCGGCGATCGGCCTGCTCGACCGCCCGTCGGCGATGCGCGGCCGGACCGCGCTGTACGCCGCACGCCACCTCGCCCAGGTCGTCGCGATCAAGCGCCTGCAGGGCGCGGGCAAGAGCCTCGCCGAGATCCAGGCGCTGTGGCCCACGCTCGACGATCACACGCTCGCGCGCATGACCGGCGTCGCGATCCCGGCGAGCAGCGCGCGCCGCGGCGCACGCTCCGAGTTCTGGAGGCGCGCACCGGCGGACGCGGCGCCGGCGCCCGCGCCGGCCGTCGCTGCGCCTGCGCCTGCTGCGGAGGCCGTCGACACCGAGCCGAGCGCCCGGGCGGCCGAGCTCAGGCTCGCGCTCGCGGACGACGTGGCGCTGGTGATGGCGCTGCGCGACGAAGCCATCCATCTCACACCGGCCGATGTCCGCGCGCTTCGCGCGGCCGCGGCGCCGTTCGTTGCCGAGCTCGCAAAGCGCGGGCTCATCGCCCACCGAGTGGGCACACTGGAGGAGTCATGACTGCACTGGCGATCGTGTTGATGTCGGAGGACGAGGTAACCCGGTACGGCCGGGCGAGCGACGCGGGGTTCGGCGCGCTGCGCTGCGAGCGCGGCCTGCTGCCGCTGAGCGCGATGGATGTCGACGCACGCGTGGCGGGCGTGATCGCGTCGATCGAGCTGGCGCAGACGTTCGTCAACACGACCGGCGCCGCGATCGAGGCGACATACATCTTTCCGCTGCCCGATCGCGCGGCGGTGCACCGGTTTCGCATGGAGGTCGCGGGCCGGGTGATCGACGGCGTGGTCGAGGAGCGCGGCGCGGCGCGCGAGCAGTACGACGAGGCGATCGCGCACGGCCACCGCGCGGCGATCACCGAGCAGGAGCGTCCGGGCGTGTTCACGCTCCGCGTCGGCAACCTGATGCCGGGTGAGGCGGCGACCGTGCGGCTTTCGCTGGTCGGTCCGCTCGCGATCGACGACGGGGAGGTGACGTTTCGGTTTCCACTCGTGGTCGCGCCGCGCTACATGCCGGGCGCGGGACTGCCCGGCGATCAGGCGGGGCTCGGCGCCGCACCCGATACGACGCTCGTGCCCGACGCGTCGCGGATCTCGCCGCCGGTGCGGCTGCCCGGTTGCGCGAGCCCGGTGCGGCTCGGGCTGCGCGTCGCGCTCGCCGACCCCGCGGTGCGCGATGTCGCGTCGAGCTTGCACGCGGTGACCACGACGCTGCGCGATGCGCGCGTGATCGAGGTCCAGCCGGGCGAGCGGCTCGATCGCGACTTCATCCTGCGCTGGCGCCTCGCCGACCACGAGCTGCGCAGCACGCTGGTGTGCGCGGACGACGACGACGGTGGCTCCGGCACGTTCATGCTGACGCTCGTGCCGCCGAGCACCGCGGCGGTGTCGGCCAAGCCGCGCGACGTGGTGTTCGTGCTCGATCGCTCGGGCAGCATGGGCGGCTGGAAGATGGTGGCGGCGCGCCGCGCGGTGGCGCGGATGATCGACACGCTGACCTCGCGCGATCGCTTCCAGGTGATCGCGTTCGACCACGAGCTCGAGCCGCTGCCGGCGCCGAGCCCGGTCGAGGCCACCGATCGCAACCGCTTCCAGGCGATCCAGGCGCTCGCCGCGATCGACGCGCGCGGCGGCACCGAGCTGGCCGCGCCGCTGCGCTCGGCGGTGCGGCAGCTCGCCGGCGGCTATGCCGACCGCGAGCGCGTGATCGTGCTGGTCACCGACGGCCAGGTCGGCAACGAGGATCACATCCTGCGCGAGCTCGCGCCATCGCTGGGCAACGTGCGGATGTTCACGCTCGGCATCGATCAGGCGGTCAACGCGACGTTCCTGCGGCGCCTGGCCGGCGCTGGCGGCGGGATGTGCGAGCTGGTCGAGTCCGAGGACCGGCTCGACGCGGTGATGGCCAAGGTGCATCGCCGGATCGGCCTGCCGATCGCGACCGAGCTGGCGCTCGCGGCCGGCGGCGGGCTCGACCTCGAGCGCGCGTCGATCGCGCCGAGCAAGCTGCCGGACGTCTACGCCGGCGCGCCGGTGGTGGTGCTCGGCCGCTATCGCGGTCGCGCGGGCGCCGGCGCGGCGATCGCGATCGAGGCGACGAGCTTCGGCGACCCGATCAAGCTCGCGGTCGAGCGCAGCGGCGACGGCGGCAGCTGGCTCGCCGCGTGCTGGGCGCGCGCGCGGATCGGCGAGCTCGAGGATCGCTACGCGACCGGCGCGCACGCGGTCGAGGGCGAGATCGTGAGCTTGTCGAAGCGCCACGGCGTCCTGTCGCGGTTCACCGCGTACCTCGCGATCGATCGCAGCGAGCGCGTGAACCCGGGCGGCCACGTCCATCAGATCGTCCAGCCGGTCGAGCGGCCGGCGGGCTGGGAGGCCGAGCGTCTCGCGCGCTCGCGCGGCCACGTCTCGCCGCCCGGCGCGGCCGCACCGGTCCCGATGCCGTCCAAGACGATGGCCATGCCGCCGCAGGCGGCCGCGATGCCCCCGATGATGCCGCTCGGCGGCGGTGGGGCGATGAAGGCGCAGGGGTTCGCGGGGCCGCCGCCCGCACCGCCGAAGCTCGCGGGGCCGGCCTACCCGCCGCATCGCCACGCGAAGGAAGAGCAGGCGGACCTGAGCATCGTCGCCGAGCCGGTGCCCGACGCGCGGACCTACCTGTTCAAGCTCGACCTGCTCGCGCGCGAGCTCGAGACGCTGGCGAACGGCCCGGTCGATGCGCTCGCGATCCGCGTGCTGCGCCAGCGCCTGGTCGAGTGGGTCGAGGACCTGCGCTCGGTCGGCGGTCACGACGACCTGGCCGCGGCGGTCGAGCGCGTGCTCGCGCAGCTGGCGGGGGTGCTCGCGGCCGGCGGCGCGCAGGCCGCGCTGCGCGCCATCGCGGCCGAGCTCCGGCAGCTCGCGGCCGGCGCGCCGCCGCCGGCGCCGAAGAAGGGCCGGCTGGCGTTCTGGAAGTAGGGCTGCTACCACCGCGGCATGAGGCGCCTCGCGATCGCGGCCGCGTTCGCCGGCTGCGCGCGGCCGGCGCCGCCTCGCGATGATGTCCGGCCGGCGGACCGTTCGCCGGCCGTCGTCGCACCGGGCGACGCCTCGGCGCTTCCAGGACCGATCGACGCGCCGGCGCTCGCGATCGTCGAGGCGCCGATCGCGTGGAGCGACGAGCGGGCCCGGCTCACGCTGGAGTATCGCCGCGCGCACAGCGATCCGGCCGCGACCGATCTGACGATCGCCGCGCGTGATCGTGCTGCACTACACCGACGGCGGCTCGGCGCGCGCCACGCGCGCCTACTTCGATCACGTACGGATCGAGAAGGCGCGCCACGACCTCGCGCGCGCGGGCGCGGTCAACGTGTCGGCGCACTTCCTGGTCGATCGCGACGGCACGATCTACCAGCTCCAGCCCGAGACCCGGTACGCCCGGCACTGCATCGGGCTCAACCACATCGCGATCGGCATCGAGAACGTCGGCGACGAGGCGAAGTACCCGCTGACCGACGCGCAGGTCGCCGCCGACGCCGCGCTCGTGCGCGAGCTCGCGCGGCGCTATCCGATCACGCACCTGCTCGGTCACTACGAGGTCATGAAGTTTCGTACGAACCCGTACTTTCTCGAGCTCGATCCCGCGTATCGCAACGACAAGCCGGATCCCGGCGCGCGGTTCATGGCGCGCGTGCGCGCGGCGGTGGCGGACCTCCACCTCGCGGGACTCGATCAGTGATGGCGGACCGCGCGCTTGAGCGCGACGTGGTGGAGCGTGCCGTTGGTCCTGGGCGCGAGCCGCTGGCTATCCGACGCGTAGCCGTCCTTCGCGATCGTGATCGTGGAGGCCTCGTAGGCCGGTAGCCTGATCGTGGTGGGCGTGACGCCGAGCGTCCTGCCGCCGATCGTGATCGTGGCGCCGGGAGGCGTCGACGTCACGCGCACCGAGAACATCGCGTGCAGCATGTGGATGTCGAGCTTGTCGCCGGCGGGGCTCGGCGTGACGTCCTTGACCTGGCCGAAGTACTTGGCCTTGCGCAGGTAGAGCCGGGTCTGCACGTTGCACGGCAGCGTGATCGTGGCGGGCGTCGTCGCGATCACGTTGGTGTCGGCCTCGTCGAGCGCGATCTGGACGCCGAGCGGACTGGACGTGACGTCGATCGAGCAGGTCGTCGGCGCGGCGACCGCGGCGTCGGCCGGGACCGCGGCGGGGTTGCTCCCGGTGGGCTGGATCATCGGCGTCGCCGAGCCCGCCGGCGGCGTCGCGCTCCCCGGCGACGCGACCTGCGGCATCTTCACCGCGGCGACGCTCGAGCCCGAGCCGCCGCGCTCGCGATGGCTCGCCGCGGCGGTGTTCTTGCTCGACACCAGCGCGATGATCAACGCGATCGCGGCCGCAACCGCCAGCGCGGCACCGACCGCGATCGCGAGCATGCGCTTGCGGCGGCGACCCTCGAGCGCGACGACCTCGCCGCTGGGATAGCGCGCGAGCTGGCCGCTGTCGTGAAAGAATCCGGTGCCGCCGTCGCCGATCCCGCCCGGCGGAAAGCCGAACATCGCCATCTGGGCCTGCGGGTTCAGGTCGGGCGAGAGCTGCGGATGACCGCCGCCCGGCGTCATGTACGAGGCCGGCAGCGGACCCGGCATGAACCCCGGCGGTGGCAGCGGCGGCGGCACGTCCACCGGCACCGCGTCGACCACGATCGCGGGCTCGTCGGCGGGCGGCATCGGTCGCAGCGGCTCCATCAGCGTCGGATCGATCTCGATCTTGGGCTCGCCGATCCCGGTCGGCTTGTCCTCCCACACGACCGCGTGGATCGGCTTGTCGCTCGCGACCGCGGTCACCGGGTTGCCGGTCGCGGTGCTGGCGCCGAGCCGGGCGGGCGCGGACCAGCCGTCGGCCGAGGTCGGATCCGCGGTGATCGTCCAGTCGCCGGTCGGCGTCGGCGTGCGGGGCACGGCCGGCTCGGGCGGCTCGGGCGGCGGCTTCGGCGGCAGCAGGGTCGGCCCCGACGCATCGGGCGTCATGGTCCAGTCCTCGTTGGGCAGCGCCGCCATGATCTCCGACGCGCGCATCCCGCCGCTGCGCGACGACGCGGGCGTCTCGGCCGGCGGCTCGGGCATCGCGGGCGGCATCGGCGGCGGGCCGACGTAGGCGCGGCCGCTCTCGTCCGCGGCGAGCTCGGCGAGCTGCTCGGCCGGGATCCCGCTGAGATCGGTCGGCTCCTCGCTCGCGGCGGCTGGCGCCGCCGGAACGCGCGCGATCGGCAGCGGCGCGACCGGCGTCGCGCGACGCGGCAACGGCGGCGACGACGGCGTGTGAGCGCGGCGCGGCATCGCCGGCTGGCGCATCACCAGCGGCGTGGTCGGATCGTCGCGGTTCGCCCGCTGTTCGGGCGTGGTCGGCACGCCGAACGGCATCGTGTGCACGCGCACCGGCGCGACGCCGAGCGAGGTCGACGTGCGCGGCAGCGCCGGCTCGACCGGCGCTGCCGGCGGGCGCTCGACGACCGGCATGCCGATCGAGGTCAGCTTGGCGGCGACCACCGGCGTCGGCGGTGGGGTCGGTCGCTTCGGTGCGGGCGGCTCGACGACCGGCACGGCGGGCGGCGTCGGCGGGCGCCTGGCCTCGACGACCGGC
>Ga0335081_10007538_pt1 | contig 17397 bp, 14 predicted proteins | sample Lox_Sample_35_FD_206713 | JGI IMG/M metagenome (GOLD analysis project Ga0335081, IMG submission 206713) | Soil microbial communities from Loxahatchee National Wildlife Refuge, Florida, United States - Lox_Sample_3.5 | ecosystem: Environmental > Terrestrial > Soil > Wetlands | place: USA... | reverse complement strand
CGCACCAGCACCGCGCCGTCGCTTTCCGGCGGCGGCGGGACCTCGCTCAGGCTGATTGAATTGGCTTTTCCTGGGATGACGGTCAACGCGCGCATGGGAGCGGTTTTGTCAGTGCCGCCCCGCCACCTATTTTAGCACAACGCGCCGCTCAGGTCGCCGGTTCCACAGAGGCGACGACAAAGGTGTGCGTCTCGCCGTCTTCGTTCCGGATCGAAACATATTCGCCCGGACGGAAGGCATGGGCGCCGAAACGGTAGCCGCTTTCGTCATCGTCCTCCGAGCTCGCATCGTAATCGAATACCCAGCGCGCGTGCTCGGGGCCGCCCGGCTTGTGCACGAGGAAGCCGATTTCGTCGTCTTGCCCCTCCCAGAACCGCCGCACGCGACAATGGTCGCGATGCGCGCGCCACTGCAGGACATCGATGTGGCCCTTGCCATCGAGCGGGGCGACGAATTCGTAACCGTGTCGATCCGAGCCCTGCGGAAAATCCTTGGAGCGCGCCAAATTGAGTCTGATGCGCTTGAACGCATGCGGCAGCGTGGTCACGGCAACCTCCATCCTGAATCCTTTTAAACATCGTGCGCACATATGGCATTCGCAAGTATTGATTTGGATCAGGTGAAGGCTATTGGGTGGGCGGATAGTGACGTCAATTCGAGGGCGCGATGAGCGAGACGGATGGCACGCAAAAGGCGGTGATTGACTTTCTGGGGGCGCCGGCGACTTACGGCGGCGTATCCGTCAAGCGCATCGACACCCACGCGGCGTCGGTATTTTTGGCCGGGGATCATGCCTACAAGATCAAGCGGGCGGTGCGTTTCCCGTTCCTCGATTACTCGACCCTCGAGCGGCGCCGGGCCGCCTGCGCCGCCGAGATTGCCGTCAATCGTCCGTTTGCGCCGGCGATCTATCTGCGCGCGGTCCCGATCACACGCGAGCTAGACGGCAGCCTCGCCATCGGCGGCGCTGGCGCTGCGGTCGAATGGGCCGTCGCGATGCGGCGCTTCGACGAAACGCTCACGCTCGACCATCTTGCCAACGAAGGCCGCATTGACGGCGCAATGGCCGACGCCCTGGCGCGCGCGGTGGCTGGCGCCCACGCCGTAGCGCCGATCAACACGATTGCCGGTTTCACCGCCGAGCTTGCCGAAGTGATTGCACAAAACGATGCGGAGCTGCGCGCCTCGCCGGACCTTTTTCCGCTCGAAGCAGTGGAAGCGCTGACATCGGCGACGCGCGCAACATTCCAGCGGGTGCGGCCATTGCTGGACGAGCGCGAGCGCGCTGGCCTAGTGCGGCGCTGCCACGGCGATTTGCATCTCGGCAATATCGTCTTGCTCGACGGCGCGCCGGTCCTGTTCGATGCCATCGAGTTCGACCCCAGAATCGCTACCGGCGATGTGCTCTACGATCTCGCCTTCCTGCTGATGGACCTGATCGAGCGCCGGCTGACGCACGCCTCCAACATCGTGCTCAACCGCTATCTCGGCGAGACGCAGCGCGTGCAGGATCTCGACGCGCTTGCCGCGTTGCCGTTATTCCTGTCGCTGCGCGCCGCGATCCGCGCCAAGGTTGCCGCCGAGCGGCGCGACGGGAACACCGACCGCGCGGCGGTCGAGCAAAGCGCGCGCGATTACTTTGCGCTCGCGGCGCGACTTATTGCACCGCCTCCCGCCCGGCTGATCGCGATCGGCGGATTGTCGGGCACCGGCAAGTCGCTGCTTGCCCGGACGCTCGCGGCCGCAATCCTTCCGGAGCCGGGCGCGGTCTTGCTGCGCAGCGACGTCGAGCGCAAAGCACTGTTCGCCGCCACCGAAACGGACCGCTTGCCGCAAACGGCTTACACCCGCGACGTCACCGCGCGGGTCTACGGTACGCTTGCCGACAAGGCTCACCGCATTCTTGCCGCCGGCCATTCGGCGGTCGTGGACGCAGTGTTCGCGGAACCGGACGAGCGCGCAGCGATGAGCCGCGTTGCGCCTCGTGCAGCCTTTCAAGGTGTATTTCTGACCGCGGACCTTGCGACACGGCTCGCCCGCGTCGGCGGGCGCACGGCCGACGCCTCCGACGCCGATGCTGCGATTGCGCGCCGCCAGGAACGCTACGATCTCGGCGCCATGGATTGGACGGTCATCGACGCTTCCGGCTCGCCGGATGAGACGCTGCGCCGCACCAAATCCGCGCTCATGATTGCGTGAACAAGCTATGCACCTGACAGTCGCCTGCTCCGCCCGTCGCACCCTTTGGCGTTCGCCGCAAAACCGATAGCCTAGTCGCCCGCAACGCGCCCACCGGATTTCCAATGAACGCTGCGCAACGTTCGAGTTTTTCCGCGCGCCAGTTGGCGGTGGGGCTCACCGGTTATTGCGCCTTCGTCAACCTCTACGCGCCGCAGTCGATTTTGCCCCTGCTCTCGCGCGAGTTCGGCGCGACCGCCGCCGAAGTCTCCACCATCATTACGGTCAGCACGCTGGCGGTGGCCGTGACCGCGCCGTTCACCGGCGCCATTGCCGACGTGCTCGGCCGCAAGCGGGTGATCGTGGCAGCGATGTTCGTGCTGGTCGTGCCGACGCTGATGGTCGGATTGGCAGGGAGCCTAAAGGCAATCATCTTCTGGCGCGCGGTCCAGGGGCTCGTGCTGCCACCGATTTTCGCCGTGACCGTCGCGTATATCGGCGATGAATGGCCGCCCCACGAAGCGACCACGGCTGCCGGCATTTACAGTTCCGGCTCGAGTATCGGCGGCTTCAGCGGCCGGCTGATCGTGGGGCTTCTTGCCGACCTGATCAGTTGGCGTGCCGGCTTTCTCGCCCTCGCCGGGGTCGCCTTCGCCGGAGCGATCGCCATCATTTTCCTGCTGCCGCACGAGCGTAAATTCGTCCGGTCCGAGGGCTTCGTCGCCTCCGGCCGGCAAATGCTCGCGCATTTCCGCAACGGCCAATTGCTGGCGACTTTCGCGGTCGGCTTCGGAGTGCTGTTCAATTTTATCTGCACCTTCACCTATGTCAGCTTTCATCTCGCCGCACCGCCCTACGATCTTTCCGCAACCGCACTCGGCGCAATTTTTGTCGTCTACCTTGCCGGTTCGGTGCTGACGCCCTGGGTTGGCTGGGCGGTCGGTCGTTTCGGGCGCCGGCGCTTCATGGTGCGCGTGATTGCGGTATGGATCGTGGGCATCGCACTCACGCTTCTGCCGTCGTTGTGGCTCATCATTCTCGGCCTTGCCATCAGCGCCGGCTGTGGACTGATCTGCCAGGCAATTTCCACCGGTTATGTGACGATCACCGCCCAGGCTGGCCGCTCGTCGGCTGTCGGGCTTTATGTGACGAGTTTTTATGTTGGCGGCAGCTTCGGCGCGGCCCTCGGCGGCCTCGCCTGGACGCTCGGCGGCTGGCCAGCCTGCGTCGCTCTGGTCGTAGCAATGCTGCTGCTGATGGCGGCAATCGTGTTCTTCGCCTGGACGCGCGGCGTGCCCGCCGGCCCCGAGGTCCCCGCGATCGAGCCGCCCTAGACGCTTAGCCTGCGCTCGGATGCCATAAAGGCCCGTAGCCGCGGCGAAGCACGCTGAGGATTGCGGGCGGCGTAAGGACGCCAATGGTCACGTTCCGCGGCCGCCGATTCGTTTGGTCGTAGCCCGACGGCGTCCAATGCAACAGCCGCTGGCCGCGCACTGCAAATGCTTCGCCGCCGAGTGTGATCATGGCGCCGTCCGGCAGCGCGTCGATGGTGCGTCGGTGCAGGTGCTTGGCCTCGCCGTCGAGCCGCTCCGCGTGCAGGACCTTGTCCATCGCCGGCGCACGCGCGCGCCGCCTCGTTGCCGAGAACAGCGCGGCAAAATGCTCCGCCTCCTTGCGTCGGCACTCAAAGCAAGGCCGATGGCCCGCGGCAAGCGCCGTCACCTCATCGAGAAAGAACAATTCGCTATAGCTGTCGGCCCACACATTGCGGTGTCGATCGTTGAATTGCAGGCGGCAACAGATCCACTGCTTCGACGCCCAGCGCCGCTGACCGAGCCTACGCTTATCGTCGTGCAACCGCCCGCCACGATTGCCCATGAGCAGGCCGCGCGCCGACGTAGCGAACAAAGCGCCAAAGGGATCGACACGATTTTGCAGAGGCATGGCCGGTGAAAAAGCAAGGTGGCCGGGACATGTGCATCCCCCGGCCACCATATCCGTTCTAGGAAGACCCGGTTACCCGAACAGATGGTGCAATCAAACTCGACCCGGCAAGATTCGCATTGACGGAAGTCAAAAACCGGTCACTTTTGAATAACCCGCTGGCGATGCTTGCGAAACGCCCGCCACAAGGGCGGACGTCGGTTGCGGATGCGCCGATTTCAGCCTTGCGGCTGGGGAGCGATTTCGCCGGAGGGCGGCTCGGGCCGCGGGCGCGGCTTACCCGCTGGCGGTACTGCCGAAGACCGGGGGCTCGTCGGCTCGATCACCGATTCGCGCACCGGCCGTTTGCCGGCCAAGAGATCAACAATCTCTTCGCCCGTCAGCGTCTCAAACTCGAGCAGACCCTTAGCCAAGGCTTCCAGATCGGCGCGCTTGTCGGTGAGGATTTGCGTCGCCTCCGCGTAACCGGCTTCAACCAGCTTGCGAATCTCGCCGTCGATCGTCTGCGCGGTGGCTTCCGAAATGTTCTGCTGACGCGAAACCTGATAGCCGAGGAAGACCTCGTCCTGATTCTCACCATAGGCAACGGTGCCGAGCTTGTCGGAAAGGCCCCAGCGCGTGACCATCATGCGCGCAAGCTTGGTCGCCTGTTCGATGTCGGAAGCGGCACCCGACGTGACCTTCTCCTTGCCGAACACCATTTCCTCGGCGACGCGCCCACCCATCATGATGGCGAGGCGCGAGGTCATTTGTTCGCGGCTCATCGACAGTTTGTCGCGCTCGGGCAGTTGCATGACCATGCCGAGCGCGCGGCCGCGCGGGATGATGGTCGCCTTGTGCACCGGATCGGTCGCTTTGACGTTGAGCGCGACGATCGCATGCCCGCCTTCGTGATAGGCGGTGAGCATCTTTTCTTCGTCGGTCATGACGAGCGACTTGCGCTCGGCGCCCATCATCACCTTGTCCTTGGCGTCTTCGAACTCGGCCTGGGTGACCATGCGTTTGTTGCGGCGCGCGGCCATCAAAGCGGCTTCGTTGACCAAGTTGGCGAGGTCGGCGCCGGAGAAACCTGGGGTGCCGCGCGCGATAGTCTTCAAGTTCACGTCGGGCGCCAGCGGCACTTTGCGCACATGCACTTTGAGGATCTGCTCGCGGCCAACGACGTCCGGGTTTGGTACGACGACCTGACGATCGAAGCGGCCCGGACGCAGCAGCGCGGGGTCGAGCACGTCGGGACGATTGGTGGCGGCAATCAGGATGATGCCTTCGTTCGCTTCGAAGCCATCCATCTCAACCAGCAACTGGTTGAGCGTCTGCTCGCGCTCGTCATTGCCGCCGCCGAGACCGGCGCCGCGATGACGGCCGACGGCGTCGATTTCGTCGATGAAGATGATGCAGGGCGCATTCTTCTTCGCCTGCTCGAACATGTCGCGCACGCGGGAGGCGCCGACGCCGACGAACATCTCGACGAAATCGGAGCCGGAAATCGTAAAGAACGGCACATTGGCTTCGCCGGCGACCGCGCGCGCGATCAGCGTCTTGCCGGTGCCCGGGGGACCGACCAGCAACACGCCGCGCGGAATGCGTCCGCCCAGGCGCTGGAATTTGCCGGGGTCGCGCAGGAACTCGACGATCTCCTGCAGGTCTTGCTTGGCTTCATCGACGCCGGCGACGTCTTCAAACGTTACGCGCCCATGCGCTTCCGCGAGCAACTTGGCGCGCGACTTGCCGAAACCGAGCGCTTTGCCGCCGGCGCCTTGCATCTGGCGCGACAAAAATATCCACACGCCGATCAAAGCGATGAATGGCAGCCAGGAAACGAGCAGCGACACGAACCACGGCACGTTGTCCGACGGCGGACGCGCGGTGATCGAAACGCCTTTCGAGTAAAGCTTCTGTACCAAGCCCGGATCGCTCGGGGCATAGGTTTGGAAATTGGTGCCGTTCTGGAACGTGCCGCGGATTTCCGGGCCCTGGATAACAACTTCGCGGACGCGCCCCTGATCGACTTCGTTCAAGAGCTGCGAGAACGAAATATCCTGGGCATTGGTGCGCTGGCCCGGATTCTGAAACAGGGTGAACAGTGCGAGCAGCAGGAGGACGATAATCACCCAGAGGGCGAAATTGCGCAGATTGGCATTCATCAGGCGTCCTCACCCGCCGCGTCGGGCGCTATGGCCACTGCTTATGGCCTAAATTCATGGCGACTTCACGTCGATTCCTTTCACAATGTAGGCAGCAAGGGCCGGCATGGAAAGGGCTCGTATCTGACTATTCTAGCGCGACTTCGTTGGCCGGACGTTACCGGCTGGCCGCGTGGTTAAGGTTCTGCCACGCCGCGGCGGAGCCCGTTCCACGGTGATTCTGGGCCCCTTCAGCGTCACAATAGCCCCGGCGAGGCTGCGCCGGTACGGCTGAATGCCGGCAATTTGGGCAGCATCGAGCGCCGCTTTCAATGCCTCCAACTTGGCAAGCTCGACCGGCCCTTCGTTTCCAAGCCGCGTCAGCGCGCGTCCGAGCAGGCGCAAGCCAATCTCGGCGGGTAATCCGCTATAGGCTGCCGCATCCATCGACATCGAAGGCCGCTTCGGCGACAGACTGGTCAAAGCGGCCTCGGCGTGATCAACTACGGCCTCGATCGCCTGATCGGCGCGCCTTGCCCGCCGCGCCAACAGCGACAGCCGGCGGGCATCGAGCCCCTCACGTGCGAGCTCCCCCATCAGACCGCGCAAGCGCGCACGTGTGAAGCGCGGATCGCGGTTAGAGGGATCGTCGGCGAAGGGGATTTTCGCGGCGCGCAACGTGGCGACGAGACGGAGCTTGGGAACATCGAGCAAGGGGCGAACCAGCATGATGCCCCGCTGGCCGTCCCCCGGTAACGGCGAAATGCGGGTCATCGCTGCTAGTCCGACAAGGCCGCTGCCGCGGCTCATGCGGATCAGCACGGTCTCGGCCTGATCGTCGCGGGTATGCGCGGTGACGACATGGGTGGCTTTGAGCTTGCGTGCCGCCGCCGCGAGCAGGCCATAGCGTGCCGCCCGCGCCGCTTCCTGCAGCCCGGCCGCAGGTTTCTTGCCCGTCCAGCGCAATGTGGCGTGCGCAACGCCGAGCTTGCGGGCCAGCCTTGCGACTTCGGCCGCCTCGCGCTTTGATTCCGCGCGCAGCCCGTGATCGACCGTAACCGCGAACAGCTTCGGTTTTATCTGGAGCGTTCGCCACCAGCGCACCATCAGCAGCATCAGCGCGGTGGAATCGGGCCCGCCCGAAACCGCCAGGAGTAATGCCGGCAAACGGTCCAGATCGGAAAAAAGCTCTTTGGCTTCGGCGGCCGTAACCGGCGATGCCTCAGCAGTGGACACGCTTCTGTTCCTGGGCGACGCCGCGCTTCACGCTCGCCGAGGCGCGTGGAAATTTGCGCCCCACTTCTGCGAGCGTCGCGCAGGCGGCTTCCTTCTGATTGAGCGCGGCGAGCGATTGGCCGAGCCGCAGCAATGCGTCGGGCGCCTTGCCGGAATGCTCGTATTTGGTTGACAGCGCCAGGAAGTTCTCGGCCGCATCACGATAACGCTGGCGCTGAAACAGGCTCTCGCCGAGCCAATATTGCGCCTCGGGCGCCAGCCTTTCGTCGGGATATTTGCGCAGGAAGTCGCGGAAGGCCTGCTCGGCCAACGCGTAATCCCTGTGCAGCACATAGCCATAAGCCATGTCGTATTCGTCCTTTGGCGTCGCCGTGGGCGGCAGTGTGGCGAGTTGGGTGCCGGTGGCGCTGGGATTGCGCGCGGGCGGCGGCGGCAATTGCTGGGGCGCCGCAGGCATTGCATTCGCGACCGGCGCGCTCGGCTGCGCTGGCGGCGTTCCAGCGAGCGTCGACAGATCGAGCGGCGCGCCGGGGGCACGGCCACCGGGCGCGCCGATCGGCGCATCCGCGTTCTGCGCCGGCGCAACCACCGATTCGTTTCCCAGTTCGCGCGGCGCGCCGGGGGCGTTGGGATGCAGCGCAGGATTGAATGCGTCGGAATGCTGGTCGGGCGCAGCAGGCGGTGCGTTCATTGGTGCCTGCGGCGACATCGGGCGCGACGGGTTGGTTGGCGGCAAGCCACCGCGCGAACCAAGCTGCTGGAAGCGGTACTCCGTGTCGTCCTGCATACGCTTGAGCTGCATCTGCAGCATCTGGTTCTGATGCTGAAGTTCTTCGACGGTCCCGGTGAGCTGGCGCAGGGCGTTTTCGATGCGGTCGACGCGCACGGACACATCGTTCGAATCGCCTTGAGCCATCCGCGGGGTCTGGTCGTTTTGGCTCGGCTGAGCCTGCGGTTCGTTGCGGTTGAATAGATTGTCGAGCAGACCGCCGTTCGACGATTGTTGCGCCAACGCAGGGCCGGCGGGCGACAGCAGCGCGGCCAATGCCACCATCGGCAAAGTGGCTCGCCAGCGGGCACAAAATTGGATGCGGATCATCGGCACCGTCAAAGGACGGAAAAGGTGGACGAAGCAGTGCCTAGCATAGCCGGCCGAGTACGACCAGAATGTGGCCAAAGCCGCGGCGGCCTACTCCGCCGGCACCGGTGGCGCCGCCTTCTTACGGCTGCCGAGCCATTCTTCGAAACGCTGGACGATGACGAAAAATGACGGAACGAACAGAACGGCAAGGCAAGTCGAGGCGAGCATGCCGGTAAACACCGTGATGCCGATCGAGGCGCGGGCATTGGCCCCCGCCCCGCTCGCCAGCACGAGCGGCACGACGCCGAGGATAAAGGCAAACGACGTCATCAGGATCGGGCGGAAGCGGGCGCGCGCCGCCTCGACGGCCGCATCCAGGATCGACTTGCCTTCGTCGCGCAACTCGCGACCGAATTCGACGATCAGAATCGCATTTTTCGCCGAGAGCGCGATCAGCAGCACAATCCCGATTTGCGTATAGAGGTTGTTGTCGACGCCGAGGGCCTTGAGCGCGGCGACCGGCCCGATCAGCGAGATCGGCACCGACAAAATCACCGACAGCGGCCGGTACCAGCTCTCATATTGGCCGGCAAGTACCAGATAGACCAGCAAGAGCGCCATAGCGAAGACCATATACATCTGATTGCCGACCAGCTTTTCCTGATACGACATCGCCGTCCATTCCGAAGCGGTATTCGGCGGAAATGTACTCTTGCCGATCTGTTCCATCAGACTCATCGCCTCGCCAGTGGAATGACCGCGTTTTGGCAGCGCGGTCACAGTGGCGGAAGGATAAAGATTATAGAGGCTGATCAAAGACGGGCCGCTCACCGGCTCAATTTTGATCAGGGTGCCAAGCGGAATCATGTCGCCAGCGGCATTGCGTACCGACAGATTTTCGACATCCGTCGTATTCAACCGAAAGCTTGAATCGGCCTGCACATAGACCTGGAACACGCGGCCAAATTTGGTGATTTGATTGACATAGGCGGAGCCGAGATAGCCGGCGAGCGTGTTGAAGATCTGGTCGAGACTGACCTGCACGGATTGCGCCTTTACCCGATCCACCGTGACAGCGTATTGCGGAACATTGGCGCGGAACGACGACATGACCAGTTGGATGATCGATTGCGAACCGGCGTTGGTCATGACGGTGTCGACGATGCTCTGCAGCTTCGGATAGTCTGAGCTGTTGTCGCGCAGTTCCACCTGCATCGTGACGCCGGCCGCGTTGCCGATTCCCTGAATCGGCGGCGGCGGCAACACGCGAACCGTCGCCTCTTCGATCGCGCTCATGGCATTATTGAGTGCCGTGAAAATCGGAAGCAATCCTTGCGCTTTCCCGCGCACGCTCCAATCCTTGAGGATGATGTAGGCGACACCGGCCGATGAAAGCGAGACGCTGTTGTCGAGCACGGAAATGCCGGCGATGGTGATGACCTTATCCACGCCCGGCGTCTTGTGCGCTATCTCATTGACGCGATCAAGTACGGCTTGCGTGCGCTCGAGCGAGGCGCCATCGGGCAATTGCACCGCGGCGAGCATGTAGCCCTGATCCTCGATCGGGATGAAGCCGGTGGGGATGCGTGAAAAGCCATAGAGCGTAAAGCCGATGAGCACGAGGGCGATCACCATCACGAGACCGGCAAATCCGACCAGACGGCGCATCAGCGCGGCATAGGCACGCTCGATCTTTGCGTAAACTGCGTTGAAGCCGCGGAAAAAGACGTTGCGCTTGTCCATCGGCACCGAGGGTCTCAGCCACAGCGCGCATTGCGTCGGCTTGAGCGTCACCGCATTGATGGCGCTGATCAGCGCGGTCGCGGCAATCACCAGCGCGAACTGGGCATACATTTTCCCGGTGAGACCCGGCAGGAACGCGGCCGGCAAAAATACCGACAGCAGCACCAGGGTGATGCCAATGATCGGTCCAAGCAGCACGCGCATGGCTTCGATCGCGGCATCGTGCCCATTCATGCCATGGTCCATGTTATGGGCTGCACCCTCCACCACGATGATGGCGTCGTCCACCACGATGCCGATCGCCAATACGATGGCGAAAAGCGTGGCGAAGTTGACCGTAAAGCCGAGCGCGGCCATGGCGGCGAAAGCGCCGATAATGGTCACCGGCACTGTGGTCGCCGGCACCAGCATGGCGCGCCAATCCTGCAGGAACGCCATGATGACGACCAACACCAGCACGCCTGCCTCGATCAGCGTATGGTACACCTCGTGGATCGAGGCATTGACGAACACGGTCGTGTCGAAGGGGATGTCATAGACGATCCCTTGCGGAAACCCCTGTGCAAGTTCGGCCATGCGCGTCTTCACTTCGCCCGCGACGTTGAGCGCGTTGGCGCCCGGTGAGAGGTACACGGCGAGACCGGCCGACGGCTTGCCATCAGCGGTGAAAATTTGCGCGTAGGTTTGCGCCCCCAAATCGACGCGACCGACGTCGCGCACGCGGGTGATCTCTCCGGTCGGCCCGGTCTTGACGATGACGTTGGCGAACTGGGTGGGGTCCTCGAGGCGGCCGGCAACATTCAAGGTATATTGGAATGACACGTTCGGCGGCGCCGGCGGCATACCAATCTGCCCCGCGGTGACCTGCGAATTCTGCTGCTGCAGGGCGTTGATGATGTCTTGCGCATTGAGGCCGCGCGCCTTCAGCTTGTCGGGATCGAGCCAAATGCGCATGGCGTATTGCCCGGCGCCGAACACGGCGACATTGCCGACACCGGGCAGGCGCGCAACCTCGTCCTTGAGGTTGATAGTGGCGTAGTTCGACAGATACAGCGCATCGTAGTGCGGATCGGACGAGGTCAGCGTGACGATCTCGAGGATCGCGGTCGATTTCTTCTGCACCGTCACGCCTTGCGCCTGCACCGCCTGCGGCAGCGAAGCGAGCGCGCTGGAAACGCGATTCTGCACCAGCACTTGCGCGAAATTCAGGTCGGTGCCGATCTTGAAGGTCACCGTCAGATTGTAAGTGCCGTCGGCAGTCGCGTAAGACTGCATGTACAGCATGTCCTCGACGCCGTTGACCTGCTGCTCGATCGGCAGCGCCACGGTGTCGCTGACGGTCTGGGCGCTGGCGCCAGGATAACGCGTGGTCACCTGCACCGTCGGCGGCACTACCTCGGGATATTGCGCCACTGGCAATTTGATCAACGCCACCGCGCCCAGCACGATCATCATAATGGCGATGACGTTGGCGAGAACGGGGCGTTCGATGAAAAATTTCGACATCGCCCGTGTCCGTCAATTGGCCTGAGTTTGCGGTTCAACTTTCTGGCCGGGAATAGCCCGCAGAATTCCGTTAACGACGACGCGATCGTCGGGATTGAGCCCCTTCTCGACGACGCGCAGGGCGCCTTCAAGTGGGCCGATCTCGACCCTGCGTTGTTCGACCACGTCATCCTTGCCGACGACGAGCAGATAACGACCGCTTTGATTGCTGCCGAGCGCGACATCGGGCACGAGCAAAGCACCGGCCTGCTTGTCAAGCGGCACGCGCACGCGCACGAAATAGCCGGGCAGCAGCAACGCATTGGCATTGTCGAGGACAGCACGGACCGCCAGCGTACCGGTCGACGGATCGACCGTCGGCGAGCGGTAATCGAGTTTGCCGCGATGCGGATAACCTTGGTCGGTTTGCAAACCAATCTCCACGGGCACCTTGTCGACGTCTTCTTTGGTCAGGCCGCGCTCGCGGATCTGCTCGCGAATGCGCAGCACGTCCTGCTCGCTGACGTTGAAGTTCACATAAATTGGATCGAGTTGGACGATGGTCGCAAGCACGGTCGGCGTGCCGTTGCCGCCGACATAATCCCCGATCGAAACCTTGCGCGCAGTGACGACGCCGTCGAACGGTGCGGTCACGTGCGCATACTGGACGTTGATGGCAGCGAGTTTGGTGTTGATTTCCGCCTGTTCGAGACTGGCTTTCGCGGTGTCGCGGCTCGCCGTTGCATTATCCAGCGTTGCTTTGGACGCGGTTCCGCGCGCGGTGAGATCGGCCTGGCGCGCGTATTCGGCCTGGGCCTGCGTCAGCGTGGCGCGAGCGCTTTCCTCTGCGGCCTGCGCCTGCTTGAGCTTGAGATCGTACGTCGCCGGCTCGATGGTAAACAGCAACGTGCCCTTCTTCACCTGATCGCCGTCCTTGTAACCGATCGCCTGGACGAATCCGGCAACGCGTGCGACCAGGTTTGCCGAATTGACCGTGGCGGTATTGCCGGTCGCCTCGAGGTAGCGCGTGATTGTCCGCTTAACCGGCTGGGCGACGGTTACTTTCGGTGGCGGCGGCGGCACGTAGGTGTTGCTCTCGCCGCAACTTGACAGAATGGCGGATGCGAAAACGGACGCCGCGACCAAGCATCGATAAGTCGCAATCGAACGCAGACCACCCATGCCCTTGCCCCTTACGCCGTAGCGCGGCCAGGCAAATGGCCCGCTAAGAAGGCCATACCCTTCCCGACAGCTTCAGCATCCTTTATCCGGCGGGATTTGCAAGGGACATAAAAACTACAGCCCGGCCGTGCCGCGCGGGCACCGGCCGGGCCGTATTCAGCGAAATGCCGTCTTTACGAGCTGACGCCGAGCACCGTCACGGCGCGCCGATTCTGCGACCAGCATGAGATATCGTCGCACAGCGCGACCGGCCGCTCCTTGCCGTAGGAGATCGTGCGGATGCGGTTGGCCGCAATGCCGCGCGAGATCAGATAATCGCGCACGGCCTGCGCGCGCCGGGCGCCGAGTGCCAAGTTGTATTCACGGGTGCCACGCTCGTCGGCATGACCCTCGACTGTGAATTGGGTGTACTGGTTGTAGTTGTTAAGCCACTGCGCCTGCTTGTCGAGCGTCGCGCGCGCTTGCGGCGACAAGTCGGAAGAATCGGTATCGAAAAACACGCGATCGCCGACATTGACGACGAAGTCCTGTTGACTGCCCGGCGTCGCCATGCCGGCGGCGTTCGCCTGGGCGTCGCTACCGGGTTTGTTGGCGCAGGCTGAGATCGCAAGCGCCGCCCCCAGAACGGCCACGAGCCGGGCCGCGCGGAAAAATTTCTTCATATGGGTCATTCCGGTGCCTCCATTCGCATGCACTGACCGGAGCTAGCCTCTTCGTCTACCAGCACGGTGGTTAAGCGAACCTTCCATCAACCTTGATGGAACCTTGTGCGAAGCCCCTAAAATTGTCCGCGCCGCGTAAACCTATCTTGATGGTTAAGACCTGGTGAAAATAAGGCGTCTTTGGACAATGCCGATGATATTGAACAAAGGCGCGAAACGCCCCTCGACGCCCAATTTGCGGGCACCCGGCTCAGGATAGCAATGGCGACCAGGCTGGATCCGAAGCGTAGCTGGGCGTTGGAACCTTGAGTTGATTCCGCCCAGTGATGTCAATTGTATAAAGCGATGGGCCGGGTCCTGGGTCGCTGAAATACATGATCACACGCCCATTCGGCGCGAAGGTCGGACCCTCATTATGGAAGCTCTGGACGAGAACGCGCTCGCCCGAGCCGTCCGGCTTGAGGATGCCGATAGAGAACTGACCGTTCGCTTGACCGGTGAAGGCAATGTAATCGCCGCGCGGCGACCAGACCGGCGTCGAATGGTGGCCCTCGCCGAAGCTTATGCGCTGCGCCGGGCCGCCGCTTGCAGCCATGACGTAAATCTGGGGTGTGCCGCCACGGTCGCTTTCGAAGCAGATGTGCGTGCCGTCGGGCGAATAGCACGGGGCAGTATCGATCGCCGGTGTATCCGTGAGCCGCGTGGTCTGCTTCGACCGGAGATCCATCACGAAAAGATTTGAATTCGGCCCCTGCTGCAAACTCATGATCACGCGCTGTCCGTCCGGCGAAAAGCGCGGCGCGAAGCTCATGCCCGGGAAATTGCCCACAACCTCGCGCTGACCGGTCTCGATGTTGAGCAGGTATACGCGTGGATCTCCCTGCCCGTAGGACATGTAGGTGATCTCCTGCGTCGTCGGATTGAAACGCGGCGTGAGCACGAGTTCGTCGCCGCGGGTGAGATAGCGCACCCCGGCGCCGTCCTGATCCATGATGGCGAGCCGCTTGATACGCCGGTCCTTCGGTCCCGTTTCGTCGACGAACACAATGCGGCTGTCGAAATAGCCCTTCTCGCCGGTCAGCGTTTCGTAGATCGCATCGGAAATGATATGCGCGATGCGCCGCCAGTTGTCGGGCGTGGTGAAATACTGCTTGCCGTCGAGCTGCTGACCGGAAAAGACGTCCCACAGGCGGAATTCCGCCTTGAGCCGCCCGTCCGGCTGCTTGGTGATACGACCGGTGACCAGCGCTTGCGCATTGATGACGCGCCAATCGGCAAAGTGCGGCACCGCGTCGGAGTTGGTGATCTGCTCGGTGAAAGCCTGAGGGTTGATCGGCGCGAACAGACCGCTGCGCTGCAGATTGTTGGTGATAACCGCACTGACGTTATGCGCCGTTTCGCCCTCGCCCGGCGTTCCCGGCAGGAAATCCGGCAGCGCGATCGGCATCGGCTGCACGTTGCCTTGCGTCACGTCGAGACGAACGATGGCCCTCGCCGGCCGCGCAGCGATCGCGGCTAGCGCACCGGCGCCAAGCAGCAAGCGGCGACGACTGACGATCAATGCGGAGGACCGCGGCGAAAATTTCGATTCAACAGTCATGGGTCACAAGGTTGATTAACCGCGGAACATATCGCGCGGGTCGAAGGTGACTTCGATGTCCTTCCAGGTGTCGTAGTGCTCCGGTTTGAGCATGCTGAACGGTTGCCCCTGGAATACCGCGCGCACCGCGCTGTCGCGCGCCGAATTGAACAACGTGCCGTTTCCGCTGGTTAGCACGGTGGGCGGCGCGCTCAAGCGCCCGTCGCGCCCGAGCTGAATACGGATGCGGATTACGAATTCTTCGGGATTCTGAATACCGACCGGCGGATTCCACAACGACATCAGCCGCTGCCGCAACGCATCGAGCTCCGATTGCGAGAGCTGCGCCGCGTTGCCGCGGGCCGTGCCGAGCGAAGGCGAAGAAAGCATCGCGCCGGTTGCGGCGTTGCGCTGCGGGTCGCGCTTGTCGAGCAGCGCTGCGATCTTGTCGGCATCGAATTTCGGCTGCTCATGTACCGGTCGCTTCGGCGGCAGCGGGTGCGTTTGCTCCTTCGCTTCTTTATGATCCTCGATCTTCTTTATTTTTTCCGCGATCGGATCGGGATTGGGTTGCGGCGTCGGCTCGGGCGTTTTTTCCGCAGTCGCTTTCACCTCCGCCTTTGGCGTGACCTTCGGGGCCGGCTCATCCACCGGCTTCGCCTCGGCGACCTTTTCCACCAAGGGCTTCGGCGTCTCAAGTTTGGGCGCTTTTTTGATGCCCTGGGTCATTTGCGAGAAATCCTTCTCGCTGACGAGGTCGATGGGCAGCGAGTCGACAGGCGTCGCCTCGAGCCGGTGGCCCGAAAAGGAGACCAACGCCCACAGCAGCACCGCCGCGTGGAGCCCGCCCGAAATCGCCGTTGCCGACCTGAATTCCATTACTTCGAGCCCTGCTCGAACTCGGTCACCAAAGCTACACGATGAAAGCCGGCCGCGGACAGCCGGCCCATCACCTTCATCATCGTCCCGTAATCCACTCGTTTGTCGCCGCGCACATAGATGCGAGCCTCGGTGCCGCCCCTGGCCTCGGCGACCGCTTCCAGCTTGGGGATGAGATCGTCTACTTTAATTTCGGCATTTTGCAGGTAGACCTGCCCCTTTTCGTTAACCGACAGGGTGAGGGGCTCTTTGTCCTGCTCGAGGCTCTTGGCCTGGCTTTGCGGGAGATCGATTGGCACGCCGACGGTCAAAAGCGGCGCCGACACCATGAAAATGATCAACAGCACGAGCATCACGTCGACCATCGGCGTGACATTGATCTCGCTCATCACCCTCTGACGATGATGCTTCCTGCGCCCAATCACCGGTGTGGCGGCATTCGCGGCCATGATTATTGTCCCCGGCGCATGATCTTATCCGAAAACCAGAGCTCGCTTTTCGGGATCATGCGCCTACCCACGTTCGTCCATTTGCCGCGACAGGATGGCCGCGAATTCGTCGGCAAAGCCTTCCAATCGCTGCGCTTGCTTGTTCACCTCGGAAGCGAACTTATTATAGAAAATCGTCGCTGGTATGGCAGCGACAAGGCCGATCGCGGTGGCAAATAGCGCCTCGGCGATGCCCGGGGCCACCACCGCCAGCGAGGTGTTCTTGGACGCCGCGATCGATTGAAAACTGGTCATAATGCCCCAGACCGTGCCGAATAGGCCGACAAAGGGGCTCGCCGAGCCGACGGTGGCGAGTACCAAAAGCCTCTTCTCGAGGCGCTCAACTTCGCGGGCGATGGTTACCTCCATCACCTTCTCGATCCGCATCTGCAGGCCGGCAAACGATCGCGGCGTGCCTTCGAAACTGCGCTTCCATTCGCGCATCGCCGCCACGAATAGCGCGGCCATCGAATTGTTCGGCCGCGACGACAGCGAACGGTAGAGTTCCTCGAGCGATTGGCCAGACCAGAACGCCTGCTCGAAACGATCCATGGCGCGGCGCGTGCGCGCGTAAAGTACGGTCTTGTCGATCGCGATGGCCCACACCCAGACCGAGCAGATCAGAAGCCCGACCATGACGGTCTTGACGATCCAGTGGGCGTGCCAGAACAGCGTGAACAGCGATAAGTCGGAAGAGGTCAGTGGGAGCACCGACTGTGCCACCTCGGCGGGATTCATGGGCACGTCCTTTCCGCTCGGTCCGGCTTAAAGTGGCTCAAGCCGGTGCGGCGTTGCGCTCGGACCAAAACGAGCGCGC
>Ga0335081_10007536_pt1 | contig 17400 bp, 17 predicted proteins | sample Lox_Sample_35_FD_206713 | JGI IMG/M metagenome (GOLD analysis project Ga0335081, IMG submission 206713) | Soil microbial communities from Loxahatchee National Wildlife Refuge, Florida, United States - Lox_Sample_3.5 | ecosystem: Environmental > Terrestrial > Soil > Wetlands | place: USA... | reverse complement strand
CCTGCGGCGGAAGATCGACGCGCCGTTCGGGCGGGCTGCGCTGCAGACGCTGCGCGGTGCGGGGTACCGGCTCGCCGCCGACGGCGGCTGAGGACCGGGCCGTGGTGCGCGGGCCGCGCCGCCGCCGGCCGCCGGGGCTGGCCTCCTGGTGGCGCCGGCGCAGCCTGCGGGCCCGGCTGACCCTGACCGCCGGCGCGGGGCTGGCCGTGGCGCTGGCGGGCGTGGCGATCGTGCTGATGAGCGCGCTCGGCCGCACCCTGGACCGCGGGCTGGACAACTCGGCGCGGCAGACGGGGCAGGAGGTGGCCGCGCTGGTGGACGCCAACCGGCTGCCCAACCCGGTGCCGGTGGCGGCCGGCACCGCGGTCGTCCAGGTGATCGACGCCCGCGGCCGGATCGTGGCCGCGTCGGCGGGCGCGGACCGGCTGGTGCCCCTGCTGCCCGCGCCGGTGGCGGCCGCGGCCGCGCGCTCGCAGGCCGGGGTCCCGCTCGACGGCCGGCCCTACGGTCTGCCGGAACTGCTGCGGGTGGCCGCCGTGCCAGGGCGGCGCGGCGAGATCGTCATCGCCGCCGTGTCCTACGACGCGGTCAACGACACTCTGGTGACCGTGTCGCACGCGCTGCTGTTCGGCACGCCGGCCCTGCTGCTGCTCATGATCTGGGTGACCTGGCTGATCACCGGATCGACGCTGCGGCCCATCACGGCCCTGCGGCGCGGCGCGGAGCAGATCACCGCGACCGGCGTGCCGCGCGGGCTGCCGGTCCCGGAGGCCCGCGACGAGGTGCACAGCCTGGCCGTGACGCTGAACGACATGCTGTCCCGGCTGGAGGCCGCGCAGCAGCGGCAGCGGCAGTTCGTCTCGGACACGGCCCACGAGCTGCGCAGCCCGATCGCGAGCATCCGGGCCCAGCTCGAGGTCGCGCTCGATCACCCGGACAGCCAGGAATGGGGGCAGACGGCGCGGGACGTGCTCGCCGACACGATGCGGCTGGCCCGGCTGGCCGAAGACCTGCTGGTGCTGGCGCGGCTGGAGGAGCGCGCAGGCCGCCCGCACGGGCCGGGCCAGGGCGGGCCGGCGCCCGCGCCGGGCCTGCCGGGGACGGTGGACATGGCCGAACTGGCGGCCGGCACGGCGGGACGCTACCCGCAGGCCCGGGTGCCGGTTTACGCGTCGGCACCGCAGCCATGCCCGGTCGCGGGCGACAGCGAGGCACTGCGGCGGATGCTGGTCAACCTGATCGACAACGCGGTCCGGTATGCGCGCCGCCGGGTCACCGTGGCGGCGCGGCCCGAGGGCGGCTCGGTGCTGGTCACGGTGACCGACGATGGCCCCGGTATCGCGGCCGGCGACACGGAGCGGGCGTTCGAGAGGTTCACCACGCTGGACGGCGCGCGGGCGCGCCGGGACGGCGACGCCGGCGGGGCCGGCCTCGGGCTGGCCATCGTCCGGGCCACGGCCCATGCGCACGGCGGGACCGCGTGGCTGGAGGACGCGCGCCCCGGGCTGCGTGCCACCGTCCGGCTGCCGCTGGCCAGCCCGCCGGCCGAGCCCGCCGCACCGGCCGAACCGGCTGGCCCTCCGGGGGACGATCCGGCGTCCGGGCCTCCGGCGGAACCGCCACCGGCCAGGCACCGGGCGGACGCACCGGCGGGACCGCCGGCCGGCACACCCGCGGAGCGGTTAGCCTGATCTGCGGCAGGCCCACGCGGGCGCACCCGCCGGACCAGGCGGGTTCCGGTGACAGTAGCCGAGGGACACGGACATGCCAGCACGAGCGCGGGAAGCGACCACCCGCACGTGGCGGGCGGCCCGGGAGCACAAGGTCACGACCGCGGTGTTCGCGCTGAGCCTCGCGGCGATCCTCGCGCTCGGTGCCGTCGCTGCCGCCTCCGGCACCGCGACGTCACAAGCCGGGACGGCGGGGACGGCCGGCCCGTCACCCCAGGCGGGCACCCGGCAGGCACCGGCCTTCACGCTGCCGGTACTCGGCGGCCCGCCGGGCCAGGTGTCGCTGGCCGCGTACGCGGGGAAGCCGGTGATCGTGAACTTCTTCGCGTCCTGGTGCGTGCCGTGCCGGAAGGAGACACCGCTGCTGGCGGGGTATTACCGGGCCAGCCACGGCGCGGTGACCGTGCTGGGCATCGACAGCAACGACAGCCAGGGCGCCGCGGAGTCGTTCACCCGCGCGGCCGGCGTCGGCTATCCGCTGGCCTACGACCCGGCGGCCCGGGCCGCGGGCGCGTTCGGGGTCGCGGAGATCCCGCAGACCTTTTTTCTCGACGCCCGGCACCACATCGTGGACCGGGTCTTCGGCGCGGTGACCGCGGCGGATCTGGCCAAGGGGGCCGCGCTCACCGGCGCGCCGACGCCCGCCGCCAGCAGCCCGGCACGCTGAGCACGGCCGGGACCGGCGGCCGGGCCGGCCGGATCGGTCAGACGGGCCGGCGGCGGGCGCGGGCGGCCAGGCCGGCCCCGCCGGTCAGGCCGAAGGCCACCGCGCCGTGCCATAGCCCGGCCAGGACCCCGCCGGCGACGCCGCCGCCCAGCAGGACGGACAGCACCAAGACGACCGCGGCCGCCGCCACCCCCGGCAGCAGCGCGAAGCGCCACGGGTTGGCGCGAGCCCAGCGGATCGCACGGCTGGACCGGTCGCGCCACAGCGCCCCGGCCGCCGCGACGACGAAGAACGCGACCACGCCGAGCGACAGCGCGTCACGAAGGCCACCGAGCCCGAAGCTGCCGCCGATCATGTGCCACCCGAAGTCGCCCAGGGCCACGATCCCCCCGGTGACGGCGGCGCCGGTCCACGGAGCCTGGGACATCGCATCGCCGGAAACCGACATCTCCTCGCGCCGGGACAGGCCCGGCTCGTTCATCTGCGTTGGTGCGGGCATTTCAGCTCCTTGCGCGAACCATAACCGGCCCGAACTCGCGTTATATCGCGTTCATGCGGAGTCTACCATGCTGATGTGCCTGGTTTCCGGTGTGCCGCCCGCGCCTGGCGGCGGGCCGGCAACGCGCACGAATCCGCGGCGGGCCGCACGGCGATCGTGCGGCCCGGACCCGAGGGCCCGCTGTGAGAACCCTTAGAAAGTGTGCAGAACAGCCCGTTCTGGGAATGGAACAGGAGCAGGCACGGCGGCAGCCGCAGGAAGCCCGGAAGCACCCGCAGCGACCACGGGCATTTTGACGGCAAAAGGCGATGAGGATGCAGGACGACGAACCCGGCACCGAGCCCAGCGACGGCGCAGCACCGCCGGCGCCCGGGGCAGGCGCCACGCCTGGCCCGGAAGAAACATACGCCACCGACGGACCGCCGGGCCCAGACAGATCATCTGCCCCGTGGGCCGCTCCCGCGGGACAGGGCACCGGGTCCGGGAACGGTCCCCGGCGGCGCACGCGGGGCCGGGTCGTCGTGTACGCCGGCGTGGCCGTGCTGGCCGCAGGCCTCGGGACCGCGGCCGCGGCCGGCCTGGCCGGCACCCCGGCGGCCCCGGTCACCGGGGTGTCCTCCCATCAGGTGCCCGGCCCGCACAACAACGTCGGCACCTCCGGCAGGGGCTCGCTGGACAAGGCGTACGTCGCGGCCCAGGTAAGCCCGGGCGTCGTCAACATCGACGCCGCCATCGCCTACTCCGGCGGCACCTCGTCGGAGGGAACCGGGATGGTCATCAGCACCGAAGGGCTCGTGCTCACCAACAACCACGTCATCAACGGGGCGCGGACGATCCGGATGACGCTGGCGACCACCGGCCAGGCCTTCAGCGCGACGGTGGCCGGCTACGACGCCACCCACGACGTGGCGCTGCTCCGGCTCGACGGCGCCGCGCGGCTGAAGATCGTCCAGGTCGGCAACTCCGCCCAGGTCACGGTGGGCACCCCGGTGCTGGCGCTGGGCAACGCCGAGGGCCAGGGGGGCAGGCCGGCGCTCGCGGAGGGCGTCATCAGCAGCCTGAAAAAGACGATCAGCCCTACCGACGAAAACACCGGTGCCACCGAGACACTGCACGGGATGCTGGAGACGGACGCCGACATCGTGTCCGGCGACTCCGGCGGCCCGCTCGCCAACTCGGCCGGCCAGGTGATCGGCATGGACACCGCGAACGCGTCGAGTTCGCAGGGGACCTCATCGGTGCTCGGCTACGCCATCCCGATCGACTCCGCGCTGTCCGTCGCGCACCAGATCGCGGCGGGCCAGGCCAGCGCGACGGTACAGATCGGGCTGCCGGGCTTTCTCGGCGTGCTGGTCCCGCAGAGCAATAGCGCCAGCCCCCGGCAGCAGGCACAGCAGCAGCGGCAGCAGGTGCAGCAACAGCAGCAGAGCGCCGGCCCGGGGGCGCCGGCCAGCCCGGCCGGGGACGGCACCGCACCGCAGGGCGGAGGCTGCACCGACGACGAGACACACACCCCGGTGCCGGTCTCGATCGCGCCGGTCAGTTCCGGCGCCCTGGTCGACGGCGTGCTCTGCGGCACCGCGGCCGCCTCGGCCGGGATCGTCAACGGCGACGTGATCACGGCGGTGAACGGACGGGCGGTGACCGCTCCCGGCTCGCTCACCTCGATGCTGTCGGGCCTGCCGCCCGGTACCAAGGTAACGCTCAGCTGGGTCGCGGTCAGCGGCCAGCAGATGCGGAAAGCGCTGTCGCTGAGTGCCGCGCCGGCCCGGTGAGCGGTACACGAGCCCGTGATTTACGTCACAACCGACGCAATGGCCGGGATAGGGCGGGAGGGGCCGGTTACCGAGCACCTCGTGACGTTTTCATGTCCGCGCCCGCTGGCCGGGCGGGGCGCGATCGTGGCGCGATAGTGCCATTCTTCTCTTCATAACCTGAAGGGGGCACTCAGGTAGCGCTCAGGGATGGATGGCTAACTGGAGATTCAAGCGGTGACCGGAAACCAGGACGGCCGCCGGTGCAGCAGAACCGGGCGAGGCTTCCTTACTCGGACTCAACACGAGGGCGATAGTGATGCAGGAAGACCAGAGCGGTAGCGAGCACGGGCCGGGCGGCGACCAGCGGCCGCCGGACAGCGTCCGCCCTCAGGTCTCTACGCCGGGCGGCGCCACGCCGTGGAAGAGCGCGGACGACACCACCGCCTTCGGCGACGCCGGATCCGGTGACACCGTGTCCTTCGGCCGCGAGGACGCGCCGGGCGGCGCTGGCGCGCCCGGTGAGCAGGCCGGGGAGGGTGGGCCGGGGACGCTCCCCGCGGCCAGCTACGGCCACGGCCAGCCCGGCCACGACCCGGGCGGCTACTACGGCCAAGGCGGCGGGTACGGCCAGCCCGGCCACGGCCAGCCCGGCGGGTACGGCCCCCCGGGCGGCTACGGCCAGGGTGGCTACGGGCAGCCCGGGAACTACGGGCAGCCCGGCGACTACGGTACGGGCGGCGGCTACGGCCCCGGCGGCTACGGCTATGGCGGCTGGGGCAGCCCCGCCGGCGGCTACGGTGAGCCGCCGCCGCGCAAGCGGCGCGGCCTGGCGGTCCTGGCCGTGGTCGCGGTCCTGGCCGCGGCGGCCGGGGCCGGCACCGCGGTGGCTCTGAACAGCGGCGGCAACGGCTCTACCGGCGTGTCGTCCAACGATGTCCCGGCCCCGCAGAGCAACGGCAACGGCAACGGCAACCTGAACGCCGGCGCCGTGTCCGCAGAGGTGGAACCGGGCGTCGTCGACATCACCTCGACCCTCAACTACCAGAGCGAGACGGCCGAAGGTACCGGGATGGTGCTCAGCGCGAACGGCCTGGTGCTCACCAACAACCACGTCATCGACGGCGCCACCAGCATCAAGGCGACCGGAGTCACCACGGGCAAGACGTACACCGCGCGCGTGGTCGGCTATGACGCCACCGCCGATGTGGCGCTGCTCCAGCTGCAGAACGCCTCGGCCCTCAAGATCGTCTCGGTCGGCGACTCCTCGCAGGTCACGCTCGGGAACCCGGTCCTGGCCATCGGTAACGCGGGCGGCCAGGGCGGCAGCCCCACCGTGGCACCGGGCATCGTCAACGCCACAAACCGGACGATCACGGCCGGCGATGAGGGCAGCGGGACGACCGAGACGCTGCACGGCATGCTGCAGACCAGCGCGCAGATCCAGCCGGGCGACTCCGGCGGCCCGCTGGCCAACGCATCCGGCAAGGTCATCGGCATGGACACCGCCGCGAGCAGTTCCGCGTCGGACTCCTCCAGCGGTACGACCCTGGGCTACGCGATCCCGATCAACACGGCGCTGTCCATCGCACGGCAGATCGCGGCCGGGCACAGCAGCGCCACCATCCAGATCGGCCTGCCCGGCTTCCTGGGCGTGCTGGTGCCGCAGAGCAACAGCACGAGCCCCCAGCGGCAGGCTCAGCAGCAGCAGGGCGAGGGCGGCGGATTCGGCGGATTCGGCGGCAGCGGAGGCAGCCAGAGCTGCGTCAACAGCGCCACGGCGAACGCCGTGCCCTCGACGATCGCACCCGCCAGCTCTGGCGCGCTCATCGACAACGTGCTGTGCGGGAGCGCGGCGGCCACGGCCGGCCTGGCCAGCGGTGACGTGATCACCGCCGTGAACGGCCAGGCGGTCACCTCGCCCAGCTCGCTGACGACGATCATGTCCAAGTACCACGGCGGCGACAAGGTATCGGTCAGCTACGTCGCCACGAACGGCGGCACGCAGACCGCATCGCTGACGCTGGGCACCAGCCCGGCGAAGTAACCCGCGCAGGGACCTCCCGGGCGCAAGGGCCCGGCGGCCGGATGGCCGGCGGGCCCTTCGCGCGGGCGGGCGGGTCACGCCTGGGTCAGCCAGCCGCGCATGCGCTCCTCGCAGGTGAAGATCTTCGGGATCTCCACATATTCGTCCGGGGTGTGCGCGATCTCGGAGATCCCCGGGCCGTAGTTGACCGCCGGGATGCCCAGTTCGGCGAACCGTGCGACATCGGTCCAGCCCAGCTTGGCCCGCGGCGCGCCGCCCACCGCCGCGGCGAACGACGCGGCCGGTCCCTGGTCCAGCCCCGGCCGGGCCCCGGGAGCGACGTCGACCACGGTCACCGGCCAGCCGGCGAACACCTCACGGAGGTGCCGTTCGGCGGCGGCCACGTCGCGGTCCGGGGCGAACCGGTAGTTCACGGTGACCACGCACTCGTCGGGTATGACGTTGCCGGCGACACCGCCGGTGATGCCCACCGCGTTCAGCCCCTCGTGGTAGCGCAGGCCGTCCACGTCCGGCTGCCTCGGCTCGTACCGGCGCAGCACGTCGAGGATGCCGCCCGCCTCGTGGATGGCGTTCCGGCCGCGCCAGGACCGGGCGCTGTGCGCGCGGCGGCCGGCCGCGGCGACCTCCGCGCGCATGGTGCCCTGGCAGCCGCCCTCGATCTCGCATCCGCTCGGCTCCATCAGCACCGCGAAGTCACCGACGATCAGATCCGGGTGCGCCCGGCTGAGCCGGCCCAGGCCATTGCGCGCCGCCTCGACCTCCTCACAGTCGTAGAACACGTAGGTGACGTCGCGGACCGGCTCGGGCACGCCGGCCGCCAGCCGCAACTGGACCGCGACGCCCGCCTTCATGTCGGTGGTCCCGCAGCCGTAGAGCCGGTCTCCGGCGGAGGCCGGGCCGCGCTCGACGCGGGAGGGAAGGTTCGCGGCGACCGGCACGGTGTCGATGTGGCCCGCCAGCACGACCCGCTGCGGGCGGCCCAGGCCGGTACGGGCCACGATGGAGTTGCGGTCGCGGCGCACGGCCAGGTGCGGCAGCGCCCGCAGGGCGGTTTCGATCGCATCGGCCAGCGGCGCTTCCTCGCCGCTTACCGAGGGGATGTCGACCAGGCCCGCGGTCAGCGCCGCCGCGTCGGCGGTCAGGTCCAAGTCCACCCGGGCAGCCTAACCGGCAGGCTCCCGCCGGGTGACCGGCTCGCCCGTGCCCATCCTGGTCGGTGCGGCCCCGGGCCCGTGGCATCCGGCCAGCGCGTCGAGCGGCAGCAGGTCCGGGCGCTTGGGCGGCACCCCGTCCCCGGACGACTGGCCGGTCAGCCGGCGCCGGACCCACGGCATCGCGTACTCGACCGCCCACCGGGTGTCCTGCTGGCGCTCGTTAATCCAGGCCAGTCCGCGGCTGGACGCGCCGCGCGCGAGCTGGAGCCGGTCGCGCAGCCGGGTGACGGCCAGGCCGGCTGCGGTCGCTTCCGCCGCGGCCACGGCGGCCGCGCCGGCGACCGCCCGGGGCAGCTGCCCCGGGCGGGGCGCGGCGGGCAGCGGGTCTCGCCAGTTCCCGGTGACCGGCACTCCGATCGTCTCCCCCGCGAACCACGCGACCCTCTGGTGCCCCTCGGCGGTGAGGTGCAGCCGGTCCGCGCTCCATACCCGGCGGTCGCGGAGTACCGGCATGGACCATAGGTCCACCAGGTCACAACCGTGCCGCGCGGAGATTGTGCGCAGGTGCATGTTGTAGGCGGCCACCTTCCCGCGCACCACCCGGATGACCGGGAACGCGGACGGGTCGAACCCGGTGAACAACAGGACCCGGCATCCGGCCGCGCGCAGGCCCGCGGCGCACTGGTCGAACACCGCGGCCAGCGCGTCGGGGTCGGTCCCCGGCCGCAGGATGTCGTTGCCGCCCGCGGCGATGCTGACCAGGTCGGGCGCCATGGCGATGGCCCGGGGAACCTGCTCGCCGGCCACCTCACGCAGCAGTTTGCCGCGGACCGCCAGGTTGGCGTAACACAGGACCGGCTGGCCGGCGGCCAGCAGGTCCGCGAACCGGTCGGCCCAGCCGCGGAAGCCGCCACCCGGCAGCCGGTCGTTGAGCCCCTCGGTAAAGCTGTCGCCGATGGCAGCGAATGTGCCGATCGCTTCGGCCGAGCCAGGTCCGCCCATCAAAAACGCGCGGAGGGACTGCCGTCTTGAGGCGGCAAGGGGATTCCGCGCTCCCTCCCTCTGTTAGATAGATGCTGCTGGTATACTAGTCGTATGGCTCGTGACGTGCAGGTCTCCGCTGCTGGCGTGTACGACATTGGCCTGCATGTCGCCTGGTGCCCCAAGTACCGCAGGCAGGTACTGACCGGCCCGGTCGCGGTCCGGTTGCGGGAACTGATCGACGCCAAGGCCGCCGAGCACGAGTGGCGGATAGCGGCGTGCGAGGTGATGCCCGACCACGTGCACCTGTTCGCCAAGACCCGGCCGAAGGACTCACCGGCGTTTGTGGCGAACTTCCGCGCCGAAACGCTCCGCCTCTGCTTGCGCAGCGAATCCATCAGCTCGGGGCCGAGGATCCCGTCGGGGAAGCCGGGGAAGTTCTCCACATCGGTGGTCTGCCAGTTCAAGTCGCCGCTAAAGCGGCAGAAGCTGAGCGGCGAGTCGTGTTCGTGGACCCCCGGCACACCAGCATCACCTGCCACCAGTGCGGCGAGAAATGCGTGCGCCCGTGGCAGGCTCGCGCGATCTGCCCCGTGCACGGCGGCATGGACGCCGATGTCAACGGCGCACGGAACATAGCATCCAGGGCCGGGCTGGGCTCTGGTCAGGCTCATGCGGCCTGAGAAACTGCCGTTTTCAGCCGTCAGAGCAGTCACACCTTCCTATAATGCCAGCCAGCAGCCAGTCCAGGGTGAGCCGATGATACGAATAACCTGGTCACGACCCGCCGCACTGGCCGCCCTGCTGGCCGGCCTGGCCTGCGTGGCGGGCCCACTTCGCGTCGCTGTCGCTGGCCGGGTCGATGGCGTTCGTCGGCACCGATGACGGCGTCACCGCCGTAGGGGGGGCGTGACCGGGACGGTGCGGGCACACTGTTCGCATGACCTCATCGGTGACGTATACCGAGCCACCTGCCCCGTCATTCCTCTTCGACCTGGACGGCACGCTGATCGACAGCGTGTACCAGCACGTCATCGCCTGGCGGGCGGCGCTCGCCGGGATGGGTATCGACCTGTCGGTATGGCGCATCCACCGGCGCATCGGGATGAGCGGCGGCCTGTTCGTCTCCGCGCTGCTGCGCGAGACGGGGCTGTCGCTGTCCCCGGAGGAGATCGAGCGGCTGCAGCGGGCGCACGCCGATGAGTACCGCGCCCAGATGGATTCGGTGCTGCCGCTACCGGGAGCTTCCGCCCTGCTGAACGCGCTCACCGAGCGGGGCGTCCGGTGGGCGATCGCGACGAGCGGGAACGCGGCCACGGCGCGGCCGGCCCTCAAGCTGCTCGGCCTGCCGGAAAGCACGTCGATGGTCACCCGGGACCTGGTGCGGCACGCCAAGCCTGACCCGGATCTGTTCCTGGCCGCCGCCGCGCTGCTGGGGGTGGACGCGCGTTACACGATGGTCGTCGGCGACAGCGTGTGGGACCTGCTCGCGGCGCGGCGGGCCGGGGCGCTCGGCGTCGGCCTGCTGTCGGGCGGGTACGGCCGGGAGGAGCTGGAGCGGGCCGGCGCGTTCCGGGTGTACAGCGATCCCGCCGACCTGCTGGCCCGGCTCGACGAGCTCGGCGTCCGCAGTTACGACGGCTTTGGCCAGGGATTACGAGGCCCGGGCCCGTGGTTGCGGCGCCGGGGGGTCACGAGGCCCGGAGGTTACGGGGCCCGGGGCAGCGCGGGCTGTGGCCGGGCTCCCGGAAGTGGCCTCCCGCCGTTTCCGGCACGGGGGCCGCGGCCAATTCTCAACCGTAAGCCGGCGCGGTGGGAGAAGTCCCTGAGGACCGTATCCGCACGCCCCGGACGCGAGGTTAGATGGGACCAGGTCCCGGTAAGAGAGCAGGAGACGGTGTGCCGTGTCCGCGGTACGGCGGGTCTTCGCGGGCGTGCACGGTTCCCTGGGCAGCCTTCAGGCGCTGCGCTACGCGGCGAACGAGGCCCGGAACCGGGACGCGCGGCTGATTCCGGTCATCACCTGGGTTCCGCCGGGTGGTGATCTCACCGAACGGCGTCAGCCCAACCTCCAGCTCCGCAAGCTCTGGCGGGACGCGGCCCAGGAGCGCTTCTGGGACGCCTTCGACCGGGGGCTCGGCGGCCCGCCCGCGGACCTGGCCATCGAGGCGCTCGTGGTGCGCGGCCCGGCCGGTCCCGTGCTGGTGGAATGCGCCGACGATCCCGGGGGCCTCCTCGTCATCGGGACCGGGCAGCGCGGGCTCCGGCGGGTGTGCCGGCGGTCGGTGAGCCGCTACTGCCATCGTGGTGTTCATGTACCTGGGTGTCGCGATGTTCAAGCCCGAGTGGTTCTAGGCGTCGGCGTGGTGTCTTCGGCGACGAGGAAGCCTCCGACCCGCTCCAGGCTCTGACGGCGGCGCAGCTCCAGTTCGCCGTCTGCGCGCCTGGCCGGCGCGATCGATGCCTGCGTGGCGCACCACTGCGCCAGCAGCGGCAGGCACCGCTGGCCGCTGGCGCCCAGGTCCACCAGTAGCGTCGACGTCCGCTCGGGATGAGCGGGCCATTCGACGAGGATCACGGCCAGTGCCGGCTGACCGGGCAAGTCCTGGGGGACGACCGCACGCACGTGAAGCTCCGGCCAGTCGAGCGCCGAGCAAGGGTCGGGCGTGGCCACCTTGCCGGCCAGGGCCAGCGCGTCGAGCCAGCCGATACGCAGCACGCGCGCGGTCCAGGCCAGCCCGCCAATGACGATGATCAGGCAGGCCCCCGCCAGCGCGGCAGCGGCTATCACATATCGACAGTAGGCCGCGGGCGCGGCCCGGGCCAGCCCGGCCTCCGTTGCGGCTGCCGGGGCGCTAGGAAGCCGCTTGGAATACGCGGCATATCGGCGCATACCTGTTAGGGGTGCGTTATGGGCCATGGCCCGCGCCCCGCGTCGGCGATTAACTGCCGGCATACGGCGCTGCTGGTAAACCGTGACGGCCGACCGCGGACGTCACGGCCCGGCGGAAGGGCGCCCGGGCTCCGTAACGGGGGCGTATGGCATGACGGATGTCGTTCTTATCGCCATCATCACGGCGTTCTTCGTGGCGGCAGCCCTGCTGGTCGGGGCGCTGACCCGGGTGATCGCGGACTCGGGCGACGACGCCGGCCCCGGGCCTGATGCGGGTCCCGGGTACGAGGAGGCGCCCGGGGCAGGCCCCGGGCCGGGACGGCCGGCGTGAGCGGGCCAACGGCCCCCGCCGGTGGGACGGTCGCGCGGCCGCCGGAGACGCGGCCGCCGAAGGTCCGTACCCGGGCGGCCAGCTCGATGTTCGAGCCGGCGATCCTGCGTCGTGCCCTCCGCGAGGCGTTCGTCAAACTCGATCCCCGCCACATGGTCCGCGTGCCGATCATGTTCGTGGTCGAGATTGGCAGCGTCATCACCACGGTCGTGTTCTTCGCCCAGCTCAGCCTGTTCGTTGGCCTGATCGCGCTATGGCTGTGGGCGACGGTGCTGTTCGCCAACTTCGCCGAGGCGGTGGCCGAGGGGCGCGGCAAGGCCCAGGCGGACACCCTGCGCCGCAGCCGCCAGGAGGCGTCCGCCTTCCTGCTGAGGCCTGACGGAAGCGTGGCGGAGATTCCGTCAGGCCAGCTGAAGGTCGGTGACCTGGTCGCCGTCACGGCCGGGCAGGTCATCCCCGGCGATGGCGACGTGGTCGAAGGACTGGCCACCGTGGACGAGTCGGCGGTCACGGGAGAATCGGCCCCGGTCATCCGCGAGTCGGGTGGCGACCGGAGCGCGGTGACGGGAGGCACCGTCGTCCTGTCAGACCGGATCGTGGTCCAGATAACCTCCAATCCCGGCGAGACGTTCCTGGACTGCATGATCGCCCTGGTCGAGGGGGCGAGCCGGCAGAAGACGCCCAACGAGGTCGCGCTTGACATCCTGATCGCCGGGCTGACGATCATCCTGCTCGTCGCGGTGGTCACCCTGCAGCCGATGGCGATCTACTCCAAGGCCATCCAGTCCACGGCCGTGCTCGTGGCGCTGTTCGTCTGCCTGGCCCCGACGACCATCGGCGGCCTGCTGTCGGCGATCGGCATCGCCGGCATGGACCGGATGGTGCAGCGGAACGTGCTGGCGATGTCGGGCCGGGCCGTCGAGGCCGCCGGGGACTGCTCGACACTCCTGCTCGACAAGACCGGCACCATCACCTACGGGAATCGCATGGCCGCCGAGTTCCTGCCCGCGGGGGGCTCGGCCGAGACCGAACTCGCCGAAGCCGCATTGCTGTCCAGCCTGGCCGACGAGACGCCCGAGGGCCGCTCCATTGACGAGTTCGCCGAGGCCCACTACGGGCTCACCGACCTGGACCTGGCGGGCGGCGACCTGGTTCCCTTCACGGCTCAGACGCGGATGAGCGGCATCGACCTGGCCGGGCGGCAGATCCGCAAGGGAGCCGCCGATTCGGTGCGGCAATGGGTCTCGGGCCTCGGCGGCGCCATCCCCGCCGATCTTGGCCCCGTGGTGGAGCGCATTGCCTCCGGCGGGGGCACGCCCTTGGTGGTGGCGGACGGGCCACGGATGCTGGGCGTCATCCACCTCAAGGACACGGTCAAGAAGGGCATGGCCGAGCGCTTCGAAGAGCTGCGCGACATGGGCATCCGGACCGTGATGATCACCGGGGACAACCCGCTGACGGCGGCCGCCATCGCCCGGGAGGCCGGCGTCGATGACTTCCTGGCCGAGGCGACGCCGGAAGAGAAGGTGGCGCTCATCCGGCGCGAGCAGCGCGGCGGCCACATGGTCGCGATGACGGGGGACGGCACCAACGACGCGCCCGCGCTCGCCCAGGCCGACGTCGGCCTCGCGATGAATACCGGCACCCAGGCCGCCAAGGAAGCCGGCAAAGGCGGTGAGCAGCAACAGCCCCGGCGGCAATATGGAAGGGAAGGAGACCAGGTTCGGCCCGGCGGGATCCGCCCTGATGACCGTCGGGACGATGGGAACGACCGCGGGCGCCACCGATTCGGCGCTCGACAGCTATACGGCGGTGGGGGGCGCGGGAGCGTTCGTCGCCATCCTGCTCGGCGAGATCAGCCCGGGTGGCGACGGCGGCGGGATCTATTCCATGCTCGTGCTCGCGCTGCTGGCCGTCTTCGTGGCCGGGCTGATGGTCGGCCGGACCCCGGAATTCCTGGGCAAGAAGATCCGCGCACCGCAGATGAAGCTCGTCGTCACCTACGTGCTGACGGTCCCGGTCGTGGTCCTGGTGTTCGGCAGCATGTCGCTGGTGCTCGGGGCCGGCACCCGGTCGATCCTGAACCCCGGCATGCACGGCCTGACCGAGGTCACCTACGCCTACGCCTCCGTCGCGCAGAACAACGGGTCCGCCTTCGCCGGCCTGTCGGCCAGCACGCCGTGGTACGACACGACGCTCGGCCTGACCATGCTCGTGGGGCGCTTCGGGCCGATCGTGCTGGCCCTCGCCATCGCCGGCTCTCTCGCCGGGGCGCGGGCGCACGCGCGGACGCGGGCCACGCTCGACACCTCCGGGCCGACCTTCGTCGCGTTCCTGCTGGGGGTGATCCTCATCGTGGGCGGCCTGATCTACTTCCCCATGCTCATCCTCGGCCCGATCGGCGAGCGAATTGTCGGCTGAACACGCCTGAACCGGGCAGCTGGCAGGTCCCTGCTGGAGGCGTCACCCTAGCCCGTGAGTCCGAGGTCGATAACGATGCAGGCCTGTCCTTTGCCAAAACCCCCTGCGGCTCGGATCCGCCTGCTGCACCGTCCTGTCCGGAATTTTGCGCATTACATTATAGGAAGGCGCGCATCCCCGACGGGAATTGAACCTTCTAATGCCCCGTTGCCTGTCCTGTCTCCACAGCGGTGCCGACGAGGAGGTTCCCGGTGCGCAGGCCGAATTGGGCGGCAACGGGCTGGTCGCCCGCGTACAGGACGGACAGCAGCCCGCCGGCGTGGGCGCTGCGTGTGTCCAGGAGGGTATCGAGGAGCCCGGCGAGCCACGGCTGCTCGAAGCGGTCGACGTGGCTAGTCCGGCGATACTGGTCAGATTTCCAGGCCATGAGCGCGCGTAGCACGTCGGTATCGCGTGAATCGGCCACGATGCGGAGTTCACCGGCTTCGCGCGCAAGCTTGCGGGTGCGGCGGGCGAGTTCCCTGCAGAAGCGCGGGGACTTCACCCGGAGCTTTGCGTAGTAAGCATCGAAGCCGTCGGCAAGGTCGATCATTGGCGAGAGCGCCGTGGCCGCATGATAGGGCTGGAAAGGCTGCTGGCCGGCAATCAGATTGTCGAACTTCCAGGCCGATAGCCGGCACCTGCGAAGGAGCCCAGGCGCACATCCGTGGCGAACCTCCCGGCTTCACGCCGTGTCCGGCTGTTCACGCCATCGCACGCCACGATAAGATCCGCCTCCGGTAGCTGCGACGGAGCCAACACCTCCTGATCGAACTCGATATGTACACCCAGGCCCCGCGCCCGGTCAGCCAGGATGTCCAGCAGACGTTGGCGGTTGATGCTGTAGCCGTCGGCTCCGGCGTGCAGCACCTGCTTACCCTCGACGTCGACAACCTGGTTGACCCAGCGGAATGCCGCCTGCTCGATCGCCCGTGCCGACCCGGGGTCGCTACCGTACAGCTTCTCCAGGAGGTCGTCCCCGAACACCACCCCCCAGCCGTACGCGGAGTCGGCCGTACTCCGTTCAAAGATCGTGATGTCATGTCCGGGCTCGCGCAGCTTCATCAGAAGCGCGGAATAAAGGCCGGCCGGTCCGCCACCGACACACACCACCCTCACGGCATCCCACCTGCATCCATGTTCCTCATCTCTTACCTCGCGCCGTCATCTGACGCCGACGCCGGGAGATGAGGGACGCCGGGGGCATGCACGCTCGCCCTCACGAGGGCGAGGTGGCTGCGACGGCTGAGTGTGGCCAGGACTACCGGCGGAGCTGCGCGTGGGGTCGGGGATACGTGCCCCGGGTCCTGCGACACCACCCTGACAGGTGGTAACCGGCCGCTGAGACGCACGCGCCTATCACGGAAAGCGTGACCGGCAGCACCGGCGGGTAAGGTCGGCAAAGCCGTCCCTCCGTAAGCGCAGCGAGAAGTTGGACACGGGTGGCGACGCACCATCCCGCCTATAGGAGATCCGCGAGCGCCCTGTCCTGATACCTCCGGAGGCGAACTGTCACCACCATGCGGAGAAGGGTGGCATTCTTTGCAGTGCTAATCACTGCTCGTCGCAAGATTGAGGCCCCGCCTTAAACCGGGTGCGAAAAACCGACGCCAATCATCGTTTCTCTTCGGGAGCTTCGGCCAGGCGCCGGAGCGCGGCGGCGATGCGGTCGCCGCCGATCCCCGATTCGGTGACCGGGCGGAAGAACGCCGCGCCAGCGCGCTCGACCTCGGCGATGGCCGCCAGCGCCACCTTCGCCCCCTGGGGGGTGATGCGCAGCCGGCGGGCCCGGGTATCCGCCGGGTCGACCTCCCGCTGGAGCAGGCCCTTCGCCTCCAGCTTACGGACCACCTCCGAGGTCATCTTGACGTCGGTGCCCGCCTGCCGGGCCAGCGCTAGCTGGCTGGGCACCTCGCCGTGATCGTTGAGCCACCAGGCGCACGACAGCAGCACGAACTGCGCGTGCGTCAGGCCCAGAGGCAGCAGGACCGTGGCGATCTCCCGCTGCCAGCGCAGCGTCGCGTGCCACAGCCAGAAGCCCGGGCTATAGCCGGGGCCGTAGATCGTCATGCCGAAGCGTAAATCAGTGGCCATGCCGACGCGCGGGCCAGCAGGGCGTGCATCGCTCCGGGGCTCCGTTCCGGGGGAAACCTGAGCCCTTCCTGAGGAGGGCGTGGCGGTATAACCGGTGCGGAGACCATCTGTGCGGAGACTAACCGTCAAGCCGGGACCTGGATGTTTGCCCGTGCAACGCGTCAGCGGGTGCATGGGTTCTGTTAGGAAGCCGCCAGGCGCCGCATAGGTCCCGTTTGGGGCGGCCATTTCCACTGATGGGCGCGGTTCTATTGCTTTGGCCAGGGCTGACCGAGGGCTCTGATCACCATCTGAGGCCGCGGGCCGGACGCCTGGCCACCTCCTCCTGGCCGCCGTCCAGCGTGCCGGGCCGCCCCCGGGTGCCGGACCGCAGATACTGGTCCGGCGGCCGGGCGGCCCGCGTGCTGGACCGGCGTCCAGCGTAGTTCTGACCTTAGGAGTGGACGTGTGGGACGTGCTCTTCGTGGCCCTGACGATCGTCATCTTCGCCCTGTTCATCCTCCTCGTGAGGGGGGTCGAGCGGATTGAGCGCTGAGAACTGGGTCGGCCTGATCACGGCCGTCCTCCTCACCATCTACCTGATCTACGCCCTCGTCCGGCCGGAGAGATTCTGATGAGCAGTTCGCTTGCGGGCATCCTGCAGATCGTGCTGCTGGTCGCCGCACTGGCGGCCTGCTACAAGCCGCTGGGCGACTACATGGCGCGCATCTTCACCAGCGACAAGGACCTGCGGCCGGAGCGCGGCTTCTACCGCCTGATGGGCATCGACCCGCGGGCTGACCAGCGGTGG
>Ga0335081_10007535_pt1 | contig 17401 bp, 17 predicted proteins | sample Lox_Sample_35_FD_206713 | JGI IMG/M metagenome (GOLD analysis project Ga0335081, IMG submission 206713) | Soil microbial communities from Loxahatchee National Wildlife Refuge, Florida, United States - Lox_Sample_3.5 | ecosystem: Environmental > Terrestrial > Soil > Wetlands | place: USA... | reverse complement strand
ACGGATGAAATCGCGAGTGCCGCGGCACTCGGCGCTCATGCCACCAACGCAGAATCGAGCAGACGCGGCCCGCTCTATAGCCGCCGTCGGTGATCTGGGAGCTGTCCGGCTAAGGTGAGATCAGCCAGCGCCACGTCGTCGCTGGCGTATTGCGAAACGCGCCGTTGCCGGCCCGCTCGGCGTCAGCCAAGGTTGTGATCGTTAGCGGCCGGCACCTTCCGGGAAGACGAGGCCGGCCATGTGGCATGGCCGCGCGGTCCGTGCCTCAGCCGGGCCCGCTCCGGCCGGGGTGCGGCCGTGCCCCGGTAGTCAGTCCCGGATAGCGCGGACCAGTGTGTCCACCGCCTCGCGGCGGCTGCCGGCAGTGGCGACCGGGCGCCGGACCCGCTCAGCCCGCAGCACGGTGAGTCCCCCGAGGGAGCGCGTGACCGATTCAGGTGTATACAGCACAGCCGGATCCTGCGGGCCGCCGACACCCTCCGTCAGGTTCGTCACATCGTGGCCCACCACCAGCAGCACGCCCCCCGGCGCGAGCGCCGTCACGGCCCGGCGCAGCACGCCGTCCAGCTCAGCCTCGTGAAGCTGCAGGTAGGCGACGAGCACGAGCTGGAATGAGCCTACCTCGGGCCGGTAATCGCGGACGTCGGCGTGCACCCAGCCGACGGCCACACCGCGCGCCTCGGCCAGCCGCCGGCCCTTGTCCAGCCCCGCGGCGGAAAAATCCACCGCGGTCACCTGCCAGCCGCGGGCAGCCAGCCACACCGCGTTGCGCCCCTCGCCGGCAGCGACGTCCAAAGCCCGCCCCGGCGCCAGGTCCTGCAGCTCGGCCACGACGAACCGGTTCGGCTCGGCCGTCCACACCAGCTCGGCGCCGGCATACCGCTGGTCCCATTCCTGGCTCTCCACCCTGACCGCCTTCTCCGCCCGTCGTTTCGTGAGACATCCCCGCCAGGCACTCTGCAGGACCTCGCAGGCCGCCACCTTCCCGTCGGCAGAATATACCCGCCTGGGTATCTGCCGGGCCAGAGCCGTCCTGGCTGGGCGTGCCCGCGATCAGCCGCAGCTGCCATCAGCTCCGGCGTCCCGCGACGCCTGCTACGTCCAGCAGAGAGCCGCGGATCCGGACGTTCTGGCCGCCGTCGTCTTCCGCGATGGGAACGGCGGCAGGCACGACGAGGTCCTCCAGCCCGGCGTGGACGGCAGCCGCCGCCGCGCCGCCAGTTCCCGCCGCGGCGGTCAGGGCGTCTGGCCGCGGCATCCAGCCGCTCCGGCCGGCCGCCGCCGCGTACAGGCCGGCCCAGTCCTGGACCCGCCGGCGGTCCAGGATCAGCAGCGTCCTGGCGCCGGGTAGCCGTCGAGAAGCTCGCTGAGCAGGGCGAGGGTTGGCCGGCCGACTGGCCATCTTGGCCCCTGCGGCACGGGCGATCCCAGCATTCAGCCGCGCCCCGGCGAACGGGATGACCCCGATGAACGCCTCGCCGGGCGCAGCCTGGCAGGCATGGCGGGGGAACGCAGGGGAACGCAGGGGAACGCAGGGGAACGCAGACCGCCGCCAGCGTGGACGTCCACCGCCGGGCGAACGCGTGTGCAGCTCCAGCCGCTGAGCTGACCGGGTCGCCTGCCTGTCGCTGCCGAGGTGGCTAGCCACGCTGCGCGCCGGCGCGGCACGCGGCGCCGTGCGGGGGTGATCCAGCTGGCAGGCGCTCAGAGCAGGCGATCACGCTGTCCCGGGCAGGAGGGAACTCCGCGGGCAGTCCATCGCGAGACCGTCCCAGAGTGGGCGGCATCACACCGTGCGTCAGGCACCTCAATACCCCTACGGGTATACTTGAGCCATCATCCCTGCCGACTAGGAGCGCCCATGTGCAGCCCAGCCGTCTGCGATCGCTGCAACAAGATCACATGGACCGGCTGCGGCCAGCATGTCGACCAGGCCCTCGCCGGCGTCCCGCCCGAGAACCGCTGCACCTGCGCTGAAACCAGTCTCGGCGCCCGCTAGGCCGCAGGCACGTGACACCAGAGCGACAGGGGAACACAGATCGCTGTCGCGCTCGGGAGTCGCCGACAGCACCAGCTTCGCGCCGCGAGCGGGCCGTGCGCCCCGCGAACGCGGAGATCGTCGGCCCGGAGGCGTAACCCGTACGCGTCCTATGCCGACTGCGGCCTGCCGTATCACCTCGGCGGCGAGATCCTGGACTGCCCCGCGCGACACGGCGCGTGGGCTTGCCTGGCATGATCTAGCCTTTCTGCTCGGTGCCGCGGATGGCGTCATCGGCGGCCCGTCAACCTGGCGGGCTGTGGCTGCCTCGGCGGCAAATCGCTTCGGTGTGGGGTAGAGGCAACCGGATCAGGCCGTAGGCGATCAGCCCGCCAAGTAGCTGCATGCTCACGGACATGGCACCGTGACGGGGCGATGCGCCCACACCGGCGAGCCCCCCCGGTGCGCCAGTTTCCGGTGTCATGCGCGTCGACGGCTTGCCCGCGCTGCGAACGGGTTCCTGAGTCGCCTGCCGGATAGCTTCTGTGATAGAACTAAATAAGCTTCTGTTACAGAGCCAACTTATGGCAAGTTAATGATCTTCTTCTGGTGGCGGCAAGCCCTTGCGGGCGCGCCATGCGGCGGACGGCGGGCCGGCCGGCGGTGGTGATGCTGCTCCGCGAGCCGGCCCGGCCGGCGCTGGTGCGCGAACATCGCCTGGCGCCGTGGTTCGCGGTCGGCGCGGTGTGCTTCGGCGCGTTCATGGGCCAGCTGGATGCGAGTGTGGTGACGCTGGCATTCCCGGCGCTGCAGCGCCAGTTCGCCGCCGGCCTGGCCGGGGTGCAGTGGGTATCGCTGGCGTACCTGCTGGCCCTGGTCGCGCTGCTGGTGCCGGCGGGACGCTGGTCGGACCGATTCGGCCGCAAGCTGGTCTACCTGTACGGGTTCGTGGTGTTCGCTGGCGCTTCGGCGGCGTGCGGCCTGGCGCCGACACTGTCCGCGCTGGTCGGGCTGCGTGTGCTGCAGGCGGCGGGGGCGGCGATGCTGCAGGCCAACAGCGTGGCGCTGGTGGCCACCACCGCGCCGGTGGCGGCCCGCCGGGCGGCGCTGGCGGTCCAGGCCGCGGCGCAGGCGCTGGGCCTGGCGGCGGGCCCGGTCGTGGGCGGGCTGCTGGTCGCCTCGGTCGGCTGGCGGTGGATCTTCTTCGTGAACGTTCCGGTGGGGGTGATTGCGGTGCTGGCGGGCTGGTTCCTGCTTCCGCGCACCCGCCAGCTCGCCCACGGCCGGGGCATCGACCCGCTTGGAGTGGCGCTGCTGGTCACGGCAGCTGCGGGCACCATGGTCGCTGTCTCGTCATTGTCCGGCCTGGGTCTGCCGTTCCTGGCGCTGGCCGGGTCGGCAGCCGCTGCTGCGATGGCGGGGGCGGGCCTGATCTGGTGGGAGCGGCGCTCGGCCGCCCCGCTGATCAACCTGCCGCTGCTGGCGGCGGCCGGGATCGCGCCCGCGCTCGGCGGTGCGCTGTGCGTCTACATGGTCCTGTTCGGGCCGCTGGTGCTCCTCCCGCAGACCCTGGCCGCCCACGGCGATGGCGTGTTCCGGGCTGGGCTGCTGCTGACCGCGTTGCCGGCCGGGTTCGGGCTGGCCGCGGTGGCAGCCGAGCGCGTGCTGCCAGCGCGCTGGCCGAACCGGCGGCGCTGCGTTGCCGGAGGGCTGCTGGCCAGTTGCTCGGTGGCAGCGCTGGCGATCCCTGGTCCTGTCGCTGCCACAGTGGTGTCGCTGGCGTTTCTGGGCGCGGGCCTGGGTGCCTACATCCCGGCGAACAATGCCCAGATCATGGCAGCCGTGCCGGCGCGCGACGCGGCCACCGCGGGGGGGATGGTGAACATGACCCGGGGGCTGGGCACCGCGCTGGGCGTTGCGGTGGTGACACTAGGGCTGCATGCCGGGGCGCGCCTCGGCCATGCCGACGGGGGGAGGCTGGCCATCGCAGCCCTGGCCGTGGCCGCCCTTGCTGCGACGTGGGCCGGGACCCGCCCCGCCTCCGGCGCCCGCAGCGGCGCCATGCACGCACTCGGGCACAACTGGCCGGGAGGTCATCGATGAACGCTACGACCGCGGCTGACAGCGGCACTGCCCGCGAGAGCGGCGCCCAGCCTGACGGGCTGGCCGAGGGAATCGCGGGGCTGCGACGTGCACTGCGCCGTGGCGCCCGTGTCGCCGACCCAGGCAACCCGCTGGCCGTGGCCCAGCTGGAGCTGCTGTCAGCGCTGGCCGAGCACCCCGGCGCCCGGCCGGGACAGCTGGCCCGGCTGCTGCACATGCGGCCCAATACCGTCACCACCATCGTCAACACCCTGGCCGCCCAGGGCATGGTCAGCCGCGCCATCGCCGATGGGGACCGGCGGGCGGTGGAGCTGACCGTGACCGGCACCGGGCAGCAGGCGGTGCACGCCTGGCAGGCCACCAACGCCGCGGTGCTGCACCTGGCCCTGTCCACGCTGCCCGGACCCCAGCGGCGGGCGCTGGCCGCCGCGGTACCCGCCCTCGCCGCCCTCGCCCGGGCGGTCGACCGGCTGGCCGGCACGCCCTCCCCGCCACCTGGGCCACCAGCCAATGCAGCTCTCAAGCAGGAGCAGCCATAATGGCGCTGATTCCCAGCCCTCCGGTGAACGGGTTCCACATCGGCCCCGCTTTCATCCACTTCTACGGGCTGATGTATGTCATCGGGATCACCGCGGCGATCATGATCACGCAGCGGCGCTGGAAGGCCCACGGCGGCGATCCCTCGCTGATCGGCGACGTAGCGATCTGGGCCGTGCCGGCGGGCATCGCCGGCGGGCGGATCTATTTCGACATCACCACCCCCAGATACATCCCCCACCACTGGTATGGGATCTTCGCGGTCTGGGACGGCGGACTGGGCATCTGGGGCGCCGTCGCGCTGGCGGCGGTGGTCGGCGCCTGGCGGGTCCGCCGCCGCGGCGCGGACCTGGCACAGTTCATGGACGCCGTCGCCCCCGCGCTGCTGGTGGCCCAGGCGATCGGCCGCGTCGGCAACTACTTCAACCAGGAGCTGTTCGGCGGCCCGACCAGCCTGCCGTGGGGCCTGCAGATCGCCCCGGCATTCCGGCCCGCGGGTTATGCCCAGTACCCCACCTTCCAGCCCACATTCCTGTATGAGCTGGTCTTTGACCTCGCGCTGGCCGCGGCCCTTGTGTGGCTCGGGCACCACCGGCGCATCCAGCCGCCGGGCTTGTTCGCCCTCTACGTCACCGGGTACTCGGCGTTCCGGATCTTCGAGGAATCACTGCGAGTCGACCCATCAGAGCACTTCCTGGGCCTGCGCCTCAACATGTACGTCGCCTCCGCGCTCACCCTGGCCGGCGCTGCGTGGTTCATCCGCACCCAGTGCAAGCGCTCTCGGGACACGCCCGAGGCCGCGCCAGACATCCAGGCGAGCCGCAGGACCGCAATATGAGGCCGCTGGGCGGCTGGGATGGACGCCAGGCGAGGGCGGACGACCGCAGGCTTGTCGATCCCGGGCTGCCGGCCGACCTTACCGGCACCAGCACGGCGGGCCTGTTCGTCGTCGTCTGGTTCGTACTGCCCCGGCCGCTGAGCCATCGCGGTTCGCCTGCCCGCGCCCGACCCGCCGGCCGAAGGTTCGCCACAGGATTGATGGGTAGCTGGCTTCCTTGCGCCGCAGGCTCCGGCGGTCTGCTTGACGCCTGCGGCCTGTCGTTCCACTGGCATGGAAGGGGGTCTTCCGTCGTGCTCGCGGTAGGTCGCCAGCTCGCCGGCGCCAGCATGCCCAGCCAGCCGGGGTGGCTCCAGGCGGGCGAGCTTCCTCCCGATCGACAAAATGTTGTCGATGCACGCGCGATGTGACACTCTCGGCAGAGAACCCCCGAAACCGTCAGCGTTGTAGAGAACCCCCGAAACCGTCAGCGTTGTGCAGTATCCCGCGAGCCCAGTTTGTGTTGTCATGCGCCTGGAGCGTTTGCCACCCGCTAGGCGCTCCGGGGTACCAGGACGGGCATTAGGCCGGTTCCTTCGCTTCACCCGCAGGGCCCTGCGGACACGGTCGCCAATCTCAGTGCGCCGCGGTTCAGGGACAGGTCGGCGCAGCGGGCCCAGCCGAGTCGGGGATTACACAGATCGGTCGCGGTAGGGCCCGCCCTTGCGGGCGGCCCCCGCACAGATCCCAGCGTGCGCTGCTAACGCACTGGGCTCCTGCCTCGGGTACGAACGTCGAACTGCTTGACGCACACGGTCCAGCGCACTTGGCGCGCCGTGCCCGGCTCGGTGTCCGGGGCGCGTTTTGCTGGCCGCGTTCCCCTTGGCCATCTCCCTTTCCTCCACCGCCTCCGCCGCCAGCGGTTGTGCAGGCTGGATCGCCGTGCCCGGTGCCGTTGCGCCGGACGTCGAGGAATCCGAGGCGAGGCCGCCGGCCAGGCGGTTGACCCGGCGCGCAGACGCGGCCTGGCATGGCGCGAGTACGCTCAGGCGCGGGCCGGTGAGCCCGCGCCGGAATGGATGACCGACTGGGAGCCTGCTGTGTACATGCCGTTTCCGGAATGGTTACGATCCGGCTGATCACGTTGATCGTGCGATCATGGCGGTGTTTCCGGGCCACGGGCTCGACCCGCAGCCCTGGCGGGCCCTCCAGGCCAGGGTGACGGGGTGCGCCAATCTGTATGGGACTTACCGCGAAGGCGTGCGTGTCGGATGCGCAGATTCCGGCGGGATCCTGGAGGAGCGCATGACGCCGGCCGCACCGAGCCAGGCGAAGGCCGCGCGGGCGGAGCCCGCCGGGCGAGCGGCATCCCGGCCAGCAGCGCAAGCCAGGCGCGGCAGCATCACCAGCGCGGTGCCACGCGCCGGACCGTTCATGACCTGCGGGTCCGCGCAGCACGCACTGCGTGACAAATGCGGCAGCGGCGCCGGCGGCAGCCACGGCTCCGAACACGGCCGGCACTGCCAGCGGGGAGCGGGGAGGCAAGCCCGCTGACGCCGGGGGCGTCACGGCCGGGAGCCGGGACATGCCGGGCTCGGGCTGGGGGCGGCATCGGGGAAAGATTCTGACGGGACCGGGCGGCCGGGGTGCAGCGGGAGCGTGAGGACGAACGTGGCGCCGCGCCCCGGCCCGGCTGAGGAGGCCGTGACGTCACCGCCGTGAGCGCGGGCGATGTTGCGGGCGATGGTCAATCCGATGCCCGAGCCGCTGGAGCGGCGCGGCTGCCCGGGCGCCCGGTAGAACCGCTCGAACACGCGCTCGAGGTCCTCGGCGGCCAGGCCGGCTCCGGTGTCGGTGACCACAACCTCGGCCCGGTAGCCGGCCGCGCGTGCCGCGACGGTGACGGTGCCTGCCGCAGGTGTCGCGGCGAGCGCATTGCCGATGATGTTGGTGAGGACCTGGGTGATCCGGTCCGGGTCGGCCTGCACTGGCAGCGCGCCGGCCGCGTCGACGGTGAGGATGACGTGATCGTCGGCGAACTGCGGAGCCAGCCGGCCGGCGGCCCGCCGGGCGAGGTCGGCGAGGTCGGCGTCGGCCGGATGCATTTCCAGCCGCTGCTCCTCGGCACGGGACAGCGCAGACAGGTCGTCGGCCAGCCGGCGCAGGCGGCGCAGCTCGTCGCTCACCGCCCCGAGGATTTCCGGTTCCGGGGCGAAGACCCGTCGATGAGGCCTTCCATATACCCCTCCAGCCATATACGCCTCCAGCGCGGTCAGCGGGGTGCGCATCTCGTGCGCGACCTCGCCAAGCAGCCTGGTGCGGCGCGTTTCGGTGCCGGCCAGCGCCGTCGCGAGGGTGTTCACGTCGGCGGCGAGTGCGGCCAGCTCCGGTTCCCTGGGGGGCCGCACGCTGGCCTGGTAGCGGCCGGAGGCGATCAGCCGGGTCGCCGCCCGGACGGCGTCCAGCGGCCGCAGCAGCCGCCGGGTGACGAACGCTGCGGCCAGCCCGGCGACTGCCGCGCTGGCGAGCACACCGATCAGCAGCGCGGCGGTCAGCGCGGACAAGAACGCCGAGTGCACGCTGCTGCCGACACCGGGCCGCCGTCCCGGTCCCGTGCCCATGCCCATGCCCTGCCGGGCGCCGTTGAGCATGGCCATCCGGTGGTCGAACAGCGGCGGAGCCAGCAGCCGGACCGTCACATACGTCACGGCCGCGCCGACCACGACCACCAGCGCATAGGAGACGAACAGCCGCAGCGGCAAGCCCATCCTCATGCCGGCCATCCCACGAACTTACAGCCGACCCCGCGGACGGTCGCGATCAGACTCGGGTTCGCCGCATCATCGCCCAGCCGGGCCCGCAAGCTGCGGATATGCACGTCGACGACCCGCTCGTCGCCGAAGAAGTCATAGCCCCACACCCGCTCGAGCAGCTGGCGGCGGGAGAACACCCGGCCGGGCGCGCCCGCGAGCGCGGCGAGCACATCGAACTCCAGCGCCGAAAGCGCGACCGGAGCGCCGTCTGCCCGCACCTCACGGGCGTCCTGGTCAACGGTCAGGCCCTCGAACCGCAGCACGGCCGCGCCCGCGTCCCGCACGCCGCGGTCCCGGCGCAGCACCGCCTTCACCCGCGCAGCCACCTCCCGCGGGCTGAACGGCTTGGTCACATAGTCGTCGGCGCCGACCCCCAGGCCAACGAGCTTGTCGACCTCTTCGGCGCGGGCCGTCACCAAGATGACGTAAACACTGCTGAAGGTCCGCAGCTGCCGGAGCACCTCAAGCCCGTCGATCCCGGGCATCATCACGTCCAGGAGCACCAGGTCGGGCGCGTCCGCCCGGAGCCGGCGCACCGCAGCGTCGCCGTCGGCGGCCTCGGACACGGCGAACCCGTCCGCTTCCAGGTATCCGCGCAGCACTGCGCGGATACGCGGTTCGTCGTCCACGACGAGCACCCGGCGCATCGCTCACCCCCGCCCAAGGCTACGGTCCAGGCCCACCGGCCCGCCCGGACCGGGCCGCAGCCACCGCGCCGTCACGGGACCGCCCGCCGCCAGCACATTCCTGATCCTGTCCGCAACCTCCCGGGAAGATTCCCCTCAGGTCACCGGCGTCTTCAGCATGTGCCCCGCGGATGAGGGCACCAGCACGGCAACCGTGAAGGCTCCATGAAGGCTGCCGGGGGTGCATGCCACGGCTACCGCATCGGCCGCAGCGCCTCGCGGGCAGCATCGGGTGCTCATCGAAGCGATCAGCCCGCGGCGCGCCCAGGGCCGTCCCGGATCAGGCCATCGCCGCTTGTGCCGCCTCTGCCGCCTGGAAAGCCTGGACACCGCCTTCACCGGAGCTTCATGCGGGCGCCGGTGGTTGCATCACACCAGGCCGCAATGCTCGAGGCATAGGAACATGCAGAAGGAGCTGACCGAGATGAAGCTGAACCGAAAGCGCGTGGTGACCGGGCTTGTGGCGACCGGGCTTGTGGCCGGGGCACTCGCCGGCGGCGGCGCTGCCCTGGCGGCGACCAGCGCGACGCCGACGCCCGCCGCGTCTGCCTCGGCGGGCCCGCCCTGTGGTTCGGGCGCCGGCCACTTCGGCGGCATGCACGGCATCTGGTCCGGCCGGCAGCCGGGTCTCGCGGCCGCCGCGACCTATCTCAGCCTGAGCCAGACCGAGGTGCCACGCAGCTGCAGGCGGGCAAGTCGCTTGCGGATGTCGCAAGCGCTCAGGGCAAGCCGGTGTCGGGCCTCAAGGCTGCGATCCTCGCTGCCATCACGAGCCGTATCAACGCCAGCAGCGCGCTGACAGCCGGTCAGAAGGCGGCGATCATCACTCAGGTGAAGAGCCGCCTGGACTCGATGGTGAACATGACCCATCCGTCCGGCGCGGGAACCGGCCCGATGGGCGCGCCAATGCGCGGGATGTGGCGATAGCCCTCGACGGTGCCGGGCACGCGGCGGACACGCGCCTGATCTTCGCGCCGGGCCCGGCGGCCTTCGTCAGCTCCGCGAGCGCCGCGGCCAGGGTCACCGTCAGGCCGGATGGCTCGCCGGTGGCAAAGCAGACCGCGCGGCCGTCATGCGCGGTGACATGAGTATCGGCGCGGCCCTTCACGGCCCGGCCGCGCTTGTTGTCCCAGCCCTTGGCGACCGGCTTGGCGTCCGCATACCTGCACGAAGTGATCATCGACGTAGCAGGCGCCCGAGGCGGATGGCTCGGCGGCCAGCATCGCCGCGGCGAACATCGCCTGCAGCCCCGCCGGGTCGCACCCGTCGGCGAGCGCCCGCCAGCCCCGGGCGCAGGCTGCGCAGGTCGGGCAGGACCGCCGGGCCGGCCAGCGGCCCGGCATGTGCGGCGGTCAGGTGCTTGATCTGCTCGATCCTCGCGGCGCCGAGCGCGAAGCAGATGCTGGTCGCCGACAGCAGCGCCACATCAGCGAACCGCTGCCCGCCGCCGTCTGCCTCCCCGGCGACAGCAGCGGCGGACAGAACGTGGTGGCATCTGCCTGGCTGGCGAATGCGTGCAGCAGCATCGCGCCCGCATACCGGGACGAGAACACCCCTCGGCGATCCGCGGCCCCGCCGCCAACCACCCGGCCCGGGACCGCCCGCGCCAGCAGCCCGGCCGGCACCTCGCCCGCGCCGGCGGCCGCGCCAGCGCCGGATGCGCCATCAAGTCCCGGCCCGGCCTCCGGCACCGGCTCCGGCTCGGGCTGCGGCTCCGGTCCTGGCTGGGGGGCGGGAAGCTCCTGCTGGCGCGGGGAACCGGCAGGCCCGGCGGACCGCGCCGGCCGCCGGCTGCGCCGGCCGCGGGCCGAGGCGCCGCCCGACCGTGGTGTCCGCCACCCCCAGCCGCCGGCCGATCTCCGTGTCCGACAGTCCCTGCCCGCGCCAGGCGGCGGCGCTGGCCCAGTCCGGCTCACCCAGCCTGGAGGGCCGGCCCGGCCGCGCGCGGCGGATCAGCGCCGCCGATCCCTCCCGCAGCGCCGCCCGGTGCAAGGTCGCCACGTAGTTATCGGTCAGCCCCACTACCTCGGCATGTTGCGCGTCAGCGTGTCGGCCGCGTCGTAGCCGAACAGCACTGTGCCGCCCACTGTGATTATGCGCCGGCCGCCGGGCCGGTGCAGGCGCAGATCGCCAGGCTCGGGCATTCCCTTCCCTCCAGCATCGCCGCCACCGCTGGCGGCAGGACTCCCGTCCGGCTCTCCCGAGCCCAGGGCCGAACGTCCTGCGCCGGGAGAGGCATTCAGAGGACAAGGAGCGGCCGTTCGTCCCGTGACCCGGCGGACCCGGGCATCTACGTTTCAACCATGACTGGTGCAAAATTGATTGAAGTATCACGGGGGACAGTGGTCCGCATGCAGGACGCGGTGTCCTTGCTGCAGGCGGTGGCCGACCCGGTGCGGTGGACGGTGTTGCAGCAGCTGGCCGGCAATCCCTCGTGCGTCTGCAACCTGCAGGAACACCTCCCGATCGCGGCGAACCTGCTCAGCTACCACCTGAAGGTGCTGCGCGACGCCGGTCTGGTGACCACGCGCCGCCGGGGCCGGTGGATCGACTACGCCCTCGCTGAGGATGCAATGGACCGTCTCCGTGCGGCCCTGCCCGGGATCGCGAGCGCTCCGCCGGTGCAGTCATGACCATCACCGAGAGGCTGCCGGCTTCCAGGCACAGGCAGTGGCTCGCCCTGGCGGCGGTGGCTGCGGCCTGGGTGGTCGCCTACTGGCTGAACGGGTGGTTGTGGGACCGGTTGCTGTACGACGCGCTGGGAATGGCGCCCGCCAACCGGCTGACCGAGACGGTCCACTTCTTCTTCTACGACACCATCAAGATCGGCCTGCTGCTGGTGGGGATCATCTTCATCGTCACGGTGCTGCGCTCCTACATGAGCATCGAGCGCACCCGGGCCCTGCTGGGTGGCAAGCGCGAGGGCGTGGGCAACGTGATGGCCGCCGGGCTGGGGGTGATCACCCCGTTCTGCTCGTGCAGCGCCGTGCCGGCCTTCATCGGGTTCGTGGCCGCCGGGGTGCCGATCGGTGTGACACTGAGCTTTCTCATCGCCAGCCCGCTGGTCAACGAGATCGCCATCGGGATGCTGTTCAGCCTGTTCGGCTGGCAGGTCACCGCCCTCTACATCGCCGCCGGGTTGACCGTGGCGATCGTGGCCGGCTGGGTCCTGGGGCGCCTCGGCGTCCAGAAGTGGGTCGAGCCGTTCGTCTTCGAGACCAGGCTCGGCGGCCAGGTCATCGACTCCACCGCCGGGCTGACCTTCGACCAGCGGATCCAGATGGGCGTCGAGGAGGTCGCCACGATCCTGCGCAAGATCTGGCCGTATCTCCTGGTCGGGATCGGCCTCGGCGCGGTCATCCACGGCTGGGTCCCGGCCGGCTTCTTCACCACCTACACCGGCCGCGGCAACCCCCTGGGCGTCCTGGTCGCCGTGGCCATCGGCGTGCCGCTGTACTCCAACGCCGCCGGGATCATGCCGATGGTGCAGGCCTTGTACGAGAAGGGCCTGCCGATGGGCACCCTGCTCGCGTTCATGATGAGCGTCGTCGCGCTGAGCCTTCCGGAGATGATCCTGCTGCGCCGCGTCCTCAAGCCCCAGCTGCTTGCCGCGTTCGTCGGCGTCGTCGCCACCGGCATCGTCGTCGTCGGCTACCTGTTCAACCTCATCCTCGCATGACCCCAGCCCAAACAGAAGGAACAGCCATGATCATCAAGGTGCTCGGCCCCGGCTGCAGCAACTGCAAAAACCTCGAACGCGTCACCCGCGAAGCCATCGACGCACTCGGCCTGGACGCCACCATCGAGAAGGTCGACGACTACCCCACCATCATGGGATACGGGGTCATGTCCACCCCCGCCCTCGTCATCGACGAGACGGTCGTGGTCTCCGGCCGCGTGCCCACCCAGTCCCAGGTCCGCGAGCTGCTCGCCCCTCAGTCCCCGTAGTCCTCGCGTCCGCAGCTTCGGCGGCTCAGACCCGAGGAAGGGCACCCGATGACGTCAGCCCCGCCCACGGCGAGGGAACCGATAGCACGTCTGGCTCGCCCTGCGCGGACCGCACCCGGCTGGTTCGCCGCGGTGATGGGCACCGCGATCCTGGCCGTGGCCGGGCGCGGGCGGCCCGCGGACAGATACCGGGCCATGAGCGCCCGGGGCCGACCGGGTGACACCCCGCCGCTGATGGCCGAGGCCGGGAACTCGCGGGCTGGCAGGCACTGCCCGCAGCCGGGTTCGAAGTCGTTCCTGCGGGGCCGCCTGGCAGCAATCACGCTGGCCGACCAGGCCGCGCGGAATGAGGCTGCCCGATCCGGCATGCGGCAGGGGGCATCGCGCGGGGGACTCGCGCGGCCACGCGCTCAGGTCGTTTGCCCGGATATTATGCCGGAGAGCCGCCGCCCGGCGCTGACTGGCAGGCACGTCTGCCAGGAGCGGCGCCGGTGCCGTTGTACTTCGTTGCACGGTGCCAGAAGCGGCAGGTGTGTGCCCATGTTGTGATTACCGCCGAAGGTGTGGCGATCGGCGAGTCGCAGAACCCAGCCGCCCGGGCGCTACGTAGGCTCGGATGGAATCGCCACTGCCGCCGCGCTCGGCGGTCATACCACCAACGCTGAATCGAGCAGCCGCGGCCCGCTCTATAGCCGCCGTCGGACTGGTGCGGTGCAAGGATGACGCGTGGCGTGTCATCGGTGTTGTGTCACCGTGTTGAGCTGGGCCATGAGCTCACGGCTGGCAGCCCGTGCTGCGGCGAGGTCCTGGTCGCGTAATCGAAGTTCGCGTCGTCACCGCCGGTGCCGTCTCGGTCGTGCCCCAGGATCCGGTGACCGGGACAGTGGTGTACGCCGGGCTGTGCTTCCTGCTGGAGTGCCGCGATGAGCCGATCAGCCTGCAATACTCCCCGGACAAGGAGTTCACGCTCCCGCAGAACGGAGACCGGCCGGTCAATTTCTCCGTGATGGGCCGTTAATGATCACCTATTTTGCCGGATAGTTAGGACCGGGCGTCCCGGTCACCCCCCTCGGCCGGGGCGCTTGCCTCGTCGGCGGCGTCCACGCCCGGATGTCGCCGGCGCTGACGAACACCCGTCGCGGCACATCCGGCAAGCGTCAGGAGGCGCCCGGGGGCGTGCGCTCTCACGGGGGGAACGATGAGCTCGTCGGGGCGCTCGAGCTGGCCGTCGGGGAACTTACCCGCAGCCGGTGTCCGGGCTTGTCGAGGTCGACCGATCCGGCCGCCAGGACCGGCACCATCACCCAGAGCCTGCTCTCGGTGGTCGCCGTGCCTGACGCGACTATGAGGCCGACGTCCTCGCCCTCGCCGCGGCGGCCTCGGACGAGGCGACCCGGGACCCGGTGGACCTCGCCGTCCTCTTGGCCGCCCATCCGCGGCGCCGTCAGGGAAGAGGCACCGTCGGGTTCGTCCCCTTCGATCCGGCGCGGTCCAGCGACCTCGCATACGAGCGGACTGTGTTCGGTGACGCCTGCCGGGCTGCACGCAGGTGATCAAGGAACTCCTGGCCGACCGGGCAGTATGCTCGGGCGCGCTGAGCAGCGGTGGTCGTGCGTTCGTGTGCACGGACCGACCAATTGCGCTGACCTCACGGAGGGCCCCGGGGCCAGGAGGACCAATGGCCCTGTTTGCGGCGGGTGCTCCGTGTGAGCATCGGGCGATGGGGCGATCCGCGCGTGCGATGGTGCGGCTGTCGCCGCCATTCGGGGAATGGCCGCTGCGATCCCGCCTTCTACGCGGTTCGTGTTCCTCGGTGCAGGGATCAGGGCTCCTGACATAGGGAGATCGTTTATGCAGTGCCCGGGTGTTCTTTGACTTCGTAGCTCAGGGTGAGCGTGGTGCCGGGGTAGCGGGCTTGGGTGGTGTTGAGCTGGGCGCAGAGCGCGGCGAGGGCGCGGGTGCGGCGGGGTGCGGTGAGCGGGTCGAGCCGCACGTGCAGGACGCCGTCGCCGGGGATGATGTCGCCGCTGGCGGTGAGGGCTTCGCGGATGAGGGCGAAGGCTTCGTCGGCGGCCCGGGCGTAGTGCCCGTGCAGGGCGCGGGCCAGGATGGTCTCGGCGTTGCAGGCGGCCATCCGGATGGCGTGGGTGATCAGCTTGGTCTCGGTGTCCAGCCGGACCTGGCCGGGGTTGTGCTGGGACAGCGGGATTCTGGCCGGGGTGGCTTTGGCGGCGGCCCGGGCGGCGTCGAGCTTGCCGCGGGCTGCCTGCACGGGGGCGTCCAGCCGGGCGAGCATCTGGTTGGTGATCAGGGTGCTGGTGCCGGGGGCGGGGCTGCGCAGCGCGGCCAGTTTCTGCTCGCGGGCGGCCTCGGCTCTGGCGACCGCCTTCTCCGCGGTCCTGACGGCGGCGGCGGCGGTTTTCCTCGCCGGGCTGGGGACCAGCCGGTGCGGGTCGTCGGGGACGGCGGCGTAGGAGTCGAGGGCGTCGAGGGCGAAGTGGGTGCGGGCGTAGCGGAAGTAGTTTTCCTCCCGCCACCGTGAGGTCATCCGGTAGACGACCGCGGCGGCGGGCAGGTCACCGGCCGGGCGGGTGGTCAGGATGTGCACCTGGCGGTCAGCGTCGCCGCGGCCGGGCTTGCGGCGGGTGACCTGCCGCAGCGCCAGCACCCGGCCCTTGTGCCTGCCCGTGCCGATGGCCTGGTCCACGGCGGTGTCGGCGAGGTCGTACTGGTGCTGGCGGCCGTCGTCGCCGGTCCAGCTGGCCGTGCTGAACGCCTCGCCGGGCAGGGCGGGGATGTCTGTCCCGGTCTCGTTCTTGCGGTAGGTGAGCAGGTGAAACCCGGCGTCGATGATGTCGGCGAACAGGTCCGGGGACCAGCCGCCCCGGTCGAAGCACAAGGTCACTTTCGCCTCGCCGGCGAGGTCGCGCAGCCGGGGCAGCAGGTCGCGGATCTGGCCGGCCAGGGAGGTGGACGGCTGGGCCATCACGACCAGCAGCGGGTCCCCGGCGGCGTCGGTGACCCAGGTTTCCTCGGTGCCCGGGCCGGGGAATTTCAGCCTCGCCACGTGCATCTTCTGCACCTCCCGGGTGCCGAAGTAGGCCCGGGTGTGCCCGTCGATGTACATGAACCCAAGCTGATCGGGGCGGGCGGCGGCGTGGTGGCCGGCGATCGCCATCTGCAGGTCCGCGGCCTTGCCGGCCGCAGCCAGCTCGCCCAGCTTGCGGCGGATCGTCTTGACCTCCGGGGCCCGGTCCAGGCCCAGCACCCGGCCCAGCGCGGCCGGGCTGACGCGGGTGGCGCCTTCCGCGCGCGGCTCGCGCAGCAACGCCCCGAACACCAGCATGACCAGCATGACCTGCAGCCCGTAAAACCCGTTCCGCATGCGCCCGTACACCGCGCGGGCACAGTCCAGCAGGCCGGTATCGGCCAGCGCCGGCAGCGCCAGCAGCAGCCCGGCCAGCGGGTACCTCGCGCCCGGGGTGAACACCGGTGACGCGCCCTCGCCCAGCAGCCCGAACCGGGCCAGCGCCCGCTCCCCGTCCCGTCCCGCCGGGTCCGGCAGCACCGGCAGCAGGCCCGCCCCGCCCGCGGCCTCCCCGCCCGCCGGCGCGTCCTCAGCGGCCTCCTCAGCGTCGGGAGCCGGCTCCTCAGCGGCCGGCTCCTCGCCGGCCGGCTCTTCGCCAGGGGCCTCGCCGGCGGCCGGGTCCTCCGTCCGGCGGGCCGGGACGCGTCCCAGCGCGCTGCGGACGGTGAATGTGGACACCCCGCACTCGGCGGCGATGACGGTCAGCTTCTTGCCCGCGGCGTCCAGCTCCCCGATCCGCTCCGCCAGCTCCGGCGTCAGCTTCCACGCCCCCCGCGGCCCCTTCCGCGCCGGCACCAGCCCGCCGACCCCGCCCTCGCGCAGCGCCCGGTCCCACCGCCACACCGTCACCGGGTCGGTCCCGAACGCGGCAGCGACCTGCATCTGGGAGGCCGCGCGCAGCCGCACCAGCTGCACCGCCGCCAGCCGCCGCGCCGCCTCATCCCCGCCGTCCCACGCGAACGTGGCCAGCCCGTGCACCCACACCACGCCGCCGTCGTCGTCGCCGGCCACCACGCCCACGCCCGGCGCGATCTCCTCGGCGTCACCGGGCAGCCACGGCAGCGGCACCTGGGTCAGCATCGCCGCCATCATCCACCTCGGGTTCATGCCCTCTTACTCTGCATCTATTTTCTCAAACAGGTGCCGCCAAGACACGCAACGACACGCCGGAAAACGCCGCAAAGAACCAGGCCAGCAGCCCAGTAACACCCCGTAAGCGAGCCACTATGTCAGGAGCCCTGGGGATACGCCTCGGGCTTCCTTCCCACCCCGCCTCACGACGACGCAGTTGCCTCCGGCTCGGAGTTAGCACCACCTCTTCCTCCAGGGGACTTCCACCCCCAATCGATCGCCCATGCCGGGCGTACATCGGGTAGGGGGCGGGGTTGCCCCGCCCCCTCCCACACCACCGGACATGCGGGCCCGCATCCG
>Ga0335081_10007534_pt1 | contig 17401 bp, 14 predicted proteins | sample Lox_Sample_35_FD_206713 | JGI IMG/M metagenome (GOLD analysis project Ga0335081, IMG submission 206713) | Soil microbial communities from Loxahatchee National Wildlife Refuge, Florida, United States - Lox_Sample_3.5 | ecosystem: Environmental > Terrestrial > Soil > Wetlands | place: USA... | reverse complement strand
CTTGCGGTCGGGACAGGGCCGGCCATCGAGGGCGGCCGGCCCGCTAACTTCTGCCCCCGGTGCTTCATCGAGGGTCAGGAAGTCGGTGATTCCGGCTGCCAGCAGCTCGGCGCTAACGGCCTGACCAGCGGCACCCGCGCCGATGACGATGACGTGTCGGCTGGCCTCGATGGGGCCGCGCGTGCGCGTCACAGAAGGTTGATGTGTCACAGAAACTTGGTGCGCTTCCAGCTGCGGCGCGCGATCGGGCCCATCAGGCCCACCTCGATCAAGAATCCCGCCAGCGGGGCAAAGCCCGAGGCCTGAACTTCGTGGCGGTGCGGGCTGTTGCGCGCGGTCGCTCGGGCCCGCTTAGGGTCCAGACCAGCCCGTGCGTAGGGGATCGGATTGCTGAACAGGAAGCGGAAAAAGTATCCACCGATCCCGTTGATGTTCGCCATAAACCATTTGTTGAACCGCGGCATGGTCTGCACTCGCTTGCGCGCGCCGTCGCGGGCGAACTGGATGTGGCGCGCCTCTTCGGTGACGTGAATCCGCATGAGCCGCTGGATAATCGGCTGCAATTCGGGGTCGTCGATCATCTGCCGTTGCAGCGAGTCGAAGATTTCTTCACCGATCAGGGCGGCCATCCACAGCATCGAGCCCCGCTGGAACGCCAGCGGCAAGGCGTTGATGATCATCCGGTGGAACAGCCGCGGGCGTACCGGCTTGGCGCCGATGCGCTCGATGGCTTTGCCGAACATGACCATATGGCGGGTCTCGTCGCCCAGCTCGGTCAGCTTGTAATGCGTCGACCGGCTTGTCGGGTCCTCGTGCAAGATGGTGCGCAACAACGATTGATTGAGCGTGTTCTCGAACCAAATCCCGGCCGACAACGTGTTGACCAGTTCTTGGCGGGACAGCTCGATTTGTTGCTCGCGGGTCATCTCCTCCCACATCGCGGTGCCGTATAGGGACACCAGCTTTGGCGGCAGATAAAACTTGTCCGGGTCCAACGGTGCGTCCCAGTCGATGTCCACGATGGGCTCGTAGGACTTTTTGACCGAGCCTTTCAGCAAACGATCCGAGAACTCTTCGCGACTCGGCCCATCTGGTTTCACCACAGTGGTCATCGCTGGTATCCCTTCGGTTCTTCAGACGGCAGGGAGATCGCAATCGGTAGTCAATACCCATGGTATCGGGTACCTGTGGTCCCTTCCAAGCGTTCGAGGGGTCAATTTGGTTGACCCGCACCGGTCGTTGCGGGCAATGTGCATGCGCGACGATGCGCGTCAGGAGGGCCATGTGAGTCGGCATATTTACGTGATCGGCATCGGCGTCGGGGACCCCGACTACATGACCGTCCAGGCGATCGAGGCGCTCAACGACACGCAGGTGTTCTTCGCGATGGACAAAGGTGAGGCGAAGAGCGACTTGGTGGCGCTGCGACGGGAGATCTGCCAGCGGTTCATCCGCGAGCCCGGTTATCGATTCGTCGAGTTGCCCGACCCGAAGCGGTCGACCGACGCCGATTACCGTGAGGCGGTCTTTGACTGGCATGCGGCGCGCACGCGGATCTGGGCGACGGCCATCTCCGCCGAACTGGATCCTGATGGCGTCGGAGCCTTCCTGGCGTGGGGTGACCCGTCGCTGTATGACAGCACGCTGCGCATCCTGGATGCGGTGGCAGCCGAGGTCGAGATCAGTTACGACGTCATCCCGGGGATCACCGCGGTGCAGGCGCTGACGGCTCGGCACCGCATCCCGCTCAACGAGGTCGGTGAACCGGTTCTGATCACCACCGGTAGGCAGCTGCGCGCGCACGGGTTGGCCGGCTCGGCCGTGGTGATGCTCGACGCTGATTGCTCGTTTCAGACTTGCCCCGCGAACACCCGGATCTGGTGGGGCGCCAACCTCGGTACCGACGACGAGTTGCTGGTGGCAGGCACCGTCGGCGAGGTGGGGCCCCGCATCGCGGCACTGCGAGCCGAAGCCCGCGCACGGCGCGGCTGGATCATGGATACCTATTTACTCAGGGCTCCCGGCTGAACGGCGGGCCCCGGGCGGCATGAGCCGCGATGGACACCTCACTATCGCGATCGGCAGACTTGAACAGTGCCCGAACTCCCCGAGATCGAAGCGCTGGTCGACCATTTGCGGCGCCACGCCATCGGTTTGACGATTGGTCGCGTCGATGTCGCTGCGCTGTCGGTGCTGAAAACCTTCGACCCGCCGATCAGCGCCCTGCACGGTCAAACCGTTGTCGGGGCCGACCGGTGGGGCAAGTACCTGGGGCTGCAAGCCGGAAACCTGTTGTTGATCGCTCACCTGTCGCGTGCGGGCTGGTTGCGGTGGTCCGACAAGCCGGCCGCGGCGCCGCTGCGACCGGGCAAGGGGCCGGTTGCGCTGCGCATCCACCTGGGCATCCCAGGTAGCGCGCCGGGCTTCGACCTCACCGAGGCCGGAACCCAGAAGCGGCTGGCTGTGTGGCTGGTCGACGACCCGGAGCAGGTGCCGGGAATTGCCGCCCTCGGCCCTGATGCGCTCGATGTCAGCGCCGAGGATCTGGCCGGGTTACTGGCCGGCAACACCGGCCGGATCAAGACCGTCATCACCGACCAAAAGGTGATCGCGGGTATCGGCAACGCCTACAGCGACGAAATCCTGCATGTCGCCAAGATCTCGCCCTTCGCGACAGCCGGGATGTTTTCGAGCCAACAGCTCACCACCCTGCACGACGCGATGGTGTCGGTCTTGACCGACGCGGTGACCCGATCCGTCGGCCAGGGGGCCGTTATGCTCAAGGGGGAGAAGCGTTCCGGATTACGGGTGCACGCACGCACCGGGTTGCCCTGCCCGGTGTGCGGGGACACCGTGCGTCAAGTTGCGTTCGCGGACAAGTCTTTTCAGTACTGTCCGACGTGCCAGACCGGCGGCAAGGTGCTGGCCGACCGGCGCATGTCACGGCTGCTCAAGTAGCCGCCCGCCCGTGACCTGGCCCTGGTCGCTATGCTGCCCGGATGACTCGTCAGAAGATCCTCATCACGGGGGCCAGCTCCGGCCTGGGCGCCGGGATGGCGCGTTCCTTTGCCGCCAAGGGCCGTGACCTGGCGCTCTGCGCCCGTCGCACCGACCGGCTCGACGAGCTGAAAGCCGAACTGTCGCAGCAGTACCCAACCATCAAGATCGCAGTTGCCATGCTGGACGTCAACGACCACGAGCAGGTACCGAAGGTATTTGCCGAACTGAGCGATGAGCTTGGTGGCATCGACCGCATCATCGTCAACGCCGGCATCGGCAAGGGCGCCCGGCTGGGCTCCGGCAAGCTGTGGGCCAACAAAGCGACCATCGAGACCAACCTGGTGGCCGCGTTGGTGCAGATCGAAACGGCACTCGAGATGTTCGCCAAGCCAGGTTCGGGCCATCTGGTGCTCATCTCGTCGGTACTCGGCGCCAAAGGCGTGCCGGGCGTCAAAGCCGCTTACGCCGCCAGCAAAGCCGGAATGCGATCTCTGGGTGAATCGCTGCGCGCCGAATACCGCGGTGGCCCCATCAAGATCTCGGTGATCGAGCCCGGCTACATCGAGTCGGAAATGACAGCGAAATCGAACAGCACAATGTTCATGGTGGACAACGCAACTGGCGTCAAGTCGCTAATCGATGCTATCGAGCGCGAGCCTGGCCGGGCGGTGGTGCCATGGTGGCCGTGGGCGCCGCTGGTGCAGCTGATGCGGGTGCTGCCGCCCCCGCTGACCAAACGGCTCGCCTGACTCCGCCGACTGTGAATCTGGCGACGGTTCCACGGCGTGTCCCGTAGCCAGATTCACAGTCGACGTACGAACGTCAGCTCGTACGCCCTCTTTCGGTCCGGTAGCGACGGACCAGCGCATCGGTCGAGCTGTCCGACTGTGGCGCGGGCGAGGTGTCGGCGGTGATCACCGGAAGTAGTGCTTTGGCCTGCGTTTTGCCCAGCTCCACACCCCATTGGTCAAACGAGTCGATGCCCCAGATCACACCCTCGGTGAAGACCTGATGCTCGTAAAGCGCGATCAGCTGGCCCAGCACCGATGGGGTGAGCCGGTTGGCCAGAATCGAGGTGGACGGCCGGTTGCCGGGCATCACCTTGTGCGGCACGATGTCGGCGGGCGTGCCTTCGGGAGCGATCTCTTCCGCGGTCTTACCGAACGCCAGTACCTGGGTCTGGGCGAAGAAATTGCTCATCAACAGGTCGTGCATGCTGCCGGTGCCTTCGACGGTGGGAAGGTCGTCGATGGGTTGGCTGAAGCCGATGAAATCGGCCGGCACCAATCGGGTGCCCTGATGCAGTAACTGGTAGAAGGCGTGCTGGCCGTTGGTTCCCGGTTCGCCCCAATAGATTTCACCGGTATCGGTGGTCACGGGGGTGCCGTCGGCGCGCGTCGACTTGCCGTTGGATTCCATGGTCAGCTGTTGCAGATAGGCCGCAAAACGTGCCAAGTCGTTGGAATAGGGCAGCACGGCGCGCGATTGTGCACCGATGAAGTTGGAGTACCACAGTCCGATCAGGCCAAGCACCACAGGCGCGTTGGACTCCAGCGGGGCGGTCTTGAAATGTTGGTCAACAATGTGGAATCCGGACAGAAAATCGGCGAAGGCTTCCCGGCCGATGGCGGCCATCACCGAGAGCCCGATCGCCGAATCGACTGAATAACGCCCGCCGACCCAATCCCAGAACCCGAACATGTTGTCGGTGTTGATACCGAAGTCGTCGACCAGGCGCCTGTTGGTGGAGACGGCCACGAAATGGTTGGACACCGCCGCGTCGCCGAGGGCGTCGGTCAGCCAGCGGCGCGCGGCGGTCGCGTTGGTCAGCGTCTCCAGCGTGGAGAAAGTTTTCGACGCAACGATGAAAAGCGTTGTGGCGGGGTCTAAATCAGCCAGCTTCGCGATCAGGTCGGCGGGATCGACGTTGGACACGAAGCGCGCCGAAATCCCCGCATCCGCATAGTGGCGCAGTGCCTGGTAGACCATCACCGGACCCAGGTCTGACCCGCCGATGCCAATGTTGACGACGGTGCTGATCCGTTTCCCGGTGGCCCCGGTCCATTCACCGCTGCGCAGCCGGTCGGTGAAGTCACCCATCGCGTCCAGCACGACGTGTACGTCCCGGACAACGTTTTGCCCGTCGACGACCAATTCGGCATCCCGGGGCTGCCGCAGCGCGGTGTGCAGTACCGCGCGATCCTCGGAGGTGTTGATGTGCGTGCCGGAGAACATCTCGTCGCGGCGCTCTTCGAGGTTAGCCGTCCGGGCCAGATCGATTAGCAGCTTCAGCGTCTCGCGGGTGATGCGGTGTTTGCTGTAGTCGATGTAGAGGTCGCCCACCGTGAGGGTCAGGTCGCGGCCGCGATCGGGATCTTCGGCGAAGAACTGGCGTAGATGCGTTTCGCCGATCTGATCGCGATGCTTGCGCAGGGCGTCCCACGCCGGGGTGGCGGTGATGTCGGGGATGGTTTGCACGGAGGTCATAGTTCGACCCTAGTGCGGTTCGATGCTACGGAGCCAGGTCTAGTAGCCGCCCGGCACGCGCTGCAGATCGGGCTAAAAGCGGCGGCGGAATCAGTGGCCGAGCCGGCCTCTGCCTAACCGCAATAGCAGCATCGCCAGATCCTTACCTTCGGGACCGAGCTCGCTGTAGCGTTCGATGACCTTCATCTCGCGGCTGTGGACCAGCCGGGTACCGCCGGACGCCATTCGGACCTTGCCGATCGCCTGGGACACTTCGGTGCGCCGTTTCACCGCGGCGAGGATCTCGGCGTCTAACCGGTCGATCTCTTGGCGCAACTCTTCGATGTCGGCGGGCTGTTGGGTATCGACCATCTCGATGTTCATCTCTGCTAACTCCGCATTCTCGTGATGTGGGGGTTCTGGTCTCATCCGGTACCGGGCCTCACAAAAGAGAGGAGCCCCGAATCCGGAAGCGGACCACGGGGCTCTGCGAAAGCAGCTAGACCACGGGCACCGCTGGCCGGTACCCGTAGAAAAATCGACGACGCCGCTCGTGGGTCGAGAGCTGCCGATGGCACTGCGCGTTGAGCACCAACCGAGTGTGCCACTAAGAACCGCGCGCGCGCAAAAACGTGGCGCGAAACCGGCCTTCACGCTGCGAGCAGCCACGTCGCGACAGCCGGGCTCCGATCGTGGACGACGCCAGGCGGTGGTTTGCTCCCTGGTATGGATTCCCCTGTCCGGCGCGCAAACTCGAACGCATCAACCGGGTGCGCCGGCTGTGCGGTGGGGGAAGGGCGGCTTCCGCGAGGGCAACGCGCGAATCGGGATTTGCGAGCCTGGCCGGCGGAGTAGTCGCCGGGCGGCGGTAAATTTGGACCGACATGAGTGTGCACGCAACCGATGCCAAGCCCGCCCGCGAAGCAGAACAGCTGCTCGACGGGCTCAACCCACGACAGCGCCAGGCGGTGGTGCACGAGGGTTCGCCGCTACTGATCGTGGCCGGCGCGGGCTCGGGTAAGACTGCGGTGTTGACGCGGCGCATCGCCTACCTGATCGCGGCGCGTGGCGTCGGGGTCGGTCAGATTCTGGCCATCACCTTCACCAACAAGGCCGCCGCAGAGATGCGTGAACGTGTGGTGCGGCTGGTTGGCGATCGGGCCCGGGCGATGTGGGTGTCCACATTTCACTCGACGTGTGTGCGAATTCTGCGCAACCAGGCGTCACTGATCAAAGGCCTCAACTCAAACTTTTCGATCTATGACGCCGACGATTCGCGGCGTCTGCTGCAGATGATCGGCCGCGACATGGGCCTCGACATCAAGCGCTACTCGCCACGCCTACTGGCCAACGCCATCTCCAGCCTGAAGAACGAGTTGATCGACCCCGACCAGGCTGTGGCCAACCTGTCGGAGGATTCCGATGACCTGGCTCGCACCGTGGCCGGCGTCTACGGCGAATACCAGCGGCGGCTGCGGGCGGCCAACGCGCTGGACTTTGATGACCTGATCGGGGAGACAGTGGCGGTGCTGCAGGCCTTCCCGCAGATCGCCCAGTATTACCGGCGGCGGTTCCGGCACGTTCTGGTCGACGAATACCAGGACACCAACCACGCCCAGTACGTGCTGGTGCGGGAATTGGTCGGTCGCGACGCCGGGGATTCGCCCGACCATCCAGCTGACGGGGTGCCGTCGGCGGAGTTGTGCGTGGTCGGCGATGCCGACCAGTCGATCTATGCGTTTCGCGGCGCCACCATCCGCAACATCGAGGACTTCGAACGCGACTATCCCGACGCGACAACCATCCTGCTGGAACAGAATTACCGCTCGACACAAAACATTCTGTCGGCGGCCAACTCGGTGATCGCCCGCAACCCTGGACGCCGTGAGAAACGACTGTGGACCGACGCCGGCGAGGGAGAACTGATCGTCGGATACGTCGCCGACAACGAGCATGACGAGGCCAGGTTCGTGGCCGAGGAGATCGATGCGCTGGTCGAGCGGGGCGAGGCCACCTACAACGACGTGGCCGTGTTCTATCGCACCAACAACTCGTCGCGGTCGTTGGAAGAGGTGTTCATCCGCGCCGGAATTCCGTACAAAGTCGTTGGGGGAGTGCGCTTTTACGAGCGCAAGGAGATTCGCGACATCGTCGCCTATTTGCGGGTGCTGGACAACCCCGGTGATGCGGTCAGCATGCGGCGCATCCTCAACACGCCGCGCCGTGGCATCGGCGATCGTGCCGAGGTTTGTGTGGCGGTGTACGCCGAGAACATCGGCGCCAGTTTCGCTGACGCACTTGTGGCCGCGGCCGAAGGCAAAGTGCCGATGTTGAATAGCCGCGCGGAGAAGGCGATCGCGGGTTTCGTCGAGCTGCTTGACGACCTGAGGGGCCGCCTCGACTCGTCTCAATGGGATCTCGGTGATCTGGTCGAGTCGGTGCTGGAACGTACCGGATACCGCAGGGAGCTGGAGTCCTCCACCGATCCACAGGAGTTAGCCCGGCTGGACAACCTCAACGAACTGGTCAGCGTCGCACACGAATTCAGCACCGACCAGGCCAACGCAGCGGCCCTCGACGAATCCTTGCAGACCCCGGACGACGAAGACGTGCCGGACACCGGTGTGCTGGCGGCGTTTCTGGAACGGGTGTCACTGGTCGCCGACGCCGACGAGATCCCCGAGCACGGTGCCGGTGTGGTCACGCTGATGACGTTGCACACCGCGAAGGGTTTGGAGTTTCCGCTGGTGTTTGTCACCGGCTGGGAGGACGGGATGTTCCCGCACATCCGGGCGCTGGACGACGTACGCGAACTCTCCGAGGAGCGGCGGCTGGCCTACGTCGGCATCACCCGGGCCCGTCAGCGGTTGTATGTGAGCAGAGCCGTCGTCCGGTCGTCATGGGGACAGCCGGTGCTCAACCCGGAATCGCGGTTCCTGCAGGAGATCCCGCAGGAGCTTATCGACTGGCGGCGCAGCGCACCCGCCCAGTCGTTCAGTGCGCCGGTCAGCGGAGCCGGCCGCTTCGGTACGCCGCGTTCGGCGCCGACCCGCTCGGGGGCGAGCAAACGCCCGCTGCTGGTGCTGCAGCCCGGCGATCGGGTGACTCACGATAAGTACGGGCTGGGTCGGGTTGAGGAAGTCTCCGGCGTCGGCGAATCGGCAATGTCGCTGATTGACTTCGGCAGCTCGGGACGGGTGAAGTTGATGCACAACCACGCCCCGGTCAGCAAGCTTTAGACCGGCTGGTTATCCCTGCAGCCAGCGTTTGGTTTGCGGGAGAAACACCAGGACCACGCTGGCGACGGGCAGTAGCCAAAGGGTGTACACGATCCACGCGACGCGGGCGCCCGCGAGAAACACGCCGCCGTAGGTCAACACCGCGACTACCGCCCCCGCCACGATGAGGTAGCGCCCAACAGGTCGGTGCCGCAACAGCATGATCACGCCGGAAACGGTGGTTGCGGCAAACGCCAGGGCGAGAAACGCGATCGCGATGCAGAACAGGCGGTCGGTTCTCCACCAGCCGGCGATCAGGTCGGTGGCCACCACCGACGTGGCCCACCCGCTGACGATGCTGACGGCGCAGGCGGCGACGGCCGTCCGGTCGCTCGGCTCAACGGTCGGCACGCCCGCAAAACCTCCTCGTCGGTCCGCACGAGGGGCGCCCTGATCGGGCGGTGGCTGCCGGGGAATATGAGTGGTCGATGACTCCGGCACGGCGGGTATCGGTCCGGTCGGTGCCCGCCGGATGATCCGTGTCCGCGATTCGGAGGGTGACGTGGGCTCGGGAGGGGGGTCGTTCGGCGCGGTCACCTCAACCAGCGTAGTTGCCGACGCTGAGGCCTCGCTTGGCCAGCCATGGCACCGGGTCGATTCTTTCGGTGCCGCCCTGTAGCACCTCGAAATGCAGGTGCGGGCCGGTGGAATTGCCCCGGTTGCCCATGGTGGCTATCTGGTCACCGGCCATCACGCGCTCACCGACGCTGACCAGCGTCGTGTTGATGTGGCCGTAGAGCGTGACCGTGCCGTCGGCATGGCGCAGCTTGACCAACATCCCGTAGCCGGCAGCCGGCCCGGCCTCGATGACCACACCGTCGGACACCGCAAGGATCGGTGTTCCGATCGAGTTGGCGAGGTCGATACCGGCGTGCAGCACACCCCAGCGGTACCCGAAGTTCGAGGTGAATATGCCCTTCGTCGGCATGACATAGAGCGGCTGCTGCAGTCGCGCCTCGCGCTCGGCGCGATCATTGGCGAAGGCCACACCCTTGGCGAGCTCCTTGTTGTGCAGCGCGGCATTCGCCGCGGGCTGGACCGCGATCACCTGGGCGCCACGAAGCGTGTTGCCGCCCGCCCCGCCGGTGAGCGCCGACGCGTTGGCGGTCAGCACAGCGTCGGTCTTCGGGATATCGGCATGGCTGGTCGCCGTGTGGGTGTGGGCCGCTGCCGCCGCCGCGCCGGCGGCCATTGCCGAGATCAGCAGGCGGCTCTTGGCCGCGCTGGTGGGCTGCTTACGGTGCTGCCCGCCGCGCGGTACCACGCCGATGACGTCGGTGGCATCCGAGCGATCGGCACACGGTTCGATGCCGGGCTCGACCGTCACACCAGCCAGAGCCTCGGTGGGGGCGGCCAGCCACCGCGGGGTCAGATCGTCGGTCTCATCTAGATCGTCAAGCTCTGGAGCCAGCAGCACTTGCGCTTCGTAATCGAAGGTGGAGTCGTTGCTGAAGTCCAGGTGATCGAGGTCGGCAAAGTCCAGGTCGTCGAGGCCGAAGCCGTCAAGTGGGAGGATTTCGGTAACTTCGTTGCGGTGTGGCTGCACCCAGCGGTCGCGATGGGCCCGACCTGCTATTGCTAGGACCGGAGAACGAGCCAAACGGTGCTGGGACAAGCTGAAATGTTCTCGTATCGTGACCATAACGTTATCTGGACCCTAGGAAGGTATCCGCTAACCGACGGAGCTGCAACCCGGGGCAGAATCCGGCCAATTATTGTGAATTGGATCACGTTGAGGCTCGCTGGATGTCGTGCCCTGCGCCGTATCGGTGGATGCGACGGTAGCAGCGATTCGATGGGTCGATACAGTGCCAGCGTGCGAGTTGCCGAATCCGGCACCGCCTACCTACAGGCCCAGCAGTAAGCCGAGCGAAGATAGTGAGCCCATGGACCTTTTCGAGTATCAAGCAAAAGAGTTGTTCGCCAAGCACAACGTCCCCACCACGCCCGGTCGAGTGACCGACACCGCCGAAGGCGCTCGGGCCATCGCCGAAGAGGTCGGTCGCCCAGTGATGGTCAAAGCACAAGTCAAGATCGGCGGGCGTGGCAAGGCCGGTGGCGTCAAATACGCCGCGACACCGCAAGACGCCTACGAGCACGCTAAGAACATCCTCGGCCTGGACATCAAGGGCCACATCGTCAAGAAGCTGCTGGTCACCGAGGCCAGCGCCATCGCCGAGGAGTACTACATCTCCTTCCTGCTCGACCGGGCCAATCGGACCTTCCTCGCCATGTGCTCCGTCGAAGGCGGCATGGAGATCGAAGTAGTGGCCGCCACCAAGCCCGACCGGCTCGCCAAAGTCCCGGTGGACGCTGTCAAGGGCGTCGATTTGGCGACCGCGCGTTCCATCGCCGAGCAGGGCCACTTGCCGGCCGAGGTGCTCGACGCCGCCGCGGTCACCATCGCCAAGCTGTGGGAGCTCTTCGTCGGCGAAGACGCCACCCTGGTCGAGGTCAACCCGCTGGTGCGCACCCCCGACGATCGGATCCTGGCGGTGGACGCCAAGATCACCCTCGACGCCAACGCCGATTTCCGTCACCCCGATCACGCCGAGTTCGAGGACCGCGCGGCCACCGATCCGCTGGAGCTGAAGGCCAAGGAGTACGACCTCAACTACGTCAAGCTCGACGGCCAGGTCGGCGTCATCGGTAACGGTGCGGGTCTGGTGATGTCGACCCTCGACGTCGTCGCCTATGCCGGTGAGAAGCACAGGGGAGTCAAGCCGGCCAACTTCCTGGACATCGGTGGCGGCGCCTCCGCGGAGGTGATGGCCGCCGGCTTGGGCGTGGTTTTGAACGACAAGCAGGTCAAAAGTGTGTTCGTCAACGTCTTCGGTGGCATCACCTCGTGTGACGCCGTGGCCACCGGGATCGTCAAGGCGCTGGAAATCCTGGGCGACGAGGCCAACAAGCCGCTGGTGGTGCGCCTCGACGGCAACAACGTCGACGAAGGCCGTCGCATCCTCGCCGAGGCCAACCACCCGCTGGTGACGCTGGTGCCGACGATGGACGCGGCCGCCGACAAAGCCGCCGAGCTGGCGAGCGCCTGAAAGGATTTATGGATATGTCGATCTTTCTGAACAAAGACAACAAGGTCATCGTCCAGGGCATCACCGGCAGCGAGGCCACCGTCCACACACCCCGAATGCTCAAGGCGGGCACGCAAATCGTCGGCGGGGTGAACGCCCGCAAGGCCGGCACCACCGTCACGCATGAGGACAAGGGCGGCAGGCTGATCAAGCTGCCGGTGTTCGGCAGCGTCGCGGAGGCGATGGAAAAGACCGGCGCCGACGTCTCGATCATCTTCGTGCCGCCGAAGTTCGCCAAAGACGCCATCATCGAGTCCATCGACGCCGGGATCCCGCTGTTGGTGGTCATCACCGAGGGGATTCCGGTGCAGGACACCGCATATGCCTGGGCCTACAACGTCGACAAGGGCGGCAAGACCCGCATCATCGGTCCGAACTGTCCCGGCATCATCACCCCGGGTCAGGCGCTGGTCGGCATCACCCCGGCCAATATCACCGGCCCGGGCCCGGTCGGGCTGGTGTCCAAGTCCGGCACCCTGACCTACCAGATGATGTACGAACTACGCGATTTCGGTATTTCCAGTGCCATCGGCATTGGCGGCGACCCGGTGATCGGCACCACCCACATCGACGCCATCGAGGCGTTCGAGAAGGATCCGGACACCAAAGTCATCATGATGATCGGTGAGATCGGCGGTGACGCCGAGGAACGAGCGGCCGACTACATCAAGGCCAACGTCTCCAAGCCGGTCGTCGGTTATGTCGCGGGATTCACCGCTCCGGAAGGCAAGACGATGGGCCACGCCGGCGCGATCGTGTCCGGCTCGTCGGGCACCGCGGCCGCCAAGAAGGAAGCTCTGGAGGCGGCCGGGGTCAAGGTCGGCAAGACCCCGTCGGAGACGGCGGCGTTGGCCAGGGAGATCCTGAAAAGCCTGTAACGGCGCGGTCTGGGCGGGGCGGACCGCTCGCCGAGTTCACGTTGTCAACCCGGGCGCCCCGTTCGCGCCCAACATGCCGGACAGCAACGCGCCGATGCCGCCGAAGCCGCCAAAGCCCGGGTAGGTGCCATTGCCGCCATTGCCGCCGGCGCCGCCGATGCCGTAGAGGACGCCGCCGATGCCGCCGAGCCCGCCGTCACCCCCGTAGGTGGCGCTGGCCCCGCCGGCCCCGCCGATGCCGCCGACGCCGAAGAGGATGCCGCCCTCGCCGCCCCAGCCGCCGAAGCCGCCGTAGGTGCCGCCGTACCCGCCGGCGCCGCCGTCGCCGCCGATGCCGATAAGGTGGCCGTCGCCGAACTCGGGGAAAAGGAGGAGGTCGATGAGGTTGGGGGCGAGGCCGCCGTTGCCGCCGTTGCCGCCGGTGTTAATGCCGGTGCCGCCGGTGCCGCCGGTGGCGCCGGTGGCGACGAGGTTGAGGATGGCGCCGCTGCCGCCTTTTCCGCCGTTACCCCCGTAGGTGCCGGCCCCGCCGTTCCCGCCGATGCCGCCGACGCCGTAGTTATAGCCGGTGGAGCTGCCGCCCGGGCCGCCCGTGCCGCCGGTGCCGCTGCTGCTGGTCCCGCCGGCCCCGCCGGCCCCGGCAACACCGTAGAGCAAGCCGGCAGCGCTGCCGCCCGGGCCGCCCGTGCCGCCGGTGCCGCTGCCGCTGGCCCCGCCGGCCCCGCCGATGCCGCCGTGGCCGATAAGGAAGCCGCCGGCACCGCCATTGCCGCCGTTGCCGCCGTGGCCGGTGCCGCTGTTCCCGCCGCCGGCTCCGCCGGCGCCGCCGGTGCCGAACAGTAGCCCGGCGGCCCCGCCGTTGCCGCCGCTTTGGCCGGTCCCAGTCGTTGCGTTCGCTCCGGACCCACCGGCGCCACCGTTGCCGATTAATATCCCGCCGGGTCCGCCGTTTTGCCCGGTTCCCGGGGCGCCGTTGGCGCCGTTGCCGATCAGCGGGCGTCCCACCAGCGCCTGGCTGGGTGCATTGACCGACCCGAGCAGATCCTGTTGCGCCGCCCGGAGCGGCGAGGCATTGGCGGCCTCGGTGGCGGCGTACGAGCCCGCGCCCGCGTTCATGAGCTGGACGAACTGCAGGTGATACGCGGCCGCCTGGGAACTGAGCGCCTGATAGGCCTGCGCATGTGCGCCGAACACCGTCGCGACGGCCGCCGACACCTCATCGGCGCCCGCGGCCAGCACCCCCGAGGTCGGGGCCGCCGCCGCTGTGTTGGCAGAGTTGATCGCCGAACCGATATCCGCCAAATCCGAAGCCGCAGCCGTCACAAATTCCGGCACCGCGGTAACAAACGACATCTGACACCTCCATAAGGAGCAATTTGCAACCAAGGTGGCAGGCGAGATCTGATCGTATCGGCATTAGGTGTCCAAGATCCCGAGTTCCGAGGAAAATCCCGGTTCTTATTTCTGCACCGCCAGAGCTACTGGCCGACGGTGACTCCTCGCGTCATACCAAAGCGGCCAGCTTGCCGGCCAGCCGCTCTACGTAGGCGGCGATCTGGTCTTCGGAACGGTCCGGCATGCCGAACAGCACCTCAGTCACCCCGAGCTCGGCCCAGTGCGCCAGCTTCTCGGGTACCGGCTTGAAGCCCAGCGCCACGATCTGCGGAGCGCCCGCGCGGCCAGCGGCCGCCCAAGTGTCCTGCAACAGCCTCACCGGCTCATCGATGTCGAGGTCGCGCGGAGTGGTGATCCAGCCGTCGGCGCTGCGGGTGATCCACTTGAAGTTCTTCTCAGTGCCTTCGGCGCCCACCAACACCGGGATGTGTGGCTGTACCGGCTTGGGCCAAGCCCAGCTGGGCCCGAACTGGACGAACTCGCCGTCGTAGGCGGCTTCTTCTCGTGTCCACAACTCTCGCATCGCTTCGATGTACTCGCGCAACATGGTACGGCGCCGCCCGGGCGGCACACCGTGGTCGGCGAGTTCGTCGGTGTTCCACCCGAACCCGACGCCGAGGCTGACCCGGCCGCCGGACAGATGGTCCAGGGTGGCGATGCTTTTCGCCAGCGTGATCGGGTCATGTTCGACGGGCAGCGCTACCGCGGTAGACAGCCGCACCCGCGACGTCACGGCGCACGCCGCGCCCAGACTCACCCATGGGTCTAGCGTGCGCACGTAGCGGTCGTCCGGCAGCGACGCGTCACCCGTCGTCGGGTGGGCGGCTTCGCGCTTCACCGGGATGTGGGTGTGTTCTGGCACGTAGAACGTCTGAAAGCCGTGGTCGTCGGCAAGCTTGGCGGCTGCCGCCGGGGAGATGCCACGGTCGCTGGTAAAAAGCACAAGCCCGTAATCCATGCACAGAATTAGAACGTGTTCTACCTGCCTTGGGCAAGCGGCTGCGCTGCAGGCAATCTCGACGCAGATCCGCGATCCTGCTTGACGCTGGTCGGGCGACAGGCCGGTCGCCCCGGCACGGGCACCTGTACGTGCGCTAGCGTGGTTGATCGATCGCGTCGCAACGCACGCGCAGGCATGTCTTGGCGGTTATGGAACGGCGCGCCTGGGAGCACAGCGTCGCACCGCACAGTGGCGCCGCGCCGGCACTGGAAGCAACAGGAGGGATTCTCATGACCTACTCGCCCGGTAGCCCCGGATATCCACCAGCGCAGCCCGGCGGCTCCTATGCAGGCGCCACACCGTCGTTCGCCAAAGCCGATGACGGTCAAAGCAAGCTTCCGGTGTACCTGAACATCGCGGTGGCGGTGCTCGGCCTGGCGGTGTATCTCCTGAATTTCGGGCCGACTTTCACCATCAGCGCCGAGCTTGGTCCGGGTGCTGGTGGACGCGCCGGTGACGCCGGCACGGCGGTCGTTATTGCCGTGCTAGCCGCGGTGCTGGCCGCCCTGAGCTTGCTGCCCAAGGCGAAGAGCTACGCGGGGGCTGTCGCGGCGGTCGCGGTAGTGGGTGGCTTGCTGGCGATCTCGGAGACGATCAACACGCCCGCCGGTTTCTCGATCGGCTGGGCGATGTGGCCCTTGGTGGGTTGCAGCGTGCTCCAAGCGATCACGGCTGTCGTCGTGGTTCTGTTCGACGCGGGCGTTATCAGTGCGCCGGCACCGCGACCCAAGTACGACGCTTACGCGCAGTATGGCCAATACGGGCAATACGGGCAGTACGGACAACAGCCGTATTTCGGTCAGCCGGGTGCTCAACAGCACGCGGCGCACACTCCGCAGCAGTCCGGGTACGGGTCGCAGTACGGCGGCTACCCGTCGAGCCAGAACCCGACCCCGTCGACCGGCGGATTCAGTGCCCAGCCCCCGGCGCAGTCGGGGCCCCAGTCAGTAGCGCAGCAGGGACCGTCCACACCACCCACCGGCTTCCCCAGCTTCAGCCCGCCACCAACGGTCAGTGCGGGGGGCACGGCGTCCCAGGCGGGTTCGGCGTCGGTCGATCACTTCAACCAGACCGGGGGCCAGCAGTCCTTCGACCAGGGTCAACAGCAGTCGCCTTCATCACCATCCGGGCCAGCTCCGGCCTAACCGTGCGCTCTCGCGCCTAGTCGGGGACATGCGCCAAGAGTGACACGGGTGGAGGATAACCGGGCAGCGGGCGCTCGCCAGGCGCGTGACCTCGTCAGGGTCGCGTTCGGCCCGGCGCTGGTGGCCTTGGTCATCATCGCCGCGGTCACGTTGCTTCAGTTGCTGATCGCCAACAGCGACATGACCGGCGCGTTGGGGGCCATCGCCAGTATCTGGCTCGGCGTGCACCAGGTGCCGATTTTGATCGGCGGCCGCGAACTGGGCGTAATGCCGCTGCTGCCGGTCCTGTTGATGATCTGGGCTACGGCGCGCAGCACGGCGCGGGCCACTTCTCCGTATTCGTCGTGGTTCGTGGTCCGCTGGGTTGTCGCGTCGGCGCTGGGCGGGCCCTTGCTGATGGCGGCGATCGCGCTGGCCGTCATCCACGACGCGTCGTCGGTGATCACCGAGCTGCAGACGCCCAGCGCTCTGCGCGCGTTCCTCAGCGTGCTGGTGGTGCATACCATCGGTGCGGCGATCGGCGTGTGTACCCGAGTGGGAAGACGGGCGTTGGCGGCATCGTCGCTGCCCAATTGGCTGGGTGATTCCCTGCGCGCCGCAGCGGCCGGTGTGCTGGCATTGGTCGGGCTCTCCGGCCTGGTGACGGTTGGGTCGCTGGTTGTGCACTGGGCGACGATGCAAGAGCTCTACGGGATCACCGATTCGATATTCGGCCAGTTCAGCCTCACTGTGCTGTCCGTGCTGTATGCGCCCAACGTCGTCGTCGGCACTTCGGCGGTTGCGGTCGGGTCCAGTGCTCATCTGGGCTTCGCGACGTTCAGCTCGTTCACCGTTTTTGGCGGTGACATCCCGGCACTGCCGATCCTGGCCGCGGTCCCCACGCCACCGCTGGGGCCGGTGTGGGTCGCGCTGCTGATCGTCGGCGCGTCGTCCGGTGTGGCGGTCGGGCAACAATGCGCTCGGCATGCGCTGCCGCTGGTTCCGGCGATGGCCAAACTACTGGTCGCCTCGGTCGCCGGGGCGTTGGTGATGTCATTGCTCGCATACGGCGGGAGCGGTCGGCTGGGCAACTTCGGCGATGTCGGTGTCGACCAGGGCGCTTTGGTGGTCGGTGTGTTCTTCTGGTTCTCGGTCGTCGGCTGGGTCACGG
>Ga0335081_10007532_pt1 | contig 17402 bp, 18 predicted proteins | sample Lox_Sample_35_FD_206713 | JGI IMG/M metagenome (GOLD analysis project Ga0335081, IMG submission 206713) | Soil microbial communities from Loxahatchee National Wildlife Refuge, Florida, United States - Lox_Sample_3.5 | ecosystem: Environmental > Terrestrial > Soil > Wetlands | place: USA... | reverse complement strand
GCCAGCAAGCAGGAGCGGACGGGTTTGCCGTCCAGATGCACGGTGCAAGCGCCGCATTGCGCGATGCCGCAACCGAATTTCGTGCCGGTCAGCCCCAGCACGTCACGCAATACCCACAACAGCGGCGTGTCCTCATCGACGTCGACGCTTTGCGTGGTCCCGTTGATCTCCAGGGTGATCGCCATCATTGCCTCTCAGGATAAGACCGCCTTGATCCGGGTATATGCCGCGATCGGTAACTGCTACGGCGAGCATACGCCGGGCCCCTGCGTCCAGCAAATAGCCGCGCATGATAGAGCAAAGAGTCCGCACTCTGCCACGAGACCACCGGACTCGGGCTCAAAATAATGACTGATGTCATCTTTCACAGACGGTTCTGTGTGCTTTGACGCTCACATTTGATTCGTCCCAACGCTCGAATTTTTTCCAACGCGACCAAACATCGCCCCATCGATTGTTGCAAAGCATACACAGGCTCTCTGTGCTGAATAAATAACTGCGCGGACAAAAGAACGCTTTGCTCGATTTTGGCGCAGTTTACGTGAAATTACCAAAATCATGCCGATAGAGCGGCCTCTGAGCCCTACGAACATCAGTACGCCGATCACGCAGATCGCCCAGTCAAGCCCGCTCGACCGCAGGAACATGTTCACCAACATCGCGATGACGAGGCAGATCAGCCCCTCCGGTATACTCCAGGAAGATCGACGCCGGCGCCAGGAAGAGAACCTCGCCAACGCGGCGCTCACCGACAGCCTGTGGATGCGGTAGGCCGAGTAGGAGAAATGATCGTCAGCGGTCCGCTGACAATGACCCGCCGTAAGCGGGTCAGCCCGATGATCTGCTGTCCGCCGGCAACGCCTCCGCTGATGTGCACGTTAGTTCGTGAGTTAGCGAAATTGTAGAAATTGCCCCCCTCGCATTGCCGCTCGGGGGGCAAGGTGCGGGCCCAGGGCCTATTTGCCTTTTTGAGGAACGTAGTAATCACCCTCACTATCTCGTTTTAATTCCCGGGCCGTCGGTTGCTGCACGATTGTCCTATCAGGAGCGTAGTAGTCGCCATCCCTTATTTGTTTCGGCTCCCGAGGCGTCTGCTGCTGCATGATCGTCTTGTCAGGAGCATAGTAGTCGCCTTTCTGGGACCAATCAGGCTTCTGAGCTGCAGCCGGCGCCGCGATGATCAACCCGAGCACAGAGAACATGGATAGCTTAGTGATAATGGTCATGGATCTTCCTCATTCGTTGCAAAGTCAGCCACATGAAGGACTTGCGTCCTACGACTGAGCAACTGTTTTGGACCGAAAAATGAGTTGTTTAGCCTTGGCGCGTGTTGCGTGAATTTGTCAAAATCGCGCGTTTTGAAAAGCACAACCCGATGGCCGTAGCCGACTTGTACGGACCGGCCGAAGATCGGATGGAACCGCAGCTTTGGTGATTTCGAAAGAATGTACAAATAACAACAATATCGCGAAAATATCCCGAGTCGGGTAGCATAAATTCTGCGTAGGGTCGGCGCCGCCGAGTCGTCTGGACCGTAAAGCGCGGAAAAATGCCTTTGTTTGCACAGTATCAGGGAGCAAACAGCCGACTGAAGCAGTTGCTTGTCCGAACGGCTTACGCGGCCGAACCGGCTCAGATGAAACGCGTCATGAATCGCTCAATACCGGGTTCGTATCGCCGTGTTGGTCGGAACGTTTTCGGGCACGGGGCGAAAATTGCGCTTACTGCCGCGATCGTTCTCAGCGTCGCGTTCCCTGCATCGGCCGCAATCAAAAATCATCGTGGTACCCATGCCGATCCAAAGGAATATAACGCATTTTTGGAGACTACCGGTTCCGAATGTCCGCCGATTCACACACCGCTTTGCAGTAACATTTGCACGGAGCATGGTCCTTGTGCACCGCCAGATGGTTGGTGAGGAGGGCTGGATCGACAGGCGAGTGCTCAAGCTTATGGGTATAGCGACCAACGTATCACACCTCCGTGCTGCTCAGTCGATTGAGATGGATCATGATAAATCTGCTGTTCGCCGGCATCGGATGGACCGACGTCGCGCTCACCCTGAACCGGATTGCAGTCGGGGCATTTTTCATGCATTCGGGATATCACAAGCTATTCTACGCGGAGCGTCACCGCACGTTTGTCGATGAGCTCAAGGCGCTGGGCGTTCCAGCGCTGGCCTTCAATCAATGGTGGGTGCCGTCGGTCGAGTTCTCCGCGGGCGTCGCCGTCCTTATTGGTCTCTTGGCCCCGCTCGCCGCGCTTGGCCTGCTTGTCATCATTCTCGTCGCGATTGCCACTTCGGGGCGGCAGCGGATCAAACTTTACAAGCCGATCGATAGGGGAGATCGCATCGACGATTGGCTCTATTTACCGGAGACACTTTACGCCTTTATGCTGCTTGTAGTCATCTCGGCCGGTGCCGGGCCTTACAGCCTCGATGCCCTGATCTTGGGCCTGATGAATAAGCAGGTCACGTGACACCGCGTTCTCACCGGTTATCTTCTTTCGATGCCGCAGCACACAGGCAAACCGCTGCCAACATGAGTGGTCGCCCGTGATTGTCACGACTTTTCCAAAGGCTGTGCGTGTCATCGAGCATACTTTGATACCGTTGAAAGACGGTACGAGGCTGGCGGCCCGCATCTGGTTGCCGGAGGATGCCGAGCAGAATCCGGTCCCTGCGATCCTGGAGTATCTCCCTTATCGCAAGCGCGATGGCACGTACGAGCGGGATGCGCTGACCCATCCATATCTGGCCGGTCATGGCTACGCCGGCGTTCGCGTTGACCTCCGGGGGTGCGGTGAATCGACGGGCTTGCTGTTCGACGAATACGCCAAGCAGGAGCAGGACGATGGCATGGAGGTGATTGCCTGGCTCGCAGCGCAGCCCTGGTGCAATGGCGCGGTTGGCATGATGGGCATTTCCTGGGGCGGCTTTAATGGACTTCAAATTGCGGCGCGGCGTCCTCCGGCACTCAAAGCAATCGTCACTATTTGTTCGAGCGACGATCGCTACGCCGACGACGCGCATTATATGGGCGGCACGTTTCTTACCAAGGCGGGGCTTGAGTGGGCGTTTTTCTTTTTCGGCCTGATGTGCCTTCCGCCCGATCCGGAGCTGGTCGGCGATAACTGGCGCGCGATGTGGCTGGAGCGCTTGACGAACGTACCGCTGTTCCAGGAAAATTGGTTCGAGCACCAACGTCGCGACGCCTACTGGAAACAAGGATCGGTATGCGAGGACTACGCGGCGATCCAATGTCCGGTCTATGCCGTCGGCGGTTGGACCGATGGCTATAAGAATGCAATCCAGCGTTTGCTTGAGGGACTGAAGGTACCCCGCAAGGGTCTCATCGGGCCGTGGGCACACGCCTATCCGCACTTCGCACTTCCCGGACCCCAAATCGGATTTCTCCAGGAAATCCTGCGGTGGTGGGATCATTGGCTCAAGGGCATCGATACCGGCGTGATGGATGAACCGATGCTGCGGGCGTGGATGACGGAAAGTGTGAAACCGACCACCCACCATGAGACTTTGCCTGGCCGATGGATTGCAGAACCTTCATGGCCGCCGCCGGGAATAGTGCCGCGCCGGCTGTTCTTGACCGATGAAGGGCTACGCGAAGCCGCGGCGCCCCTGACGGCTCGCGCGGTGTGTTCGTCGCAAACGGTTGGCCAGCGCGCCAGCGATTGGGTTCCATTCGGCCGTGGGCGCGATCAGGCCGGCGACCAACAAGACGATGACAGCCGATCGTTGGTTATCGAGACAGCACCGCTCGATGCGCCGATCGAAATCCTCGGCGCTCCGGTCGTGACGCTCGACATCGCGTCCGATCGGCCGATTGCGAACTTGGTCGTGCGTTTGTGCGACGTGCATCCGACCGGTGAATCGCTGCGTGTCAGCTATGGCGTGCTCAACCTCACCCATCGCGAGAGCCACGAACAGCCCGTCCTGCTGGTGCCGGGCGAGTGCTACCGCGTGCGCATTAAGCTCAATGATGCCGGCTCGGCACTTCCAGCCGGGCACAAGGTGAGGCTTGCGATATCGACGGCTTACTGGCCGATGATCTGGCCCAGTCCGGAGATGGCGACGGTTCAGATCTTTGCCGGCACGCTCGATCTGCCGCAACGCCCGCCCAACGCCGCCGACGCCGGGCTTTCGCCTTTTCTTGAACCAGAGACGGCGTCACCCGAGAAGCCAACCATCCTTCATCGCGATGGCGTGCGTATCGAACGCGTCGACCGGATCGGTCTGGAATTGGGCACACAATGGAAAACGCAGTATCAGGTCGAGGAGAACGATCCACTTAGCGCCCTTGCCGAACTGCACAATATCCAGACTGTATCGCGAGGCGAATGGCAGATCCGCGTCGAGACGCAGATGCGGCTGTCAGCCACGGGCGATACTTTCCTGCTGCAGGGAAGCTTGCGCGCCTTCGAGGGCGTTAAAGAAGTCAGTCGTCGCGACTGGGATCGCTCTATTCCTCGAGATTTCTTATGATCGATTTGAACGAAGCATGTTCGATTTGGTGCGTGAGAGTTCCCGGTCGAAGACGACCGGCTTACGCAATTTCGCGCAAGCATGGGAAAATGGCGGCAGTATTACGAAAGCAAAACGAGGTGGCTGACGGTAGTAAACTAGCCTCTGCAGATGCTGGTCAACCTGTCCGTCTATTCGAGCAGGCACGAGTGGGCGATCTCAGTGCTGGTCTTTGTCGGGATGGCCGCCCACGACACCCATCGTTAGGGAGCTGTATTCGGCGATGGACGACGGCACCATCGTCGGCGGTAAGGCGGCGATGGGCACCTTGTCGCTCTACCTCGGCTTCATCAACCTGTCCCTACCGTTGCGACTGTTTGGCGACCGCCACCCTAAAAAGGATAGCGACGCTCCAAGAGAAAAACTCGGGGCGCCATTCGGAGGTCCATCATGCCGAGCTACGATGCGATTATCATCGGCGCGGGACAGTCCGGGCCGGCCCTGGCACGGCGACTGGTAGCCGCCGGCCGGAGGGTCGCGATCATCGAACGCAAACTGTTCGGCGGCACATGCGTGAACACAGGGTGCACTCCGACTAAGACGTTGGCCGCGAGCGCCTACGTCGCGCATATGGTACGGCGCGCGGCCGATTACGGCGTCAGGATCGAGGGGCCGGTCACCGTCGACATGAAAGCGGTCAAGGCGCGCAAGGACGCAGTCGTGGCCGTGTTCCGCGATGGCGTCGAGCAATCGCTGAAGACCTTGCAAGGCTGCACGGTGTACGAAGGCCATGGCCGCTTTGTTGCGGCGAAAGCGGTGGCGGTGAACGGTTCCGAGCTTGCCGCCGATCAGATCTTCATCAATGTCGGCGCGCGAGCCACGATTCCGCCGATACCCGGCCTCGACCAAGTGCCGTACCTGACCAACAGCTCGATGATGGATATCGATTTCGTCCCGCCGCATTTATTGATTTTGGGCGGCAGTTATATCGGCCTCGAATTTGCCCAGACCTATCGCCGTTTCGGAAGCGCGGTGAGCGTCATCGAATTCGGACCGCGCTTGATTGCGCGGGAGGACGATGACGTCTCGCAGGCCGTTGCCGGTTTCCTCAAGGAGGAAGGCATCGACGTGCGCGTCGACAGCAAGATGATCGGCGTGGAGAAGCAGGGAATTTCGATCATGGCGAAGGTCGAATCGACCGGGAGACTTTCACAGATTACCGGAAGTCATCTGCTGGTTGCGACCGGCCGGCGACCGAACACTGACGACCTTGGTCTCGACAAGGCCGGCGTCGCCATGAATGCGCGCGGCTATATCGAAGTTGATGACCAATTGCGCACCAATATTTCCGGCATCTGGGCGATGGGCGACTGCAATGGCCGGGGCGCTTTCACGCATACGTCGTGGAACGATTTCGAGATCGTGTCGGCGAATCTCCTCGACAACGATCAAAGACGCGTGAGCGATCGCATCAATGCCTATGCGCTCTATACCGATCCACCACTCGGCCGCGCCGGTATGACGGAGGCTGAAGTCCGCAAGTCCGGCAAGCCCGCGCTGAGTTCAACCCTGGCAATGAAGGACGTCATGCGCGCGGATGAGAGAGGTGAGACCAAGGGTTTCATGAAAGTCCTCGTGGATCGAGATAACAAACAAATCCTCGGCGCCTCCTTCCTCGGCCTCGAAGGCGATGAGGTCATCCATTGCGCACTTGATATCATGTACGCCAAGGCGCCCTACACAGTGGTCCAGCGCGCGATGCATATCCATCCCACGGTGTCGGAGTTTATTCCGACGATGATGGATCGGCTCAAACCGCTGCAATGATTGCGCAGGCATGCGCGCGGCGGGTGGCCAATGTCGGTTGCGCAATGCGCCTGAACTATAATGTGACTCGATCAGCTCGATAAAACGACCGGATCGCCGACCCGAACGCGGCCCTCTGACCTGACAGTGGCATAGACTCCCAAACATCCCTTATGGTTTTGGGCCAGCGTTCTGAGGACACTGAGATCGCGCGGGAGATCCTCCTGGGCCAGCGTTGAGGTGACGCACCATATGGTTTCGGCGAACTCGTCCATGACAAGGCTATCGCCAACCCTCAGCGTGCCGCCAATCCAGCTATCTTCGACGAATCCTTCCGTTCCAATTTCGGACTCTATGTAAATATTTGGACGAAAACGACGCTGATCGATCATCGCGGTGCCGCCCTGGCATGCTCGAAGATGCTCAACCGAACCGCTGCTGAGAAGGTAGACAGATCCAATTTCGAAAAAACTGCCGCTTTTCAATTCGAAATAGTCCGGCATCGTTTCGCGTGTCCAATCGGGTTTGAATTTCTCGACTGGAACGTCGCCAAAAACGGTTTCACGAACAATGCTCGTTCTCTCAAGCGGCTGGGCCCTGTTTTCGAGGCGTACCTGGACACCGAGGATATCCGAGATTTGATTCGACGTTTCCGGAGCGTCGGGCGACATCGTCCGGCCGTCGGGAGCTTCAATCACTACGCGACCAGGGGCGCCGGCTGTAGGCTCCACAACGTATTTCGCACGAAATTCTAGAAGCGCCGGATATTTCTTCGCGCTGGCTATTCTGCCAGAGGCTATATCGCGCAAAGCCCAAGCGCGATCGCCGACCGAGCCATTGGTCGTTAAATACATCTCCTCTCGGCGCTCCCCCAACATCGATTTGACCGGGTAGCGCCAAAGAGTTCCGACGGTGCCAACTACACGCTCGGTAGCCATGACTTGCGGCCGAAGCCGCCCCAATAAAATTATCTGAGCTTTGGCCTCGTCCGTCAAATTTGCCGCGACCTAGGCCGGCGCTTCGTCCGCCACCGACATAAAAATTTCATTGTCAGAATCGCCAGTCAAATCAGCCGGATAGCCCCCTCGATTTTCGATTTACGGATTCGTTGTTGCTGCAAAAAGCCCGCTAGAGTAAGTAAACTCCAGTAAAACGTTGTTAAATTCGGTAAATCTCGATCGTAACGCGAAAATGCCTTCCGACGATACGATCTACGTTTTCGGTCCATTTACTCTCAACGTCTCAGCGAGGCGTTTGTCCATCGACGGCAAGCCCGTCGCACTTGGCAGCCGCTCTTTTGAAATTTTGGTGGCCCTCGTCCAGCGCCGGGGCGAGGTCGTATCCAAAGAAGATCTTCTGGCGCGGGCTTGGCCGAATGTTCACGTCGAAGAGCATAATCTGAAAGTTCACGTATCGGCGCTGCGCCGGGCACTTGGAAAAGATGGTCGCAGACTTGTGATCAACGTTCCTAGCCGCGGTTACAGCTTTGTTGGTGCGCTGGTGGACAGTCAAAGTCCGGTTCGGCCGGCTAGTATTGAGCTTAAGCGTTCCACAGGCCCGCCGCCACGCGACCAATCTGCAGAACCTCCTCGGACCTCCGGAAGGAGGGTGCAAAGAACGCCCACCTATAGAATTGGAATTGTCCACTCGTTGACGGGCCCCATGGCGCAAAGTGAGGGCCCGATCAGCGAAGCTGCCCTGCTGGCGGTTCGCGAGATCAATCAGAATGGTGGAATATTGGGACGGCTGATTGAGCCGCTCGTCGTGGATTGCGAGTCTGACGAAGCTTGTTTTTCGGAAAGATCGGAGGAACTGATCACCAAAGAAGAGGTGGGTGCATTATTCGGGTGCCTGACGTCGGCCAGCCGAAAGCGGGTAAAAGCGATAGTCGAGCGACACGACCATTTGCTGCTCTATCCGATGCAATACGAGGGGCTGGAACTCAGCCCGAACATCTTCTATCTCGGCGCGGCGCCGAACCAGCAGCTCTTACCCGCTGTCCAATGGACATTCGCTTTTCTCAGGCGACGGCGTTTTTTCCTGGTGGGTTGGGACTCCATTTATTCCCGCGCCAGCAACGCCATCCTGCGCGATGAAATTGAATCGCTGGGCGGCATGGTCGTCGGCGAAGAATATATTCATGTTGCGGGAATTGAGATTCGGTCGGTCGTTCAAAAAATCGCGGAAACCGATGCGGACATAATCCTGAACTCCGTCGTCGGCGACGTTAACGCCCCGTTCTGCCGGGCCCTGCGGGGTAAAGGCATAAGGCCTCCTGATATCCCGATGGTTTATTTCTCGATCTCGGAGAATGAACTGAAGGGGATTCCAAGAAGCGACGCCGCGGGCGACTACGGCGTATTCAGCTATTTTCAAACTCTCGATCGCGCGGAGAACCGCGCCTTCGTCGCATCCTTTCAGAGCCAGTACGGCAACCAACGCGTGACTTCGGATCCGATGGAGGCGAGTTATTCCGGCGTCTATCTGTGGTCCCAGGCTTTGAGGAAGGCAGGAACGCGTGCAAACGTTTTAGCGGTGCGCAAGGCGCTGTGTGGGCAGACCTTCAACGCTCCAGGGGGGGCTGTCACGATCGAGCCGCAAAACCAGCATACTTGGAAAATGGTTCGCATCGCGGAGATCACAAAGAGCGGGGACTTTTCCATAATCTGGAGTTCGGAAAAGCCGATACGGCCCGAGCCCTATCCGTCGTCTCGCTCAGTTGCCGAGTGGCACAAATTTCTCGACATGATGTTTGTCCGTTGGCAGGGCCATTGGTCGAGACCAAATCCTTTGTGATTGAAAGCCGTTCGCCGCGGGGGAGAAGAATGTCCGATCCGGCGGCCAGGCATTTGGCCACTCTGTGCAGGGCCGATAAACGCCCGTGCATCTATCCCCACCAAAAGCTACCGCAATTTACATCCTTTGACTCGGTAGCCGAACGGCCGAGCGCTACTGTAGGAGTAAGGGTGACGCCTTGGCGTGCCGTGTAACGTAGTAGACGGCCTTTGGGTGATGCCATGAAGGGTATCGCGTCAACCACAGCGGCTAGATGTGATCGTTCCCTCCTATATGCGGCGGAATTACAACATCGCGCGAGTAATGAGTATGCGTCGGTGATTTCGTTCGTTTCGCGTCTGGCTGCACTTTCACCGGCTTTGGAGACCAAAAGTGTTCTCTCCAGGGTGATTGATCGCCTGCATGCCGCTTCAAAAGTTCAACATGTTCTGCGCCCACCTGTTCCTGGTGAGACCGTTGAGTTCACCGCCGGAGTGGAGAAGCTAAGCGTCGCGTTTGCTTCGGCCGTCCTGAAGCAACGAGGTATACACCTCGACCTCACCGTATCCGGGTCGGCAATGATCGATGCGATGCGGGCTTGGCGCGCTAACCTCATAATTTCGGAACTCATAACCAACTCGGTCCGGCACGCTCACTTTGAGAAAGCAAGCTGGATCCGTATTGTGGTTGCGACCAACGGCGCCGACGTCTTTTGCCAGGTCAGCGACAACGGAACGTCTGCCGCCGCCGCTGAGCCTGGCGTCGGAAGTCATCTGATCGATGCTCTCGCCGAGGAGCTGGATGGTCGCATAACTCGCTCCTTTACCGGACTGGGTGCGGTGGTCACGCTCTGTTTTCCGACAGAACCCTGAAGTGAATTAGCTCGGGAAGCTATCGCGGACTTACTTTGACCTTACGCCGGCCAAGCCGTACGCCGGCCAAGCCGGACGGATTTGGAGTTTTGGTCATGAATACAGAAGCCGCCGCGTTGTGGTCGTCAGAACCCGGCCTGACTCAGAGAGTCGCGTTTGAACGCGATGTTGTTGCGGGTTTAAGCAGCGAGGCAAAGACGTTACCATCGAAGTATTTTTACGACACTGCCGGTTCGGTGCTCTTCGAAAGTATTACCGGCCTACAGGAATACTACGTGACGCGTTCCGAAATCGGGATTTTGAGCGATTTCGGAAGGGCGATCGGCGGCGTGCTTCCATCGAAGTGTGCTTTGGTCGAATTCGGCTCCGGTTCCAGCCGCAAGTTGCGTGTCCTGCTCCGGACGGCTTCCAGTATAGAGGCTTACGTGCCGGTCGATATTTCCGCCGACTTTCTGTGGGCGGATGTTGTCAAATTACGAAGGGACTTTCCGCGCCTTGCAGTTTATCCGCTGGTTCGTGATTTCACGATGCCGTTTCATTTGCCTCAAGCGATTTCTTCTTTGACCCGTGTGGGCTTCTTTCCGGGGTCTACGATCGGAAACCTCGAACCTTCGCAGGCCGGCAATCTGCTGCGGCATTTTGGAGGGTTACTCGGCAAAGAGGCGATACTCATCGTGGGCGTCGATCTGGTCAAGGATCCGCAGACCCTCACCAATGCGTATGACGATGCGCGGGGGATAACTGCCCGGTTCAACCTCAATCTTCTTAAGCGCATCAATCGCGAACTGGACGGAAACTTCGATCTCGGCAAGTTTCAGCACCTGGCTTTTTTTAATGCGCAGCAGAGCCGTGTGGAGATGCATCTCGTCAGCAAGTGCCGGCAGGACATCCGTGCGGCCGGCCACGTGTTCCGATTTGATGCCGGCGAGAGCATCCACACGGAGGATAGCTACAAGTACACCGTGGAATCTTTTCAACGCCTCGCCGGCAAGAATGGCTGGTCGCCACTCAGAGTATGGACTGACGGGTTGTACAGCGTCCATGCCCTGGCGCTTCGTTCGTCATGCCACGTGGTAACACGGTCAACGGCGGCAACCGATGGAGAGAGCTATGAAAGTGCTGATGGTTATTACGTCCCACGACCAGCTTGGTAATACTGGACGAAAGACAGGATTCTGGCTGGAAGAGCTGGCGGCTCCCTATTACGTTTTCAAGGACGCCGGCGTCGATGTCACGCTGGCGTCTCCGAAAGGCGGCCGCCCGCCAATGGATCCCAAAAGCAACGAAGCAGGATTTCGGACCCATCTTACGCGCCGGTTTGAGAACGATGCCGCCGCGGAAGCTCAACTCGACGAGACGGTTCGCCTCGACACCGTTAAGCAAGAGGACTACGACACGTTATTCTATCCGGGCGGCCATGGTCCGATGTGGGATCTCGCCGAAGACGAGCACTCCATCAAGCTGATCGAGTCCTTCATTGGTGGCGGCAAGCCCATCGGGATCGTATGCCACTCCACCGGCGCGCTGCACCGCGTCAAGACGACGGACGGCAAGCCCTTGGTTCAAGGTAGAGAGGTGACCGGCTTCACCGATGGCGAGGAAGAAGAGATGGGCCTCACCAAGGTGGTACCCTTCCTTGTCGAAGACGAGATGCTGAAACTCGGCGCCATCTTCTCGAAGAAGGCTGACTGGGCGGTTCATGTGGTGAGCGACGGCTTGCTCATCACCGGACAGAATCCGGCTTCCTCCGGCCCGGCGGCCAAGACACTGATGGCGGCGGTAAGGCAAAAGGCCAGGCCCGCCGGTAACGCTCCGCCGCTGTAGATCGAATTTCTGTCGACTGTCGGTTTTCTGCCGGTGCAGTCGCGGCTTACCGAGGCGCGCTTGAGGGGCGGCTCACTTCCCGGGAGAGACCCGAACACGTATCGAAGGAGCCAGACTTCGGATTTGAGGCAATCAGAGGATGGATGCGCAGCCTCACGCGCATTTTGATTTCTGACTGGAGGATCGGATATGTCAGAGCATACAACAACGGCGAGTGCGCCGATGCCGGCCGCTGCTTCGGTTTCGTTGGACGGTACGTCGACTGCGACCACCGTGTCGAGGCTGCCCGACGCGACGACGGCGGGCGTCGCCGACAAACTTTATCGATTGGATGGCGGCCACTCCCTTGCGAATGACGAGTCGGTCTGGACCCCCGGCGAGAATGTCGGACGGAGCATCCAATTCTCGTCGACGTGTTGGCTGATACAACGGGGAAACCAATGGCTGCTCTGGGATACCGGCGTTCCCGAATCGGCCCTGAACGACCCCAAAGGCTGGTCAACACTGCCTAAATTGATCGTCTATCATCTCGACAGGACAATAACCGACCAACTCGCCGCGGTAGGACTAAAGCCAAGCGACATCACTTATGTGGCGATATCCCATACCCACGGCGATCATATCGGCAACGTTCGCTTGTTCCCGGATTCAACGGTTCTAATGCAACGGGACGAGTATGAGTGGATTAGTTCTCCCGACGGCCCGAACGACAACGTGAATCAGTTGAAGGCTCTCGCACGCAGGCTTTTGGGCACGCCAAAGCACCTTAAACTTCTCGACGGTGATGCAGACGTATTTGGCGATGGCAGCGTCACCTTGGTTTCCACGCCGGGACATACTCCCGGCAGTCAATCGTTGTTAGTTCACCTGAAAAATTCGGGCTTCATCATTCTGTCGGGTGATGTGGTTCATCTGGAAGAAAATTTTGAGAAAGACGCGGTGCCCTCCTTGAATACGGACAAGGCCGCGTCAATCGCCTCCATGGAGAGGATCAAACGGATGATCGCAACTTACAACGCGAAGTTTTTTATCAATCACGACAAGGCGGAAACCGACACGCTAAGGCTACTCCCGGAATTCTACGACTGATGTTTTCATCATCCATCAACTCAACATCCGCGACAACAACCTATCACCGCACGGCGGTTGACGGTGTTCGCGTTTTCTATCGCGAAGCTGGTGCGGGGGACGCGCCGACGATCGTGCTGCTGCACGGCTTCCCCTCTTCCTCGCGCGAGTTCGATACGCTCATTCCCTTGCTCGCCACACGCTATCATCTGATCGCTCCGGATTTTCCAGGATTCGGTCAGAGTGACGCCCCGCCACCATCGTCCTATGCGTACACCTTTGACAACCTGGCGCGGACGACCAACGGGCTTCTTGAGCAACTCAAGATCGACAAATACACGTTCTATCTTCACGACTATGGCGGCCCGGTCGGCTTTCGCATCATGGCGGCACATCCGGAGCGGCTGCGGGCGCTTATCATCCAGAATGCCAACGTCTATCAGGAGGGCCTGGGCGCCAAGTGGGCCGGCATTGCGCAATACTGGGCTGACCCGAAATCGCATCCTGACGTGTTCGACGCCTTCGTGTCCCTTGCCGCTACCGAACGGCGTCACACGCTGGGCACCTCGCACCCCGAACGTTATAACCCGGACACCTGGACCGACGAGTACGCCCACCTGTCGAAACCCGGCCAGCGCGAAATTCAGGCCGATCTGCTCTACGACTACCGAACCAACGTCGCGGCCTATCCGGCGTGGCAGGCGTGGTTGCGTGAGTACGGACCGCCGACGTTAGTGGTCTGGGGGCGCAACGATCCGTCGTTCATCGCTCCCGGTGCCGGGGCGTTCAAGCGCGACTTGTCGGATGCCGAAATCCACCTGCTGGACGCTGGCCATTTTGCCTTGGACGAAAAGAACGATGACATCGCAGGTCTTATTCTCGCGTTCTTGGACAGACGCTCCAGGTGACAGGAAAACAGGGAGCGAGGGTACCTTATGATTAACGGCATCTATGATTTGCTTGCTGTCGCGGCGCGTCGTCTCCTCGCGGCGCTATTTCTGATTTTTGGCTGGAGAAAGGTGAGGAACTATTTGGGCACGGTAGGAGAAATGGCGCAAGAGGGCGTCCGGATACCGGCACTGGCTACCATCGCATCGATCCTCATGGAACCACCCGGCGTTCGCGGTCGCAATTGTCGCGTTCACGTGTCCCGCCGCCAACCGCGTCTCAAACTCCCTTTAACGGAAAATGACGATGCTTGAGAATCAGTCGGCAAGACTGCCGCAGCCGCTCGCCGTCGCGGGTCGTCATGCACGTACCGCCGATATTCAATTTGCCGCGAAGGAGAGCACTCAGCTGAGATCAGCGGTGTTAGAAATCTATCGGGTCGATCAATCTGCTGAGGTGGTTCGCACCTTTGAAGTCGCAAATGCGCGCTTCGATCTACTCAAGTTCGTAAAGCACAGTTCACCGGAACTGGAGTTTCTAACATCTTCCCATCTCGTGATCTTTTGGAACGGTGGCATCTCAAAGGGATGCGAATGGAGTGATGGGGATCAAACGCGGATATTTAAGCCCTCGGCGCCATATGCAGCCATATTCAACCCGGCACAAAACTATCTTCGGCTTCGAGCGCATCAGTTGAAACACCATTGCTACGTGTTGATACTGAAGATCAGGCCATGCCTGATGAGCTGGCGCGGCGATCTTGAGATAGACCTCGCGGCGGTTCAGTTTCAGCCGAAAATCGGACTCAATGATGGAGCTGTATGCCAGACACTTCTCGCCATGCAGCAGGAGCTCGAGGCTCCTGGAATTAACGGTGCATTTTATGTCGATATACTGCTTTTTCTGCTCTTAATACAATTGATGCGATGCGCCTCGAATTTGGCAGGGCCGAGCAAAACGAGTTACGCCAAAGGCGGCCTCCCTAGGTGGCGATTGAAACGGGCTATTGAACTGTTGGAAGGTAATCTTCCCAAGATGCCCACTGTAGGCGACGTGGCCCAGCAGATCGGACTTCATCCAACATCTTTTTGTCGAGGCTTTAAGCAATCGACGGGACTGTCGCCCCACCGCTATATCCTGGAGCACCGATTGAATCGTGCGAAGGAGATGATGAACAATCAGCGGCTCAGTTTAACTGAGATCGCACTCGATTGTGGCTTTAGCTGCTCAAGCCAATTTTCAGTGGTTTTTAGGCGGATTACCGGAGTGTCCCCTCGAGACTACCGGCGTTCCCTTTAAGTCGTGAGTCGTAAATTATGCTTCTCAGTCGAACCTGCACAATCGAACCTGCACAATTGGAACATGGCGCGTGACGACAGGAATCTAGCAAGCGAGGTCGCGTTATGACAAACCACGTAAACAATGAACTCATTCTCGCAGCGCGGCTTCTTCTCGCCGCGCTGTTTCTGATTTTCGGCTGGAGAAAGCTGACAGACTATTCGGGCACCGTAAGTCAAATGATGCAGCTTGGCGTGCCGATGCCGGTCCTCGCCACTGTCATAGCGACCTTCATGGAGCTTGCCGTTGCGTTCGCGGTCGCCGTCGGCGCGTTCGCGCGTCTTTCGGCCTTACTTATGTTTTTCTATACCCTGGGAACTGCGCTTATCGGGCATCGCTATTGGGCGATAAAAGGCGCAGCCAAAGTCGACAGCATGGATGGCTTTTACAAAAATCTCAGCATCATGGGAGGCTTCCTGTTGTTGTGTGTTACCGGTCCAGGAAAATATTCGATCGATGCATTGTTGGGCATCGGCGCGCCCTGAGCGCGCGCCATTGGGCCGACGATGTAACATCCCATCGCGCAACGTCGGAAGCGTCCTTGGTTTGTTATCCGCGGTCTCTACTGTCAAGCTAACCGGTCAAAACGCCACGGAGTCGTCCATGAGCCAGGTACAAGTCGAGCAGAAGAACTATCATATGCCGCCGAAGGATGGGATCAGCATCGCACACTTTCTCATCGTCACCGATATAGAGCGATCGCTGCGATTCTACGAGAAAGTGTTCGGCGGCCGCATTCTGAGCAAACCCGACGGCAAAGGCGCGCCGGGATACCTCCAGCTCGCGAACACGTGGCTTATCCTCAATGTCGGCGGCGGGCCGACACCCGACAAGCCGACGGTCACGCTCAGCGTCCCGCCCGATCCCAATCACCTCAGCAGCTTCATGAACATCCGCGTCGCCGATATCACGGCGTGTTATGAGCTGTGGCGAAGCCGGGGCGCCGAATTCATCACGCCGCCGATACCCAAATACGGCGAGACGCGCTGCTACATTCGCGATCCCGACGGCTACATCATCGAAATCGGGCAAAGCAATCCGGGCGTCGCTTACGGCTAGACCGCGCGCCACGGCAAAGCAGAGAACAGCCTATGAAATCGGAACGGGACGGCATCGACCCGGCGGCCAAGCCGAGCGGAACAGGCTGCGTCGAATGCATGGCCGCGGGCGGATGGTGGTTCCATCTTCGCCGATGCACCCAATGCGGTCATATCGGCTGCTGTGATAGTTCACCAAATCAGCATGCATCCAAACATCACGCCGCTACGGGCCACCCGATCATCACGAGCTTCGAGCCGGGCGAGCGGTGGTTTTACGACTATCGCACGGAAGAATTCTTCGCCGGCCCGAAGCTTCACCCACCTCACGCCCATCCGCTCACCCAGCCGGCGCCCGGACCGGCTGGAGTGGTGCCCTCAAACTGGCATACGCAGCTTCACGAAGAGTGAAAAGAAGGATGCCATGCTGCGCGTTAAATGAAGAGACGCGGTTGTCTTGGTCGTTTTGCGCGCCGTCGCGCAGTCACATCTTTATCGCTGTTCGATAGTCTTTGCTGTGGTTTCCGCTACCGGCCTGTCGAACGCCCTTTTCACAAATTCCACGGAATCGATTGCCATCCCAAGCTGAAGGCGAAACTTGTCGAGCGCCTCGTTCATCGACATTGGCAGGCTCCCATACGATAGCGCGGCTCATCGCTTCTTCGGCGATGACTATCATTTGATCGATCGCGACATCGCGGTAGGTCTTTGCCCTAGCTTTGTCTCTCTCATCAGGGCTGCCCACCATAGGTCAATCGCATCGTTTTTGGTACATCCCGCTAACGTCGCGGATCTGACCCCACCCAGCCTTTTCCGCCCCACCGGCCAAAATTAGGAAGGCCCTTTCCTTCGGTTCCATGATGACTACAGTAATAACAGCGGCGACGGGGTAACAGGTCATCGGTTAAGTCACAAACGACTATCGACCACGAATTCCGAGATCCAGCCACTCTGCTCGCTTAGCCCCAGCCAACGGACCGAGCTCGTCGCACTCGCTAAGAAATCACACTTTCCTAGCAAGTCGGCCAGCTCGTCAGTCGACCGGACCCTACGGGATCAGGGGCGATTACCAATTGAGCGCCTGTCGCTCACTTCGCAGTTACACCGAGAACCGACATTCCCTCGCGCCGCAGTATCTGACGCTGTGGGCCGATTTTGTTGCAGAAGTCAGTTGATGTTTGCCGCGGACCATGATTCACCGGCGATGAGGTGATCGAGGACGGAGGCGGACGATGATGGGGCAGCTCAATCGGGACCAAGAGCAGCTTTTTTATTCATTTCGCCTCGACGAGGTGGTGCCGGACGATCACC